>SESG01023827.1_pt1 | contig 20606 bp, 19 predicted proteins | sample 3171421 | NCBI WGS metagenome assembly SESG01 (sample SAMN10866946, study PRJNA518727) | freshwater metagenome | biome: subpolar coniferous forest; feature: holomictic lake; material: water; isolation source: holomictic Lake 227, 6 m and 8 m depth | place: Canada: near Kenora, Ontario | collected... | reverse complement strand
TCAACATCCAGCAGCTTCTCTGCCGTTGAAACCGCTTGCCCGCCGCTCCGCTCCAGATCCCAGACCGCCTCAATATCAATAGTTCCCGACGATGCAGGGAAGGCAACTCCATCACCAACTTGATCATGAACGTCAATGGGTAAACTGTCAGCCGCAATCATCACAGAAACCGTGCCGTCAAGGTCATCCATGAAAAATTGCCCACTCAACCGGTCGAAGCCAAAGGAGATCTCAATATCCGATATCGCCGATGCTTCGGCCTGGCCCGAAGAGGTCAGTGAGAGAGCTGTCGCCTGACCTACGGCACCCAAATCAAGATCAACCTTTTTCTGTGACTCAACCTTTAGGGTCAAATCATAACGAATCTCATCAGCTCGCTTGTCGTAACCGCCGAGAATTTTGCCGAGCACCACCATATCGCCCTGCTGCCATGCTCCGGAAAAAGCTCCGAGAATATCCGTCGAACTCCCGCCGCCATCCGGATTATAATCGGTAAACGGACGCTGCAAAAGAGCTGCAATCACCTCACTCTGGCCAAACAAACCATCAGCGATACTCTTGCTGTCAAGAAGAGGTGTCGCAAGAGTAACATCGCCAGAGCCCAGCTCCTTGCCGATCATCAGAGAGATATTGCGCCACCCGTCTTCAAGTACATCCCACTCTTGAACCGTAAAAGCATAGTCTGAAGAAAAATCGACACTCAGAGGGTTTTGCCCCGTCGCGTCTCCTGTGTATGCCACAGGTGATTCAAAGGGATTCATCAAACCCTCGGCAGTTATGCAGGCAAGCTCATTACCAACAACTACCGTGCAGAGTTCCGGCATGGCAACCACCGGCGCTGCACCGGGAAGTGCAGCAGTAACAACCGGTTGAGGTTGCCGCAGAACATAGATCGGCGCTCTCTGTGGGATTTCCTGGAATTCAGGCAGGGAGAGTAACCCTGGAAGTTCATCGCCGGACAGCAAAATCCGGGGCTCCAGTTGCTCAAGATGAAAATTCTTTTTCATGCCAGCGGTTTAGGTACTTCGTTAACCACAAATTTCTGCAACAGACGACAAGGCGTCAACAGAGAGAAGCAACTCAGTACCAACCAGAATGAAACAGCACTGATTGGTCACAAAGCAATTGCTTGCCAAAAATCCATGTCGCACAAAGAGAAACTATAAGAAAGAACAAAAGGAATCGGGACTCTTCCTGCGATTCATCAGATGCCTGTTTCATCAAGCATCGATTTTTCCTGTGCCATATTCTTGTCACGCAACTGAACAAGTCGTTCAATCTGGGTGATGGAGGTAAGATGGCTATAAATCAGCGGAAGAAAATTCTTCGCTCGTAACTCAAGAAAAGTTTTGTCGCTCAGATGGCCTAAACGCTCGTCATTGACAGCATAGGCTCCGCTGATATTCTGAACGGCGTTATCTTTTTGAACGCGCATATTCAGCGGGGCCAGCAGATTGTGCTCCTTCAGGGTTTCAGAAAACTGCCGGGTGAACTCTTCCATTTGCTGAAGCTGAGAGAGATAGATCTTGACCTTTTCAATAACCTCTCCCGGCGTGCCATCACTCTCAAACAGGCTCTGACCCTCGGTCTCTGAAAAAAAGTCACTCTCCTCATCAATACAGACCGTATACTGCCCCTCTTCGGCAGTTCTGGCCAATGCAAAAGGATATCTTCTCAAAATCGCAGGCACATAAGCCGCTTCCCACTTTCCCTCGGCGTTAACAAACAAATTCTCATTCTGCGTCAAGCCGAGCAGAACAACGGGCATAAAGGCATCCTTGCCAGAATCCTCAATAAAGACAATCGGGTAGGTGGACGCTGCCCTGTAAAATTCATTTGCCATAATAGCTGCCACATGCACCTGCGATGCAAAAGCAAAAGAGTTGTCGGATTTCAGCTTCAGTCTGCCGTGAAGCTCGGTCTGCAGTGGAACGATCTTTTTGTACATGATGAGGGATTGATATTGAGTGGCCGTTATACATCAAAAGAAGTGTTATCTCAAAAAAAATTAAACATTTTAACTTCTCAAAGATACTGTGCGGTGAATATAGTAACTGCAACTCCCGTTCTATCACAATTCATGGTAATATCGTCAGCTTCCCAAATTGGTACCCATATCTTAACCTGCGACGGGCTTTTCGGAACACTTAGACGTGAAAATTTTGCAATATCTGCCAAGAGGCTGATTTGTCAGCCGATCAGCCATTGCTGGTAGAGTTACAACTGCTTAGGGAAGAGAGTCGCGTAGTAGTCGGAATCCATGACATCTATGGCAAACGCGAGAACATCATGGTTCCGGGACGGGATTAAGGGGGGGGATGGGTGAAAAACCTGGCACAAACTTTACAGTGGATACGCAAAACGGCCAATATTTCCAGTCAGTTACAGCCTCGCGCCTCCGGAAATTTCCAGAATCTGCCCGGTAATAAAGGCGGCATCGTCGGAGGCGAGAAAAAGAGCGCAGCGGGCGACATCCTCCGGCGTCGCAACCCGGCCAAGGGGGTAGCGTTGTGCACACTCCTTGCGAAGCATCTCCCACCGTTCGGCACCCAATGCGGCAACAAAGGCAGGAACCTCGACCAATGCTGGCGCAAGGGCATTGGCCGTAATACCGTAGCGACCGAGCGAAAGGGCAAGCGATCGGGTAAAGGCATAAATACCCCCTTTTGCCGCTGAATAGGAAAACTGGTTGGGACTTCCACGATAGACCAGCGAGCTCATGTTGACGATTTTACCGAAACCCTGCGGTTTCATCAACCGAGCCGCCTCCCTGCAGGAGATGATGCACGATTTGAGGTTCAGGTCAAGATTGGCACTCATTTTCAAATAGTCAATCTCTTCGACATCGGCGGAGGGTTCACAATCGCCACCGGCAACGTTCACCACACTATCAAGCCGCCCGTAGCGCTCCCCGATTTGACGATAGAGCGCACAAATATCCTCCTCTTTTGTGACATCGGCAGGCACCGATATGCCGCCCCCCCCGCGCTGCTCAAGAAGCGCAAGGGTCTCTGAGCACCCGGATGCATTGATGTCGCTGACAATTACGACGGCCCCCTCTCCAGCAAAACAGAGCGCCACAGCCCTTCCAATCCCTCCCGCAGCACCGGTGACAAGCACTGTTTTCTCAAAAAGTCGCATGGCCTTTAATAATTTATCGGTTAGAGAATAACTCCGCTTCTCTTCAGCTCCCAGAAACATTTCGCCGTTGCCTCAATATCGACCGCAGCATTATGTGCTTCGTTAAAAACAATCCCAAATAATTTAAAATAGAGTTCAGAGAGTTTGGGCCATTTGTTGCCATAAGGCCCCTTGATGGCACAAAAATTGGTAGAACTCTCCATGGTACAGATCTTTCTTTTTGAGGGTAGCGTGTTTGGCATTGCGGCCCTTATAAATTCACTTCCCACAATCTTCTCGTCAAAACTGATATTGTGGGCCACAAGCACCTCGGCATCAGAGACAAGCTCATGGAACAATTGCAGCACAGTCATGAGCGCAGCTCCTTCACGAGTGGCCCTCTCGGTGGAGATACCGTGAATCCTGGCCGCATCCGGGGGAATAACAAATCCTTCGGGCTTGATGAGATAATCACCGGAAGAGAGTTGATTACCCTCACGGTCGCAGAATAAAAAGGCCAACTGAACCATCCTTGGCCAGTTGTCAAGATCGGTCACCGGTGCGCGCCAGTTACGCGGTAACCCTGTTGTTTCGGTATCAAAAAAGAGATACATGGCCTGCTACCCTCCAAAGAGTAAAATTGCTGAAAACTTGCTGTCTGAAACTCAAAACGGACAATCCTCATTGGAGATCGTGGTCGAGCCATCCCGATCAAAAACTGGCGGAGCATAAGAGTCTGCATCTTCGGAGTATGAAACTCCTCCCTCGTTTGAGCCCTCAACCTTCCACCCCTTGAGATTGGTATACCACTTCCCGTTGAACTCCCGGCTCTCAATATCGAAGGAGATGGTGAGCTTCGATCCCACCTTCAAAAGGTTTTTGTCATACTTGTCGCCCCAGAGGGAGATACAGACCTTCTTGGGGTACTGCCCGTCAGTTTCAACAATAATGTCCTGTTTTGTCCATGTTCCATTTTTTCCCGCACCACTCTGTTCAGGAAGAATCGCTGCGAGCTTTGCTGTAATTTGCATACCGTACCTACTTGATTAATTCGTTGTTGTAAAAAAAATTTTTACCTCTAAAAAGGGCTTTCCGCCTCCCCGACCCCTCATCGCCAACTTCATAGGGCAGCCTTCCGTTTATTTTTTTTGCCGTTGAGGAGGCAAAAAGTTTGAAGCCCATAAGACTCGTCATCGACTGTACTGCACAATTGATTTTACCAATAAAGAGATCAAGGTCAGTAACGCCATGACTTTCATCAGATGCGGCCCGCTCCATAAACTCAATAAACTGCTCGTATCGCAACTCACCAATCCGTGATGACCAGGAGAGGTCGGAGATGCGAAAGGCACAGAGTGATTCATCAATCACAAAGAGATCGCCATGCTGGAGCATCTGTATCCAGAAGTCGATATCAATGGTATAAGGCACAACGGCGCTGTAGCCACTGATTTTGGCAATCAGCTCCGCTGGATAGAGGCCACAGACCGGCTCACCGATAATGTTGGTGCCCATACGTACCATTTTTCTCACCACATCGGCTGTCTCCATGCGACCGCCCTCAACAAAATTCACCTTTTTGATAAGCGTTTTTCCGGCAGGATCAATAATTGTCCTCTGACTGCTCACCAGACTCACTCCGGTATTGAGCGGATCATCAAAAACCGCCACCTGCTTTTCAAGACAGTTCGGAAAAAGAATGTCGTCACCACAAACCAGCTTGACATACTTCCCCCTCACCTTGCTGATAGCCCTGTTCCAGTTCCCCTCCGGCCCGAGGTTTTCAGAATTTCTGAAGAGCTTTATGCGCGAATCGCTCAATGAAGCGGCAATATCATAAGAACCATCGGTCGAATGGTCGTCATAAATCAGGAGTTCAAAATCAGTAAAAGTCTGTGCAATCACCGACTCTATTGTGTCGCTGATAAACCGGGCGTTGTTGTACATCGGGATGGTCACCGTCACATAAGGTCGATTCAGAGAGCCCATAATGGTATCCTCCGCCAGTGTGTTATTTCATTTCATGCCGAAGATTGACCGATACATAGTAGACTGCACATCCGTACACCGCACCTGCAACGCCAAGCAGAAGATCGTTTTCAAGAAAAAAGGCGATCAGAACTGCTGTTGCCGAAAACAGAATCACAGTAAGCTGTTTAAAGGCTTTGCTCATGACTGCACCCGGAAGCAATGCCGAAAGTGCCAGCTCGCTTCTGAGTGTTTCAAGCGAGTTGGAACGGATAATTGAGGGTATGACAATGTAAAGCATACCGATAAAAGAGCATGTTATCCAGCCGAGCAGTGCCGCATGGGTATGAGAGTGATAAATCCACATCCTGTCGAGGCGAAGAGGGGGGATGGTGCCAAAATGGATTCCCTTGAGAAAATAGATGTTCATGATACCATAGCCGCTTGTGGCAAAAAGGAGAGCAAGGCCACTCAAGAGAAAGGCAAGAGCAGGATGAGGAAAGTTTTTATGAAAAAAATGATAGAGATAGAGTGCAAAACTTCCGAGAAGAGCCATCACACCAAAGAGCAGAAAATGGCTGATCAGCATCATCCCCAGATAGTTCTCGGCAAGAATAACAATCAAAAAGAGCAGAACTCCACCAACAAAAACATAAAACCAGAGGCTGAAGAGCCGTTTGACCAGCTCCCGTTTTGATGAGCGACTCCAGGCGTAGGTGTAAAGAAAGCCCATCACACTGATGCTGAGAGGAAAAGAGGAACCGAGAAAATAGGAGGACTGGGTCACAAAAAAGGGAATGAGCCGCTGGTCGGGGAAAGCCTCCTTGAGCCCAAGCGTAAAAAGCCCGAGATTGGCATTGAGCAGAAAGAGTACATCAAAAATGTAGTAGCGTACCGAGACCTCCTTCCAGATTTTTGGAATAGAGAGGGTGGTAAAAATTTCCCTGATCGGCCCGGTAACCAGAATCATGAGCATCAACCCGGTCAGAGCCTTCAGTAATGGCCACTCCATGGCAACGGCCACCGTAATCATGAGAAGAGCAAGCAGGACAACACCAATGTAACGCACCTGCCTGCGAGGATCAATCTTCAGTTCCGCATAGATGGCGGCAGTCAGGTAACGGTTGAGAATAAGAATAGCAAGATTCCCAAAGCCAATAAAAAAGAGATAGGGGTGGAGCTTCAGAAGGAAGAGATTGCCGGTCACAGCACCTGCCGCACCAAGGAGGGAGGCCAGGGCGATAACGGTGACTGAAACAGAGAGAAAGAGCCGGGCAGCACTGCTCAACTCTCCATCAAAACGAGACAGCTTCATTTAAGTAACGTTTTTTAATTTCTTCAGTTCCAGCAAAGCGACCAGAGAGAGCGCAATCAGCGAAACGTTCAGGGTCAAGGGGTTGAACGGCAATGCAAACATCGCGGGCTCAAAGAGGGCTACAAAGAGGAGCAATCCGCTCAACGCAGCAATATTCAACCAGAAAACCCACGCACGAGAAGCAACAAGCAAAAAGAGACCGAAAAGAATTTCGGCAATACCGATCCAGAACACCGCCTCACACGCCCACTGGTAGAGAGGTATAATGTGACCAAGTAACTCAGTTTCTCCCCTGCTCTGGCAGGCAATTTTCGGGACTGCTCCCTGATAGACCCATGAAAATGCAAGGGCCGCACGGCACACAAGCAAAACAGTGGTCTGGCTTGAAAAAAAACGCATCGCTTTACCCTTTTTCATTGAAGGAGTCAAGAGTTCCAGCGCTCACCGCTTCAGCGCAACAAACTTCCTGATTATTTTTTCCACCCGGTTGGCAAACTTCTTTGGCTCACTGTCGAACCAGACATAGACCACAGGAATAACCAGAAGCGTCAGAAACATTGAGCTTGCAAGACCACCAACAAGAGCAACAGCAAGACCTGACTTCCACTCGGAGCCCGAACTTCCCGAAAGCGCAATCGGCAAAAGCCCGAAAATCAGCGTCAGGGTGGTCATGAGAATAGGACGCAACCGCTCTTTTGCTGCTTCGATGATTGAGGCTGAAAGCTCCATACCCTCAAGACGGAATTTATTGATAAAATCAACCAAAAGTATCGCATTTTTTCCAACAAGCCCCACAAGCATGATAATACCGAGAATCGTAAAGATACTGAGCGATTTCCCGGTAAGGGCAAGGGCGAAAAGAGCACCGATAACCGCCAGAGGAATAGAGAACATCACCACCATCGGCCAGAGCCAGGAATCATACAATGCCACCATGATAAGATAGACAAAGATAATGGCAACAAGAAAGGAGAGGGCAAGGGTCGAGTTCGATTCACCCTGCCGTTTCAAATCAGAGTCGTAGGCTATCGAAACAGTTGGAGGCATGAGCCCCTTTTTTTTCATGTTCACCACGATCCGCTCAATCTCCTTGCCAATGCTGCCAACAGGACGCCCGACAACCTGTGCCTTGACCCAGACGGCATTGTTACGATCCTTGCGCTGCAACTGCGTATAACCCCGATCCTGCTCAAAGGTGACAAACTGACCAAGGCGAACCATATCGCCCTGCGGGGTTCTAAAGGTAATTTCAGCAAGCGTTGAAGTATCCTGACGATAATATTTATCGAGCATGACTTTGATATCATACTCATCACTCCCGTCGCGGTACTTGCCTGCTTCATCTCCGGCATAAGCGGTACGAAGAGCGGCTCCAACATCGGCAATGGTGATGCCAAATGATGCCATTTTTTCACGATCCACCACAATGCGCATCTCCGGACTGCCCACCTGTGAAGTGATTTTGACATCGGCGGTTCCTGTAATGGTTTTGACACTGTCACGCAACGCACGGGCCACACGCGTCACCTCGTTTCTTGATGGGCCACTCAAAATGACAGCAACCGGCGTCTCATTGGCTGTGCCGAAAATACCAATCGGATTAATGCTCGCCTTGAGACCGGCAATATCCCGCAAATTGAGGCGAATTGCCTGCATGATAGCATCAGTCGAGCGACTCCGCTCCTCTTTCGGCGAAAGTTTAACGTTGATTTCGGAAATATTGTCTGCGCTCTGGTTTAAAAAACCCTCGTTCGAAGAGCCTACGTTAACCATCACCTTTTTCACCTCCGCCATTCCGGTCAAACGCTCCTCAACACTCCTTGTCAGACGGTTGGTCTCCGCAAGAGGTGTGCCCGGTTCAAGCTCCAGCATAACGGCAAACTCACCACGGTCAGAGACGGAGATAAACTCTCCGCCAATAAGACCGAAAAAAAGAAGACTGAAAGAGGCAAAGAGCATGAGTATCGCACCTGAAAAGATTTTGTATGGATTGCGAAGAGACCACTGCAGAAGATCAAGATAGCCGCCCCTCATACGCTGAAAGTTGCGCTCAAAGGCGATGGCAAAGCGCTCAAAAATGTTCTTGCCCGAAAAATTTTCAACTGTAGAAAAGCGTGATGCAAGCAACGGCGTCAGGGTAAAAGAGACAAAGAGGCTGACGAGGGTAGAGATGACCATGACAACAGAAAACTCACGCAGAATATTGCCGACTATACCGCTGACCAATGAGAGTGGGAGAAACACAACCACATCAACCAGCGTGATGGAGAGTGCCGTAAAGCCAATCTCATTTCGGCCAAGAAGCGCCGCCTGCCGGGGCTCTTCACCACGTTCAAGATGGCGGTAGATATTTTCAAGCACCACAATGGAGTCGTCCACCAGCACACCCACAACCAGCGAAAGGGAGAGCAGGGTCATCAAATTCAGCGAAAATCCAAAGAGATACATGCCGATGAAGGTGGTCACCAGCGAAGTCGGAATGGAGACCAATACAATGAGGGAGTTCCGCAGACTGTGCAAAAAGAGCATCATCACAAGCGCAACAAGCAACACCGCGAGCATAAGATCATGCTGTACAGCCGTTACCGCCTCAAGCGTAAAGGTCGATGCGTCCTGGGCAACATCAAACGAAAGGTTACTCTGGTGGTAGAGTGCTGTCAGACGCGAAAGGGTTGCCCTGGTGAGGCGGCTGACATCGACGGTATTGGCATCGCTCTGCTTCATCACCATAATGCCAACGGCACTCCGGCCATTGACCCTTGTGAGAGTTGTAATCTCCTTGAAGCCATCCTCAACCTCGGCAACATCGCGGAGCGTGACCGTGCCGGTAGAAGAAGAGCGCAGCACCAGCGCTTTCAGCTCCTCAAGGCTTGTAAACTTTCCAGCCAGCCTCACCACAAACTCTTTGTCACTATCATCAATTTTGCCAGCAGGAAAATCAATATTGGCTTTTCCAACCTCTTTGAGCAGATCAGGCACCGTAAGGCCATAACTTTGCAGCCGTTCAAGATCAATATTGACCCTGATTTCACGCTCGCGCCCTCCAAGCAGATAAACCTGACCTACCCCGGCAATACTTGCAAGCTGGGGTTTGATGTCATCCTTGAGCATTCGGTAAAAATCGGTATCGGGCAGCGATGAGGTTGCCCCGATACGCAGTACAGGAGCCTCATCAAGCGCAAAGCGGGTGATGATCGGCGCCTTGGCCTCAGTGGGAAAACTGTCACGCACCTCGTTGATCTTGCGCTGAGCATCCTGCAACGCCTTTTCGATATTGGCCGAATTGGAAAACTCAATGGCGACGACCGACATCCCTTCCGTCGAGGTAGAAGTTATGGATGCAATTTTTTCAATGGCCGAAACCGCCTCTTCAACCGGTTTGGTCAGCGAAGTCTCAACTTCAGCAGGTGATGCACCAGGATAACGGATGGAGACCGTCACAACAGGAGGAGTCATCTTGGGCAGCAGTTCATACTGCAACTGCTGGTAGCTGAACAGACCGAGAATACCGAGAACGGTAAAGAGTACGACAATGAGGGTTGGCCGTTTTATGGAGAGCTCTGTCAGTGTCATGGTGCGACGGGGCCCTTTTGCTGCTCAATGACAACCACATCAGAACCATCATGAAGCTCATTCTGGCCGCTGATCACCACACTCTCGCCCACCGAAAGCCCCCCAAGTACCTCAATCTGCTTTTGCAGCTCCATACCGGCAACAAACGACTTCAAAAAAGCCTTGCCGTTCCGAACTACAAAAAGTTCAGGTTTTCTGATCCCTGAAACAAGCGCGACGCGTGGAACAAGAAGCGCCTGCCGTTCAACCTCTCCCTTCAGGAGTACCCTGGCAAACATGCCTGATCTGAACATGTTGCGCTCTGAGTTCTGCACCACCACCTCCACCCTGAAGGTGTGGTCACGCCCAGCCTTGTCACTCACCGCCCCGACCTTGCCCGTAAAAGCCTCCCCCTGATAGAGATCACTGGTAACGGAAAGGAGAGTCCCCGGCTCAAATTTGACAATCTGCCGCTCAGGCACAAAAACAATCACTTTTACCTTCGATAAGTCAACCATCTGCGCCACCCTCTTTCCCTCCTGAACCAGCTCCCCCTGCTCAACAAAGCGGGCAGTTACAACCCCTGAAAAAGGAGCCTTCACTCTCGTATCGCCATATTTTCGACTCGCCGCTGTGAACTCGGCTTCAGCCTCATCAAGCTGCAACTGCGCCGTTTCAGAGGAAGAAAGTGCCACAGCCCCTTCGCTGTAGAGAATTTTATAACGCTCAGCATCCAGCTTCGCCTTCCGATACAGAGCCTCCGCCCTCCTCTTCCGGGCAGCCGCAAGTTCATCGTCAAGCAAAAAGAGCGTCTCTCCAGCCTTTTTCGAAGCTCCCGGTGCAACCAAAACCTTGCGAACAAGACCGGCGGATTCAGAAAAGATCTCTGCCTCCCTGAATGCCTCAACCGTACCGATCGTACTGAAGCTGTCGCGAAGAGCGGCATTCGAAAGCAGTGCAACAGAAACAGGAATACGCTCAATCGCTCTCTTTGCCGCAACTTTTTGCGGTTCACGATGCTGAAGGTACCAGAAGAGTGCCAGAAGCACGGCAAGGATGACTACAGCAATACTTTTATACTTTTTCAACTTTTATGCTATCGTTTGAGGGCTTTTCATTGACAAAAATTTATCAGAGAATCAAGGCAATAACAAAAAAAAAGCGAACCGAAGCACGCTTTTTTTTATCATAAAAAGAGAATGATCTCAGCAAAAATGGCTCGCAATGGAACAGGATATATCTGCTGATGACTTGACATGCTCAAGAATCGAAAGAATACCGGTCAGATTGGTGATATTCTGGTCATTCACCGATGCCTTGATTTTAGCAACCGCTGTATCGTAAAGATCCTTGATCTCCTTCATCATCACAAGGGTCTCGCTGGCATGTTTTGGGTTGCTGCTGACGTAAGCTTCCACGGCTTTCTTGATCATCTCAGCCGTAATATCACCCATCGGCTTCAGGCCATACTCATCCTTGTGCAGATCCTGCACATTGGCAAACTGCACATAACCGGTTTTATCGGCAATATTGAGTGCAAGCTGGGCCAGTTTTTCAAGCTCACGAAGAATCATTCGCGCATGATTGACCGCCTTGAGATCAGATTCGCCAAGATTCTGAAAGGAGGCGTAAGCCAGGGTAAGATATTCAACCTCGAACTTCCCTTTGCGAATATAGGCTTCATCAAACTTGAAGGCTGAAGCGGCAAGCTCTACATTACCCTTTGTTGATGCCCGAATGCTAAGCATCAGGTTGTTCTCAACATTCGAAGAGAGTTTCGTAAGCTTCTGCTTGAGTGATTCAAGCTGCACATGAACCGTCCCCTGCGGTTTCAAGGAAAGAGCGAACTTCGCCGGATCAATCTGGATGGTAAAGGCTTTCGGGGTCTCTGTGGTTTTCGGTGAATCGCCAAAAAATTTGCCTAACAGGTTAGCCATAAGGTTAAAACACCATGCTTATGTTTAAAAAATACAAAGTGAAGCTAATTTAGCAGACCTGCAAGGTTAATTGCAAGAAAAAAAACTAAAACACCTCAAACACTCCCCATGGCGCCTCTCCGGCAACCGATCAATCTTTAAGCGATTCAATCAGCTTTTCATAAAAACCACCCCTGTGGCGGACAATTTCACCCGTCACCAGAAAAATGACCTCATTGGCGATGCGCGATGCGTGATCGGCCATACGCTCAATATAGCGCGATATGCTTAATGCCGCTATGAGCTGGTCAACATCAGAGTCAGGCCCCTTCATGAGTGCCGTCACTTTTTTGAAAACTGAGCGATGCATCACATCAACCTCTTCATCAAGGGCGCACACCTGGTCAGCAAGCATACGGTCTTTGGAAACAAATGCCTTGATAGACTTTTTAACCATATCGCCAGCACGCATACCCATACTCTCAAAATCAAAGGATTCAAGCATCTCCGGGCTGATTTCAGGCATTCGCTCAATAATGTGCACCGCCAGATCACCAATACGCTCAAGGTCATCATTAATCTTGATGATGGTCACAATAGTACGAAGATCTCTTGCTACAGGCTGATATAAGGCAAGAAATGCCAGGCAGCGCGCCTCAAGGTCGACCTCAGCCACATCTATTTCATCATCGACAAGCTTGATTTTCCGCGCACCCTGCTCATCCTGATATTTCACTGCATGCAACGCATCAAGTAAATTCCCAACCACCTTGTCGGAAAGTTGAACAAGAACCAGCGACAGTTCTTTTATAAGTTCGTGGACCGGACGTTCTGACATGATCGTGTAATGGTTTCGTTAGCTGAATCTTCCGGTTATATAATCTTCCGTCATCGGGTCTTTCGGATTGGTAAAGAGCTGCGCGGTGGAGGCATGTTCAACAAGCACCCCTTCATAAAAAAACATGGTGGAGTCCGATACCCGAGAAGCCTGCTGCATGTTGTGCGTAACAATCATAATGGTATAACTGCCACGCAACTCCTGGATAAGATCCTCGATTTTGGCCGTGGCTTTCGGATCAAGAGCAGAGGTCGGCTCATCGAGCAGAAGCACCTCCGGCTCAACGGCAAGCGTTCGGGCAACACAGAGACGCTGCTGCTGGCCGCCACTCAGACCGAGGGCATTTTTGTCGAGACGGTCACACACTTCATCCCAGATCGCCGCTTTTTTCAGGCTGCGCTCCACAATCTCCATCAACTTTTTCTTGTCGTTCACCCCATGCAACCGGGGACCGTATGCAATATTGTCGAAAATGGACTTGGGAAAGGGGTTCGGCTTCTGGAACACCATCCCCACCTTTTTGCGAAGCAGCACCTCATCGGTGAATTTTCCATAAATATCTTGCCCGTCAAAAAGCAGTGCCCCCGTTGTGTGGCAACTCGGTATGAGATCATTCATACGGTTTATAGAGCGTAAAAAGGTGCTCTTGCCGCAACCACTCGGACCAATGATGGCGGTCACATATTTTGAAAGGATATCGGCACTCACCCTCTTTACCGCCTCAAACTCTCCGTAATAGACAGAAAACTCCTTGGCCGCAATATGAGCGGCACCGCCATCAGCTATTTTTCTTCGTTCAGGAGGGAGATACATATCCCGTGTTGCCTTCTGTGTCGGCGCACTTGCGGAACTCTCTCTGGCATCCATTGTCATGAGCATTGATAGTTATTTTAGCCTTTTAATTTTTTCGAAATACGGGCCCTCAGCACAATTGCCGACAGGTTCAGCATCAACACGATACTGACAAGGGCAAGCACCATACCATACTGTACATGGCGAATCTGGGCAGCGGCCTCATGTTCACTGGCAAGATTATAAATGTTCCAGGAGAGTGCCGGCGTGGGAGAGGAAAAGACATCCGCCAAGCCTATGGCCGATCCAACACTGACCGCTGCCGTAAAGATAATCGGAGCCGTCTCTCCCGCCGCCCTGCCGAGGCTGATAATTCCCCCCGTAATAATGCCAGGCAACGCTGCGGGCAGAATCACCGTCGCAATGGTATTCCATTTTGTAGAACCAAGGCTCAGTGAAGCCTCCCTGTAGGTCTTTGGCACGGCAAGAATCGCCTCTTCAGCAGCACGGATAATGGTCGGCAAAATCATGATGGCCAGCGTCAGCGCACCGGCAATCACACTTTTTGATTCAGAAACCTTGAGAGTATTGATAAAAAAAGCGAGACCAAACATACCAAAAACAATGCTTGGAACGCCCGCAAGGGTACTGTTGGCACTGCGCAACATGCTGTTCAAAAAGCCAGGCCTGGCATATTCAGTAAAATAGACCGCCGCAACTACACCGAGAGGGAAGGCAAAGAGCATGGCACCGACAGCAAGAAAAAAGGTGCCCTGAATTTCCGGCCAGATACCCCCGAAAAAGTGTGAATCCACAGAGCTGTCGGTGATAAATCCCCAATAAAAGGTAAACTCGGGAAGGAGTATCTTCTCAAGATTATCCTTGAGAAAGGGAAAAAGCTTGACCAGCGACGTCCCCTGAAAGCCGATGGCACGGCTCACAAAATACTCCTTGGCCATCACCTCAGGATTGGAGTTGTCCCACTTGGTTTCATAGAGAAGGTCATGTAGCTTTTCCTCCGCTTTCTCCCACCGGGTCTGCCCATACTTGAACCGCGTAAGCATCGGTGCCGGATCACCGGGAAGAGGGCCAAGCAGAGCCTGGAGGGCCGCTCTGACCTCTGCATATTTCGCCTTGTATTCAGCCTTTTTTTCCGGAGCCATCGTTTCAAGCTCAGCCTCAAAGGTTGTGAGCATACTGTACACTTTTGCACGGTAACGCTCTGAAGAAGCAACCTGACTGGAGAGTTCCTCGCTGTCGCCCCTTTTGAATTCACTCAACAGCATTTTGCGGTGCTCAACCGTACCGGTAAAAAATACCGCACCAATACCGTTGGTGATAATCGGCACAACAACAATCATCAGAGCAACCGCCATGACAACAATAGAGCCAATACCAACCGCAGTAAATGATCGATCAAGTATTTTTCTGGTTCCGATATTCATAAGTACAGGGTTTGATGAACAGATACATAACAATCAACCTCCAGCCGTCAACACTTACTGACCCGAAAGAATCTTCCTTTGGCGCACAACAATCCTCTCACTGACCAGGTTACTGATAAAACTGATAACAAGCAGAAGCAACCCCATGGCAAACAAAACATGAAAACGGGCTGACCCGGTCACCTGATCAGCTTCGCCCATATCACCGGCAATGGTTGCCGTCAACGTCCTGATCGACTGAAGATAATTAAACCAGGGCTCGGGAATCTGGGAGGAGTTGCCCGAAGCCATCCAAACCACCATCGTCTCTCCAAGTGCTCGCATGATACCAAGAATAACCGCCGCAAGAATACCGCTGCTTCCGGCAGGAAGAACCGTTTTGAGAATTGTCTCCGCTCTGGTAGCTCCAAGGGCGTAACTTCCCTCGCGAATGTCGCGTCCAACCGCCTGAAGGGCATCTTCAGAGACACTTACAATGGTAGGCAGTGCCATAAAGCTCAAAATAATAGAGACATTCAAGGCGTTGGTACCAGTAAGAATCTGAATCCCATAGAGAACAGTACCAACCTTGAACAAGAGAAAAATCGCAAGGAGAGCCAGAAAAATCAGAAGGAAGATGTGCAGTTGCTGACGCCGTTTCGGTTCTGTTATCTTCGTCGTCAACAGATCAGAAAGAACAATAACGGCAAGCAGCATAAAAGGTGAAACAAGTATCCACCATGCCCACATCAGCATTGGGCCACCATTATTCTGCAAAAGCGGAGCAAGAACAACAAGGGCAAAAAAGCCAAAAGCTACCGAAGGAATTGCAGCAAGCATCTCAATAACCGGCTTGGCATACTGCCGTATTGAAAATGGGAGAATATCACTCAGACATATTGCGGCGGCCACACCCATCGGCACGGCAATCAAGGCGGAACCAAGCGTCACCATCAAACTGCCGTAGATAATGGCAAGTGCACCAAATTCACCAGGATCATCGGCTGGATACCAGTTTGAACTGGTAAAAAATTCAGTGAAGCCGCGAATCTGAAAAAACGGAACCGCATCGCGTGCTACGAAATAGAAGATGAACAGCACAATAACGGCCACAAAAGAGGCTACAGCAAAAAGCATACTCTCCCCCGCTTTTTTTGCCACCTTCTGCATGGTACGTTTACGGGCGCTAACCACAAATGCATTGGTGCGGTTGCACTCACCTCCACTCTCTACGGCCATAGTCTTGAATATTTTCTTTTACAATTACCAGGGTACGATCAACTTCAACCCCACAATGACCTCAATTTGACAGGCCCAATCTAAGAGCTTTCACCACAGAATACAACCACCCTTCTGTTACAAGTATGAAACATTTGCCAGGAAGCATCAAAAACAAAAAAGCCGGAATAATCGCTTAACCGGCTTTCATGTAAAAAGGTGCTCTTGCTCTCAAAAAAAAATGATCTCAGCGGTTAATAAAGCCAAGCTCAGTGATCATTCTTTTTCCCTCAGCACTGTTCGACACATCAATAAACTGTTTAACCAACCCTAATGGCTGGCCGTTCGTATAGAAATAGAGCGGCCTCGATACCGGATAGCGGCCATTTTTCACCGTCTCCACGGTGGGAAAAACACCATTGACCGCTATAACTTTTACCGAGCCATCAACAAAACCATGACCAAGAAACCCTATGGCTGAAAGGGTTGAACTCACCCTGCTTTTTACCGAACCGTTACTCGACTGCGTTTCGGCTCTCCCCGTAATCGGTACCCCTTTTCCGATAACCAGCTCCTTGAAGGATTCCTCTGTCCCGCTGTTTGATTCACGCTGAATAACAACAATAGAGGCATTCGGTCCCCCCACCTCTCTCCAGTTAGTGATAGTACCGCGATAAATGCTGCTGATCTGCGCCTTCGTCAACGAGCGTACCGGATTTGCCGGATGAACAACCATTGCAAGACCATCAAGCGCAACAACAGATGCGACAGGATTGACACCTTTTTGACGAGCCGCAGCAATTTCAGCAGCCTTCATGGCCCGTGACATTGTAGCGATAGTGCACGATCCATTGATCAGGCTTTTGGCACCATTGCCGCTGCCCGACTCGCTCACATTAACACGAACCCCATATTTTTTCGTAAAATATGCAGCAAAGGTCTTTGCTATAGGTCCTACGGTCGTTGAGCCATCAAGCACAAGAGTGGTAACTGCCGCGCTGGCTGTCATGGAAAGGGTAACAGCAAGCAAAACAACAAACAGCGAAATTTTTTTTATCATGGTTTCAATTCTCGTTTTTTTAAATTCAAAGACAAGATACACAGCAACGGGGTAACTTTGAAATTTCATCTGCATCCGCTTCATCTGCCAGCAAAGCCTAACATGTTATAAAAACAGTTTTCTGTTGGCTTCTCTTGTTTTAATTTATTAAATTGCGTTAAAGTTCGGAGATTGAAGTTGAAACGATCAGGAAAAAAACGTACCGAAATCAATTTTGACCCAACATATCTTCCATTCTAACCCTAAAATAATAACCATCATGGCAAACGACGCAATTAACGATTTTTCAGTTGCACTCAGCAACCTTTTCGACACCGCAGGCAAACTCTTACAGCAGAATGTTGATCTTGTAGGCACCTGCGTAAAGGCGATCGTGTCGGTTGTTGAGCCCCTCGCAAAATCTACTCTGGATCTTGCTGGCAGCGCAGCAAACGGTGCTGGTCAGTTGTTGCAGAACACAACCGCTACCGCTGGTCAGTTGCTGCAGAGCGCCACGAACACCGCTGGTCAACTGGTGCAGAGCGTCTCATGCACGGCTGGCGAAGTAGTGCAGAACGTAACAGCAGTGATTATCCCTAAAAAGTAAGCCGCTGTTTTTTTTAAAGAAGCACCTTATGCCGCTGGTATAGGGTGCTTTTTTTATGCACGATACATTTTTTCCTGTGACACCAACCCGAATTCACAAAAAACAGAGCATCTCCCTTATGACCTTCAAAGCAGTTATCTTCGACCTTGACGGCACCTTGCTCAACACCCTCCAGGATATTGTCAACACCCTCAACAGCGTACTCGCCCAGCACCACTACCCCGTTCATACCGTCGATGAGTGCCGCTTTCTTGTCGGGCACGGCATGAGGGAACTGGTCAAAAAAGCACTGCCCGAAGAGGCCGGAACCCCGGAGACCATCGACTTTCTGCTCAAAGAGCTGATGACGCACTACAGCGAAAACTGGAACCGCCACTCACGTCCCTATCCCGGCATCAGCACCCTGCTCGACACTCTTACAGAACGCGGCATCAAAAAAGCAATACTCTCAAACAAAGCAGACAACTTCACCCAACTCTGCGCAGAGGAACTCCTCAAAGAGTGGCATTTCGATGTGGTCATGGGCCATCACAGCGCCATAGCCCACAAACCCGACCCCGAAGGGGCCCTGCTTGTTGCCCGGATGCTCAATGAAGAGCCCTCCTCAATTCTTTACGTCGGAGACAGCGGCATCGACATGCTCACCGCCACAAGGGCTGGCATGTACCCGCTTGGTGTTCTCTGGGGATTCCGTCCGGAAAGCGAGCTCCTTGAGTTCGGGGCAAAAACACTGGTACGTCACCCGGAAGAGATTTTGGCATTGCTGGAGGAGATCATGTAACCCAGGGTATCGGAAAGGGTGCAAGAAAAACGTCTGGCAATCAGTCAACCATAAAGATATTTGCATGTACTTGCAGCCAGCTATCAATCCTGCTTTTCGAAACGACCCTGCACACAAATAGTTTCCCGGCATCCATCAAGCGCGAACAAACGTGGTTCATTGCCGCCGGTACAAATCCAACACGAATGTCGTCGCAATAGAGAGCAATCGCAAACTTGTCAAATTTGTTGTGAGGCTCTCTTTTCATCACCAAAACTTTATCGGTAACAATACAAGGCTCAATGCTCTCAATTTCAGCACAATAGCTTGTACCAGCAACAACTATCTCCAGAACCAGAATTTCCTGCGAAAAAGGCACGAGAGCTCTCCCCTCTCCATGCAGAAGAGCCAGCAAGCCTGGCGTTATGGGTATGAGAGATTCACTCATCGGTCATGATGTCAATAAGCGTTGCATACCTGACTCTTTCCTGTTCAAATTTTTCAATATCACTTTTTAATTCATTCTGCTTCCGGGTGATATATTTTTCATTAAAAATCAACTCTTTGACATTGAACGGAAAGGTTTTATAGAGTTGGTCTATTTTGCCTTTCAACGACTTGATGTTGCTTTCCAGATGCTTGATTCGCTCCATTTTCTCATCACCTGAGATAGAATCAATCTTCTCCCTTTTCGACTCATCCAGATAGAGAAGAATATTTTGCAATTCAGCTATTTTCTGCAGATCATAGGCTGATTTCACCTTGATGAACAACTCTTTTTCATCTTCCGTTTGATCGGGATGCAGATCGGGATGGAGCCTCTTGCACAGCACCCGAAACAACTCTTTCAGCTTCCGGGTATCTTCTTCTGAAACCAAATGTGACAGCACCTCTTTTGCCTGATCCAACGCGGCAGCCTGAGCTTCAATTTCAGCAAAATAGTCCTGGAATTTTTTATCTACCAACTTCTCTATCGCCTGCACATTGGGTAGCTCATCGCGGTTTATTGCCGCCTGTACAAACTGCATTTTCATTTTAAGCCGGGCAGCTTCCGTTTTCTTTTGCAGTAACTCAAGCTGAAAACGACCCAGTTTATCAAGGTAGAGCGCGTTCAAAATAACCGACTCATCCTCCACCATCCCTTTATGACGAGTAAAGAGATCCAGAAACTCCACAGCAAGTTTTGCGAGCTGTCGGTTCAGCTCTTCATTTTCCGGGGTAAGCGCAAGGGTGTTCTGGTTCATGATTTCTTCAATCAGTTCTATTGCAACAAAATAGAGTGCTCCTTGATCATAGTGGCAATTGAAAAGCCCTCGACGGAGCCGCTACTCCTTTTCAAACCCCTGGCTGGTAAACTTCAAGGTTCTGCTGTTCTCGGTTACGGTTCGAACAACATTGTCAGGGGCTCCATCGGGTAACTCTGCTTCGATTTCTATGGTGACATTCACCCGTGCACCTACTATGCCTGCGAGATGGGCGATCACCTCCTCGGCAATTTTGCTGGCATCACGACCAACACGGGTGGCGTCGAGGTTGGCTGTACCGTGAAAGCGCTTTGGCTTCGATGAAACTGCCGAGGGAGTCTCTCCCCTATGGCCATTACCCTGTTACACCGTTACGATACTGTCGCCGCTCTCTCCTTCACTTGATAATGGAGCAGGCACAGGTTGAACTTGCAACAGAAAAATGGACACCTTAAGAAGCCATAACTGTTATTTGTTGTTTATTGCGTAAAAACTCAACAGGCGAATGAAACTCCCCGCCGCAAGCAGCGGGGTATCTGTTTTTAGAAATACTAACTTTCGCCGCAAGCGGCGGGGAATATGACCCGTAGAGATTTATACCCTAACGTTGAGTGTTTCCGTTTCCTGTTGTAAAATAGTTCAATGTATTCAAACATACTGTGTCGAGCTTCTTCCCGCGTTTGATAGTGTTCATTATACACCAATTCGGTTTTCAGGGTTTTGAAAAAACTTTCAGTAACGGGTCGAGTAGCGCAGCGGAGTCTCACCCCAACGCTCTCACACAACCGTACGTGAGTCTCTCGACTCATACGG
>SESG01020167.1_pt1 | contig 20620 bp, 18 predicted proteins | sample 3171421 | NCBI WGS metagenome assembly SESG01 (sample SAMN10866946, study PRJNA518727) | freshwater metagenome | biome: subpolar coniferous forest; feature: holomictic lake; material: water; isolation source: holomictic Lake 227, 6 m and 8 m depth | place: Canada: near Kenora, Ontario | collected... | reverse complement strand
TTCCTCTTTCTTTTGAGCTCAGTTTCTACTTTCGTGGGCTGCCAGAAAAAAGCTCAAACTACTCCAGAAGCTACACCTACTGAAGCTGCGCCAGCAACAACTGCACCTGCTGAAACCGCACCTGCGACAACCGCACCTGCTGAAACTGCACCTGCGACAACCGCACCTGCTGAAACTGCACCGACACCTGCAGCAAAACCTTAAGTTTCCGGTATCCCGGCATCTTATGAAAAAGAGACAGAATGAAAGTTCTGTCTCTTTTTTTGTGTCCGAAAAAAGTCTATGCCTGAAAAGCTGGAAAAGTATGGATAATGTTTTTTTTGTGTGTTATGACCCGTTGAGCGGAAGTGTACATTGGATCAAGTCAAGTGCCCGGCTCGGAAAAAGGGGAATGGAACCAATCAGGTTTCAATTTCAGCCATAAAAAAAGAGAGCACTTTCAGGCTCTCTTTTTTTATGGCTGAGGAGGCAGGACTCGAACCTGCAAATTGCCTGATCCAGAATCAGGAGCCTTACCAATTTGGCCACTCCTCAATGGTGACCAGAAGAAATCAGAATCTTGTGCACCCGAGAGGAGTCGAACCTCTAACCTTCTGATTCGTAGTCAGATGCTCTATCCAATTGAGCTACGGGTGCATTGTTAACGGTAGCGTGTACGGGATTCGAACCCGTGATCTTCGCCTTGAGAGGGCGATGTCCTGGGCCACTAGACGAACACGCCAGGTATTTACTTCTATCCAATCATTCACAACTCTGTGGGCCCTGTAGGACTTGAACCTACGACCCAGCGATTATGAGTCGCTTGCTCTGACCAACTGAGCTAAGGGCCCTCAATGCTTGGCTTTAGAGGCAGTTAATATAATGCTTCGTTGGTAATATCCAAACAAATAAAGATCTTTTTTTTATAAAAGTTAAAATTCGCTGTACTTTTCGCGGCTGATATCGGCTCCAAGGCTGTTTAGTTTTGTTTCAATTCGTTCATATCCCCGATCGAGGTGGTAGACTCTCAGTACTTCCGTTGTCCCTTCAGCCACAAGTCCGGCAAGAACAAGGCTTGCTGATGCTCTCAGATCGGTCGACATCACTTTTGTACCCGAAAGAGGCTGGGGGCCGTGAACAACGGCCTGGTTTTTGTGAATCTCGATATGGGCACCGAGCCGGTTCAGCTCAGGAATATGGTTGAAGCGCTCATGATAGACCTTGTCGGTAACATGACTTGTTCCTTCTGCCTGGGTCATAAGGGCGATCCACTGGGCCTGCATGTCGGTTGGAAAGGAGGGGTAAGGCTTTGCCGTGATATCGGTTGGAAGAAGTTTGTCCGGGCTTTTCAGGGTGATGCTGTTTTCAGTTGTTGCAATGGTACAACCCGCATGGACAAATTTTTTCAGTACCGCCTTCATCTGCTCAGGCTCAACACCGTTGATGGTAATGTCACCTCCGGTTATGGCTGCAGCAGCAAGCAGGGTGCCCGCTTCGATTCGGTCAAAAACATTATAAAACTCAATTGCGTTGAGTGTATTGCAGCCCTCTATTTCAAGTTCGGTTGTGCCTGTCCCTCTGATTTTTGCGCCCATGGCAATGAGAAATTTGCAGAGAGTCTCAATTTCTGGCTCCGCAGCCGCGTTGCTGATAGTTGAGGTACCCTCGGCAAGTACAGCCGCCATGAGGGCATTCCCTGTTGCTCCGACTGAAGAGATTGGAAAATCGATATGGCCGCCTCGCAATTTACCATCAGGGGCGGTGGCATCAATAAATCCGGTTTCAATGGTGATGAGAGCACCGAGTTTTTCCATAGCCATTAAATGAAGGTCGATGGGGCGCGGCCCGAAAGCACACCCTCCGGGCAGGGAGACCCTTGCATGGCCAAATCTTGCAAGCATCGGTCCGAGCACATAGATTGAAGCCCTCATTTTATTGACCAGTTCATAAGGTGCCTGAACATTTTTCACGTTTTTCGATGAAACCGTCAGGGTGTTTCCCTCAAAGGTTGTTTCAGCACCAAGGTGGTGCAGCAGGTGAGTAAAAGTTGTTATATCAACCAGATCAGGAATCTGATGAAGAGTGAAGATACCCTTTCCGGTGAGCAGTGTTGCGGCAATGATCGGCAGGGAGGCATTTTTGGATCCAGAGGCGGTTATGCTTCCAGAAATCCGGCGACCACCCTTTATGACAAGCTTGTCCATGTAATTAATAACGCTGATGAAAAACGGATAGTTACAATTATTTAAGCTCAAGAAAAACAAATTATTTTTTTCTCTGACCGTTTGCGAAGAAAAGATTTTATCCGTTACCTTGAACGAATGTTCTTCGTCGGTTTTTCAACGCGTTCCTCTTTCCATATTCCTGGTGAAGAGTTGAATGCTAATGCCTCTGGATTGTTTATGACCTGTATTGCCTCACCTGTTTTTTTTTCAGGGCTGTTGCGCAGAGCAGCGCTTCTCCTCTTGCTGTTGGTGGCTCTGTCACCCTCTGTCAGCGCCACGTTGCCTGGAAACAGAGAGATATCGAGGATCACGAAAGAGCGGGCAGCCGTAGAGCAGACCCTTGCGAACCTGAAGCTGCAGCTTGAGGAGTATCAGTCAAAACTGCATTCGACAACCCGAAAAGAGTCGCGCTCCTTCAGGGTACTTGAAAATATCCGCAACCAGATTCTGGTGCTTGAAAGAATGATTGGTGAAAATCAGAACTATCTCAAAAAGCTTGACAGGGATATTGAGGGCCTGCGCAATGAGTTTCAGGGAAATCGTCGCATGTACGGCCAGGTTTCCGATGATTTTCGCCGGACAGCGGTTTCGGCCTATAAATATGGTAAAAACAGGGAGGTCGACCAGTTTTTTGCTTCCGGGTCGGTTTCCAGGGCACTGGTACGTGCACAATACATGGGCTTTTTTTCACGGGCAGTCCGTCATCATGTCGACAACCTGCAGCAGGTGGCCGCCAGGCTTGAAAACAGTCAGCTTGCGCTTGAGCAAAGCTATCGGCAAAAAGCTGAAACAGTCAGGGAGCAGGGACTGCAGTTGAAACGCTGGTCGGCCACTCAAAAAGAAAAAGAGGGGGTGCTTGAATCTTTAAGGAAAAACAAGCAGGAATATCTCTTGCAACTTGCCTCTGTCCAGAAAAAGCGTAGTCAACTGCAATCGAGGATAGAGTCGCTTATTTTGGCCGAGCAGCGTGCGATTGAGGCAGAGCGTGAGCGTCAACAGAAAATTTTTGAGGCAAAGCGTCAGCACGCAAAAGCTCTTCAGGCAAAGCGCCTTGAGTCACAACGATTTGAAGAAAAGAGACTCAGGGCCCAACGTTTGGAGTCTCTTCGTCTTGAAGCAGAGCAATCGCGTCTGAAAAACAGGAGATTATCTCGTCCTGCAGAGGAGCCGATTATCGCAAAAAAAGAGATTGCAGAGGCGCCTGTAACAACTGCGCAGCTCCCGGAAAAAGAGAGTGTAGCCCCTCCGCCCAATTCGGATCCTCCTGAACTGGAACGAGTTTCAGCGGATTTCGAAAGTGCATCAGGCTCGCTGCCGTGGCCAGTGAAGAACGGTGTTGTCGCTCACCGGTTTGGGTCGGTTCAGGACAAGGATCTGAAAATAGTCACAACCAATAACGGGATTGATATTTCCGTACCTGCAAGCACCCGCGTAAGTGCCGTTTCTGGCGGCAAAGTGGTTCAGATTGCCTTTCTTCCTACCTTTGGCAATATCGTTATTCTCCGCCACCCAAAATCTTACTTTACCGTCTATGCCAATCTTGGCGCGCTCAATGTTTCCAGGGATGAACTGGTAACATCACAGCAACAGCTTGGCGTTTCGGGCAAAATGGCTGAAGGGGGCTCAATTGTACATTTTGAGGTATGGAAAGGGCGTGTCAAGCAGAATCCAGCAAAGTGGCTTCGATAAGAGGTGGTCTGCTCAACAGGGAGGAGCTGCAAAAGGTTCAGCTCTTCGATTTTTTAATGTATCTATGCTCTCCATTATGAAGGTTCAGGATCTCCACCTCGATTATCCGATGGTCGAGGATATTCTCAAGGCATTTCTTTTCAACGAAATTCGCAAGTTCAATTTCAGTTCGGTTGTCCTTGGCCTTTCAGGAGGCATTGATTCGGCGGTTGTTTGCGAACTTGCCGTCCGGGCACTTGGGCGAAAGAATGTGCTGGGGCTCATGATGCCCTATGTTTCAAGCAGCCCGGAAAGTCTTGCACATGCCGAACTCATGATTCGCAAACTTGGCATAGAGGCTGAAGAAATGCCAATTACGCCGGTTGTTGATGCTCTTTTTTCCTCTGTACCCGAGGAGCAGTTGTTAAGAAGGGGTAATATCATGGCCCGTACCAGAATGATTTTTCTCTATGATGTTTCGGCAAGGGATGGTCGTCTTGTGACGGGTACGAGCAACAAAACAGAGTTGCTTCTTGGTTACGGTACCATGTTCGGCGATATGGCATCAGCCATTAACCCGATCGGCGATCTCTATAAAACCCAGTTGAGGGGTCTTGCCCGTCATCTCGACATTCCCGAGCCCATTATCGACAAAGCACCTTCGGCTGATCTCTGGGAAGGGCAGAGCGATGAGGAGGAACTCGGATTCAGCTATGAGTCGGTTGATCTCCTGCTCTACATGATGCTTGAAAAGCGGATGGATAAAAGCGTCATTCTTGGCGAAGGGGTGTCGGAACCCTTTTATGACCGCGTCCGGAAGATGGTTGTGCGGAACCAGTACAAGAGGATGATGCCAGTCATCGCCAAACTCTCCGCACGAACACCCGGTATCGATTTTCGCTACGCACGGGATTGGCAGGAGGTCCTGTAGGGGCACGCCACGGCGTGCCCTATTCTTTGATTATCCTTGTAATGATCTGATAACGCGGTTGTTAAAACGACCGCAGTACGGTGTCGATCAAAAAATGGGTGTCGTCCTTGTACGGATAATCGGTGGTATAATGCAGTCCTCTCGATTCACGGCGTTTGATGGCGCTTTCGATGATAAGGCTTGCAACCTTGATGATATTTCTCAGTTCAAGAATCTGTGTTGTGATCTTTGTTTTTTTGTAATAGGACTCAGTCTCCTCCTTGAGAAAATCAATGCGGCGGTTTGCGCGCTGCAGGCGAAGGTCACTGCGCACAATACCGACATAGTCGTTCATCACTTGCTGCGCCTCCCGCTTGTTGTGCGATACCAGAATCCACTCCTCCGAATTGACCGTCCCCGTATCATCCCAGTCAGGAAATTCGACACTGTTGTCTCGCTTGTGCAGCTCTGCAGAGATATCAAGAAAGGATCGCCATGCAAAAACAAGGGCTTCAAGCAGAGAGTTGCTTGCAAGGCGGTTTGCCCCGTGAACCCCGGTACAACTCGTCTCTCCGCAGGCGTAAAGGCGTGCGATGGTGCTTCGTCCCCTCTTGTCGGTTCGTACACCGCCGCAGGAATAGTGGGCCGCAGGCACGACGGGGATCATCTCTTTGGTCATGTCGATACCAAAACTGAGGCAGGTCTCGTAGATATTTGGAAAATGCTCCCTTGTTTTTTCAGGATCAATATGCGTCACATCAAGGAATACGCACTCCTCACCGCTTTTTTTGATCTCTGAGTCGATGGCACGGGCCACAATATCGCGTGGTGCCAGGTTCAGCCGCTTATCATACTTGTGCATGAACTCCTGACCATTTTTCAGTCTCAAAATCCCTCCAAATCCCCGGACAGCTTCCGAAATCAAAAAAGATTTCGCTTTCGGGTGGTAGAGAGCGGTTGGATGAAACTGGATAAACTCCATATTGGCAATTTCAGCTCCGGCACGGTAGGCCATTGCCACACCATCTCCGGTAGCAATCTCCGGGTTGGTTGTATAGGGATAGATATGGCCAAGCCCACCGGATGCGAGCATGGTGATTTTGGCTAGAATTTTTTTTGGTTGTCGCTGCCTTGAGTCGAGCACGTAGGTGCCGTAACAGTTGATGTCGTTTGTTTTGATACCAAGATGATGCTCTGTGAGCAACTCAATGGCAAAGTGGTGCTCAAGCAGGGTGATATTGGGATGGCTGTTGACCCGATTGAGAAGGGCAGTTTCGACCTCACGTCCGGTCAAATCCTGAGCATGAACAATGCGGCTTCTCGAATGTCCACCCTCCTTGCCAAGATGGAGCTGCTCATTGTCGGAGGTTGTAAAGTTGACACCAAGCTCCATGAGACGCTCTATATGCTGCGGGCCCTCCTCTACCATAAGTGAGACCATTTCTACGTTGCACAGCCCGGCACCGGCATCAAGGGTGTCGGCAATATGCAGCTCAGCACTGTCGTTGCTGTCGATGGTGGCAGCAATTCCCCCCTGCGCCCAGTTGGTATTCGAGGTGGAGCTCTCTTTTTTTGTGATAATCGTTACCCTGGCATGATCGGCCATGGCGATGGCAAAATAGAGCCCTCCTATGCCGCTGCCGATCACCAGGACATCAGTTTTAATCGATTCAGTCATAGCTAATTACGGAAGAAGAACTGCGCATGAAATAACCGTTGTCCAGAGGCCATTCTGGCCTTCGGCGGTTTCAGTGATGTTGTATGAATTGATAATTTTGCCACTCATCTTGTAAATGCCCTCACGCTCGTCCCAATCTTTGTTGGGATCAAACTCAATACCAAGAGTGGTTGCAAGCATTGTTGCCGCCAGATCCTCAGCATATTCACCCGACTGCTCGGCAGACTCACCGTAGGGATGGTGTTCCGACAGATAGCCGTACTGTGTGTCGTCGGCAGGAATGGCGACGCCGACCGAAGCGGCAATCAGGCGGTTGAACTCATTGGTTGAGTTGCGCGCCATGACGGCAAAGGTGATTTGCCCCGGAGAGAGCAGCTTTATACCTTCCTCTACGCTGATACGCTCACAATGAGGCGGAAAAATACTTGATACCGTAACCAGATTGCATTTTTCGATTTTCGCCTCTCTCAGGGCAAGCTCGAATGAGGAGAGATATTCCTTGTGCCTTCCCACACCTTTGGTGAAAAATACTTTTGATGGGACAAATGACAATGCCGTGCCTCCGGATTAATAGGTTTCTTTTGATGCGTTTTCTTTACCGAAATTGACGAATTATAGAAAAATGCAGTCGCATTCAAAATGTTTTTCTTGTAGCCACTTTGAAAAACTTTCTTTTGCCAGCCTTGATGATTTTCGGTTCAATGCTGAACTCAATCTGCTCGGTAATCTCTTCGATTTTTCTCTCATCAACCAACACTGATTTCTGTTGAATCATTCTTCGAGCATCACTTTTTGAAACGGCAGCGCCAAGGGTCATCAAAAGGTCGATGATTGGCATAGAGAGGTCGTCAAACTCGAAAAGCTCAATATTGTCCGGCGCTTTTTTGTGGATAAAGAGCTGATCAAAGTGAATTTCAGCCCCTTCGGCCTCCTCCACTGAAGAGTAGAGCGCCACAATCCCTTTCGCCAGCACCCGTTTGGCTGTTCTAGGGTTTGTTTTTATCTGCCCAAGAATTTCGGTAACTCCACAGGCTGCGCCTGGCAGCAGAAGTTTGCAGTAGGTCTCAATGAGTGTATCAGGAATAGAGAGCACCTTGCCATATATATCGGCTGGAGTGTCGTTGAAACAGATGGCATTGCCAAGTGATTTCGACATTTTTTCCCCTCCAGCAGTGCCTACAAGCAGCGGCATGGTAATACAGACCTGGGGTGCAATGCCGTACTCCCGCTGCAAATCACGACCGACAAGAAGGTTGAATTTCTGGTCAGTGCCGCCAAGCTCGACATCGTTTTTCAGATGGACCGAATCCATTCCCTGGGCTAGGGGATAGAGGAATTCGTGAATGGAGATCGGTTCCTGTGCACGATAGCGCCGTTCGAAGTCGTCACGCTCAAGCATCCGTGCCACCGTGTAGTGGCTTGAAAGGCGGACGACATCGGCAAAACTCATCTTTCCAAGCCAGTCGGAGTTATAGCAGATCCTTGTTTTTTCAGGGTCAAGAATTTTTGAAGCCTGCTCGAAATAGCTGATACCGTTTTCCCGCGCCTCTTCAGCCGAAAGCTGCGGTCTTGTTTTGCTCTTTCCGGATGGGTCACCGATCATGGCGGTAAAGTCGCCGATGATCAGAATCGCTTCATGGCCGAGATCCTGGAACTCCCTGAGTTTGCGCAGCACGACCGAGTGGCCAAGGTGCAAATCAGGGCGTGAGGGATCGGCACCGAGCTTTATTTTGAGCGGTCGGCTACTCTTGAGGCTCAGGCGCACTTTTTGTTCAAGTTCGTCGAGGCTGATAATTTCTACGGTATTGCCAACAATAACATCAAGCTGTTCCTGTACGGATGGAAAAAGCATCTGGGTTCTCTCTCTTTTTTTGTTTTAGTATTGCTTCCTGATTTGCTCCATCTGCCGCTGGTTTTCTCGTGCTTTAATGGTTTCTCGCTTGTCGTAGAGCTTTTTGCCTTTGGCGATGGCAAGCTCAATTTTCAGCAGCCCTTTCGAGTTAAAAAACGCCTTCAGCGGCACCAGCGTGAGCCCCTTTTCACTGATTTTGGCCTCTATTTTGCGGATCTCCGCTTTGTGCAGCAGCAATTTTCGGCTTCGTTTTGCTTCAATCAGCTCCATCCGGTTATGCTCATAAGGGGTAATCTGCATACCTTCAAGCCAGATCTCATTACGAAGGATGATGGCAAAGCTTTCGCTCAGGCTGGCTTGTCCCAGACGTACCGATTTAACTTCACTGCCGAAAAGCTGGATACCAGCAACAAGGGTATCAAGAATTTCAAATTCGTAACGTGCCTTTCTGTTCTGAATGGCCTGGACGTATTGCTGAATGTGCTGTTTTTTTGCCACCGTGATTCGGGTTCAATGGGTTTTAGTTTCCAAATATGCGGCAGGAATAATATTTCCCCTGTTGAGTACGAGACGGGGATCCAGATATTTTTTTACCCTGGCCATCTCCCTTATGCCGCGTTCATGATACATCCCAACAAGATACTCTACCTTGAGCTTGCCAATGCCATGTTCGGCAGAAAGCGTACCCCCCAGCTCAAGAGCCTTGCCGACAAAGGTGCGGTAGAGGAGTTTTGCCTCTACAAACTCCTCATGGTTGCGTGGCAGGATGTTCAAATGGAGGTGCGCATCTCCTATATGACCAAAAATAATATAGACAAAGCCCTCTTCTTCGCAAGAAGAGCGATAAAAATCGAAGAGTTCAGTAAACTTGCTCTCTGGCACGGCCATATCGGTGCTGATTTTGCTCTCATGCTGGCGGCTGAGCCAGTCGTTGACGATAAGTGGCAAGGCGTGACGAAACTCCCGCAACCGCTCCTGTTCCTGACGGTCGAGCGCCATCCACGATTCATCACTCATGGCATCGCAACGCTCCATAAGCCCAAAGAGGATGTCGAGGTCGCTCTCCTCACGTTCCGTAGTTGTTTCAAGCTCCAGAAAAATGGCACCTTCGCTTTTTCCGGGCACTTCGGGATAGCTTGCCGCAAGAAACTCAAGTGAATGGCCATCAAAAAATTCAATCGCCCGGGGCGAAATGCCGTTTTCCGGCGCTTTAATCAGACCGACAAAGCGGAATAACCCCTCAAGAGTGCTGAAGTAGAGCAGGCAGGAGATGATGGATGGTGGCAGGGGAGTGAGCAGGAGGTCAGCCTCTGCGATAATACCGAGGGTTCCTTCAGATCCGATAAAGAGATCAATGAGATCCATGCCCTCCTCCGAAAAGTAGCCCGCATTGTGCTTTGAGGTTTCAGGCATACAATATTCCGGCCTTTTGAAGATCATCTCTTTGCCAGAAGGGAGGCAAAAGCGGAAGAGACCCTTTTTGTCGGCCCGGCAGACTCCGCGTGAAAGGTTGAGTTGTTCGCCATCGGCCAAAATGAGCAGGATTCTTGCAACATGGTTTCGTGTAGGGCCGTATTTGAAACTTCTTGCCCCCGAAGAGTTGTTCGCTATCGTGCTTCCGATAAAACAGAGTTTTTCAGTGGGATCGGGTGGATAAAACCAGCCGGAGTGCTCCACTTTTTTTTGGAGCGTTTCGAGGAGCACGCCAGCCTGTAGGGTTATCAATGCCCTGTCAGCGGAGAGCGTCACCGGTTCGCCTATCTGGTCAAGCTTTTGCATCGAAATAACGTACTCTCCCAGAGGAATCCTGCCGCCGGTTGTGCCTGTTCCATTTCCGGCAATGGTGAACTGACGGTGCTCCTTGAGGGCACTTTTGAGGAGTTCGGCAAGCTCGTCGACCGTTTCCGGGAAAAAAACTCCTGGAGTATGACCGCTTTTCAGGTTACTCGTATCCTCGAGAAACCCCCGTATGGAATCGGGATCATCCTTGTAAATCATTCGGCTGTTTTTCCAGTATTGTTTCCATTTTTATTCTCTGTGACTGGCGCGGGGGGAGTGCTCTTTTTTTCAGGTTGAGCCACTACTTGTACCATCTTTTTTGTGCTGTCAGCTTGCTGTGAAGCTGGCGTAGAGGGTTGTACACCCTGTTTTGCGGCAGCAACCGGCAACTTTTCTCCCTTTACATAGTAGCGGATAAGTTCACGGGCAATCGGAGCAGAAATGGCCCCGCCAAAACCAGCATTTTCGACAAGGACAGCCATAGCAATTTTTGGATGCTCGATTGGTGCAAACGCAATAAACCAGGCATGATCCTTCCCATGAGGATTTTGTGCGGTACCGGTTTTTCCTGCAATGGTAACACCCGGCACCTGTGCCAGTGTCCCTGTACCTCTCTCTACCACACCTCTCATGCCGTCATGGATAAGATCAAAGGTTGCTTTTGAAACCGGAAGTTGCTGTTGGTCATAACTGTACGAAATATATTCGCCGGTAGACGTATCGCGGTAGCCGTTGACAATATGGGGCTGAAAGAGCGTTCCCCTGTTTGCAAGAGCTGCGGCATAGGTTGCAAGCTGCACGGGAGTGGTTCCGAGTTCCCCCTGACCAATCGCAAGGCTGACCAGATATCCCTTTGTCCACCTGTTCTCGCCATACCGTTTATCGTAATACTCTTTTGATGGCAGAAGCCCATGTCGCTCGCCAGGCATATCAATACCGGTTTTTTCTCCAAAACCGAACATCGCGCCATACCGGGTCCAATCTTCAAAGCCCACATTAAAAATGAGATTATAAAAATAGACATTTGACGAGACCGTAATGGCCTCCCTCATATCCACCCATCCGTGCCCCTTGCCCTCGTTACTAAGGAAGCGTCTGTTGCCATAAAAAAATGAGCCGTTGTCGAGTATTTTTTTTGCCGGATCCATCTTTCTTTCCTCAAGAGCGGCCATGGCAAGAATCATCTTGTATATTGATCCAGGAGGATAGACCGCCTGCACCGTGCGGTTAAAAAGCGGTTTTTGGGGAGAGGTAACAATATCGTGCCATCCTTTCCGGTCGGTAGAGCCGTTGAAGATATCAAGGTCGTAGTCGGGAGCACTGGCAAGGGCAAGAACACCACCGGTCGAAGGGTCAATGGCAACGACAGCCCCTGATTTTCCGGTTTTTCTCAGAAGCTGTTCTGCAAGTTGCTGCAGGCCTCCGTCAATAGAGAGATAGAGGTCATTACCCTTTATGGCGGGGACATCGTTTTTTCCATCATCATATCTTCCGGCGTATTTGCCGAGAGGGGTAACCATTTCAAACCGCATTCCTTTCTGCCCCTTCAGCTCCTCTTCATAAAACTTTTCCAGTCCGCTGAAGCCGATTTTATCATCCTGGGTGTAACCCTTTTCGGAGAGCTCTTCAAGTTTCTCTTTGGGTACGGTGCGTAAATAGCCGAAGAGATGCGAGCCAAAGAGGGAATCAGGATAGAGCCGCTTGTTGTCGGTCTCAATATGGACGCCTGGAAGCTGCCAGAGATTTTCGCTCACTCTCGCTATCGCAACAGCATCAACGTTACGGCTGATGATGGCGGCTGAATAGCGGTTGAATGCAGATCCCTTTTTGATCATCTCCCTTAGTTCCACTTCCGGCTTCTGCATAAGCCATGAGAGAAAACCGATACGCTCTTTATTGAACTCGGAAGGAACAATCTTCACCGTATAAAGTGGCTGATTATCGACAATGGCAACGCCACTCCGGTCAATCATGCGGCCTCTTGGGGGCTGAACCCAGATTCGGCGGATGCTGTTCGTGGTTGAAATTGATCCAAGCTGCTGATAATTGAGTACCTGCAGGTAGAAAAGCCTTACAAACAGTATGGAAAAAAGAGTTATCACAAAAAACGATACGAGCACGGTGCTGCGCAGAAGTTTATCCATCGTTCAGTTTACAAGTGATTGTCGCAAAAACAGCCAGTCCACTATCACAGCAAGAATGACGTTGAAGAGAGATTCAAGAAGACCGAAAACCACGATTCGATAGACTGTAGAAAAGCCGAGAGGATTGTTGGCAGCAGCTAAAATGGCATTGGTGCAGAGTGTGGCTACGATGACCGCGCCATAGAATCGCTTGCTTTTCTGCTTTGCCGTTGCATGGCTCTCTTTTGGGGTATGAAAATAACTGGCAACAAAACTCCCGACCGTTCTTGCCAGCATATTCAACCCCATGTTCCCCGACAAAATGCCCGTAAGCAGCCCTGCGGCAAATCCGAAACTCGTATTGGGGTTTTTGTTGGCGGTTACGGCGATATAGGCAAGGAAAATGGTAACAACGTCCGCAGAGACATAGAAGAGCGTTATGCGCGACACGACGAACACCTGCATCACGGAGGTGAGGAAGAGAAGGAGGAGAGGGAGGTAGACTTTATTTGTCACAAGGTCGATGTCTGAAAAGTTAAATGCCTGTTTTTGTTAAGGTACTGTCGTCACTCATTCTGATTTTTTCAGGGTTGATTTTCAGCGGCGCAACCAGTACCTGTGTCAAGGTTGAAAAGTCGACGGCAAGCCGGATATCAACGTCATAGAAAAGGTTGTCGGGCTTGAGGCGCACCACCCTCCCGACAGGAATACCCCGTATCGAAAAGGTACTGAAGTCGGCGGTGACGAGTCGCTCGTTCAGTTTAAGATGGCTGCTTATGGGAATGTGTTCCACCTGGGCCAGGAACTCCTTGCCCCCGCTCCAGGAGAGAATCCCCATACTTCCACATGAATCGGCTACCACAATCACCTTGAAGTCAGGGTGGATAAGAGGCATAACCCTCGCATAGTTCTCGGAGACCGAGGTCACCCTTCCTACAAGCCCCTCAGGAACCAGAACCGTCATATCTTTTTTGATTCCTCGTCTCCATCCCGCATCAATGAGCAGCATGTTTTCCCGATCGCTGAATTTGCGGTCAACAACCCTTGCCATAATAAACCCTGAAGCGTTGAGTGTGGTGTCGGCCAATATTTTTTGCCGGTTTCGTTCATCAAACGCTGAAACTTCAAGGGTGAGCACTCTCGAAAGCAGATCGGTATTGACCCGCATAAGTCGCTCATTTTCATTTTTCATGGTAAACAGTGAGCCGAACTTCATCAATTGTTCGTTAACGGCAGCGCTGAACTCATTGCTTTCAGAGTGCAGCATTGTCTGTATATCATAGTGCTGAAATCGTATAAAAAGAATAGCTATGCTGCAGTAGAGTACAAAAAGCAGCCAGGTCGTGTGTTCCATAAAAAGAGTAAAAAACTTCCGCACGGTTCATATTCCGGTTTTTTTATTACATTTTCCTCATCAAACGCAAGGGTGTCGAAGTCAACAGGTCAAGAGCAAAAGAGATGACTCAGAATGTGAATATAACAGATAAATTTATTGTTGTCGGTGATAGAGTACTAATCAAACCAAAATCTCTTGGCGAACGAACAAAATCAGGTATTTATCTCCCGCCTGGCGTTCAGGAAAAGGAGAAAATACAGACAGGTTACATCATAAAAACCGGCCCGGGTTATCCTGTGGGCCCGCCGCCCGAATCGGATGAACCCTGGAAAGAGCGCGTTTCCACCGCATAGTACATCCCGCTTCAGGCAAAAGTGGGTGATATGGCTATTTTTATCCAGAGCAGCTCCTATGAAATCGAGTATGAAGATGAACGGTACATTATTGTGCCCAATTCGGCCATTCTGCTGCTGATCCGCGAAGATGACGATCTTGACTACTACCTCAAATAACTGCCCCATTTTAAAGGCTTGCCTGCAACCACAGAGTAACTGAGACCATGACCAAAGATATTGCTTCAACCAGCGACGGAAACGCTTCACTATCGCATGAAGAGCTTTTCAGTCGGATCAATGCGCTGAAAAAAGAGATGAATGCCCTTGTGCTTGCCCACTACTATACCGTTCCTGAGATACAGCAGGTCGCCGATATTGTGGGCGACAGCCTGGCCCTTGCCCGTGCAGCCGAAAAAACCAATGCCGATGTGATCGTTTTTGCCGGGGTCTATTTTATGGCTGAAACCGCCAAAATCCTCAATCCTGGAAAACTGGTACTGATGCCGGATGCCCGCGCCGGCTGCCCCCTTGCCGACAGTTGCCCGGAAGAGGAGTTCAGGAGATTCAAGGCAGAGCACCCCGACGCCCTCGTTATTACCTATATCAACTCGACCGCCGAAATCAAGGCACTCACCGACATCACCTGTACCTCCTCCAATGCCGAAGAGATCATCCGCCAGATTCCCGAAACCCGGCAGATCATTTTTGGACCCGACCGAAACCTTGGTGCCTATCTGGCAAAAAAACTTGGCAGGGAGATGATTCTCTGGCAGGGGTGTTGCTACGTCCACGACGACTTTTCAGAAGCCAATATTCTCAAGTCATATCGGGAGCATCCCGGAGCTGAACTCATAGCCCATCCCGAGTGCCGCGAAGAGGTGCTCCGCCATGCAGCATTTATCGGCTCCACCAAGGCTTTGCTTGACTATACCGTTACCAGTTCCGCTGCAACCTTTCTTGTTGCGACCGAACCGGGGATTCTTTATGAAATGCAGAAGCGCTCGCCCCTGAAAACCTTTCTTCCTGCACCCAAGGAGCCCGGCAATCCCCGAACCCTTTGCACACAGATGAAGCAGAATACCCTCGAAAAGCTCTACCACTGCATGGCCGCCCGCCAGCCGGCGATTGAGGTTGATGAAGCGCTTCGTATTGCCTCTTTTGGTTCCATCCAGAGAATGCTCGAAATGTCGCCCGCCTGAGTTGCGGAGCTTGAGGACGCCATAAGGTTTTTGAGTGAAATATGTGTATACTTCAGAACAAGTTCAGCCGATCACCAGATTGATTCATGACAATGTGAAAATAAAGTGTCTTCCCTGTTTCGTAACAATTGTTGTATAAAAAAATGGCTGATACTGAACACCTGAAGCTCCTTAAAGAGGGCGTTACCATCTGGAACCTCTGGCGTCAGGAACATCCTGAGGTAGTGCCTGATTTGCACGAAGCCCATCTCGCCACACTCGATCTGCGGGCAGCAAACCTTTCAGCCGCTGATCTTGGCGGCGCAAATCTTGCAAAAGCGAGGCTTGTCGGGGCAAATCTTGCAGAAGCGGATCTCCGTGGTGCTGACCTCCGTGGTGCTGACCTCAGCAGAAGCAACCTTGCCGGAGTCAACTTCAGCAAAAGCACCATCGACATCTGCACCATCTATCGCGACATCGAGGGGTGTGATATTGGCGCCAACGGTCTTTATTCCCCCCTCACCGACTCGGCCGCCCTCTTTAGAATCGACCCGCCAGGCAACTCCATGCAGGGAGCCAACGCCGATGCCGTCATCGAAAGTCTCCGCCATGCCCGCAAGCTCCACACCTTCTCCCTTCTGCTTGCGGGCATCGCCATGCTTTTTATCGTCATCAAACCAAAAACCATTACACTGCCCTACCTCTCCGGCTCGTTCAAGTTCGATGACATCAGCTACGCCTTTTTGGCCATGATCCTCTCCACCTTTCTTTTGAGCCAGGTCTCCTCCTTTATCGACTCCGCATTGCAAGGGGCACACTATCTCAACGATCGCAGGTCCGCCATGCTCGTCGGCCACTTTCCCTGGCTTCTCTCAAAGTACGAAAGTGAAACGGCCAACCGAAGGCAATCAAAAATCATGCGCTTCTTTCTGGTTTTTCATCCCGTCATCTATCTCTATTTTTTCCTCAAATGGGAATTGCTCTTCAGTGGTGACTGGGAGGGCATTATGCAACACTACAGGGAGATGCCGGTTATTTTTGCCGAGTATCTGCTGCCCGTCTTTTATGTTATTCTTATCATGCTTTGTCGTCACATTTTCAGGCTTTCTGAAGGGTTCCAGAAGCCCATTCTCTTCGATACAGCAACCGAGCGCGGACGCCATACCGAGATGGAGCGCCTCGCTGAAGCGGTCGAAAGGCAGGCGTCACGAACAGCCGAGCTGGTCGAATTCATGCGTAAACGGGAGGGGTAAGGATGAATAGCGCTGGGCAGCATATTATGGAGAATGAACTTAAAAGGTTGAACCGTGCACTGTTGGCGCTCAGCAACTGCAATCAGGCGCTGCTCCATGCCAATAATGAGATGGAGCTTTTAAATGATATCTGCCGTATTGTTGTTGAGATCGGCGGCTATAAGATGGCCTGGGTTGGTTACGCGGAACATGACGAGGGAAAGAGTGTACGCCCGGTGGCCCAGGCAGGGTTTGAGGAGGGTTATCTGGAAACGGTTAAGCTCACCTGGGCAGATGTTGAGCATGGACGGGGTCCCACAGGAACTGCAATCCGTACGGGAGAACCATGCCTTGTCAATGATGTGACTGGTGACACTCGTTTTTTGCTATGGCGCGAAGAGGCAATAAAGCGAGGCTATACCTCCAATCAAAGCTTTCCCTTGAAAGCGGGCGACAGGGTCTTTGGTGCCCTCGCTATTTACTCTGCTATACCGGAGGCTTTTAATGCAAAAGAGACAAAGCTCCTTACCTCATTGGCTGATAACCTCGCTTATGGAATCACCATTCTGCAAAACCGTCAGGCTCGTGAAGTGGCGGAGGAGGAGCTTCGTCAAAGTGAGGCTCGCTACAAAAGTCTCTTTCAGAACAAGCATACCGTGATGTTGATCGTCGATCCGGAAAATGGCATGATTGTTGATGCCAATGAGGCAGCAGTTACCTTCTATGGCTGGCAGCTTGCTGAACTTTGCCAGATGAAAATCAGCCAGATCAATCTGTTGACGGAGCAAGAGACTGCAAGGGAAATGGAGCTGGCCCGTAATGAAAAGAGGAATTATTTTCTTTTTCGTCATCGTCTGGCCGACGGTTCAATCCGCGATGTGGAGGTATTCAGTGGTCCTATTACCATGCAGAATCGATTGCTGCTCTATTCGATCATTAATGACATTACCGAGCGTACGCAGATCGAAAAAGCATTGTTCGAGAGCGAAAGACGGTTCCGTTCCATTACTGAACAAATTGTCGAAATGTTTTTTGTTACTGATGAGAAGGGATATGTCACTTATGTCTCATCCGTTATGGAGAATATGTTCGGTTATACTCCTCAGGAGGCTATAGGCCATCATTTTAGCGATTATCTTGCCGAAGAGGAGCTTCCAGGAGCGGCGGTCATATTTAGCAATGCTTTACAGGACTCTTTGACCGATCAGGTAGCCGAATTGCGGTTAAAGAGAAAAAATGGTTCACTCTTTTACGGAGAGGCTCATGTACGCCATTACAAGGGTGAGGACTCTTTTGGCATCGTCGGACTGATCCGCGACATTACGCTTCGTAAACGATATGAGCAAGAGATACTCGAAAGCAAGCAGTTTCTCAAGGATATTTATGATGAGGTCAATCACTCTATTTTTGTTGTTGATGTTTTGTCGGATGGTATCTATCGTTTTAAGGGTATTAATCCGGTTCATGAAAAACTGACGGGTATCCGCAGTGATGAAATTGCCGGAAAAACCCCCGAAGAGTTGCTCCCCCCTGTTTTTGCCGCACAGGTTATTCATCACTATGACGACTGTCTGCGCGAGGGCTCCTCAATTCACTATGAAGAACATCTGCCGTTCAAGGGCGAGGAGACCTTATGGGAGACCGTATTGAACCCTGTTCGCAATGTGAGTGGTACCATCCATAGAATTATTGGTACCAGCACCGATATCACGGAACGTCGCCAGAACGAAGAGGAGAGGGCCAAACTTGAAATGCTGCTTCAGCAGTCACAGAAAATGGAGGTGGTCGGAAGACTGGCCGGTGGGGTAGCCCACGACTTTAACAATATGCTGACGGTTATTCTCGGCCACTCCGAAATGGCCCTTGAACTCTTTGACTCATCAGATGAAGTCTATGCCGATCTTGAGGCCATTCGTCAGGCGGCAACTCGTTCGGCCGATCTGACCCGGCAACTCCTCGCCTTTGCCCGGAAACAGATAGTCAGCCCAAAAGTTCTTGAATTGAACACCGCAGTCGAAGAGTTGCTTCCCATGCTGCGGCGTCTCATCGGTGAACATATCATGCTGGTCTGGCTTCCGGACTGCAAAAATTCTCAAATAAATATTGATCCATCGCAGATCGACCAGATTCTTGTCAACCTCTGTGTCAATGCACGTGATGCCATAAAGGGTAACGGCAGAATTACTCTTGAAAGCGGCAGTCACACCGTTTCCGATACTCTCAGTGAAAGCAGCAATTCAGAAGCTCTTTCTGTTGATTATGTGACACTTTCCGTTCGTGACGACGGGTGCGGTATTGTGCAAAACGATCTTGAACATATTTTTGAGCCCTTTTTTACCACAAAAAAGCCGGGACAAGGCACAGGACTTGGCTTATCAATGGTCTACGGAATTGTCAAACAGAACAATGGCACCATCGAATGCCAGAGCGAACCGGGAAAGGGGACAACCATCACGATTCATCTCCCTCTCCACAAAGCCCAGTCAAAAGAGGATCAAAACGCACAAACGAAGCAATTGACCCATCAAGGCCATCAGACCATCCTGCTTGTGGAAGATGAACTGCCCATTCTCAAGCTCTGTAAACTCATGCTTGAGCGTAATGGCTACAAGGTGCTTGCAGCCGTTACAGTAAACGAAGCCCTTGGTCTTGCGAAAAACTATAACGGCACGATAGATTTGCTGTTGACCGATGTGATCATGCCTGAAATGAATGGAGCCGAACTATCAAAACAGCTCAACGTAGTTCGACCAGAGCTTAAAATACTGTATATGTCAGGCTACACTGCTGATGTTATTGCAAACAACAGCCAGCTTAAAAGCGGGGTTAACTTTATCCAGAAACCCTTTAACATGCAATCACTCTCCACAGCAGTGTACAACGTCCTGCATGGGTAAATTCTGCATGGATAAAAAAAAGCACCCTGCACTTTTCTGGCGCAGGGTGCTTTGCAAAAGAAGCAATGAAACTGCCGATTTACTTTTTCGGAGCGATAGCGGCTGAAACACTCTGCAAGGTCTGATTCAGGGCGTTGGTCGCACTTCCAGCCAATTCAATGACTGTCTTGCCCAGAGGCTCAATGACCTGGGAGGTGCTTTTCAGTCCATTCGTCATCAGTTCAATTGACTGCTGAAGAAGAGTGCCGCCGATATTGAGCAAATTGGTAAGGGAGGCGACGAGATCATTGGTTGTTTCGTTTGCCATGATGTTTATTATTGAGAGGTTATTGAAAAATAACGGTCAAACACCTTCACCGTCAATGAAACGGCTCTTTGCACCAAGTTAGAGTATTTTTATCAATTATACCAAGGCAATTCTTCCTGTCAGCGCTTCTGTTTTTTTCTTGAAAAAAGAGCTGCGGCTTTACTGGCACCGACTACTGGAGTTCAACAGTAAGCACCGCCGACCGAGCATGGGTTCAGCTCTTCTCCAACGGCATTCAGCACCCGGGAGCGCCGAGCTCCAGCTCGGCATATAAAAAGGGGAGACTATGGCGGAAGCGTTGTTTTGCATCCTTGGGCAGCCGCTATTGATTTTAATGCAAAGGTGGTCATGCTGGTGAACTCGGGAGGATAAACGCCTTCATACAACGATAACGAGAAGATGTGTCACAATATCTGAAATGCTTTTATCAAAATGTTGACCGACGAGGAGGACGTTGTGCTCGATATTTTTGGCGGCTCAAACACCACCGGATTTACCGCTGAAGCACTCAAGCGGAAGTGGATGACCTTTGAGATCAGCAGGGAATACCTTGCATCTTCCGCATTTCGGTTTCTTGAAGGGCAGAGTGGTGAAACCATACGGCGGGTATTGGTAAAGTTGAGCGACTCTTATGCAGATTATTGCATCGGGGAGACATTCTGCGCATTAGACCCCACCAAGAACGCAACGATGCAGGATGAATCTCATGCACAGCTCGCTTTGTTTGCTGCCGGGGTTGAGGCGAAGCCTTAACATCAACTCATTATCGTCTGGCTGGCCATTCTCCCTTCAGTTGGTAGCTTAAACGGGGCAGTAGCACCTGCTGCTGTCACAAAAAAATACAGATTTCCCTCCTTAATTCCCGCACGTAATAGCATTGTTGACGTATGGTTGTCTATATTGAAGCGTTACTGATGCGAAAAAGAGATATCTCATTGCAGGTTGTCTTCTGAAGCCCATAAGGCTGTATGGTAGAAGGGTTACAACCGAACAATCAGGTCGCAGGGTACTCGTCTCTGTTAATCGACTCAACGTATTCCAATGTCTACAAACAATCCCATACAACGGAGAATGCAGGCCGAAAGCTTCAGGCACTTTGCTGAATGTACTTTTGGGCAGAA
>SESG01029946.1_pt1 | contig 20659 bp, 9 predicted proteins | sample 3171421 | NCBI WGS metagenome assembly SESG01 (sample SAMN10866946, study PRJNA518727) | freshwater metagenome | biome: subpolar coniferous forest; feature: holomictic lake; material: water; isolation source: holomictic Lake 227, 6 m and 8 m depth | place: Canada: near Kenora, Ontario | collected... | reverse complement strand
CTTGCACTTTGGCTTTTGCTTGCCATGAGGGCAGATTCCTGAGCCCCCACATTCCTTGCATATTGTCTTGTTCCTTCCGTGAGCGCAGATCTTAGAGCCCCCACACGCCTTACAATCTGCCTTGGTCCTGCTGTGCTCACAGATCTGAGAGCCCCCACAATCCTTGCAATATCCCTTGTTCCTTCCATGAGCACAGATCTGAGAACCTCCACACTCCTTGCACCTTGGCCTTTCCCTGCCATGCTCACAAATCCTAGAGCCCTTGCAATCCTTGCATGCATACTTGCGCCTGCCATGCTCACAGATCTCAGAGCCTCCACACTCCTTGCATTGCGCCTTTCTGCGTCCATGCTCACATTTGGTATCCACACGTTTTCGTTTTGTCTGGTTGGGTAAAGTTGAAGATGCTTCATCGAGTTTGATCACTGATTCATCTTGTTGCATTGATGTGTCATCGTCTGGCTTGATTCCCCACTCGTCCTGCTCAGACACATGCGTATGCGTGCACTGCGTCATGGCACAGTGGAATGGCATGTTTGCGCGGGTTTTATTTTAAAGTATTTATACCTTTTCCCCTGCTTCCGAAGGGAACGCTGATTTTTTAACGTAACTTTGCATTTTCTTTTTTTTCTAATTAACATGCACTGACTTATCTCTAAACAGCTGCAAGCCACCGCCGTTTACAGTTAGAACGCTTTATAAGTGTCCATGTCAAGATACGGCCGTTTCCATCGCGGACAACATGCTCGGCAAAACCTACCTGGACGGGGCGTTCTGGTGCAGCGGCGTGCTCTCTCTTCTGGATTACGACGGCACCGTCAAGTACGTCTGGAACCCGTACTCTCTTGGTGAGCTGAAGGCGAAGCTCGGGGATCTGGATGTTTATTTGGAATGCGTGGCGTCCAAGAACGACGGCTCCTGCACTGCGCCCAGCGATCGTGTGTTTGAGGCCCAGCAGATCCCGCTGCTGAGCGTGTACCAATCATGCCTCTCGTCCTACGACTTGAAAGTTTGGAATCTCGGGGCATACCTGCTTTTCAACAGGACGCTGCAGGCCAAATACAAGCTGAACAACGTGCCCGAGGTGCTGGACCCGACCTTTGGGAAGGGGTTCGACGTGGGCAAGTGTTTGAACGAGGCAAATGCGAATGAGTACAGCAATGATGCATGCTTTGATATGTTTCTTGGAGGTGCTGATCGCCAGGACATTTTTGTCTATACCAATATCACTGCTGCAAATCCAACGAGCGCACAGCAGGATGCGTGTCTCACGTTCTCTGGGCCAGCAGCGCACCCAGATCCTCGAATTTCCGTGCCGTTCATTGCGTGTCTGGAGTCGTTTGCAAACAGATCTGGGTGCTCGATCCCAGCAGTGGTATGGAGTGGTAGAAGTAAGAACAAACTGCCGATTGCCACGCCGCACACGCTCCTGATGAAGACGGAGGACCGGCTGCGGTACGCGATTGGCGAGGTTGAGGCGACGCGGGCGACGGTGCTTGCGATGGTCGACAAGATCGAACGGGAGTTCACAGGGGATGGGATTGTGATCACCTTATTTTCAGCAGAAGGCGACTCGGTCCACCAACTCAGCGACTGCGTCATGCAAGGTCCTATGAAGGAGATGGTGTTCACCCCCGGGCCAGCGGGCGTGGAGACGGTGCGGTGGTCGCGCAGCAGCGGGGAGGGGTCGCGGGAGTTCACTCTGCCGTGCTCGGGGGAGGCGCTGACGATGCGGAACGGGGTGCGCGACACCAAGTCTCCGTTCACGTGCGGAACCCCTGCGCGACGGGCGATCCTGAAGCATTTTCTCCGAACGCACCTGGGTGGAGGCACGAACAACTCAGCGGCCAAGGACATGGTGCTGAAGGCGGTGCGAAAGCTGATCAACGACACCCGCGCGGCGTGGTCGTACGACGGGAACTTCCGGTGCACGTGCGCCAACGGGACCACGGGATGGCACTGCTGCCTGGAGCAATCCAGCTGCGCGACGGAGGCGTGCCCGTGCCCGGAGGGGTACTCGGTGCCGCAGTCGGTGGCGTGCTGCGACGCGGTGTGCCCAGGGCTCGCGGGCACCGGGATCATGGGGACCTTCACATCGATCAACGGGTCCACGCTCGCGCACGACCTGCTGGTGAACCTGACGGAGTACCTGCGAGCGAGCATATGGACCACCAATGAGCCGTGGCTGAAGTACGACCCTATGGGCCTGGAGGCGTACCAGGCGTCGTGGCAGGCGCAGGCGGTGAAGCTCGCTGATGCTGGGTTGTTTGACCCGACGCAGCCCGTGGTTTACTACGACGAGACGATATCGCCGTTCCAGCACAACGCCACTATGTGGGATTTCTGCGCTGGACTGTTGCGGCAGGTGATGTGGACGATGCCAATCGATCGTGGGACGGACCGGCCGAGGATGCGGTCTGCGGAGTACGATCCGATCAACGGGGAGTCGAACACGCTGAACATCACCTACAAAGAGGAGTTCATCCAGGCGCTTACGCAGGAGGCGTTCCGCAAGTCCCCGCTGTACTGGACGTACGCTGCGCGCTACATGCCGTCGCCCTCGGAGGTGTGCGCGCGGACGACGGCTCGGAAGCCGACCGGGACGTACACCTTCACGGCTGGCGCGGCGCAGGGGCTGAAGACGGGGTTCTCGTCGTACACGCTCGGCGGGATTGGGGTGGACTGCCACTGCGGGTGGTGGAACCCAGCGGACGCTGTCACGTGCAGGATCCCGGACGCGACGTGCGCCAGATTGGTGCAGCTGCTGGGGTTCAATCGGATATGCATCACACAGCAGCAGGTGTACAGCCCGACGGACCACGGAGCGGTGCTTGACGCGATGGCCGCGCTGCTGAAGAAGGACCCCGCGGCGTCGTACGCATGCCCATCGCTGCAGGTGTCTGAGCACTGGGGGCTGATGGGATCGGACGGGCTGCCGTTTACCAACGCGACTGACACGATCCTCACCGAGGGGGCGGGCGGGTGGCGGGTGGGCAACGCGGCGTGGCTGCAAGCGAACCAGCGCGTGCTGGTGAACCCGACGACGCGGGTGGATCCGGTGGAGCAGGACGCTGCCAAGGCGTCGCAGCAGTGCACGTGGACGGACGGGTCGATCGCGGACCACTTCATCGACGAGCTGTTCCCCGCGGCCCAGGGGGTGCGACAGTCGACGCCCCAGTCGTACTGCACGCGGTACGGGATCGAGCTGGCGCGGCAGACGGTGTTCCAGGACATGAACCTGGACCTCGCGGTCGCGCAGCAGCAGGCGGTGGTGGACTCGTGGCGGGTGAAGTGCCAGTACAAGCTGGAGCAGGTGGCGGTGTGCAAGGCGTTCCAGGTGCTGAACGCGACCGGCGCGCCGCAGGGGACGACGCAGTGCCCGTTCTCGATCCAGGCGACGACGGCGCTGCAGAAGTCGTACGCGGTGACGCCGGGGTGCCTGCTGATCCTGTGGGACTCGTCGGCGGCGGGGATCTACGACCCGTGCGTGTGCGTGGCGTGCGCGGGGCAGGTGGTGCAGGTGCCCGGGGCGCTGACGTCGACGTGCAAGCTGCAGGACCTGGACTCGATCGTGGGCGACGGGGTGGTCCCTGGGGAGGTGGGCGAGGTGCCGCTGGGAAGCGGGTCGTTTCTGGATCTGATGAACAGGCAGGGGCGGTTCAAGGTGAACACGCTGACGTCGGACATCAAGCACTGGGCGATCCAGACGTCGATTTTGGACGCGGACTACCTGCAGGACTGGTGGCCGGACAAGTGGCGCCATCCGGTTGGGTATCACGTGACACCTGGTTGCTCGCTGACGGGGGACGCGCACTGGAAGACGTTCAACGCGTCGTGGCGGTGGGACTCGTCGCTGGAGCTGTTTGTGTTCGAGCCCGAGGTGGCGGACCCGCTGCTGCGGCGGAACGCGTTTGGGGCGTCCGGGGTGTGCCGGTCGACCAACTATGGAATGCCGATGCACACGCTCAACACGATGCGGGTTTGCACCAGGGAGAACAAGAACGCGCGGGCGGATCCGACGGTGCCCCCGCCGTCCGCTGCGCTGCCGTGGCTGGACGGTGACGAGTTCTGCTCCGAGAGCCCGCTCGCGACGCCGTGGAACTGGACGGAGACCCTCAACCCGCCGAGGCAGTGGTCGGTGGGAACGATGATGCGCGACATCCTGGAGCCGTTCCACGCGACCGAGTGGGGTGGCGGGTGTGGGCCGTACCCCTTGCGGACGTGCGTTGTGGACGGGGACTGTGCCGCGGGGCTCAAGTGCCTGACGGCGCGGGGGACCACCGGGGTGTGCGGAAAGATGGCGGCGGGGAGCTTCCAGTGCGCGATCCACTCCCACTGCAGCGCGACGGACCAGCTGTGCTCGGGCGACGGGCTGTGCGTGGACGGCGTGTGGCTGGTAAAGAACAGTCTGGACAGGAGCGTAAGCTTCCGCACGCACTCGCAGACCTGTCCGACGGGGGATCCCCTGGACACATGGGGGACGAGCACGGCGGAGCTGGTGCCGGACATCCTCAACGCCTCCGGGTTGTGCTCCTACCGGTCGTGGTACGAGAACAAGAAGATGGCGGAGCGGAACCAGTGCACCAACACGGACACGTGCGCATCGTTCACGGGCATGTTCCCCTGGAACTTCACGTCGCCGTCGGTGCTCACGCAGTCGGACGCGTTCTCGGACGGGGTGCTCAGGGTGCGGCCGTCGTCGTGCGACCGGAGCTACCAGCACCTGGACGGGTTCGTGAGCTGCACGCCCAACGACTACTACTTCCAGCTGCGGTCGGCGAGTGGAAACGTGGTGTCGAAGCCGGCGGCGGGGTATACCAGGGCGAACCGCACGCGCACATACAAGCCGGGGAGCCGCTCCATGCCACTGATGCATCACTTGGACACCAAGGTCAGCGCGACGTACGGGTTCACTGGGGTGCCGCTGACGTACAAGGGGCTGGGTTTTGGCTCGGGATCCCCCAGCCTCATGGCGTGCAGGAGCCTCAAGGTGTGCGGGCTCCAGAACGAGTTCCGGGTGAACGGCGCGGTCGTCCCGCAGCGGCTGGTGATCGACAACAGCGTGCGGCGCGGGTACACGGTGGGCGACCTCATCAAGTGCGGCGTGTTCGGGTTCCAGATGTCGTCGGGGGCGTGCCGGCTCGACTACGCGGTGGTGCCGCTGGCAAGCCTGTTTCTCAACACGTTCAAGACCTGGAAGACGATGCCAGGTTTCACCGATGTGAGCGGCCTCAGCGACACGTACTCCCCGGACGATGCCATCGTCAAGGCCAGGCTCGCGATGCTGAACAAGCTCCCGGGGCTGATTCTCCAGTACCACATCGGTGGCAGCCCGACGACGCTGCAGGACTACGTGACCAACGGCGCTAAGTTTGCGGCGCTGTTTACCGAGATCAAGAAGCTCAACGTGCCGTCGTATGCCGAGGCGGGGGCGCCGAAGCAGCTGTACTACCTGACGCAGTACGGCGCGTATGAGGTTCCGTTTGCGTGGTGGTTTAAGTGCGCCTGGATCGCTGGCTTTCCCATGGGCACGTCGATCGTCGATTCTGGGACGTGTGGGTGGAACACCGAGGGGGTTGCCGCCGGGAGAACGACGTTCGTGCCGTACGACGACCGGCTCAGCGCGCTGTTTGACCTGCCCGCCAGCGCCACGATCCCGTATCCCTCGGTCGCGCTGCGGGCGCTGCTGGTGAAGATGCCGGGCCTTGTCCTGCAGACTGCATTGACCGCGGCGCTGACGGACTACAAGGCCGAGCGGGATGCTTGGTACAACCGGGTGCTGGGGATACTGGTGAGGAAGGTGGGCATGAAGTGCTTCAAGCAGCAGAATTTCAAGGGCGACATCAGCGCAAGGAGCTCGCGGTACCAGGCGGAGCGGATCAATCAGGCGTACGAGCAGGGAATCGGGTTCGACATGCTGAATCCGTACCTCGACGACGTCTCCGGGCTGCCGCTGTGCACGGGCGCGTCGTGCGTGGAGAGCATGGACTTCAGCACGTCGCTGAACTACAACGGCAACTTCAGCGCACTGCTGGAGTCGGCGCTGAGGGCCTCGGCGGTGAGTTTGCCCTCGGTGTCGCTGGATTCCACGGCAGTTCCGGACACAGATGGCGTGACCCTCACCAGGTTTCAGTCAGCGGACGTGCTGCAGGCGGCGTGGAACGGTATGCTGTCGGCGTTTGATCAAAAGGCGGATGGGTGCATATCCAAGTGCACGAGATTGCAATGTCCGTCCAACTGCCTGTGTGGCCGGTGGTCTGACTGTTCCGCCAGCGTGCAGCAGGGCATTCTGCAGAGACAGGACATGCCGTCGCCTCAACCCCTGGTGGAGCCGCTGGTCAAGGTGGTGAACGCTGCCAACGCCGTGAAGAGCCTGATCAATGTGTGTGGGCTGGCCAGTGGCAACTTGGTGTGCGGACCCACCTGCTCTATTGTGAACAACACGTATGCCGATGCCGTCAGCGTTGAGCTGCCCCCGGGGGTGGAGATGGAGACCTACCAGCAGGTGACATGGCCGTGCACCACCGTCACGTGCGCAGACACCTCCAATCCATTGCACGGCACGACCATTCTGGTGGATAATTTGAAGGAGACCCCGTTGACCACGGTGGAGCAGGTGGTGTTGGGTGAATACACGTACACCCAGCAGATCGGCGGCGCCAGAAGGAATCCGTGGGTGAGTGCAACCGAATTGCGGGAACGAAGCTTTCTGAGCGATTACCAGAGCAAAGGGGATCTCGTGTTTGATGCACGTTGCAAGGACAATGGGGATTATCCGTGCTTTGCCGACAGAGGAGTGGCGCATGGAGGGAATGCAAAGCTCACCGTGAGGACGCTGAAGTATTATGTGAACTCAAAGCTGAAATCCACAATCACGTTCCATCCATGCGGGAATGAGACCACGTTCGACGCCACGTGGCTAGCTCTGAGATTTACTTATCCACGCGCGTTTGCAATCCCAGGCTTTCGGTGCGAAACCATTGGCGGTGGTAGAAGACCTGGAGTCAATATGTACGCGCGGGCCCACGTGAGCCTTGCCGTCCCCGCCAATTCCACCGTGCCAAGCAGCGATCCTGATTTTGTGCTGGGGCGGGTGCGGACCATCGTTGGGAATTTGGAGGCGGCGTTGGATGACGAGGATGAGTCGTGCCTGGACCCTTTGATGGGCGGATGCAGTCTCACGGTGGATGCATCTGCGTCGGGAACGATGACTGCAAGGGACTGGACTGAAAAGGAGAATCAAGACAAGTGCACGCGCTTGAAGGCGGATCCGGTGTTTGGCTGTTCGATGTACCCTGGGGAGGCAACGTGGTCGAAGTCAAGGTGTGTTCATCTTCACACAACAACAATTCAGGATGTCGCGAACTATGTGATATGCACACCTGGATCATGGAGCACTGAGGACCAGTTCAGGGATCCAAACATCAACGGCTGCGGGTGTGAAGAGTATTGGCGATTCTACCATCCATACATCCAAGACTGCCTGACCAGCGACGCCAGCGACCCCTGCAAGGGCAGCGCTGCCACTTCAGACGCCCCGCAGATGCCTGTGAGGGACATGGGGTTGATCGGTAGGGCCACCACGTACACGTACAGATCCATTTCAATTCCTTGCACGGGCAGCCCGATCAGGCAGTGTAACCTGCTGGACGAGGCCAGCACGTATGCATCCACCCCGATGGGCGTGTGCTCTGGGGACTCAAGGGATTCGCTCGCCCTTGCGCGGAGAACTGCATATGCAAACCTGCTGCGGAGCGATAGGCTGAACACGGTTATCAGGATGGATGTGAAAGCGGTGGGCACCGGAGCATCCGTCGACGTGAGCCCGTTCGACCACATGTACCTGGGTCTGCAGCCGCAGCGTTCCAACAGGCCAGCGTTTGTGTGCGGGGCGTGCTTGGTTGATGGGGTGTGCACACCTTGCAGCGCTCGTGAGACGCCCATATGCGACGGCTTCACGGTCCCCGTGGAGATGCGCGCTAACCTGTGGACGTGCCTGAACTGCCCGCTGGTGACGGCCAAGTACTGCACGGGGGACCACAAGTGCATGCTGACCACGCCAGCACTGCCGCTCGCTGCCATCAGCAGGCTGGACGGGTGGAACAACCTGAGCGCGGACGCGCAGAGCTTCCTGTCGAGCTCGAGCTCACAGATCGACACGGTGCTGCAGGCGGTGCGGTGGCTCGTTAACCAGAGCGTCGCCCTCGGTGTGCCCGGGGTGAACATCCCCTACACCATCCCGGAGTTCATGGTTCCCGAAAACAACTACCAGACCCCGTACACATACAACCCGCTGCCCGTGCTCCGGTTCGATGACTACATGTTAGCGACGGCCTCCACATGCGGCTCGACCACGGGGCTGCTGCCGGACTTCACCAACTGCAGCTACGACTCCCGTCGCCAGAACCTGAAGCAGTTTGCGCGGGCCAACTACAAGGTGGCGGACGGCATCGTGCTGAGCCCGAGCACCTCGCTCCTGTGGAAGGTGACGCGATCGCAGATGATGAAGCACAACATACCCGCGTGGGAGGGCCTGGGCAACAAGTCGGACATGTTTGTGACGGATGTGTTCGACGACAGCTGGTGCATGTGGGGCAACATGAACGACAACATCTGCTACCGGCGCGGGACCGTGGACAAGGTGGTGGTGGACGTGCTGAACCCCGGGCTCCTGGGGGCATTCGAGCCGTTGGCTGGGTGCGACGTGGAGCTGAGAGACTACTCGCGGGTGGTGTCCTCGCAGTGCCGGGGGTGCGACAGCGGGGCCACCACGATCAATGACATTGAAAGCGGGGAGACCATGCTGTGCAACGACGGGCTCTCCGTGGCTGGAGTGTCTGAGTCCATGAAGGCCATGTCCAACCTGTGCGGCAAGACCCCCGACTACTCCTCGCAGTGCACCAACCTCCAGGGCATCCTCAGCCGCGCGCAGGCGGTGTTTGATGGCAGCGATGTTGGCGACCTGTACGCGCGGAAGCCGTGGTCGGTGGTTAACAGCCTTCCTGCAGGGCTCAGGGACAACGTGCTCTTTCAAGGCAGCATGCTCACAGACGATGCGACGATGTCGAACCTGGCGCTCAGTCCGTATGACATAGGGGGTCACTTCCTGTCGATGGTCCTGGCCAACACCACCACCGGCGGCCCGGTGCTCAAGATCGTGGGCATGCCGCTGGGGTCGTACTCGGACCCGCTGAGCGACACTGCGTACGGGCTCGGGCAGACCACGTCCTCCAACCTGAAGTGGCTCACAATTCAGGAGGCGGTGGAGGTGGACGCCCTGCGCGTGTTGTATCCGGACCCTGTGTGCTCGTCGTGGGACTGCCCGCTGCGGCGGAGGGCGTTCTACCACGGCAACGACGCCGGCTTCAGGCCCATGGTGCCGGATCCCTTCCGCACGCAGGCGCTGTACGGGTCCAAGGCCCATCCCACGCAGAGGGCGTCGCTCCTGGGGATGTCGTTTGCAACCGGAGGGCTGGCCATGCTGGGGGCGTACAAGACGTACAACGGCTTCTGCGCGTGTCGCTACCCGCCGTGCACCGCGTGTCCCACGGACTACGATGCGCTCATGGGTGGGTGGCGGGCGTCGTCGGTGCTGGCGGGCGGTGAGTGCGCGCAGCAGATGGACTGGCCGTACCCCGGGGGCTTGCTCCGCGATGTGCAGGCGGATATGAGGGGGACGTCAAAGATCCCGGAGCGGTTCACGTCGACGTCGTCGTCCTGTGGGCTGCTGAACCGACTTCCCGTGTTCCAGTACCGGTACAAAAACTCAGAGACCATCGTCCCCTCCACCAGGACCACCCTGGACCGCGGCGGCGTGTGTGCGATGGGCTGGCCCGTGGTCTACGCTGGACCGCTCACCGGGTGCTACCTCCTTGTGGACCGCGACACGTTCATGTGCACGGGCATGGTCGAGCGGCAGGTGGTGCGGATGAAGGCCCGGACGCTCGCCAGCTTGCTGTACTCGACCACGCGCTCTCGGCTGGCGGACTGCAGGATGCCCCCGAGCTATCGGTTTCCCTCCGGCTCGTCGACCGCGTCCGAGGTGAGCTACGGGCAGCTGAAGCGCCTGGAGACGTCGAGACTCTTGGCCATCGACCTCCGGCGGCGGCTGTGCGGGAACGCCACCACGTGCGCGGCGACCAAGGACTGGAGCCTCACGACCTTTTGGGCCAGCGTGTTTGTCAAGGACCTGCCCGCGCTGACCCCCGTCAGCAACAACTCCAACGCCACCCTGTGGAATGAGTCGTGGGTGGCATGCCTGCAGGACAAGAACGGAAGCATGGACTGCGATGGCACTGTGACCAGAGACGAGTGGCTCTCCCCTAAAACCCGCGGGCCGGCGTGTATCAAGGCGCTGGAGGGGTCCAAGCACGCCAACGAGCTCACTCGCAACATCAACGTGTGCGACCTGGACGCGACCCTGGACCTTTTCTGTAGGACCATTCAGGACGGCAGGTACCAGATCTATGAGGCGAACTGTAGGTACTCGGGGCAGTGTCGGCAGCAGCTCTTCTTCTACCAGCCCTCCACGTACGTGGTGGACAATGGGGAGTTTGCGCGCTCCACGGTGCAGACCTTCTACAACTACTCGATCGCGGGCGCGTGCGTGCCGGACATTGACACCGCCGCCGCGCTGGAGGAGACCGCCCGGGCGCTGCAGAATTGCGCTGCGATACAGCTCAACGTCCTGGTGGACTGCATTCACATCATCCGCCTCATCGTCGACAGCCTGGTGGAGCTGGTGTACCTGGTGTGCGAGCTCTTCCTGTACCTGTTCCAGCTCATCGGCCAGTCCGGCAGCAAGGCGGAAGCCACCAATCGGCAGATCAACGCGCTCATGTCGATGATCAAGAGCAAATTCCTGGTGGTATTCAACCAGTTCGGGAACCTTCTGTACCGCATCGTCATGACAGGGCCCATGGGCCAGTGGCTCGAGGGCGCCATCCAGAAACTGTGTCAGATCATGAACACCTTCGTCTCGGGTCTGGTGTACGCCGTGCTGTGCTTTGTGCGCATAACAAGTCTCATATTCCTGGAAGGGATAGCCAGACCCATCGTTAACGTGCTGGCAACCGTTTCCTTCGGATCCCTCAACTACCTCAAGGACGGCGTAACCCGCTCGATGGGTGTGATCAAGGAGAACATCCGCTGCGACAAGAATTCGATTCTGTCGTGCAACATCGACTTCGCCGAGGACGATAAGCCCACCAGCGTGCTGCCCGCCGCTACTCGGTGCTGGGCAGGGGTGGAGCCAGGCATCGGCTCGCTGGGGTGCACCGCCGCGGACACGTGCCTGGGCGATGACTTCACCCTCATGAACTGCGCCGTGTGCCAGGGGGCGGCGTCGATGATCAAGTTCGGCTGCAACACGCTCACGAAGCTCTGCAGCTGCAACGTGTTCCCCACGGGTGTGTCGTCGTGCATGTCGCATGAGGAATGCACCATGGACTCCAACGACATCGACTGCCAGTACGTGGACTCGTACCTGGAGCCCTCCTACGGCAACGTCCCCTGCCGCCAGTGCGCGTACCCCATCTGCCTGGTGTCAGACGGCACGGGCGTGGGCCAGTGCAGCTGCTTGCTCCGACCCGTCGCCCACCAGTCGTGCAGCATCGTCGGCCAGCGCGTGAGCCCCAACGCCGCGCAGCTGTGCCTGGTCGCCATCACCGCGGGGGCGAGCTCGACGGTGGGCGAGACCGACAACTACCGTGTCAGCTTCCGCACGCTTGCGTCGGCGCCGTGCTTGCTGCTGAACCAGGCCCAGACCTACTGCCTGCAGGTGTACGACCCAACGGCGCTGCTGGTCGTGGGCCGCTCGCTGCTTCAGAGCCGTAGGCGGAGGCTGCTGGAGGAGACGCGGCTGGTGGACGTGCCCCTGCTGTCGAATGTCTCCGCCTGGGAGGGCGAGGGTCAGCCGTGTAGGGCGCTGATAGTGGCCAACGAATCGGAGCTCGGCATCCTTGAGCGCTATTACCGCTCCGAGTGCTGGCGGTGGAGGGATGTCGGGGCTAAGATCATCGCTGACGAGAACATGACCCGCGTGAGCCCGTACTTCCTGGTCTCCTGGAGGGATTTCCTCAACGCGCTGCTCACGCCGGACTCCATCCTCGACATCGCGGAGAAGCTTCCGTCCATCGTCGACAACATGCTGCTACACTCGGAGGTCACGCAGCCTCTGTACGTGGCCGTGCTGTACTGGACCCGGCTCATCCCCGTGGAGATGTGGAGCAATGCTACGTTCCTGGACAGGACCAGGGACTTCTTCATCAACCACACCACTCTCTTCCGCTACAACGGCCCCACGGTCGACCAGCCAATTCCAACGCCAATCCCAGCGTGGAATAACACAACAAGCACGCGGCGAAGGCTGTTGGTTTCAGCTGAAATGGCGTACGAATGGAGCAAGGGTCCGTACCAGTGGCCGCCCAACTACAAGTACTGGGACAACTCTGGTAAGCCCTCGTGCGCGGTGGTTTCCACGGCGATCCATGTGTTCAAGAACGCGCTCAACACGACCGTCGTGTCGTACCGGGTGACGCGCCCGGACTCGATGCCAATCGTCTGGCCGACCATCGTCCCGATGCGAGTATCCGGTACCATCAGTGTCAACACCTCCTCGCTCGAGGGCTTCATGGCGAGCATTACGGACGCTTGGCTCGACAAGGATGCGGTTCGTGGGTTCGTCAACAACGCGCCGTGGCTTCCGTTTCTGAAGTCCCTCATCAAGTGCGACTTTGAGGGCATGCAGACCTGCTCCCACCGCCACTCCCTGCTCTGGAGCGGGATCCAGACTGCCGTGTTCTTCGTGGGTATCAGCCTGGTCGCGCGGATGTTCGGCGTCCCGTACGTGGACTTCGCGCTCGCGCTCCTCTTCGTCCCGTGGGTCATGTACACCGCCTACGGCTACGCCATCACTTGCGCGCCGCTCATCCCCGCGTGTCTGTTGGAGGACTTGTTTGACCTCTTGGACTGGCTGCTGCCGTCCTCCATCGACTGGCCCTCGGAGCTCGTCACCCGCGAGGGTTGCACCGCAATTGACTGCATGCGCTCATGTAGGTACGACGGTGTCGTCGGCTTCGCCAGCGCCGAAGACCACCTCGCCTGGCCGGTGTGTGAGTTCGACGTCGGCTTCCGCCTCGCCTCGGCGCTGCCCGCTTGGAGCTTCCTCGACCCGCTGCGGGCGTCCCTCCACCGCAAGTGCGCCCTATGGGGGCTCTCGGAGTCCATGCGATACGCGCAGCGAACGTGCTGGGCCGTCACCGTCGTCAACTCCACCCCGATCCTGCTGCTGCTGCTCGCCGCGCTGTCGCTCGTGCCGGTGGTCGCGGGCGTCGCCGTCGTGGCGGTCCAGTTCACCCTCACGACCGTCGTGTCGCTGTTGCTGTTCGCGCATTCGTCGGGGGTTGAATAATTTTTTTATAAAAATAAAATAAAAAAGAATGGAGTATGAATGGATCCTGTTGTCTGGACACCTGCCTGCTGGTGCGTGCTGCTTTCTGTGGGAGCTGCTGATTCACGACTGGTTGATGAATTGGATTGAGTTGATACTATCCGAATAAATTTGTTTTACATATCCTTCCTATCAATCGCCACCCCCGCAAACATCGACGCCGCCAGCCTCCGGTCGTTCGTATCCCGCGACAGCCCCGCCACCACGAGCGCCAGCATGCACACGCCGACCGCGACGACGCCGATGATCTCGGTGCGGCCGCTCTTCTTCCTCTCCACCCGGCGGGCGCTGGGCTGCGGCGCGACGGCGAAGAACCTGCCCATGGCGCCGATGAAATCCTGCCGCGAGGTCCACGCCGTGTACACGACCGGGGCGTTAACATGGGCGGTGAACGCAATGCACGGCGCCGGGCACGTGACGTTGAGCGTTGGGACGAACGGCTCCCCGGACAGGACCAGGAACGAAATAAACACCACATCCCCGTCCTGCAACAGCCGCCGCCGGATCGCGAACGCGGCCGCGAAGCACGCCTCCACACTCCCCTCGCACGCCACGGTCCGGTTCTGCGTCTCAAACCCCACCACTTCCATCGTGCAGTTGACGCATCCCCTCAGCGCGTTTGTGCGGACCGTTTCGATCGTCGACAGCGTAAGCCCCGCGCGGAGGACCTCGATCCGTAGCAGCGACGCGAACACCGATGCGTTCTCCGTGAACAGCCTGCTGCTTGTGACCTCTGCGCACACAGCATCATCCGTGGCGTTACACGATGTGACCACATACTCCCGCTGCCCGCAGGCCGTGCAGGGCCTCGCCTCGAGCAGCATGCAGTAGTGGCCGTGTGGGCACTGGCTCGGGGCCGACGACCCGTTCGCACACAGCGTCCCCCTGGGGCACGGCGTTGGCGCGGTCGATCCCACGGCGCACGAGGCGAGCGCAGGGCATGGTTCCATGGTGGTGGTCGTGGCGCAGAAGTGGCCTGCCGGACACAGTGTCGGTGTCGCGGATCCTGGAGGACACACGTAGGAGGGTGCACACATTATGGGCGCGGTGGATCCCGCGGGGCTGAAGTGGCCGCCCGGGGACGTCTCCCGCTCTCCTGGTGTGGCGCACACGGACCCCCCGGGGCAGACGATCTCCGTGGTTGAGCCCTCCACACAGAGCGACCCCGGGTTGCACACGCGCTGGATGGTGGAGTTCGGGCACGCGAACCCCTGCGCGCACAACACGGGCGCCGAGGACCCTGTGCCGCAGAAGTAGCGCGACGCGCACGCGATCGGGGCGGTGGATCCGGCCGGCGTGTAGAATCCCGCGGGGGTGGTCTCCTGGACGGATGAATTCGGACAAACGCTCCCGGGTAAGCACACCACTGGAGCCGTAGATCCGACCTCACAGAAGAAGCCCCCCACACATTGCACCTGAACCGTGGCATTGGCGCACGCGAAACCAACCGCGCACAGCAGCGGAGCGCTGGCCCCCGGTGGGCAGAATTCCCCGGTGGAGCAGTTCCGCGGCTCCATGCTTCCTACCTCACAGAACGCCCCGGCGGGACACACCGTCGGCACCGCCCCACCCCCGCAGAAGTGGCCCTCGGGGCACAGCTCCGGCGCGGACGACCCGGGGGTGCACATGGTCCCGGGCGGACACAACACCGGCGCGGTCGCACCCACGGCGCACGACGCGGACGCGGGGCACGGCTCGACGGTGGTGGTGTTGGCGCAGAAATATCCAGCAGGACACGGCGCGGCGGCGGTGGTCCCGGCCAAGCAGATCTGCGAGGTGTTGCAAATGACGAGCTCCGACGGCGTGGCGCACTGGAACCCCTCGGGGCACGCCTTGGGGGCAGTGGTCCGTTGCGGGCAGTGCAGCCCCAGCGCGCATCGTGCCAACACAGCGGGCGACTCGCACACCGATCCCGCGGGGCACGGCGCCGGCGCCACGGTCCCTGCCGGGCACGACTCCCCCAGCGCGCATGCGACCTGCGAGGCCGGCGTGGCGCACGCGAACCCCGCGGAGCAGTTGCTGGCCGCAGCCGACCCCTCGGCGCAGAACTCGCGCTGCAGACACGCGGTGGGCCCCGTCGACCCAGCGGCGCATCGCGATCCCGCGGGGCACACGCTCCGGTTGGACGGCGTCGCGCACCAGAACCCGGCTGCGCACAGAGTCTCCGCGGTGGTCCCGGCGGCGCAGAACGCGCCCTGTGAGCACGGCACCTGGCTGGCCGGTGTGGTGCACACGGATCCCAGCGCGCAGACCACGGGCGCGGACGCGGACGCGTGGCAGTAGGTGCCGTTGCCGCAGGGCGTCGGGGCGATGGAGCCCGAGGGGCAGTACGAACCCGCGATGCACGTCTGGAGGCTCGCGTCGTCCACGCAGAAGAACCTCGCAGGACAGTCGATGATGCTGATGGAGCCGGCGGGGCAGTAGCTCGTCGGGCGGCAGTCCTGCATCGTCGACGGGTCGCTGCAGAAGTTGCCCAGGGCGCACAGCGAGGAGCGGTTGGTCCCGGGAGGGCAGTACTCCCCGAGCACGCACGCGACCTGGGTGGACGGGGTCTCGCACACGCAGCCCGCCGCGCAGGGGGCCTCCGCGCTGGACCCCGCCTCGCAGTACGAGCCCGAGCTACATGCTGTGGCTGCGGTGGATCCGCCCTGGCAGTACGCGCCCAGCGGGCATATGCTCTCGGTGGATGGCGTGGCGCACACGCGGCCGGGGAGGCAGGGGCGCTGGGTGGTGGAGTTGGGAGCACAGAACGTCCCGCTGTCGCACGGCACCTGGGATGACGGCGTCGGGCACCGGTGGCCCAGCGTGCACACGGCCGGCGCGCTCGAGCCCTCGGGACAGAACTCCCCCGGCGCACACGCCGTCGGTGCAGTGGACCCCGCCGCGCATGCATGACCCGCGGGGCAGGGCGTCTGCGTGCTGGGGTTCGTACACACGCTCCCGGCGGCGCACACGGTGGGTTGAACGGACCCCTCCGGGCAGTAGAACGTCGGCTCGCACGGCGTTTGGACCAGGGGCGTGCTGCAGAAGTGGCCCACGCGACACAGCGTCTGGTCGCTGGACCCCGCCGCGCAGAAGTGGGTCGGGGTGCAGTTCACGGGGGCGGACGATCCAGCCGCGCACCGGGCGCCCAGCGGGCACGTGAGGTTCTCCGACGGCGTGGGGCACACCCGGCCCGCGGCGCATAGGACCTGCTGGGTGGTGCCGGCGGGGCAGCTGTAGCCCTGGGCGCACGGTTGCTGGACGGACGGCGTGGGGCACTGGAACCCGAGCTGGCAGATGTGTGGAGCGCTCGAGCCTTGGGGGCAGTACTCCCCCTGCACGCACGCCGTCGGCGCGGTGGATCCCGCGGCACACGCATGGCCCACGGGACACGGCTCCTGCGCAGCGGTCGTCGGGCACACGCTCCCGGCGGCGCACAGGGTTGGCGACGTGGACCACTCAGCGCACACGTACCCCGAGTCGCACGCGGTGGGGACCTTGGAGGTGGGATCCCCGCACCAGAACCCCGTCGGACAAGGCGCGCACACGGTGCTGGCGGTGTCGTTGCACGGGGACACGGTGAAGTACCCTGCCGTGCAGTTCCAGCACTGGGAGCACACGAACGAATCCTTCGCCACGGTGAACGATCCCAGGGGACAGTTGACGCACACGGCGTTGGCCGAGGCGTTGCACGCTGCCTCCACGCGCTGGCCGACGCGGCAAACGGTGCACGGGGCGCACGTGGGTAGCTGCGGCTCCGCGGCGAAGGTCCGGTTCGCGCAGGGCGTCGGGGCCGTGGAGCCCGCAGGGCATGCAGAGCCGCGGGGGCATGATGTGATCGTGGACGGGTTCTCGCAGTGGAAGCCCGCGGGGCAGGTGGTCGGCGACGTCGAGCCGTTCAGGCAGATGGAGGGTTGTGTGCACGGGGTCTTGGAGGACGCGTCGCAGAAGTGGCCCGCGGGGCACAGCACGCAGGATGACATGCCGGGGTCGGATGCAAAGAAGCCTGAGCCGCACGTGGGGCACTCCGAGGGGGTTGCTGAGTACGACCCCGGTTCGCACAACTTGCAGAACGACATGCCGGAGGCGTTGGCGATGGAACCTGCCTCGCAGACCGTGCACGCTGACAGCGCGGAGTGTTCCGCTATCGTGCCTGGGTCACACTCCGTGCATGTGCTGAGTCCGCTGGTTGGAGAGTATGCACCCGGGTTGCACGCTGAGCACTGGGAGGAGTGTGAGGTTTCGGAATACATTCCAGGGAGGCATATGTCACAGTAAGTAGAACGGTTGTTCTCAGCATATGTACCAGGGTTGCAGCTTGTGCACAAGGAGGAATTTGTCTCTGAAGCATACATTCCAGGGAGGCATATGTCACAGTAAGTAGAACCGACGTTTTCAGCATGTGTACCCGGGTTGCAACTTGTGCACCGGGAGGAATTTATCGCAAATGTATACATCCCAGCGGGGCATTGCTTGCATGCACTTGAGCCATTGTTTTCTGCATACGCACCTGGGTTACAACTCGTGCACTGGGAGGACTCTTGCTCGGAAGCATACATCCCTGGAAGGCATAGTCTGCAGGTGGTTGACCCATTGTCCTCGGCGTATGCACCAGGGTCGCAAGGTGTGCAGTCCAGGGAATTGCCCGCCCCCGAGAAAAACCCTGGTGGACAGCGTTGACATGCAGAGGCACCTGACTCGTTGGAGAACGTCCCCGCGGGGCACGCGACCTGGACGGATGAGCCCGAGGGGCAGTAGAAGGAGACATCGCACACAACGCTGAACGCTGAATCAGAGCACACGCTGCCCGCTGCACATGTTTCAGGAGAGGTGGCACCTTCAGGGCAGAGAAACCCAGGCGCGCACGGCGTGGGCTGTGACGCTCCGGCGCTGCAGAACGAGCCTGCAGGGCATGTGGTCACGTTCTCGCCGCTGCAGAACTGGCCGGCAGGGCACGTCACAGGGGCGGACGATCCCGCAAGGCATATCTGGCCGTCGGGGCATTCTGTTGGGGCTGTTACTCCAGAATCGCAGGTCGAACGCGCTGGGCATACGATCTGAGTGGTGGTATTCGGACAAAAATAGGATGCTGGACACGGTGACGGTGCTGTGGAACCGGGGAAACACACCTGCGACAGGTTGCACGCGACTATCACGCTGGGAGTGGCACACTGGAACCCTGCAGGACATATGCTTGTGTTCGTGGAGTTCTGTGGGCAGTACTGCGACGCGTTGCAGGGTGTGATTACGTCTGGAGTTTCGCACATTGATCCTGCGGGGCAGGGTTGGGGGGTGACGGAACCGTTCAAACAGAGGCTTCCCAGCTCGCATGGGATCAAGGTGGACGGGGTCGGGCAGAAGAAGGACGCTGGACACAGATCCGCCTGGGTGGTCCCGGGGAGGCATGTTTGTGTTTGATTGCAGACCTTTTTGACACTTGGAGTTATGCACTGGAACCCCGCTGGGCACAGGCTTACATTGGTCGAGTTCTGTGGGCAATATTGAGATGCATTGCATGGCTGAATATCGGCCGGCGTTGTGCACACGGAACCAGACGGGCAGGGCTGTGGTGTGATCGCGCCTTGCAGGCATATACTGCCTTGCAAACACGGTTTGGGCGTTGTCAGTGCTGCCGTGTTGCAGTAAAAGCCAGCAATACAGGACGCACACGTGGGCAAACCAGGCGAGTCTGCGAACGTTCCCGGTAAGCACGTTTGGCAGGCGGTTGATGATGTGTTTGGGGTCGAGGAACCAGCCGAGCAGTTGCTGCAGTTCGATCGGTCGGTTGCTGACGTGAACTGGCCAGGCAGGCAGCTTGAGCATATTGCATTGGAAAATAGGTTACACGCCGAAAGCACATATTCCCCTGCTTTACACGTCCGACACGAGCTGCAGTTGAAAATATTCGACTCGTTCGTGAATGTTCTGGCAGTGCAATTGGCACACACAGCATTCGCAGTGGCGTTGCAGCTCCTTGAAATCCTCTGCCCAGGAACGCAATCCGTGCAGTTCAAACACGCGCTCATCCCAGTGCTTGGAGCATATGTGTTCGCAGGGCATGCCTGGTAAGTGGTCGATCCTGGGGGGCAGAATTTCCCAGCGAGGCAGTCGGTCTGCGTGGCGGTGTTGGCGCAGAAGCTGCCGGCCTTGCACAGCGTCATGTTGGGTGAGCCTATTGGGCAATACGTCCCGCTGTCGCAGGTGGTCGAAGCGGTCGAGCCGGTCGCACACCAGGATCGCACGGGGCAGATGATCTGCACGGATGTATTGCTGCAGTAGTAGCCTTGCAGGCATGGCGTTTGCGTGGTTGAACCTGCTGGGCAAAACATGGTGGCATCGCAGGGTGTGGCTGTGGTGGCGTTGCAGTAGGAGCCTGCAGGGCAATTCGTACAAACCGCTGAGTTGGACCTGTTGGAGAAGGTACCCGGCGGGCACGACACACATGCGCTGAACCCCGCCCTGGAATACGTTCCGGCGACGCACACATCGCACACGCTCATTGTCCCGTTGCTGGAGAAGGTCCCATTGGTGCACAGCTGGCATTGCGTCGAGTTCTGTTCGATGAAATACGTCCCCGCGCCGCAGCACACGCCGTTGCCGACCCCGAAGCACCTTCTGGTCTGGCTGCCAGTGCAAGCAGGCGTGGTGGCGCATGGCGCGCATGTTTCTTCCTGTGATAAATTCATGGGATTCAGCATGTTGTAATACCCGTTGAGGCATTTGCACGTGGATGCAATAGGTTGAATTCCAAGACGCATGTAGACCCCGTTGGAAATGGTAAGAGCGTATATTCTAATGTATCTTGTTACAGTGCTATTTGGTAAGAACACATAACCCTTCACCGCCCCGTTTGTGTTTGTTGAAGCTGATGCAATAGCTGTGATCCAAGTGACATTGTCTGTGCTGATCATTACTTTTACTGTTTTAACCATAAAATTTACAGTGCCTTGTCCTTGTATAACTAAAGCATTTACCCTGACCACAACGTTTAAATCCATTTGCACCCATGCTGTTACGATTGGTGATTGCTCGGACACAAGTGGCATCCAATATCCATACAATGATCCAGAAGATGTGGAGTCCAGCCTGATATCTCCGTAATTTGAAGTGGGGAGAGGCTTATTATCATACGTGCTCGACGCCGTGTACTGTGTTCTGTTCAGCGAAAGGTAGTATGTGTTGTCGTTCGTAGCATAATCTCCGGACACCGAATTCACTGGACATGCA
>SESG01011521.1_pt1 | contig 20661 bp, 18 predicted proteins | sample 3171421 | NCBI WGS metagenome assembly SESG01 (sample SAMN10866946, study PRJNA518727) | freshwater metagenome | biome: subpolar coniferous forest; feature: holomictic lake; material: water; isolation source: holomictic Lake 227, 6 m and 8 m depth | place: Canada: near Kenora, Ontario | collected... | reverse complement strand
CGTCAAGACCGGTGAGAAACTCACGGCGTTTGATCATGGTCTTTGCCTCTTCCGTTGCTCCTTCCTGATAAAATTGTGACGCGAAGGCGAGCACTCCTTTTCGTGATGCTTCAAAGGTTTCAGAGATATCGACGATGATGTCTGGTTCAAGGTGTTTGAACTGGATATAGTAAAGCAGGTGGGCGGGGCGGTGGGGCTTTTGCGCAGCGCCGTTCAGGGTGGTGGTGAGTTGTTGCAGTCCGGCATAGTAGCATGCTTCGGTTACGAGTTTTGATGCCTTGATGTGATCCGGATGGCGTTCGTCAGGGGAGTTGGCAAAAACAACCTCCGGCCTGAACTCCCTTATGACCGTGATGATTTCAGCGAGGTTCTCTTCGGTAGGGAAAAGTTTGGAGTCTCCAAGGTCAAGTGATCTCCGACAGTGGTATCCCATGAGTGCCGTGGCTTTTGCCGCTTCTGTTTTTCGTGTTTCAGGGGTTCCCACCGTTCCCATCTCTCCCCGTGTCAGGTCGCAGACGGCGACGGAGCGCCCTTCGGCGATGATTTTCAGCAGTGTCGCTCCACAGGCGAGTTCCACATCATCGGGATGGGCACCGAAGGCCAGTGCATAAATTTTTTCGGGTGACTGCATCAATTGCCTTGTGGTTAATCTGTTATATTGGCCATCGAGTAAAATTCCTCTCAACATAGCAATTCCTCTCCAATGCTTAATGTAAAGATTGTTCGCCTCAACCAGCAAGCCTCACTTCCCGCTTATGCAACCGCTCATGCTGCTGGAATGGATATTTCCGCCTGTATTGAAGCGCCTGTCACCATTGAACCTTTTACAACAGCGCTGATTCCTTCAGGCTTTGCCCTTGAGTTGCCTGAAGGGTATGAAGCCCAGCTTCGTCCGCGAAGCGGTCTTGCGTTGCGCTCCATGATCTCATTGCCCAATACGCCAGCCACGATTGATGCTGATTACCGGGGAGAGGTGAAGGTGATTCTCATCAATTATGGCAAGGAGCCCTTTATTGTTCGCCACGGTGACCGCATTGCGCAGATGGTTGTTGCGAGGGTAGAGCAGGTTTGTTTTGAAGAGGTAGAAGAGCTTGGCGCAACCGTGCGGGGTGAAGGTGGATTTGGTCATACCGGTACAGGCCGAGAGTGAAACAAGGGCAGGCACCATCAAAATATAAACTTTCTTCCGAGAGGAATATGTTGCTGATGCCAGCCATTAAACGGTATGCGTATCAGAGTTTTCCTGTCTGAGCGGGAGGAGGAGCTGGAGCTTTTACCGACATGACGATCTCCTTGGGAGTATAGCGGATCTCCGTCACATCTTTTTTCGGCCGGTTTTCTCTGCCTGACGGCATGCCTGGTGCAGAAAAAACATTGTTCATCAATTGACCAAGTCCGGAGCTGACATTGTCAAAAAGGTTCTGTACCTGGTTTGAACTGACGGTGTTATTGAGGGTTTCGATCAGGCCGTTCCATAACTTGCCAAGTCCCTGAAAGGAGTTCTGAATCTGGTCTGAATTAATCGTTGAGGTAACTCCATCAATCAGTTGCCCGGTTGCGTTGCTGACGGAGTTGATCATTCCCTGTACCGATTCGGAGTTGATGGTCGAAGAAACTCCATCAATCAGTTGCCCGGTTGCGTTGCTGACCGAGCTGATCATTCCCTGTACTGATTCAGAGTTGATGGTCGAAGAAACTCCATCAATCAGTTGTCCGGTTGCGTTGCTGACCGAGCTGATCATTCCCTGTACTGATTCAATGGTTGAGTCAATCAAGGAGCCTACAGTCCCAATGAGGTGGGCGATATCGCCATTGCCTACAGTGACTTCCTTATCTTGCTGGGCGGTCGGGATGAGCGAACCTGCTGTTTTTTTGATCTCTTCTGTTGCCATAATATTGGGTGGATTAAGGGTAAGGAGTAATAAATAATTTCCGTAACATAACCAGTTTTGAAGAAACTTTTCGTAAAAAAAGCTCTTCAAAGTGTTGTGTGCTAATGAATTATGACGATCCTTCTGAAGGAAACAAGCTATCTGGACTGCACAGGAATTTCGCCCGGGAATTCCGCTTTCAAAAGGTTACAAATAAAAAAAAACAGCATCCCTGCACTATAATTTCAAAGGCCAATATAAGTAAAGAATGCGGGAAAGTAGTTTTTTTGATGCGTGAAATGTTTTTGTTCTCCTCAAATTTTGAATTTGCCTGCACGGTCTGAAATAATTCATGGCCGAAAGCCTCTGCGGGGAAGGCAGGTCAAACAATTTCTTTGTATATATCATTTGTGGTGATGTTCCGCATGGAAAGAATCTAAATATGTTCCAAAGGGAACCACAAACAGCGTTTGAGAGTTAAATTATATTGTTTGTGTTTTTTAAACAACAGGAGTTATACCGATGTTCAAGAGATATCCGATTACTGGCAAGGAGAGCATCAGCTCCCCTGAACTCGGCAATGATGCAGCAGGGGGCTTGCAGCTCCTTGATATGTGGGGAGGTTATTCTTTTGCTTCAATGGGCGAGGGGATGATCTCTTCGCCGGGCAAAGGCAATCCACAGCAGGCATTCGGTGATTTTGAATCGTTTTTCCGGAATGCGGGGTCAGGATTGTTCGACGACATCGCGGCACCTGCTTCTTTCTCGCCAGGATTTGCAGGCAGTAATGCGGATTGGCATGCCTTTGATTACAGCGAAGTCGACTTGCTTGCTGCTGCAGCTCGGGTAGTCAAGGATAAGACAGCTCCAAAGGTCACAAGCTTCAGCCCTGCTGACGGCAGTACCAACGCTTCCCTGAACACCAATATTACCCTGACCTTCAGTGAATCGGTCAAGGCTGGCAGCGGGTTCATCGAAATTCACAGTGGTTCAGCGACCGGAGCGATAGTCGAAAGCTTTGATGCGTCGTCCAGCTCACGGCTCCTCTTTTCAGAAAGTACGCTGACGATTGACCCCGTCAACAGTCTGGGAGGAAATACGCGTTACTACGTAACTCTTGCGAAGGGAACAGTTATGGATCTTGCCGGAAACAGCTATTCAGGCACATCAACCTATGACTTTAAAACTGTTGTCCTTGATACGGTGGCCCCAACAGTAAAAAGCTTCACTCCTGCTGATGGCAGCCTCAATGCATCCCTGAACACCAATATCACGCTGACCTTCAGTGAATCGGTCAAGGCTGGCAGCGGGTTAATCGAAATTCACAGTGGTTCGGCTACGGGAGATCTTATTGAAAGCTTCGATGCGGCATCAAGCGCACGGCTCCTATTCTCGGGAAGCACGCTGACGATCGATCCGGTCAATACCCTTTCTGCCAACACACACTATTTTGTGACCTTTGCCAACGGGTCAGTCAAGGACCTTGCCGGAAACCTTTTTGCCGGGTCGTCCACCTACGACTTCACGACGCTTTCGGCCTCCACCGCATGGAACGTAACGTCGGGGTATGGCTTGCTCAATGTGGATACCATGCTTGAAAAGGCGACAGGCCACCTCGTTAGCGATGCACCGCTCTATGGTGATGGTTGGGGAACAAAAGATTGGGGATTGAACGATATTCAGGCTCCGGATGCCTGGTTGGCTGGTTACACCGGAAAGGGGATTGTTGTGGCTGTCGTTGATACAGGTGTCGATTACCTGCACACCGATCTCAGTCAGAACATCTGGACCAATAAACTCGAGATTGCCGGCAATGGCATTGATGACGACAAAAATGGCTATGTGGACGACATTTACGGTTATGATTTTGTCAATAAAGATGGTTATGCGTTAGACGATAACGGACACGGTACGCATGTCTCCGGCATCATTGCCGGTCTGAACAATGGCTACGGCGTGACCGGGGTTGCCTATGATGCCACGATTATGCCTGTCAAGGTATTGAACTCTTTGGGAAGTGGTTCGTTTACGAGTGTCGCGCAGGGTGTTACCTATGCGGTGAACAACGGTGCTGATGTCATAAACCTCTCCCTTGGAGCCTATGGAGCCTCATCAACAGAACTTGCCACGGCTATAAAGTATGCTATCAGTCATGGTGTGATTGTCTGCATGGCATCAGGAAATGACAGCCAAATCTCTCCGACCTATCCCGCCATATTTGCAAAAACGGCAGGAGGTATAGCGGTAGGAGCAGTCGATAGCACCAATGTTGTTGCAGCCTTCAGCAACGATGCAGGGACAACTGTTCCCTACGATTTTGTCGTTGCTCCAGGGGTAAGCATTTACAGCAGTTACACGGGAGGTCAGTATGCACTGATGAGCGGAACATCAATGGCAACGCCATTTGTAGCTGGCGCTGCGGCCCTGCTCTTGTCGGCCCAAACAGATTTCTCGTCGTCGTGGTCGCTTGAACAACTTGAAAACCTCCTGACGACGACAGCCCAGCCCGTCGGATCAGCAGGCCTCTTGGCAGTAACCGGGAGTGCACCAGCCGCTCCGTTGGCGGCTTCGCTCTCGCTTTTCGACATGGAACAACATGATGTAGCGCTTTTGGGTTCACTTGATGTTGCAGATCCGATCGCACTGACAGGTGTGGTGACCGTTGACTCCATGGAGCTTGCGGTACAAATCGTATAAGGTGCCTGGGGTTTGTAACACGCAAAGAAAATTTCATCATTGGTCTGGGGGGAGGGTTCTCCTTCCCTCAGACAATATTTTTTTTGTAGTATCCTGCAAGAGCCTCCTGATCAAATCCAAGGGCATACATGAGATGTATTGTTCCAAAACTGATCTGGAGGGGTATGATGCCGTTACGGTGATACTTCCTGGCCGATGTGGTGACCTCTGTTTCGAGGATATGAAACGGTTCGCACTGCTCAATACGGGTGATGATATCGTAATCTTCCATGATGATCAGGGCTTCGTCGAACCCTCCGATTCCGAAAAAAAGCGTTTTGTCGATAAAAAGTGACTGATCTCCTCCCCGGCAGATCAGCAAGGGAAACCGGGTGAACCAGCCAAACAGGCTCATGAGCGGGTGGTTGTCATCAAAACTCATTCTGAAACAGCCAGCTTTTTTTCCGTCGGCAGCAGCCGAACGGATATCTTCGATAAAAGTTTCAGGCGGCCGGGTATCGGCATGGAGAAAATAGAGCATATCACCATGAGCAAGACGGGCTGCGCTGTTCATTTGTGTGGCCCGTCCCATTGCACTATGGCAGATTATTACAGGAAAACCGGAAAGGATATCGGGTGTGCGGTCTGTACTCGCATCACTGACAATGATTTCGATTCCCTCCGACTTATTCGTAATGGCAAGCAGACACTCAAGGGAGCGGGCGATGATAGCCTCCTCGTTACAGGTCGGCAAGATGATACTTATGGTTGGTACGGCCATAATTTGCTCTTTTTCAGGTCGTCAAAGGTGTCAATATCCGAAAGTTCTGAAAGCAGTTTGCAGGGAATGGCCAACTGCTGGAGTATTGTGGTGGTTTCCCTTAAAACATCAGGGGTGCTCCATTGCCGGTCAAGAAAGAGCTCAGGGAGAGGCCTGTTCAGACCGATAAGGTAAAATCCTCCGTCGGTGGCTGGCCCGACTACCGCATCACATTGCTCAAGGGTGCTGAATGCCTGATTGAGGATTTCCTGGCTCAGCTCATAACAGTCTGTTCCGATGAGCACGATGTGGTGAAATCCGCTTTCAAACCCTGAATTTATGGCATGAAACATGCGTTCTCCAAGGTCATCTCCCTGCTGAAGCTTAGGAGTGCACGTATCGGTGAGGAAGAGGTCTGAATCGGGAATGAAGCGGGAGTAATATACCATTCGTTTTGCATCAACTCCTTTCGTAACCGTGGCCGTATGCTCTCTGAGGGTTTCGTAAATCTCAAGGGCTTTCTCATCTCCAACAGATCGTGCAAGTCGTGTTTTTACCCGACCAGCCTCCGGGTTTTTTGTAAAAATAACGAGGAGCCGATTCATGTTTACAGCAGAGAGCCCTGACAGCTTGAACCAGCTCCTGCTGTACATCCATAGCAGTGCTGGCCCAAAGTGATGCGTCGATTACGGAGTGTCTCTCCGTTAAATGCACTGATATGCTGTGGTGCAGGCCTGGTTAACGGTAAATGGAGCATCTGGTTGAAATCACAATCGTAGAGAGTGCCGTCCCAACTGACGGAAAGGGTTGTTCTGCACATCATGTTTTCGACGGCGAGGGCATTGAAGTTTTCGGCAAGAAGTGTCATATACTCGCTGTAGTGGTCGTTTTCAAGCAGGTCGTTGAGAAAACGGCTTACAGGCATATTGGTGATGGTGTAGAGATGGCTGAAGAGAATGCCGTACTTGGCGAAAAGTTGTTTTCGGTACTCCTGCTCCAGTTTCTGCTGCTCTCCTGGCAGGGAGGGGCCTTCAGGGTTGAAGACAAGGTTGAGCTCAAGATTACTGTTCTCTTTACCGTAGCCGAGGGTGTTGAGCAGTTGCAGTGCCTTGATGGATCGGTCGAAAACACCCGCACCCCGCATGTGGTCAACATCGGCCTTGATGTAGCAGGGAAGTGAGGCAATGAGAGTGACCCGCTGCTTTTTGAAAAATTCCGGTAAATCGCGGTATTTCTCGTTGTCTGTCAACAGGGTGAGATTTGTGCGTACAATGACTTCTATGTCAGGCGCTTTGGTTCTTATGCTTTCAATGAACCAGCGGAGCTCCGGGTGCATTTCCGGCGCTCCACCGGTAATATCGACGGTTTTAATGGTGCTATTGGGAAGTGTTTTGATGCACTCCAGCATCGTCTGGCGTGTCATCATCTCTTTGCGTTCCGGCCCTGCATTGACATGACAGTGACGACAGAGCAGATTGCAGGTATAGCCGATATTGATTTGCAGAACGGTAATTCCATTTGCCAGAAGAGCTCCGTGTCCACCTTCCTCAACTTTCCTGCTGAAGGGTATAATGCCACATTTTCTCTCTTCAAGCAGTTTTACCTGGGCCTTTGCGCAGGCAGGCACTGCAACCGGTTGTTCCAACGATGTTTTTTTTTGCATAACACTATTTTGGCAAATGGAGCGTTAGATGTTCCAACGTTGTTTCTGGTAATTCGTTCAGTTGCCAAACCGGCTGAGGAGCTTTTCTGCAACCAGTTTGCCGCTTAGTGCCGCTCCTTCCATTGAAGCCAGATAGTGCTGGTCGGTGTAATCACCGGCAAGAAAAAAGTTTTTGACAGGGCTTATCTGGTCAGGGCGGAATTTATCGACATCCGGTACCGCCTTGTAGACCGACTGGGGAATTTTGACAATGGTCGATTTCAGTAGTGTAGCCTTGCGTGATTTCGGGAACCGGTTATGTATGTCTTTCATGACAAGCTCGATAATCACTTCATTGGGCATATCCATCAGTTGGTGAGCCGGAGCAAGCACCAGACTCATGACACTGCCGCCGTTTGCTGTGCCGGTACCACTTTGGAAGTCTTCCGGGCAGGTGATTGAGACATCGGCAAATGTTGCAAAAACAGTGCCTTGTGAAAACATGAGATTGTCGGTGTCAGTAATTTTTTGGTCAAACCAGAGCTGACAGTTTGCAACCGGACTGCCGACAAATTCATGCAGGTTAAGGAAATACTTATGGGCGAGCCATTTTTGCGGTATGATGGTTTTCAGATTGTGGACGGGCAGGGCAGAGATATAGGCATCAGCTACAATTTTATGGCCATCCTGGAGCACAGCTTCCTTAATGGTGTCGTCACCGTTCAGTTCAAACCCTTTAAGTTTGGCATCGACAAAAATTCGTCCTCCCTTGCTCTGGATATACTGACGCATCGGTTCGATCATTGAGTCACCAGGGTTTTTGCGAAAAAAGGCAAACTTCGTTGCGGTGTAATTGGTGCCAAAATAGTTGAAAATAGTGATCATTGGTCGAGCGCTGATGACGTTTGGCTCAATGAAGTTCATTGCAAGTGCAATGGCCCGCCATAGTTTTTGCAATGAATGCTCCGAAGCTCCCCGTAGTCGGTGCCACTCCGAATAGGTTTTATGGTCCTGGCTGCGAAAATACTCTTCATTGCCGATCAGGGCAGGGTAGAGCCCCTTGATAAGCGAAATTTTGTCCCATAGGGTAAGAAAATTGGTCTGCAGGCCGCCAACAACCTCTGCCCAAGGGCTGGGAAGTTTTGCTTTTTTGAACATCGACTGTTTGCCGTTCTCTTCAGCATAGATCAACGCGTGTTCTTTCCATTGATAATTATCTGCGGCACCGACCTTATTGAGGTATTTTTGAAGCTGCAAGTAACCACCAAAAACAATATGAAGTCCTGATTCTATGGAGTCGCCATCACTGTCTTTCCAAACGGAAACCTTACCGCCCAGTATTTTGCGCTTTTCGTAAATCTCCACCGTATGGCCTCGATCTACCAGCTCTACTGCTGCGCAAAGACCTGCAACTCCTGCGCCAAAAATTGCTATTTTCATTTTTTATAAAAGTCTCAGTCGCTTTAAGTAATGTTGCGTTAATCCTTCCGAAAAAATCTTGCACTGTTTGTGTCGAATCGTTGCAAGGCAATCCAGGAGCATTATTTTTCGCATGCTGCAACTCCCTGTTTCAGGACAGGCTCAAGATATTGAAATATTTCCTTATTTATAACGCCATTACAATTCTCTGACCAGAACCCTCTTTAACGACCCGAAATGAAGCTGCGCTACTCAAAAAACCCGGAAAATTGCCAATAACAGGTATAAACAGTATTGGTTCAGGAGAGCTGTCGGTAATTATTTCGCATCAGTATAAACGCAGTAAAGCGATCATGCGCCCTAAATTTGTTAAGAAATTTGTTGAAAAAGTTGTGAATAGTAAAGAGATGGGTTGTTTTTTTCTTATTATTATGTAATTTCCGTTAATGTAATTAAACAAGAGTGAAGTTATGTCTGGCCATCTTGATCTGATCGACCTCAAGCTTATTGAGTCTCTTGGCGAAAACGGCAGAGTTCGATTGAGTGAACTTGCTGAAATCGTTGGGCTGTCGATTCCGTCAGTCAGTGAGCGGCTTGACAAGCTGCAGAAGAGTGGTATCATCAAGGGTTTTACCATGGAAGTTGATGAGCGGCAGCTTGGTTTTGATATTCACGCATTTGTAAGGGTCAGAATCGACTCCTCCAAACATTACAAATCTTTTATGGATAATGTGATGAAAGAGGATGAAATCATGGAGTGTTTTTCTGTTACCGGCGAGGGCTCGCACATCTTAAAGGTGATGACCCACAACACCGCGTCGCTTGAACAGTTTCTTTCACGAATACAAAGCTGGCCAGGTGTTCTTGGTACCAATACCAGTTTTGTGCTATCACAATTGAAGAAAAATAAAAAAATCAGTGCTGAAATCGTTCGTAACAACCTTCAGGATCGGCAGGTGCTGATAACATTTGATGAAAAGCGGTCAAGGAAATAAAGAGGGAGAGCGTTTTTTTGTTTTTTTTAAAGGGCAAGAGAAGTTATATCACGCAAATCAACAAGGAGGTTCGTTTGAACAGCGATAGTAAAATTCCGGTTTCCACCTATTTTGGTTCGATGACATTTGACCAGAAAGCCATGCGGGCAAAACTTCCAAAAGAGGAGTTCACCGCATTGCAGGATACCATCAGGGCAGGCAAAAAAATTACTGCTGAAATTGCTGGCGTTGTGGCGCATGGCATGAAAGAATGGGCAATGGAGAATGGTGCGACCCATTATACCCATTGGTTCCAGCCGATGACCGGTTCCACGGCTGAAAAACATGATGCTTTTTTATCTATAGATCGCGATGGCACTCCTATTGAGCGCTTCTCCGGCGAACAACTGATTCAGGGTGAGCCTGACGCATCAAGTTTTCCTTCGGGCGGCATGCGTACCACCTTCGAAGCTCGCGGCTACACTGCCTGGGATCCCTCCAGCCCGGCCTTCCTCATGAAGGGCGGCAGAGATCTGACACTCTGTATTCCGACCGTATTCATCTCCTACCACGGTGAAGCGCTTGATTCCAAAACGCCGCTGTTGCGTTCCATGGAAGCGGTAAGCAAGTCAGCTATCAGACTGCTTGAGATACTTGGTGTTACCGGTGTTTCACGCGTAAAGACTTTTGCTGGCTGCGAACAGGAGTATTTCCTTGTCGACAAAAAATTCTACTCCGAGCGTCCTGATCTTGTCATGTGTGGGCGTACCCTGCTTGGTGCCCTTCCACCAAAAGGCCAGCAGCTTGAGGACCACTATTTCGGTTCGATTCCTGACCGTGTGCTCGAATACATGCAGGATGTTGAGCATGAGCTCTATCTGCTCGGCATTCCAGCCAAGACCCGACACAATGAGGTTGCCCCTCACCAGTTTGAAATAGCCCCGATTTTTGAAGAGGCCAACATCGCTGTCGATCACAACCTGCTGGTCATGGAGGTGATGAGAAAGGTTGCCGACAAGAAAGGCTTTGCCCTGCTTCTTGCCGAAAAGCCTTTTGCCGGGATAAACGGTTCAGGCAAGCACAACAACTGGTCAATCGGTACCGATACCGGCATCAATCTTCTTGATCCAGGTCACACTCCTGAAACGAATGTCCACTTCCTTGTCTTCCTTGTCGCCGTTCTGAACGGTGTTTACAAGAGGGCAGATGTGCTGAGAATGTCTATCGCAAGCATGGGTAACGATCACCGTCTTGGCGCCAATGAGGCTCCTCCTGCTGTGGTTACTGTCTTCCTCGGAGAACTTCTTGAAAGGGTGCTTGATGCCATCGAGAGCGGCAAGGTTGACCTGAAAACTGAAAAACAGGTACTTAACCTTGGTCTTTCACAGGTGCCGCTGGTCAACAAGGATTATACCGACCGTAACCGTACCTCGCCATTTGCCTTTACCGGCAACAAGTTCGAGTTCCGCGCTGTTGGTTCTTCACAGGCAGCTTCTGTGCCGAACATGGTACTCAACACCCTGATGGCCGAAGCGGTTGATGAGATTGCCGATTCCATTCTGGCGAAAATCAAGGCAGGAAAAGAGCGGGATGTAGCAATTCTTGAAACCCTTCGCGAGCAGATCACCGCTACCAAGCCAATCCGCTACCAGGGCGATAACTACGCTGAAGCGCTTCAGCAGGCAGCCAGAGATAGAGGCCTGCCAAACCTGAAGAACACGCCGCAGGCACTCAGGGTACTGCTCAAGAAAGATGTGCAGGATATGTTTGTCAAGTATGGTGTGCTGACTGCAGAAGAGACCAATTCACGTCTGCACATCCGTCTCGAACGCTATATCAAGGGTATTGATATTGAGGCCCGCACTCTCCAGCTCATGCTGAAGACCTTTGTCATTCCTGATGTTTCCGAATATCAGGGCGATCTGGGCAACTCCTTCAATAACCTGCTTTCTGCGGCTGATGCCATTGGCCTTTCCGACAAGGCACTCAGCAGCCAGGCAGGCAACCTTAAATTCCTGGCCGAAAATCTTTCGACACTGATCGAGATGACTGCAGAGCTTGATGAGGCTGTTGAAAAAATTGAGTCTTTTGCAACAGAGTTTGAGAAGGCTGATTATTGTGCCGATGAACTGCTCCCGTTCATGAGCGAGGTGCGCGTTGTTGCCGACAGTCTCGAACAGATCGTTGACCGCAGCCGCTGGCAGCTTCCGACCTACTCGGAAATGCTCTTTCAGCACTGAACCACTCTCAAATGAGTAGAACAAGAAAAGGCTCGCTTCGGCGGGCCTTTTTTTATGGGGTGAAATTATTTTATTGCAAAGGTTGAGTTATGCCTTATTTTTAGCTTCCCTGTGAATTTATTCTGAAAAGTAACCCAACACCGCCATGCCAGAGGTTTTTCACTATCCTGCGAGCTATCCTGCCTTATGGCTTGATTACTATTTCTTTGCAACCTGGTTGCTGGGGATGCTCTTTCTTGGGCTGGTGTGGGCTCTGTTTTACCGGTATGGAAAATTTACCTATGGCGTCGATCTGGGCTGTTTCTGGAAGACGGCGATGCTTGTTCTGCTCACCACTGTTTCACTTGGTGGTCCGATGTACTATAATACCCGTTTTGCGGGGGAGCATGGCCAGGATGGTGATTCCATAAAAATCGCTGGCGATCAGTTGCTCTATCTTGACCGCAAGGGGAATCAAAAAAAATTGCCTCTTGCTTCTATTACTTCCATTTATCAGGAGAGCATTACCTACAATCCGCCGCCGAAAATCTTTATTGTTGCCGCAAAATCGCCACTCCGTGACTCGCTTTTTGTAACAACCAATCTTCACGATTACAGGGTTTTTCTTTCTGATCTGTCAAAAAGAACCGGTGTTGAAGCCAGGCTCCGCTGATTATTTTCAGGATATTTGACTATGCTTTTTTCCGGTCAGCAATCGCCTGCCAGCGCACCGCTTCTTGTTATTGAAACAGGTAACACAACAGCCTCCATTGCGCTCTTCAGCGGCAACGACTGTCTTGAAGTGCACAAGATACCCTCTCCTCTCATGAGTAACAGGGAGAGTGTTGCTGCGCAGCTCAAGCCGATTTTCATGAACCATCCGGCCCTCCGCGATGCAGCGCTTTGCAGCGTTGTGCCTGCGCTCGATCCTGTTATCATCGCCTGTCTGCGTTCGCATCTGCCGGGCGAGGTTGTCAATGTCTCCGCCTCCATGCAGCTTCCTTTCACACTGCACTACGATTCTCCCGACTCTTTTGGTGCCGACCGCATTGCCCTTTGCGCTCTGAGCCGTTTGCTCTACCCTGGAGAGGCTGTTATTGCCCTTGATATTGGTACCGCCATTACGGTTGACGTGCTTGATTCTGCTCGTGACTATCTTGGTGGCCTCATCATGCCGGGTCTTGACCTCATGGCCAAGGCGTTGCATGAGCATACCGCCCGGTTGCCTCTGGTTGGCATTGAACGTCCCGAAACACTTGTTGGACTTTCGACGGTTGACTGCATCAGGAACGGGATTGTTCTCAGTTGTGTCTCCGGCATTGACGGGCTTCTTGTCAAGATTAAGGGGTGGCTTCGTGAAGAGCGTGGTGAAGAGAGGATAAGGGTGATTGCTGCGGGTGGCAACGCGCCGCTTGTTGCCGCCATGCTCGAAGCGTCACCTGTGGTCGAAAAGCATGCAGTGCTCAGGGGTACCAGCTATCTCTTTTCGCTCAATGCGCACCCTTTCGGCTGAAAAAACTCCGCCCGTCATTGACCGATTGCAGTATGAGGCTCTCCTCAACACTCTCCTCGAGCAAAAAGGCTTCACCAAGCTTTTTCAGCAGAACAAAGCGGAGCTTTTTATCCAGTTTTTTCTTGTCTGAGAGCATTCCCTCAAGGAGCGTTGCGCTATCGATATCAAGAAACCTTCGTTTCACCAGTCCCTTTGGAAAACGAAACTTTTCCAGGAGCGCGAGACCACGTTCAAGCGATTCCTGGTCGAGATAGCCGAGATTGTGCGATAAAAAGAGGGCGCAGACCATGCCGATGGTGACCGCTTCACCGTGCCGCAGGTAACGGTACCCGGCAAGTTTTTCCAGACCATGCGCAAAGGTGTGACCGAAATTAAGGGTTGCCCGAAGTCCGCCAGTCTCCCTGAAATCTTTTGTGACAACATCGGCTTTTGTAAAGGCACTTTTTTTGATTGCTTCTGTCAGGAAGGGCTCCTGCAAGCTTGTGATGTCGCTGAAATGCAGGTCAAGAAAACTGAAAAATGGCTCATCGGCAATAAAACCATATTTGACCACCTCCGCCATTCCGGCATAAATTTCCCGCTTTGGGAGTGTTCCAAGGTATGACGGATCAATCAGCACCAGTTCCGGCAGATGAAAGAAGCCGATCAGGTTTTTTCCGAGTGGGTGGTTGATGGCAACTTTTCCTCCAATGGAGCTGTCGGTCATGGCCAGCAGCGTGGTTGGAAGCTGGATCACCGGTATGCCCCGAAAGTAGCTTGCGGCGATAAATCCGCCGAGATCACCGACGACACCGCCTCCCACGGCAAGCAGGTTCCAGCTCCGGTCAACATCGGCCTCAATCATGCTGCCGTAGAGGCGCCAGGCAACGCTGAGGCTTTTGGAGGCTTCCCGTGCAGGGACAACAAGCTCCTTGTACTCGAAACCCTCATCCTGAAGTCTCTGAAGCAGTGACTCGCCGTAAAGCTTGCGGGTGTGTTCATCGAAGAGTACCACAGATTTTTTTGACAGAGCATGGGTTCTAAACAATGCACCCAGTCCAGCAATAACCGGTGTTCCTACAATTATTGTACTCACAGTTTCTCGTTTATGGTTGATCACCGGCAATTCCGGGGGTATGCCGTACATACCGTTCTATTTTTCGGGTAAGCTCCTCGACGGTTGAGCCAATCCGCTTGATGTCGGTCTCGATGGTGATGTCAGCACTTTTATAACGGGGTTCCCGTTTTGCAAGGATGGTCGTGATTTTATCCTCTATCTCTTCACGCGAAAGTTTTTGTCCTTTATCCCCTTTCAGCAAAGGGCGGTCAGTCTTGTTGCAGAGTCTGCGCGCAAGGGTTTTTGCGGGTGATTTGAGATAAACCATGGTGCCCGATTTTTTTATGAGCGCGTACGACCGGTCGTTTTCAAGCACTCCGCCTCCGAGGGATACCACCAGCCGGTTCTGTTTGACAAGTTCTGTAAGGGTGTGCAATTCAAGAGCACGAAAGAACTCCTCTCCGTTTTCGGTAAAAATCCTTGTAATACTCTTCTCGGCACTTTTTTCAATACTCTGGTCAAGGTCAACAAACTCATAGCCGAGTGAGTTGGCAAGCAATGGTCCTATGGTCGATTTACCCGATCCGCTGAAGCCGGTTAAAAAAATGAGGGTGTGTTCTTTCTTCACGACTGAATGTTCAAAATCTCACTGTTATCTGTGGCCTGGCACAAGCTGTGCAAAGCTTTACGAAAATAAAAAAAATCCGGCACCTCCTCTCCTAAAAAGTCAGTATTGCTTTGCTGTGCTACTTTTTCCTTACCCTATGCTCCTGAATTTTACGATTTTGCGCAGGAGCAGCCATGCACCTGAAAAAAAATTGCACATCGCGTTTTGCTGCTGCGCATTGGCAAGAGTAAAAAAGAAACCATGAAAAAGCTTTATATCATAAAGGCCGGGAGCACATTCTCCTCAACCCCTCAAGACCTTGGCGACTTTGATGACTGGGTTACAAACGCGCTTGGCGCACTTGCCGTAACGATTGAGTTGGTCGATATGGCGCAATACCATACACTTCCGTCTCCGGAGGAGTGCAGCGCTGTTATCGTGACTGGTTCACATGCGATGGTTACCGATAATCTGGCGTGGAGTCTTGCTCTTGAGGCATGGATTCCGTTGCTGGTTGCAGCCAGCGTCCCCTTTCTTGGTATCTGTTATGGTCATCAGCTTCTTGCGAGAGCAATGGACGGAGAGGTTGGATATCACCCGCATGGCAGGGAGATTGGTACAGTTCCGATAACTCTGACATCAGAAGCAGATGGCGACCTGCTGGTCAAGGGAGTTCCAGCTCTCTTTTTTGCTCATACCACACACGCTCAAACCGTTCTCAGCCTTCCACCCCATGCTGTGCATCTTGCCTGCAGCGATCATGATCTCCATCAGGCCTTTCGTGTTGGTGTTTGTGCCTGGGGAGTACAGTTTCATCCAGAGTATACCCCTGACATCATGAGGTTCTCTATCTCTGCCCAGGCAGAAAGTCTCCGAAGAGAAGGACGTACTGTTGAGGGTTTGTTGTCGCAGGTAGCAGAAACCACGTTTGCCCGGATGGTGCTGACCAATTTCGCCGCACTGGTTAACCGTTTGGCCATGCGTTAACATCAAACTTATTATCCTTCAAATTCTGCCGCATTATTCCCTTTCTCTACCATATTCACGGTATTTATAGGGTATATGCTTGGATTTGATGATGATATGGTGCTTTATTAGCCACTGTAAATTAAACGACACGTGCAATGAACCATCAGCTCAGATTACAGAACAACCCTGCCAGTCGCAAGGTGTATGGTTGTTGTTGCCTCATAAACAATGCGTCACGCAATAGCCGATTATCGCGACACAGCTCTTCAGGGTTGAGTTGAAGTATTTCGAAGCCGGCTTTTTTGTTCAGAGAGCCGGTTTTTTTTACAGAATATTTTTTCGTGCATCATAACACAAGAACTTACAAAAGGGAGAAACACCATGAAAAGGATTTTATCACTGGCTGCGATGTTCGCAGCGTTGTCATACGCATCATCAGCTTCGGCTGAGCTTAAGCTTGGCGGTGAAGCTGCTGTTCGTTTGAGGGATGATTTCGGGCATAAAAAATCCGCAGTCGGGGTCAAAACATCAACGGAAGACCAGTATTTTCAGTATCGTTTCCGTCTGAAGCCTTCGGCTGATCTCGGTGATGGCTATTACTTCAAGGCGTTGGTACAAAATGAAAATGCGGCTGGTGGCTGGCAGGGACTCTATGCCAATAACACTGAACAGTATAACCTTCAGGTTTCGCAATTTTACTTTGGCCACAACAGTGCAGAGAGTCATTGGTCTCTCGGACGCCTTCCTCTTGGAAGCCTCGACAACCCGATTCTCGATCTGACACTGTACGCAATCCCTGGTGCCGGTCCTTTGTCAACTTCTGCCTCTGCTGCGGGGAGCAGCCCAACATTGTATGCCGTTGATACTCCGATCTCCACCAACCATTTTGATCGTCTTTTTGGCTTCAACTATGGCATCAAGCTTGGCGATGGTGAACTAAACGCTCTTATCGTTAATTTTGACAATGCGTCGACGACCAATGCGGACAAAGGGCTTTTCAATGATGGCTATGGCTTCACGGCAATATACAAGACTACGGTTGGAGCTGTTACCATTGCACCGCAGGCTTATGTGACCTTGACCCATCTGGCCGATAATCGTTCACCTTACAGTTTGGGAGCACAGGCATTTATACCTGCAGGCAAGTCAAAGGTCACCCTCAGCGGATTTTATACCGCAGACAAGAACACTTATCGTGGAAGCAGTTATGATTACAGTGGATACATTTTCAGAATCAAGGGTGAATCCGGCCCGGTGCTGGCATGGATCGACTACAACAAAACGTCGGACGATCAGAATAACAAAGATTACAACAATACCTTCGTCTGGGCGCAGTATAAATTCAATGTACATGAATCGGCCACAGGTACCTTCAGTTTGACGCCGACCATCAGATACCGTGCATCCGGTTCGGAAACGCACGCCGGAGTCACCACACAGGATAACCTCTTCCGTACCGAACTCTATGCAACAGTAACGTTCTAACCAGTTTTTCTTCGGCCATCCGGGCACCTGCAGCTAAAGTCTTGGGGGACTTGGGGTGAGTGTGTGCATCTTGATTTCTTCAGTGCTGCCCGGATGTTGTTATTGCAAGGCGATGTGGGTGAGTGGTCTAAGCCAAGGGTCTGCAAAACTCTTTTTCACAAGTTCGAATCTTGTCATCGCCTCCTGGTTATCATACTCTTACTCAGGATTTGTTTTATGGGGCAATAACCAGGCATTTCCCCTGATTTTTAACTCCTCCAGGCATCCGGGTTGCAAAAGAAAAGTGTTTTCGGGTACATTTTTCTTTTGTACCTGGATGTTTTTTTATTGGCTCGCAAGCTTTTCAGGTTGCCACCGCAAAGGTGGGGCTTTTGCCGATGGGTAGTGAAAACGTAAATACTGCTCTCCCTTTTCTTCCGCCGTGCACATATTTTCAACGGTATTCGTTGACAGGGTCTGCAGCATCAGGCTGTTTTCATCTTAAGCGACAAAAAAGACAAACTTGATTGAACTTCCTGTTATCTTTTCCGCATCGTCAAGCGTCGTCATTTAACCAAAAACAGGCTTAACCATTTAAACAATTAATGCGATTTTTGTTGTCAATTTTACGATTAATTTTTTAACCTCAAAAAGCCTTTATATTTTTTTAGTAGCAAGCTGTTGCCATTGCTGGTTCTTGAGGATGAGGCAAAAATCATGCAGGATCGGCCTGCCTTATCTGCATGAAGAGGAGTATATTGGCAGGATAACCGTAAATTTCTCTGCTCCGAGCTGGATAGGGGAGCATATTTTGGATGGAGAACAAACCGTAACCAATTGATGGAGATAGAACAATGACCATGAATGTCGCTGGTTTTGCCGCCCGGTCGTCCAATGAGGCATTGGGCCCCTATTGTTTTGAACGTCGCGACCCCGGAGCTGACGATGTGGTTATCGAAATTTTGTACTGTGGTGTATGCCACTCTGACTTGCATCAGGTACGCAATGACTGGGGCGGAAGTGTTTATCCTATCGTACCGGGCCATGAAATTATCGGTTCTGTTGTCAGTGTCGGGTCGGACGTCACCCGTTTCAGGAAGGGCGATCATGTCGGCATCGGCTGCATGGTAGACTCCTGCCAGCTCTGTACATCCTGCCAGTCAGGTCTGGAGCAGTATTGCGAGGAGACTCCGACCTTCACCTATAATTCGGTTGATCGTCACGATCACAGCCCGACCTTCGGCGGCTACAGCGAAAAAATTGTCGTATCGGATAAATTTGTGCTGAAAATACCAGACGGACTGGATCTGAAAGGGGCCGCTCCGCTGCTGTGCGCCGGAATTACCACCTGGTCGCCATTGCGCCACTGGAACATCGGCAAGGGAAGCAAGGTGGCCGTTACAGGGCTGGGTGGTCTTGGCCATATAGCGGTGAAACTGGCGAAAGGGCTCGGTGCTGCAGTCACGCTCTTCACTCGTTCGTCAGAAAAGGAGCAGGACGGTCGTCGTCTTGGCGCAGATGAGGTTGTGCTCTCTACCGATGCGAAGCAGATGTCGGGCGTAAAAGGGCGGTTTGAACTGATTATCGACACTGTTCCCTATGCCCATGATCTCAATCCCTATCTGCCGACGCTGGCTATTGATGGTACGCTGGTGCTGGTCGGTTATCTGGGTGCTCTGGAGCCGATGCTGAGCTCCGTTCCCTTGCTCATGGGTCGTAAATCGGTCGCAGGTTCGATTATTGGCGGGATTGCTGAAACCCAGGAGTTACTTGATTTTTGTGGTGAGCACGCTATCACTTCGGATATTGAAGTGATCAAGATGCAGGATATTAACGAAGCCTATGAACGGATGCTGAAAAGTGACGTCAAATACCGCTTTGTGATTGATATGGCGTCGCTGAAGGGCTGAGAGCAGTCTCTTGATCATCTATGATTACCCTTGTCCTTTTGCTGTGCTCTGTGCTTTGAACCATTCATTCAAGGGAATCATCATCGTCGAACCCGAGGCTTTTGTTGAGCGGCTCAGGTATTGGAAGCTGTATTTGTTACAGGGAGGTTAAGGCAGAGCGACGGCCATGTCGGTTTCAATGATGTGGCCAAAATACCACGGATGAGTAATACAGGAGATGTTCACATAAATATTAGAGGAGAAACGATGAAAAGACGAAAGCTTGGCAACAGTAACCTTGAAGTTTCAACTCTCGGTTTAGGCTGTATGGGTATGAGTTTTGCTTATGGGCCGCTTGCCGACAAGCAGGAGATGATTTCGCTTCTTCGCTCAGCAGTTGATTGTGGTATCACATTTTTCGATACCGCAGAAGTATACGGGCCGTTCACAAACGAAGAGCTTGTCGGCGAAGCGATTTCATCCATCCGTGATCAAGTGGTGATAGCCACCAAGTTTGGCTTCAAGCTCAATCCCGATGGTAAACCTGGTTGGGCGGGGCTTGATAGTCGGCCTGAGCATATCCGGCAAGTTGCTGAGGCCTCACTCAAACGACTCAAGGTCGATGCCATTGATCTGTTCTATCAACACCGAGTTGACCCGGATGTGCCGATTGAAGAGGTCGCGGGAGCTGTAAAAGATTTGATTCTCGAAGGGAAGGTAAGACACTTCGGCCTTTCTGAAGCTGGAGTACAGACAATTCGACGTGCTCACGCTGTCCAGCCGGTCACGGCAGTTCAGAGCGAATACTCACTGTGGTGGAGAACCCCTGAACAGGAGTTGCTGCCAACTCTCGAAGAGCTTGGAATCGGATTCGTTCCCTATAGTCCACTGGGAAAGGGATTTCTTACGGGAAAGATCAACGAAAACACGCTGTTCGACAGCTCCGACTTTCGCAACACTCTGCCACGGTTTACTCCCGAAGCCCGGCAGGCAAACAAAGCATTGGTTGATCTGCTTCAAAAGATTGCGGAAAGCAAAAATGCGACCCCTGCCCAGATTGCGCTTGCCTGGTTGCTTGCCCGAAAGCCCTGGATTGTACCAATACCTGGTACCACAAAGCTGGAACGCCTTGTAGAGAATATCGGTGCAGTTGATCTTGTCCTGACCACGGACGATCAGGATGAGATAGAGTGCGCTGCATCAAAGATTACGGTGCAAGGTGACCGTTACCCGGAAGAACTGATGCGGATGACTGGTCGCTAATCGGCAAAAAAAACGAAAGTTTGCTGTTTTTGTGCCGACCTCGAGCCCGGTGTTCCCGGGTGTGCGGGGGGTGCCCGGTCGTATACCATATTTACGGTATTTATCACTAACCTGTTTGGAGATGTGGCGCGTATTGTGCTTTATTAACAATCGTTAATTTGCTCTGTGCCCTTCTTTTTGCAGGAACGGGTATGGAGAATGGAAAAACATCCCCCAAATTTTTGAAAGCATGGCGGAACGTGAACTTGTTTTGACGGGCGTGACTGGTCCTGGTGTGTTGCGTCAGAAGCAGCACGATTATTATCTGTTGCGCATCAAGGCGGTTGCTGGAGATTTGAGTGCATCGCAACTTGCCTGCA
>SESG01029960.1_pt1 | contig 20677 bp, 20 predicted proteins | sample 3171421 | NCBI WGS metagenome assembly SESG01 (sample SAMN10866946, study PRJNA518727) | freshwater metagenome | biome: subpolar coniferous forest; feature: holomictic lake; material: water; isolation source: holomictic Lake 227, 6 m and 8 m depth | place: Canada: near Kenora, Ontario | collected... | reverse complement strand
TCGACATGGTTGTGGGTGAACTTAATTTCCATCCACTGGCCGTTGAAGATGCCATCAATGCAAATCAGCGCCCCAAGATTGAAGATTACGAAGGGCTCACATTCTTCGTTCTGAAAACCGTGTTCTTTGATCAAAAAGAACAAGAGATAACCACGGGCGAGCTAATGTGTTTCATAAGTGACCATTTCATTGTCATCGTTCGCCACGGTGAAGGTCACCCATTGGTTACGGTTCGTCACGACTTGGAGCAAAAACCCGAACTCCTAAAACTTGGACCATTTGCGGTATTGCACGCGGTCGCCGACCGTGTGATCGATGGCTATACAGGCATTGCTACCTCATTGGAGCTCGAAGTTGTTGGAGTCGAAAACAAAGTGTTCAGTGGTAAGCGACAGACATTTTCGCAAGAGATTTATTTTCTAAAGCGCGAGATCATCGAATTCAAACATGCCATCGAACCTTTGATCATTCCGATTAGCAAGCTGGCCACGGATCTGGTTGCCGCAGTTCCCGAGAAAATGAAACCGTTCTTTCGCGATACTTCAGATCACTTGATTCAAGCTTGTGAGCAAGCATCTGGATTAGATTCATTGATCACTTCAGTTCTTCAGGCCGACTTGGCTCATATTCAAGTCCAGCAAAATATCGATGTGCGCCGAATATCAGCTTGGGTTGCGCTGGCATCTGGCCCAACGATGATCGCTGGAATCTATGGGATGAACTTTCACCATATGCCCGAGCTAAGCACAAAGTATGGCTACTTCGTAGTCATCGGAGTGATGATCTCCCTTACGGGATTCTTAGTTAGGTCATTTCGAAAGTCTGGCTGGCTCTAATCATTCGTACTTGCGGGTGAATTCACCAGAGCCCGATACGCCTAGTACACTCTGAAATTCACCTGCGCCCCCGTAGTCCAATGGCAGAGACAGAGGACTTAAAATCCTTCCAGTGTCGGTTCGAGTCCGACCGGGGGCACGCTTATTTAGTACATCACCAACCCGCCAGAGATATTTAGGTCCTCGCCGGTCGTGCCGCTTGAGCGATCCGAGGCAAAGAATAAAACTCCTTGAGCAACATCTTCGGCGGATACAAATTGGCCGGTAGGTGCTATCTCAAGCCACTTTGCGGCAACGTCTTCGGCGCTGGTTTGATCGTGTTTGGCAACATTTGCCATTACGCTATCTAAACGGGGACCTGCAACATAACCAGGCGAGATCAGATTGACGCGTACTCCAAGCCTTCCAAGTTCTAACGCCAAAGTTCTCATCATTCCCACCATCCCAAGTTTGGAGGCGGCATAGACGCTTCGATTTAGTAGCGGGCGCTTTCCAGTTACCGAACCGATAAAGATGATCGAACCGGATTTGCGCGAAATCATTGAAGGGATAATTGCCTTGGAAAGTAAAAACGGGCCTTTTAGATTGGTATCGATGCATTCATCCCAGTCAGCTTCAGATAACTCCCAAAGCGGGTCCGCCTTCCCGGCGATGCCGCTGTTATTTACCAAAATATCAATCCGTCCAAAAGCGGCTAAAGATTGTTTAACTGCGGCATCGATGCTTTCACCATCAAGTAGATCCAATTGGCAAATCAAAGGTTCGGGACCAACCCGCAATTCTCGGATTAGATCGGCAGTCTCTTTCAAAGCCTCGGTATCTCTACCCGCCAAGATCAGTTGCGCTCCTTCGTGTGCCAAAGCCAGACTCGAAGATCGGCCGATACCTCTTCCAGCGCCAGTAACCAGTGCGACTCGGTTCAGTAATTCGTTCACTTTGGTCCTAACCACTAATGGAAAAGTTGTGAGGCCAGCCTAATTGGCGCTAACCCAAGCGGACAATGGGCTGAGCCACCTACTATTCATTAATGAGCTCTTCGAAAGAATTGAACTCTCGCCTACGGAGCTTTGCTGTGGCCACTCACTTTGGTCCGACGGTTCTGGTGGTCACGGTCTCTTACTTACTGGCTCTTACTCAATATTCGGCAATCGGTTCGCTAGAAGTAGCAACTGCGATTTTGGCCGGGCAATGTGTTGTTGGGTGGAGCAATGACCTCATTGATTTTCCGCTAGATGCCGCAGCAGCACGCCAAAATAAGCCCTTGGTCACCGGGAATATAGCGTCATCGGAATTAAAGAGAGCTATAACAGGCGCACTCCTACTCTGCTTAGTGCTTTCCTACATTGGTCCGCTGGGATTGAAAGGAACCGCCGTCCATGCCTTGGGTTTACTAAGCGCGACGCTTTATAACCTGAAATTAAAAAATACTTGGCTCTCAGTTCTTCCCTACATTTTCTCTTTCGGCGGCCTGCCTTGGGCTATTTATTTAAGTGCCGGAAAGCGACCTTCGTTCTGGCTGGTTTTTGGGTTTATCCTTTTCGCCTCCTCGTTTCATTTCCTCAATGTAGTTAAAGATTTGGAATGGGATTTGCGTCAAGGAGTAAATGGCCTGCCTCAGCGGCTCGGGAAAATTCGATCAATTTCGATAGCGGTCTTACTAATTCTTGGTGGAATAGTTGTAACTATTTTTAACTGGCGAGTTTTAACGGGAAATTAACACAATAGGATTTTGAGCCCTTAAAGGAGTAACAATGCATTGGACTTCGCTCGTAACGATTTGCGATTTGATTGCCACATTTGCCTTTGCGGCGGTTGGAGCAAGAGTCGCTGCGTCTAAAGGCATGGACATTGGTGGAATCTCCCTCATCGCAGCGGTTTCATCCTTGGCAGGCGGAACTTTAAGAAATCTATTTTTGTTGAAATCACCATCTTGGATTTTGAATCCTTGGTTGCTCTCCTCGGTTCTGCTAGCAATAATATTCACGATTATTCGCGGCAGCTCCGAACCAGTAGGTCGATTGATCGTCTCACTCGATACCTTTGGTTTGGCAGTTGCAACAGTTTCGAGCACTGAGTTCGCGTTGCGGCTCAATTGTGGCCCCGTGATTGCTACGGTATTGGGGCTTGTGGGTGGAGTTACAGGTGGATTGCTCCGCGATATTTTGGCTCAAGTTGAGCCAGTGCTTCTTCACCGGGAAACTATTGCAACTTCTTGCTTGGCTGGCGCCGCTGTTTTTGTGAGCCTAAATGAATTGCATATCAATCGGCTAATTCCCGTTCTACTGGGGGGAGTAGTGGTGGTTCTGATCCGAGAACTTTCAATCTACTTCCATTGGAACCTGCCCAAGATTTCGCGGGAGTAGATGTAGCCCCTTAGAGCGAGATTATTAGGCGAATTCTCAGCAATTCACGCTCAAGTTGTTCACCTTGGGTCGGTAATTCGGAGGTCTAGGAATTACTTGCGCCTTAGACTTGTTATGTAGGTCAAACCCGAAGATCCTCTTCGGATTTTGAAAAAGGAGAAGCAATGCAAAGTTCCAACCCAGTCTTTAGCCGGGTAGTTAATCCCCGACGTGGGTATGCAGCTATGGGTAGTTCTGATGTGGCAGTAATTCCAACCCAGACGGTCGAGGAGATCTACAGCGCTCCTGCCGCCTCGTCATTGCGCACTGGTCGGATGACCATCGATGACGTTGTAACTCGTACCGGAATGCTTTTTGCAATCTTGGTCGCCACCGGTGGCGCCGCTTGGTACCTGAACCTGGGAACCCCAGTTCTTTTCGTTGGCATGCTTGGAGCTTTTGCGCTCGGCATGGTCAACACTTTCAGTAAGAGGATTCGTCCGCCACTAGTGATTGCTTATGCAGCGCTAGAAGGTTTGGCGCTCGGAGTTTTGAGCCATGTATACGAGACCGTTTATCCCGGCATCGTTTCGCAGGCACTTCTTGGAACCGTTGCCGCCTTTACAGGTGTATTGATCATGTACAAATCTGGTCGAGTTCGGGTAACTCCAAAGTTCACTCGCGTGATGATGGGTGCCATTGTTGGTTACATGATCTTGGGTGTTGGCAGCATGATCGCTTCATTTGCCGGCGTTGGTCAGGGCTATGGTTTCTATGGCGTTCACGGCTTGGGTCTATTGCTCGCTGTTGGTGGCGTAGCTCTTGCCAGCTTCTTCTTGATCTTGGATTTTGATCAGGTCGATAAGATGATCAAGGCAGGTGTACCTCATGAAGAATCATGGCGTGCTGGCTTTGGTTTGATGGTCACGGTGGTTTGGCTATATCTTGAAATCTTGCGACTTATTTCGATCCTTCGTCGGGATTAATTCTCGATCGAAATTTATCGGCGGCTCTGCTTCGGCAGGGCCGCTTTTTTATTGCATGTTATTTAATATGACTCTTACGAGTCTCCTTTAAAGTGGAGCCTAAGACGATGGCGATTGAGAAGACGATCGCCGATGCGATAAATGCCGCGCGGTAAGAAATTAGATCTGCTAAATAACCCAAAACAATTGGTCCCACGATCATGCCGGCATCACCAGCCATCTGCCAGATTGCAATTACTTGCCCACCCTTGCCACCAAAAAGATCACCGACAACGCTGGCCGGAGCTGTTCCCATAAATGCGCCACCTAGGCCAAAGAGAATCATGGCGGCGAAGTAGAGCCAAGGATGGTTAGCCAGAATTAGCGCGCCTAAAGCGCTCATGAGTAACGACGTTCCGATCAAAATGGCAAATCTTCGCCCCTTGTGATCTGAAATTTTGCCGGCATAAATCAACAGTGCACCTTGCGCTAGCGCGGAGACGGTAAAACCCAAGCCAACGATGGTGGTTGTGGAGTGCAGATTCTCTTTTACGAAGAGCGGCAGGATCGAATTTCGAAGGCCAAAAAGCACCCAGTTAGTTACGAATGCCAACACCAAGGTGACTCGATATGGATAGACCTTTAGGGCGTCGCGAATTGAAATTCGATCATTGGGGTCTTGGACGCTGGCAACTTTTGAACCTAGGCGTTTTTCATTTAGGAAGAAGTAGGCAACGAAAGAGGCCATAAGTAAGGTAACGGCATAAACGAAGAAGGGGGCGCGAAGAGAAATTGCGCTGAGAATGCCGCCAAATGCTGGTCCTGCAATGCCGCCCAGCAGGAAGCCGCTGTTATAAAAGGATTGTCCTTGGGCTCGTTGATCATCAGAGACCGAGCGCATTAATAGCGCACCTGCCGAAACTGAAAACATCGATGAGCCAAGTCCACCAGCGGCACGAAAGGATAAGAGTTGCCAATAATTTTGCGCTAATCCAGCGGCCAGCGAAGAGAGGGAGACCATCAAAAGCCCGACTGCTAAAGTCTTTCGTTCGCCGAAGCGGTCAACTAATCGTCCCGAGATTAAACCAGAACCAAAGCGCGCCATTGCAAATGAGGAAATTACCAATCCAATCGCAGTTTTGTTCACGCCAAAAGAGCGAGCAAAGATCGGGATGGCTGGAACAATTAACCCGTAGCCAACCGCGACAAAAAAACCAACTACCGAAAGGACTAATACCTCTCTCGGCAGTTGGTTACTTTTTAACTTTTTATTAGGCAAGCGCCTCGCCCGCAGCTTCTTCTTTAGCAGCATGATGTGCAGCACCGGTTCGCAATGGTGTCTCACGCAAGAAGAGCGCCAAAATAAATCCAACTGCAGTGATTGGTGCGGCAGTTAGAAATACAATATGGAATGACTGAACAAATGAGTGCAACACAGTGCTTTGAAGTTGTGGTGAGAAAGTCTTCAAGACTGAAGTGTTGTTCTGAAGGGCAGCGAATTTGCTGGGGTCAGCACCGGCCATGGCCGCTGGATTGCTAGCCGCTAACTGCGCCACGTTAATTGGCAAGTAGTGAGCCAATCGGTTGGCATAAACGGTACCGAAGACTGCAACACCTATGGTGCTACCGATTGAGCGGAAGAAGGTATTGGCGCTAGTTGCAACGCCCATATCTTTAAAGTCGACGGCATTCTGAAGCGCGATAACAATGGTCTGCATCGAAAGGCCCAGTCCCGCACCGATCGCGATGGCATAGATTGAAAGTTGCCAGAATGGCGTGTTCTCTTTCAAGGTCGAAAGTGCCAGGATGCCCAAGGTCATGATTGCCAGACCCATGATTGGGAAGCGCTTGTAATGGCCGTGTTTGCTAATTAATTTACCGCTGGTGATTGACATCGAAACGATGCCCAACATAAATGGAATCAATTTCAAGCCCGCAACCGTTGCGGAGTTACCTTTAACAACCTGTAAGTAGAGCGGCAACATAACAATGGCGCCGAACATGCCGGCACCGATAACAACGCCTAGGGCGGAGGTTAAGGAGAAGGTGTGGTTTTTAAATAGTTCCAACGGCAGAATTGGTTCTGTAGCTCTAGTCTCTTGATAAAGAAATGCGAGAATCAAAACCAAGGCAATTGCGAATGCGGTAATTGTCTTCGGGCTAGTCCATCCGTAGTTGCTCAACTTCACTCCAGCTTTAACCAAGCCATCGGCGCCCTTAGGAGCATGTTCTGGGCCGTAGACCGAGAAAGCAAGAAGCAATGAGGAGACTCCTGAGACCATAAGGAGCGCGCCCAAGTAATCGATCTTGTGTTCGCGCTTTACCTTTGGAATGTGAAGAGAGGCAGTCGTAATAACTAGCGCAGCGATTCCGAAAGGCAGGTTGATGTAGAAAATCCAACGCCAGCCAACCACGCCAAAGATGTGAGCTCGGTCAGAGAAGAAGCCACCAAGTAGTGGTCCGGCAACCGAGGAGAGACCCCAGACGGCACCGAAGTAGCCCTGGTATTTTCCACGTTCGCGCGGCGAGACGATATCTCCGATGATTACGAAGGTCAGTGCCATGAGGCCACCAGCGCCAAGGCCTTGGATGGCACGGAAAATAATTAGCTGAGTCATGCTCTGGGCAGCGCCAGCGGCAAAGGATCCGATCAAAAAGGTGATGATCGCGAATTGGAAGACCGGGCGACGGCCGTATAAGTCGGAGATCTTGCCGTAGAGCGGGGTCGAGGCAGTTGATGTGAGCAGATAGGCGGTCACGACCCAGGTGTAGTGGGTCAAACCATTGAAATCCTCAACGATGCGCTTGAGCGCCGTTGAGACGATGGTTTGATCCAGCGCCGCAAGCAACATGCCAACCATAAGTCCGCTGAGAACGGCCATGATTTCTTTATGGGTTAGTTGTTTTGTGGTTCCCGGTGTGGCTTTTTTGGCTTCTGCAGACATTAGTGTCCTTCTCTTTGAGAATCAGTGGTTCGGAATTCAAATAGCAATTGGTTCAACCTCAGGTTCGAAACAAATGGAACCGTTGAACTTTCAACCATTATCTTACTACCTTGGGGCAACCTGCTCAGCCTGAATCTTATTCCCTCGGAGATTTCACCTTAAGTTCGCTAAGGTAAGTATGTGAAGAGCGTCATAGCGGAGAACCTCACTAAGACCTATCGAAATGGTGAGGTAAAAGCGCTGGCTGGCCTCAGCCTAGATGTAGAAGAAGGCACTGTCCTTGCGGTCCTTGGACCCAATGGAGCAGGCAAAACTACCCTCGTTCGAATCTTGGCCACATTGTTAACTCCAGATACTGGGCGCGCCAGCGTTGGTGGGATCGATGTCGTAAAGGAACCAGATGCGGTTCGCCAAATTATTGGGCTTTCGGGGCAGTACGCCGCGCTTGATGAAACGCTCACTGGTTGGGATAACTTAACGATGTTCGGGCGGCTCTATCACTTGAGCGGGAGCGCCTCAAAGAAACGAGCCGAAGAATTACTGGAACGTTTTTCATTGACCGAAGCGGCGAAGCGTCCAATCAGAACTTATTCCGGCGGTATGCGTCGTCGGTTGGACTTGGCGGCTTCTTTGATTATTAAGCCTAAAGTTCTATTTCTCGACGAACCAACGACCGGTTTAGACCCACGCGGTCGCCAGGAGATGTGGGGCGTAATTGATGAGCTAGTAAAAGGTGGCGTCACCTTGTTATTGACCACGCAATATCTAGAAGAGGCTGATCACTTAGCAGATGACATAGCCGTAATCGATCACGGCACTGTAATCGCGCGCGGAACTTCTGATGTTTTAAAGAGCCAGGTGGGTGGCGAACGGTTAGAGCTCGTTGTCGAAAGTCATAATTTGTTGGCCGCTGTAGAACTCGTAAAAAGTGCGCTTGCAGTAGAACCATCGGTCGATGAAGGGATGCGTCGAATCACGGTGCCGGTTTCTGAAAGCAGCGCCGCACTAGTAAAGGTCCTTCGCTTATTAGACGAAGCCAAGATTCACCCGCTCGATATCGCGCTAAAACGACCTTCACTAGATGATGTCTTCATTTCACTAACGGGACATGTCGCCGAAGAGGCTGCTATTGAAGTCGTGAAGAAGGGGCGCAAATGATCCAGACAATTGGAGATTGTTTAGTAATAACTAAACGCCAACTACTGCAACTGATTCGAGTCCCAGAAGTCATTATTTTTGCCACGATTCAACCAGCAATGTTCGTGCTGTTATTTCGCTACGTCTTTGGTGGCGCCATAAGTTCTGGCGTCCAAGGTGGCTATGTTCAACTACTTATGCCTGGGATCTTCGTTCAAACCGTTGCATTTACCTTGGCCGGAACCGCAGTGGGCTTGGCCGAAGATATGCAAAAAGGATTGATTGATCGATTTAGGTCGCTGCCGATCGCTCGTTCAGCCGTAGTAATTGGTCGAACAATTGGCGATTCAACTCAAAATATCGTGACGTTGGTGGTTATGGCTTTGGTTGGATTTGCCGTGGGTTGGCGCCCAAGTTCGGGATTCTTCAAAGTATTTCTGGCATTTCTATTTCTTCTGGCTTTCGGTTTTTCAATGTCTTGGATTGGCGTTTTAATTGGACTCTCGGTTCGCGAGGCTCGAGTCGCCCAAAACTTGGTCTTTATCTCCGTCTTTCCACTGACCTTCTTATCTAATGCCTTTGCACCAACTACCGGTATGCCAAGAGTGCTGCAATATTTTGCTGAGTGGAATCCCGTTTCAACAATGGTCGCAGCTTGTCGCCAACTTTTTGGAACACCAAATCATTTTGGTGCCACGGCAAATTCTTGGCCAAGTCAGAATCCGTTGTGGATGTCCTTGATTTACATGGCGTTAATCGTTGGAATCTTTTTACCGCTCAGCGTTCGAAAGTATAAGAACGCCAGTTCTAAATAAATAGAAGTAAAAACTAAACGTAGAGCTGGGCCTCGAGCACCGCAACCGAAATAGTTTTGCCATTTGGCGCGTTGTAGGTGACGGTATCGCCAATCTTGGCGCCCAGCACCGCCTTTCCTAGAGGTGATTTTTCACTGTAAACATCAACATCGCCGGAAGAGATTTCGCGGGAGCCAAGCAGGAATTTAACTTCATCGCCCATCATGTCGACCGTGACCAACATTCCAAGGCCAACAACCCCAGATTCACCGGCGGGGGGCGTACCAATGTGGGCATTTTCTAGCATGTGTTTTAGCTGGCGAATTCGAGCTTCGATTTTTCCTTGCTCGTCCTTTGCCGCGTGATAGCCACCGTTCTCTTTCAGATCACCTTCGGAGCGAGCCGCTTCAATCTTTTTAATGATGTCGGCGCGACGCGGACCTTCAAGATCTACCAACTCTGCTTGAAGTCGGTCAGCGGCCTCTTGGGTCAACCAGGTCTGCGTAGGTGTGCTCATAAGGGCAGAGGTTACTAGTTATCCCAGGCTGGCTAGTTGCCAGTTCGACAACTATCGATTCCAGCGTTTACGGCCAAGAGCCGGGTCGGGATTCGAACGGTTCGGGTTACCGCCACTGAGCCTGCCGGAATAAGGTCGGTGAGCTCACCTACGACATTGGCCTGGAAATCGCGGGCGACTAACTGGCATTGGTGGGCGAGCCCGCTGTTACGAAAATTTAGGCTGTATCTAATCTCCATCGAACTCTTATCAATTGCAGCAAAAGAGATGAGGGTGCTGCGAATTTCGGGCTTGGAGTAATGATTAGCGCTCCAAATCAGCCAACCGCCGCCGCTTAAACCAACTACCAATGCTGGCACCACCCAAGGTGCCCAGCGCTTAGTGCGAAGGCCGTAACGCTCCCGCAGAAAGGGATCGGTGAATTCATTTTGGCTCACAATAGGAAAGTCTAGGCGTTTGGCCAGCGAGCTCGTTAGGTTCTGGCCCAGAGAAAGAGGGCTGGGAAAAGGGAGATAATAAGAACATGTTGGTTCAAGCAGCTTCTGGCCAGACCTCGGTTGATGTTGGGGTTGCAGGCTCAGTCACGATGATCGTATTAACGATGGCTACCGCACTTTTGTTATGGAATTTCTATCGCCGCTATAAGCGAATGCAAAATCGAAACGATGAACAGTAGTCGCCTGCGACTACTCGCCATTTTCTTAGCCACGCTAATTGTCGCGGGCGGATTTACCTCCTTAGGAATTTGGCAGTTGCACCGGGCGCAGGAAGTTGCGCGACTTGGTCGACCAGTAGCTGACGGGGCCGCCGTCGAATTAGCTGCCGTTGCAACCCCAGGGGAGAATTTGAAGTCGGTCGGAATAAATCGAATCGTTCATCTGACCGGGAAATATCTTCAAAGTTTTGCCGCCCCAAATCAACAACTTCATTTGGTCTCTGCGCCAAAAAAGATTTCGGTCGCTAGCCTGAATGTCGGGCTTTTAATCTTGGATCCATCCGGAAGTTCATCTGGTTCCGGGACCAGCGCAATTTTGATAGCTCGTGGAATGGGGGGCGCCGAAAAGCTCCCAGAAGGGAGTATCTCGATCGTGGGTCGGCTCTACCCCCACCAAAATGGCGATCATGCCGCTGGCGACAGCCAGACTCTGAGTCGAATCGATCCAGCTCTTGTAGCCGGTATCAGTGGTTTGGATCTTTACGATGGCTTTGTGCAGGTAATTTCGGAGAAAATTGGCGCCACCGAAATTAACTTTCCCCGCGTTGCGAGCCCCCGCTTAAAAAGTTCTGCGCCGGGTTACTACTGGCAACACATTTCCTACGTCTTCGTATGGTGGTTCTTGGCGGGGCTAGTACTTATTGCTCCGTTCTGGTCTCGCAGGTCGAATCGTCTTAGTTCTACTTTAACCTCGGAGATATAAGGTGTGGTCATGACTCAAGCCCCTAGTAAATCCCTCACCAGCGCGATGATTCGCTTTCGCATTATGGCCATCTGGTCCGGCGTTATGTCGATTCTCCTTTGGTTTGTTCAAGTTCCGATTCACGTTTTTTCCCATAACACCACTTTGCAAGGGAATTTAGTTTGGATCGCCTTAATCCACGGTTACACCTACCCGCTCTATGTTTTGGCTGCCTTCCAATACTGTCTAAAAGCGCGCAAGAGTTTTCCAACCACAATCATTTTTATCTTGGCGGGAACACTTCCAATCGCATCCTTCGTGGCGGAGCGCCGAGCAGTTCGAGATTACAACGCCCTAACCAAATAATTAGAAATTAGTTATGACTTCACTCGTTAAACGCTTCATCAAACCGGCGGTAAAGAGCGTGCTCTACCCACTTTATGAGCGTCGGTTACTTCGCCAACTTGATTTCGCACAGACTCCACATCACGTCGGAGTGATCTTGGATGGCAATCGACGATGGTCGAAAGCAAATCCAGCCGAAGATGGCGATACCTCATCGGCCCGTGGCCACAAGGCTGGCAGCGAGAAAATCATTGACCTCTTGAATTGGTGCGAAGAAGCCCAAGTGCAGGTGGTGACTTTATGGTTGTTATCCAATCAGAATCTAAACCGGCCGCCAGAAGAGTTGGTCCCATTGCTTCGGATCATCGGCGATGCGGTTAACGATTTGGCGGCCAAACGGCGCTGGGAGATTCGCCCCGTGGGTTCACTGGAACTGCTGCCCGTTGAATTGCAGGAGCAACTGGCCATTGTGTCGGCGGCGACTAAAGGAATTAAAGGGATCGTTGTAAATGTGGCGGTTGGTTATGGTGGCCGCTCCGAGATTGCCGATGCCGTTAAGAATTTAATTATTGAGGGGTCGCAAGCCGGCAAAACCCCAGTTGAAATTGCCGCAACGATCTCGGTTGATGAGATTGGACGCCATCTCTATACGGCAGGGCTACCTGATCCAGAATTGGTAATCCGAACTTCAGGGGAACAGCGCCTTGGCGGCTTCTTACTTTGGCAGTCAGCTCACTCCGAGTTCTATTTCTGCGAGGCTTATTGGCCAGATTTTCGGCGCGTGGATTTCTTGAGAGCGCTTAGGGCCTATGCGCAGCGTCATCGTCGATTCGGCATATAGCCGAATAAGACCGAAGAACTAGTCGATTCGGCATATGAGGGTTTAACCAAAATTAACTTTGCGGGTGCGCGTGTCGCCGTGTGAGTTGGGTGGGCCAGTTCTACCGTTTATTCATCGCTTCCCACCGAGTACAACTGCACAGATTGCGAGTCCCACCACTTGGCAAAAAGCCAAAATAAGGGTCGTAAGACCTATGTGTTGGATACCAGCGTCCTCTTGGCCGATCCTGCCGCACTGCGGCGCTTCGCCGAACATGAGGTCATAATCCCAATCACGGTGATCGGTGAACTAGAGACCAAACGCGACCACCCCGAGCTCGGCTACTTTGCTCGCGCCGCCCTTCGCGCCCTTGATGACCTTCGAATTACCCATGGCCGCCTGGATGAAGCGATTGAAATTAATGACATTGGCGGAACGGTGAAGGTTGAACTCAACCACTCCGACCCTTCTTCGCTACCCACCGGCTTCCTTCGAGATGGCTCCAATGATTCCCGGATTCTTTCAATTGCCCGAAATTTAATGGCGGAATCGCGTTCCGTGATTCTCGTGACCAAAGATCTCCCACTTCGAGTAAAGGCCTCATCGGTTGGGGTGGAGTCCGAGGAGTACCGGGCTGAGTTGGCTCTCACCAGCGGCTGGACCGGAATGGTTGAGGTGGATGTTGGTGGCTCAGTTATCGATGCGCTCTATGAGAACGATCGGGTCCATCATGAACTTGGCAGCCAATATCCCTGCCATACCGGCATTGTTCTTCACTCCGAAAAAGGCAGCGCCCTAGCTCGGGTCACCTCAGATAAATCGATTCAACTAGTTCGCGGTGATCGTTCCGCTTTTGGCTTGCACGGCCGCAGCGCCGAGCAACGAGTCGCGTTGGATCTCCTGCTCGACAACGAAATCGGGATCGTCAGCCTCGGTGGCCGGGCGGGAACGGGCAAGAGCGCGCTGGCCTTGTGCGCCGGACTCGAAGCAGTTCTAGAAAAACGCCACCATAAGAAGGTTGTTATCTTCCGTCCGCTCTATGCCGTTGGCGGCCAAGAGCTTGGCTACCTGCCTGGGTCGGAAAATGAAAAAATGTCGCCTTGGGCGCAAGCGGTCTTTGACACCTTGGGCGCCCTTGTAAGCCAACATGTCATCGATGAGATTGTGGAGCGCGGTCTGATTGAAGTTTTGCCGCTAACCCACATCCGCGGGCGCTCACTTCATGATTCTTTCGTCATAGTTGACGAGGCCCAGTCCCTAGAACGCGGGGTGTTACTGACCGTACTCTCACGTATCGGGCAAGGCTCCCGGGTAATTTTGACTCACGACATCGCCCAAAGAGATAACTTGCGCGTCGGTCGGCATGATGGTGTTGCAGCCGTTGTGGAGTCGCTGAAAGGCCACCCGCTCTTCGCTCATGTCACCTTGACCCGTTCCGAGCGCTCGCCGATCGCCGCGTTGGTCACCGAAATGCTGGAAGAGCCAATCAACTTTATGGCCTAATCAGGCTAAAAAATGGCTTCAGGCGACATAACGGATATATCGGACTTAGACTGGGCTGACCTGTACTTTTAATTTCTCACTTTTCTGTGAATTTAATCTAATTTGGCTCCTACGCGGGGAATAATTTGCCCGCCGTTCACCTGGCTGTCACTCTTAAACCCTTCCCCCCAACCTTCCACCCTCAAAAAGGGTCGATCAGCGTTGTGGGTTAGGAACTGGTTTTACCGATTTGGTAGCCCCAGTCCGAGATTGAATTAATAGAAGACGAGGAGGTGCATCGATGTTCCGATTCCTACACGCTCGAAAGAGCTACATGGCAGTTGGCGCGGCCTTATTGGTCTGGATGCTCTCGGCAGTTGATACCACTTTTGCTCAAGTCACCCTGGAACGACTGGTTACCTTGCCTGATGCTGGGGCGACGCCAGATGGGGTTCCAACAACCGCCCCGGTTATTCCGGTCGCTCCCACTCTTCCAGCAGTTTCCTCGAACCCAATCTTGATCGACTTCTCTGGCGTTGCTTCGGTAAGTGCCAAGTCGATTGCCTTGGTCTCGTTAGTAGCTCGCCAAGTTGAATTGGCTAAGACACCAGCAGGTGCAAAGCAAGTTGCCAAAGTTTTAGTCGCAGAGAAATATAAATGGAACCTCCATCAAGTTGGTTGCTTAACCGCGCTGTGGAATAGCGAGAGTCATTGGAACTTCCAAGCTCGAAATAAACGAACTGGAGCTCACGGTATTCCGCAGGCGTTACCAGCTTCTAAGATGGAGAGCGTTGGCATGGATTGGCGTACCAATCCAGTTACCCAAATTAAGTGGGGTTTGAATTACATCAAGGTTCGCTATGGCACGCCATGTGGCGCGCTCGCTAAGAAGAATTGGTCTGGCTACTACTAAGCCGCTGAAATCAAATTCTTAAATCAGGCCGGTCTCATTCCGATTGAGATCGGCTTTGATGTTTCGGCAAAGAAATCATTGCCTTTATCGTCCACCACAATAAATGCAGGGAAGTCTTCAACTTCGATTCGAAAGACCGCTTCCATCCCAAGCTCTGGGTAGGCCAAGACCTCAACCTTTTTGATGCAATCTTGGGCCAACCTGGCAGCCGGTCCACCAATCGAGCCTAAATAGAAGCCGCCATGGGTATTGCAAGCTTCGGTAACCGCTTTAGAGCGATTGCCTTTCGCAAGCATCACCATCGAGCCGCCAGCTGCTTGGAATTGATCAACATATGAATCCATCCGACCCGCGGTAGTCGGACCGAACGAGCCAGAGGCATAGCCCGCCGGAGTCTTGGCTGGGCCGGCGTAGTAAATAGCGTGGTTCTTTAGGTAATCAGGCATCGGCTCACCAGCATCCAGAAGCGCCTTGATCTTGGCATGAGCTAAATCGCGACCGACCACCAAGGTGCCGCTGAGGGAGAGTCGGGTTTTGATTGGATACTTTGACAGCGTGGCTAATACATCGGCCATAGGTTGATTGAGATCAATTTTTACGACGTCATCGTCCAGGTGTTCATCAGTGGTCTCAGGTAGGAAGTGGGCCGGGTCGGTCTCTAATTTCTCAATAAAGACGCCAGCTTTGGTGATCTTGCCTTTAGCTTGGCGGTCGGCAGAGCAGGAGACTGCGATTGCAATGGGAAGTGAAGCCCCATGGCGAGGCAGGCGAACAACTCGAACATCGTGACAGAAATACTTTCCGCCAAACTGTGCGCCGATTCCCAAAGTGCGAGTTAACTCCAAGACTTTTGCTTCTAATTCCAGATCTCGAAACCCATGTCCGGTTGTGGCGCTGCCTGAAGTAGGAAGGGCATCCAAGTAATGGGTGCTGGCTAGCTTTGCCGTCTTCATAGTGTGTTCCGCTGAAGTACCGCCAATGACAATTGCCAAGTGATATGGCGGGCAGGCTGCGGTTCCCAACGAACGCAATTTTTCATCTAACCAATTCATGAAAGAGGTGGGATTAAGAATCGCCTTAGTCTCTTGGTAGAGATAGGACTTGTTGGCGCTACCGCCGCCCTTTGCGATGAAGAGAAAGTTGTATTCATCGGGATGTTCATTATCGGAATAGATTTCTATTTGAGCTGGCAAGTTATTACCGGTGTTCTTTTCATCCCAAGTGGTTGTAGGAGCCATTTGGGAATAACGTAAATTTAAATTTGTGAAGGCGTCATAAACCCCGCGGGCAATTGATTCTTCATCTTTAGCTGAAGTTAAAGTGCGTTGACCTTTCTTTCCCATGATCAGTGCGGTGCCAGTGTCTTGACACATTGGCAGAACCCCGCCAGCAGCAATATTGGCATTCTTCAATAAATCAAGCGCCACAAATCGGTCGTTGGGTGAAGCTTCAGCATCCGAGAGAATTGAGGCTAATTGGGTCAAGTGTTCGGCGCGCAAATAATGCGAGATATCGTGAATTGCAACCGAAGTTAGATTTTCGATTGCAGAAGGCTCGACCTTCAGAAATTCCATACCCTCGGCGATAAAGGTTGATACGCCTTCGGTACTGAGTAAGCGATACTCAGTTCTATCAGGGCCGATCGGCAATAAGTCGCTGTAACTAAATTCTGGCATTTTAGTTTTCCTCAAGTGTTGGACGGGCTGCCGTTAACTTTGCCTTTGCGCCATCGAGCCACTCTTGGCAGATCTTGGCTAGCGCCTCGCCTCGCTCCCAGAGCGCTAATGACTCTTCGAGTGTGGCCTGGCCACCTTCTAATTGGGATACGACTTCGGCGAGTTCATCTCGCGCTGCTTCATAAGAGATCTTTTTCTCGGCCATTTTCGTAATCTACTCCGCCGCAGCCGCGAGCTCACCCGTTGCCAGACGTAATCTAAGTCGCTCCCCGGAGCTGACCTGATCAGCGGCCCGGACCAAGGAGCCATCACTTTTCGAGACGACGGCGTAGCCGCGATCCAACGTGGCTTGGGGCGAGAGCGTCCGCACTTGGGTGGCTAGATTGGCAACTTCTTCGCGGCCCAGGGCAATTAGATTCCAGGTGCTGCGAAAATTGCGGTCCAGAAAAGTTGCAATCTGCTCGGCTCGAAGATCCACCATAGTCATCGGGTTTCGAAGCACTGGGCGATCGACTAACTGCGCGATCCGCGAGCTCTCAAAATCAATTTTTGAAGTTATGGTGCGCCAAGCCCGATTTTGAAGTTGGGAGATTTTATGAAGCTCTTCGGCCATATCTGGGACTACTCGCTTGCCGGCATCGGTTGGCGTAGATGCGCGCCAATCGGCAACGAGATCTAGCAATGGTGCATCCTTTTCATGGCCTATGGCGCTGACGATCGGGGTATTGGCGGCTGCAACTAACCGGACCAGGCCTTCATCAGAGAATGGAAGCAAATCTTCAAAGGAGCCGCCGCCACGGGTGATGATGATTACTTCAACATCGGGGTTGGCATCTAGCTCTTTTAACGCAGCGCTAACTTCGCTGACGGCCGCCGCACCTTGGACCGCAACTTCGCGAATTTCGAAGCGGACCGCCGGCCAGCGACGCTTAGCATTTTCAACCACATCTTTTTCGGCATCGCTATTGCGACCGCAAATCAAACCAACAGCCTTTGGGAGAAAAGGGAGTTCTTTTTTAAGGTCGACGCTAAAGAGGCCTTCGGCAGCCAAGACCGATTTAAGGTGTTCCAAACGCGCCAATAATTCACCGACGCCAACTTGGCGAATCTCTTTAACGCTAAGTGAGAGCGAGCCGCTCTTGGCATACCAAGAAACTTTTGAATGCATTACGACTCGGGCATTGGGAGGCAGCGGTTGCACCGCGCTCAATACCGATTTATGGCACATGATTGAAAGGCTCATATCGGCACTGACATCGCGCAGCCGCATAAAGACCATCGCTGCGCCGGGACGAACCGTTACCTCCGAGAGTTCACCTTCAACCCAGATCGGCCCCAGCTTGCTCAAATATTCCCCGATTGCCTCAGAGATCACCCGGACCGGGACCGGAGATTCACTTGAAGTGTCGAGCATGGATCGATCCTAATAGGATTACCAACATGGCTAAAAGAGTTCTACTTGCCGCGCCCAGAGGCTATTGTGCTGGCGTCGATCGCGCCGTAGTTACGGTGGAGAAGTCGCTCGAGCTATATGGCGCTCCGGTTTATGTGCGAAAGCAGATCGTTCACAACAAACATGTAGTCGCAACGCTAGAGGCTCGCGGAGCCATCTTTGTCGATGAGACCGATGAAGTCCCTGAGGGCTCCATCGTTGTCTTCTCAGCCCATGGCGTCTCACCCGCAGTTCATGCCGATGCCGCTACCCGCGGGCTAAAGACCATTGATGCCACCTGCCCTTTGGTTACAAAGGTGCATCACGAGGTAAAGCGCTTTGCTTCTGAAGATTTAGATATTTTGCTGATTGGCCATGCCGGCCACGAAGAGGTCGAAGGCACCGCTGGTGAAGCCCCTTCAAATGTAATTGTTGTTGATGGCCTAGATCATATTGCTGAGATTCAAGTTCGGGATGAGAACAAGGTGGCCTGGTTATCGCAAACTACATTGAGCGTTGACGAGACCTTGGCGACGGTCGCTGCCCTTCGCCAACGCTTTCCAAATTTGATGGATCCGCCGAGTGATGACATTTGTTATGCCACTCAAAATCGGCAAGTGGCGATCAAACAGATTGCGCCACAATCGGATTTAGTTTTGGTAGTTGGTTCGACAAACTCTTCGAATTCGGTTCGCTTGGTTGAAGTTTCACTGGAGTACGGGGCGAAGGCGGCTTACTTGGTTGACTTTGCTGCCGAGGTAGATGAAGAGTGGTTAGTGGGCGTTGAAACAATCGGCGTGACTAGCGGCGCTTCGGTACCAGAAATTTTAGTGACCGATTTGCTTCTTTGGTTAGCAGAGCGCGGCTATGGTGAAGTTGAGACCGTTACGGCGATGGAAGAGCATTTACTTTTTTCGATACCGCCAGAGTTACGTAAGGACCTGCGAACCGCTGGACTTTAGATTTCGCTCTTTCGCTCTTTGCGAATAATTGCTAGATGAAGGACCCATCCTGCTGCTGCGCCGAAGGCAAGAAATGGCGCGACGCCAGCAAGGCTGGTAACCAGATCCAATCCGATCTTTGTTACATGTAGACCGGTACCACCAATGGTGATCATTAAGATAATGGTTGAGATCAGAAATGCAATTGGTGGATTGACCACTGCTGCAAAAGATGTTCCGGTGCGACCTAAGTAGAGTGCGCCGGCGAAGGCGACCAAGATCGCAATTCCGGTAATTAAACCGACCTTGGTAAATTTATATTCAATCGCTTCCGCCAGAAAGATTATTAGGAATTGCAAGATCACGACCCCAGGCATGGTGAGCCCTGGGCCTTTGATTGGCCGCGCTGGAAGCTTTAATTCAGTCATCTTGCTTCTCATTATCCTCTAGATCGCTATCTTCGATTTCAATATCCGCACCTTCGATTTCGGCACGAACTTTGATGATCCGAAGTTCGTCATCTACCCCTTCAATTGCCTTTATCTTGGTGGCGGAAGGGACTCCAAGTTTGATCATTTTTCGAGCTGGGCGGAGCATATTCTCCTCGGCGCTTTGAACTAAGTCGTTATATGCCCGCTCTGAAGATTTAATACTGTCACCCAACTTCGAGATTCGGTTGTGAACTCGGCCAATCCGCTTTAGTAGCTCGCCGGCTAAATCTTTGATCGCAGCTGCGTTGTGAGCCATATCCGACTGGCTAAAGACAAAGGCGACGGTCCGAAGCAGCGCCATCATGGTCGTGGGGGTCGCGATCGTGACCCCCTTTTCAAAGGCCTTGTGTAGCAATTGCGGATCGACCTCGAGCGCCTCAGAGAGGATGGATTCGAAGGGAGCGAAGAGAACTACATAGTCAGGTGAGTTTGAACTTTCAGAGTAGCCTCGTTTTGCCAAGGCGCTTACATGTCCAAGTAAATCCTTGGCATGTAATTGCATGAGTTCTTTGCGACGATCAGGATCTTTCTCGGCAATTGCATCTAAGAAACGATCAAAAGGGAATTTGGAGTCGATAAAGATTTCGCTGCCACCAGGAATTGCAATCTTGATATCTGGTTTGGAGATTTCGGCATCTGTTTTGCGGTAATCCTGTTTGAAGAAATGAACCCCTTCGATTAAGCCGGAGCCCTCTAAGAGCATTTCGAGTTGGGTCTCTCCATATTTACCGCGAGTTTGAGAATTGGAGAGCGCGCCAGCGAGTTTGGTAGTTTCGCGGAGCAAGGTTTCATTACCGGTTCGCATGTTCTCCATTTGAGTGCGGATTCCGGCTTCGGCGCTGGCTCGCTTTACTTCAGCTTCTTGGGCCTGAGTATTTAATGCGACCATATTTTGTTGAACCGATTTCAACGCCTCATCTAACCGGGTGTTCTGGCTTTGCTCAGCACGCAAAGTATCTAATTGTGAGGTGAGCAGGGAAACCTTGGTCTCTTCGGCGCTGCGCTTTGCGGTTTCGGCGGCGAGTGCAGCCGCGGTGCTGGCAAGTTCGGCAGCCTTCCCAGATGAGCGCAGGCGAGTGATCAGCACGCCGAGCACGGCTCCTAGCAGCAAGCCGATGGCCAGACCCACGATTAAGCCGGTATTTGAGCCAGTTGAAGTATTCATGGCACTATCGTGGCAGGAAGCAGTGACAATCACGCGTAGGCTCTACTCCTCGTGAGCCTATCTATCGGAATTGTCGGTCTGCCTAACGTTGGCAAGTCCACCCTTTTTAATGCCCTGACCAAAAACAATGTCTTAGCCGCCAACTACCCCTTCGCCACCATCGAGCCAAATGTTGGCATTGTTGCCGTTCCAGATCCCCGCCTAAATCAATTGGCCAGGATCTTTGGCTCCGAAAAGATTCTGCCGGCGCCGGTCTCCTTCGTGGATATTGCCGGCATCGTAAAGGGCGCCTCCGAAGGCGCTGGTCTTGGAAATAAGTTCCTTGCAAATATTCGCGAGACCGATGCCATCTGTCAGGTAATCCGAGTCTTTGCCGATGGCGACGTCGTTCACGTTGATGGATTGGTGGATCCAGCAGCCGATATCGAAACAATTACCACCGAACTTTGCTTGGCCGATCTACAAACGATCGATAAAGC
>SESG01004559.1_pt1 | contig 20679 bp, 15 predicted proteins | sample 3171421 | NCBI WGS metagenome assembly SESG01 (sample SAMN10866946, study PRJNA518727) | freshwater metagenome | biome: subpolar coniferous forest; feature: holomictic lake; material: water; isolation source: holomictic Lake 227, 6 m and 8 m depth | place: Canada: near Kenora, Ontario | collected... | reverse complement strand
TACCGATGACAACGTATACAGATCCATACGCATCCTCACGCGAAACAACAGAAGGTACCGTTTTCTCTGTTACGGGCGGTGATTGGGATTCACTCGTTACGGAAATTGGCGCAACGAAGGAAGAACGTGTTGTCGTCAACATGGGTCCACAACACCCATCAACTCACGGCGTACTTCGTTTAGTCCTAGAACTTGAAGGCGAGACGGTTACAGAGTTGCGTTGTGGAATTGGCTACTTGCACACGGGAATTGAAAAGAATGCTGAGTATCGAAGTTGGACTCAAGGTGTCACATTTGTAACTCGTATGGATTACCTAGCACCTTTATTTAATGAAACCGCTTATTGCTTGGGCGTAGAAAAGCTTCTTGGAATTACAAATGACGTGCCAGAGCGAGCAAGCGTCATTCGCGTCATGATGATGGAGTTCAACCGTATTTCATCGCACATGGTTGCCCTTGGTACCGGTGCCCTTGAACTTGGCGCTTTATCTCCGATGATTTTCTGCTTCCGTGAGCGCGAAAAAGTTTTGGACGTATTCGAACTCATTGCTGGCCTTCGTATGAATATGGCCTACGTGCGTCCGGGTGGAGTCGCACAAGATCTTCCTGCGGGAGCACTTCCTAAACTTCGCGAGACCGTCAAAGAGCTTCGCCGCGACTTTAAAGATAATGACAAGTTGCTCATTGGTAACACCATTTGGATGAAGCGCACTGAAGGTATTGGATTCCTTGATCTTGCAGGATGCACAACGCTTGGTATTACAGGACCGGTTTTGCGCTCAACAGGAATGCCTTGGGATTTGCGCAAATTGCAGCCATATTGTGGTTATGAGGATTACAACTTCGATGTTGTCACCGCAAACACCTCCGATGTTTATGGACGTTTCTTGATTCGTATGAACGAACTCGAGCAATCACTTCGCATCATCGAACAGTGCATCGACAAGTTGGAGAAACTTGAAGGCGCCCCGGTCATGGTGGCTGATAAGAAGATTGCTTGGCCATCACAGTTAGCACTCGGCGGAGATGGAATGGGAAACTCCCTTGACCACATTCGCGAAATCATGGGCACTTCAATGGAATCTTTGATTCATCACTTTAAATTAGTGACCGAGGGTTTCCGTGTACCTGCTGGTCAGGTTTACTCGGCTGTTGAATCACCTCGCGGTGAAATGGGTGTCCACCTTATTTCCGATGGTGGCACCAAGCCTTACCGTGTGCATTTTCGCGAACCATCTTTTAATAACCTGCAAGCAACGGCAGCGATGTGTGAAGGCAGTTTGATCGCCGACATCATTGGCGCTGTGGCTTCCATTGATCCCGTGATGGGTGGTGTTGACCGCTAATGGCATATACCGAGCAAGAACTCTCCGTGATGGATTCCATCATCGCTCGCTACCCACGTTCGCGATCGGCAATCATGCCGCTGCTTCACTACGTGCAATCTCTAGCAGGTTTTGTTACCAACGAAGGCATCGAAGAGATCGCTCTTAAATTAGGCATCGCTACTGCCGAAGTCTCTGCCGTTGCAACTTTTTATACGCAGTACAAGCGCAAGCCAATGGGCGAGTACCACGTCGGAGTCTGCACAAATACTTTGTGCGCGGTTATGGGCGGCGATGAAATTCTTGCTGGACTTAAAGATCACCTTGGTCTTGAAAATGATGGCGTAACTGCAGATGGAAAAGTCTCACTCGAACACCTTGAGTGCAACGCGGCTTGTGATTATGCACCTGTGGTTATGGCTAACTGGGAGTTTTACGACAACCAGACTGTGCAATCAGCAAAGGATCTCGTTGATTCAATGCGTGCCGGTAAACCAATTCCACCGACACGCGGCCCAGATGTTCTTCCAACATGGAAAGAGAATTCAGCAGTACTCGCTGGTCTCAATGATGGTCATGCCAACGAAGGTGTTCAGGCCGGTGCAGCTTCGTTGCTGGGTTTGAAACTTTCAAAGAAGGGGTCAAAGAAATGACAACGCTGACTCCAGTTCTTTCAGCGCATTGGGATGAAGCAGATTCGTTCACGATTGCAGGTTATAAACGACATGGTGGATACAAGGCTGCTGCAAAAGCGCTGAAGATGGAACCAGATGCCGTTATTCAACTCGTAAAGGATTCAGGACTTCGGGGCCGTGGTGGAGCAGGGTTTCCTACCGGAATGAAATGGGGATTTATTCCTCAAGGCGATAACAAAGATCACTACCTTGTTGTCAACGCAGATGAATCCGAACCAGGTACATGCAAAGACATGCCACTACTCATGGCCAATCCTCATGTGCTTGTAGAGGGAGTCATCATTGCGGCTTATGCCATTCGCGCGAAGTACGCATTTATTTATATTCGCGGAGAAGTAGCCCACGTTGCACGTCGCCTTCAGCAGGCAATAGAGGATGCATATGCAGCCGGTTACCTAGGTAAGAATGTCTTCAAGAGCGGCACAGATATTGAACTCGTGCTACACGTCGGAGCTGGTGCCTACATTTGCGGAGAAGAAACCGCCCTCCTTGATTCACTTGAAGGTTTCCGCGGGCAGCCTCGCCTTCGCCCGCCGTTTCCTGCAATCGCTGGCCTCTATGCCCGCCCAACGGTGGTCAACAATGTTGAGTCCATCGCTTCCGTTCCTGCCATTGTTGCCAACGGCCCTGAATGGTTCCAAGGGATGGGTACCGAAAAGAGCAAGGGAATGACTCTCTATTCCCTCTCCGGCCACGTTACTAATCCTGGACAGTTTGAAGCACCGCTTGGAATTACATTGCGTGAAATTCTTGAACTTGCTGGCGGAGTTCGCGAAGGGCACCAACTTAAATTCTGGACACCGGGTGGATCATCAACGCCACTCTTCACCGCAGACCAGTTAGATACCCCTCTTGATTACGAAGGTGTCGCTGCAGCCGGCTCCATGCTCGGCACAAAAGCTTTGCAAATATTTGACGAAACAACTTGTGTGGTTCGTGCAGTACTTCGATGGACTGAGTTCTACAAGCATGAATCTTGCGGAAAGTGCACGCCCTGTCGTGAAGGTACATGGTGGTTAGTACAAATCTTGCGCGATCTCGAAAACGGTAAAGGTACGGCCGCCGACCTGGATAAATTGCTAGATCTTTGCGACAACATTTTGGGTCGTTCATTCTGTGCCCTTGGTGATGGTGCCACGAGCCCGATTACTTCATCGATTAAACATTTCCGCGATGAATACATCGCACACGTTACTAGCGCGGGTTGCCCATTTGATTCTCACGCCTCAACACTCTTCGCATCAGCAAAGGTAGGTGCGTAATTGAGTACTGACGTCGTGGACATGATCACTGTAATCGTTGATGGTTTTGAAATTACGGTGCCAAAAGGAACTCTGGTTATACGTGCAGCAGAAAAACTTGGAATTCAAATTCCTCGATTCTGCGATCATCCTTTGCTCGATCCTGTTGGCGCTTGTCGTCAATGTTTGGTTGACATTGAAATCAATGGTCGCGCATTCCCGAAGCCACAAGCTTCCTGCACGATCCCTGTCGAACCAGGAATGATCGTCAAGACGCAGCTGACTTCACCTGTTGCTGAAAAAGCACAAAAAGGCGTCATGGAACTATTGCTCATCAATCACCCATTGGATTGCCCAGTGTGCGATAAGGGTGGTGAGTGCCCATTGCAGAACCAAGCGATGAGCACGGGCCGCACGGAATCTCGTTTCGAGGGAACCAAACGTACCTTTGAAAAGCCAATAAAGATTTCATCACAAGTATTACTTGATCGCGAACGTTGCGTCTTATGCGCACGCTGTACTCGTTTCTCTGATCAAATTGCTAGCGATCCATTTATTACACTCAATGAACGCGGCGCGCTCCAACAAGTAGGAATTTATGAGAAGCAACCATTCAAGTCTTACTTCTCTGGAAACGTTGTTCAGATTTGCCCAGTAGGTGCGCTTACTGGCGCCTCTTACCGATTCCATGCACGTCCCTTTGATTTAGTTTCCACTCCTTCTGCTTGCGAGCATTGTGCATCAGGTTGTTCACTACGTACCGATGTTCGTCGCGGAAAAACGCTTCGTCGTTTGGCAGGCGATGACGCTGAAGTTAATGAAGAATGGAACTGCGATAAGGGTCGTTGGGCATTTAAATATGTCACCTCGGCCGATCGAATTACCCAACCAATGGTTCGTGATTCATCTGGCGAACTCCGCGTAGCATCATGGCCAGAGGCCCTTGCAGCAGCAGCTGCAGGACTCCAGGACAAGCGCTCTGGCGTTCTTGTTGGTGGTCGTGCAACTGTTGAAGATGCATACGGATACAGCAAGTTTGCGCGTGTAACACTTGGTACAAACGATATTGATTTCCGCTCTCGAATCACCTCCGATGAAGAGCGCAACTTCCTTGCATCAACCGTGGTTCATTCTGCACCTTCATATCGCGATATTGATCGCGCTGATCACGTGCTGCTTGTTGGCTTTGAACCAGAGGAAGAGTCACCCATTGTTTTCTTGCGCATTAACAAGCAGGTAAGAAAGCGCGGCCTTAAGGTCACAACAATCGGTACAAAACTTTCTATCGCGGCCGAGAAATTGAAAGCTAATTTTGTTTGCGTTGCTCCAGGAACCGAGGCAGCAGCAGTTGCCTCACAAGAACTCACAGGCAAATCCATCATCCTTGTTGGTGAACGCGCTTCTGAAAGTGCTGGCACGCTTTCTGCGGTTGTTGCTCTTGCTCATAAAAGTGGTGCACAGTTGGCATGGATTCCTCGTCGCGCAGGTGAGCGCGGCGCCCTCAACGCCGGCGCAATCGGAAATCTTCTTCCGGGTGGGCGCCCTGTATCAGATGCAGCGGCCCGTGTTGATGTTGCAGCAGCGTGGGGTGTTGATTCACTTCCTTCAAGCATCGGACGTAGCAGCGCAGAGATATTTGCCGCAGTTAATGCTGGTGCACTCGATGCATTAGTAATCGGTGGCATTGATCCTGTTGATGCCGACAACAGCCACGAAGCAATTTCTGCCATCAAGAAAGCATTTGTTGTGTCGCTAGAAATTCGTGAAAGTGCTGTTACTAAGTTGGCAGATGTCGTCTTGCCTGTCGCGGCAATTACGGAAAAATCCGGAACGTTTATCAACTGGGAAGGTCGCGGTCGCAGCTTTGAAGCAGCAGTGGTTGATTCTCTCAACCGAAGCGATTTACGAATCCTCACGATGATCTCTGAAAAATTGGGTCGCTCGATTTCGTTGCCCACTGTTTCATCTGCAGCAAAAGAGATTGCGTCTCTAGGTAAATGGGAAGGCGCAGTAGTTGCGTTTACTCCAGTTGCTCCAGCGCAAACACCAGTACTTGGTGCAACTGATGCACTGCTGACTTCATGGCGTCGTCTTCTGGATGCAGGCTCCTTACAAGATGGAGAAGAGAATCTTGCGGGAACTTCTCGCCCAACAATCGTTGTGATCTCTCCTAAACGTGCTGAATCAATTGGCGTAGTTGAAGGAGACTCTGTGAGAGTTTCAAACGCACATGGCGCCATCGTTCTGCCAGTTCAGATTGAAGAAGGTGCAATTCACGATGACGCAGTTTGGATGCCACGTAATTCACGTGGTTCACACATTCTCGCCACACTGGCTGTTGCCAATGGCGCTGTAGTAACGGTGGTGAAGGACTAATGACAACTGCGCAACTTCTCGGACAAGATCCAGGCTGGTTGATCGCTGTTAAAGGCGTGCTGGTCTTTGTATTGTGCGTTCTTCTGACATTGATGTCCGTCTGGGGCGAGCGTCGCATTGTTGCTCGCATGCAGATGCGTCTTGGCCCAAACCGCGTTGGTCCATTCGGCTTAGTTCAAGCACTTGCCGATGGCGTGAAGTTAGCGCTGAAGGAAGATCTGATTCCTGCAGCTGCCGACAAGATTGTTTTTATTATTGCGCCGATTATTAGCGCGACAGCGTGTTTCATGTCTTTTGCTGTTATTCCTATGAGTGGACCTGTAACTCTCTTTGGGCACAAGACTGCAATGCAATTGACTGACCTACCTGTTGGCGTTCTTTATATCTTGGCAATCGCATCGATTGGCGTGTACGGAATTGTTCTTGCTGGTTGGTCTTCAGGATCAACATATCCATTACTCGGCGGACTTCGCTCCAGCGCTCAAGTTATTTCCTATGAAGTTGCTATGGGTCTTTCCCTTGTTGCGGTCTTCATTTATTCGGGCTCGATGTCCACTTCAGAGATCGTCGCGGCTCAACAAAAGTGGTGGTTTGCTGTTGTCTTGTTCCCATCCTTTGTTATCTACGCAATTTCAATGGTTGGCGAAACAAACCGTGCGCCATTTGACCTAGCTGAAGCTGAAGGCGAACTCGTCGGCGGATTCCATACTGAATATTCATCACTCAAATTCGCACTCTTCTTTTTGGCTGAATACGTCAACATTGTCGCGGTATCTGCCCTTGCCACCACGCTCTTCCTTGGCGGATATCACGCTCTACCAGGTCTTGGATTTACAGAGCAATGGCTTGGTGGTTGGTTCACACTGGTCTGGTTCTTCGCCAAGGTTATTTTCTTCTTCTTTATTTTTGTTTGGCTTCGCGGAACATTGCCACGTATGCGTTACGACCAATTTATGAAATTTGGTTGGAAAGTTTTGATTCCGGTCAGCCTCTTCTGGATCATGGTCGTTGCAACTCTTCGCGTCATGTCACTTCAAGGAGCATCGAGAGTTACGGTTCTGGGTTTTGCTAGCGTGGTGGTCTTGATTGTTCTCGGCATCAACATTGCCTTCGATGCAGTGAAAAAACGGGCACGAGTTCTTCCTGAAGATAATTTCGATGCACCAACATTTGCTGTCCCGCAGATACCCGGTACACAACCTGCACAATTGGGGGAGCCACGTGTCTGAGAACATGAGCAATGAAGTAGAGCCAACACGTCGTGATTTAGGACTTGAGGCGGTCTCCTCTCAACCTGTTGTCAATGATGGCCCGGCTCCATTTGCCACTCAGTTGTTGGGATTTTGGGTCACCTTCCGCACGATGTTTAAGAAGGTTAATACAGTCTCCTACCCTGAAGTTAAAGAGCCAACTGCTCCACGCTTTCATGGGCGTCATCAACTCAACCGTCATCCTGATGGACTTGAAAAGTGCATTGGTTGCGAACTCTGCGCGTGGGCATGCCCAGCAGATGCTATTTATGTCGAAGGTGAATCCAACACTGAAGAACATCGCATGTCACCAGGTGAGCGATTCGGCAAGGTCTACCAAATTAATTATTTACGGTGCATTTTTTGCGGTCTTTGCATTGAAGCGTGTCCAACACGAGCGCTAACGATGACCAATGAATATGAACTCGCTGATGATTCGCGCTCGAAGTTGATTTTCGAGAAAGAGGATCTCCTCGCACCACTTCGCCAAGGAATGCTTGCGCCACCTCACGCAATGTATCCAGGCATGGATGACAGCAACTATTACAAGGGCGATGTACTTGGGTTTCATCCATCTCAAGAAACTTCAAGTGAGGTGAAGCATGATTAATCTTGCAATCGAAGTTGGCAAGACCACTACGCCAGAAGCAGTTATGTTCTGGTTCTTAGCACCACTTGCAGTTCTTGCTGCGCTTGGAATGTTGCTCTCTAAGAAAGCGGTTCACTCGGCAATCTTGCTGGCCTGGGTCATGATCACATTGGCCATTTTCTACATTGCTCAAGATGCCGTTTTCCTAGGAATTGTGCAGATTGTTGTCTACACCGGCGCTGTGATGATGCTCTTCCTCTTTATTTTGATGTTGGTTGGCGTTGATTCAGCTGACTCGTTAAAGGAAACCATCCCCGGCCTTCGCCCTATCGCCATAACAGCGGCCGTTGGCTTCGGTGGTTTGATGCTTTCACTTCTTGGCCGGGCAACATTAGGTAACGACATCGTTGGATTAACCGACGCAAATGCAAACGGCAATGTGCCCGCCTTGGCCGAACTTCTCTTCTCAAAATATGTATGGCCCTTTGAAGTCGTATCGGCCCTTTTGATCACTGCAGCCCTCGGCGCAATGGTTTTGGCTCATAATCATCGCCTAGTGGCCCGCCCAACTCAGCGCGAACTTTCCATTAAGCGCTTCCGCGGAGAATCTTTGGCGAATGCTGCTGGCCTACCAAACCCAGGTGTTTACGCCCTTCATAACGCAGTTGATGTTCCAGCGCTATTGCCCGATGGCACCGCTGCTGAAGCCTCTGTTTCGGCGATGCTCAAAGCTCGTGGTGACGTTATCGATTCCAAGCCTTTCCAATTGATTGAACTCACCGATGAGGAGGGAGAGAAGTAATGAACGCCGCTAATTACCTATACGTCTCTGCACTCCTGTTCACGATTGGCGCGATCGGTGTTGTCGTCCGTCGTAATGCGATCGTCGTTTTCATGTGCGTGGAATTAATGCTCAATGCAGCCAATTTAGCTTTTGTAACTTTTGCCCGAATCAATGGCAACCTCGATGGCCAAGTTATGGCTTTCTTCACAATGGTTGTTGCAGCGTGTGAAGTTGTAGTGGGACTTGCAATCATCGTGACGATCTATCGCTCACGTCGTTCGGCATCAGTTGATGATGCCAGTTTGTTGAAGCGGTGATCTAATGACAAGCAATTACTTGGTCTACTTAATCGCACTGCCACTCTTCGGCTCTGCCTTGTTGCTCTTTGCCGGTCGCAAGGCAGACAAATGGGGACACTTGCTTGGTACTGCGATGTCTGGCGGCGCATTCATCATCGGGCTCTACGAATTTTCTCAAATGCTCGGTCGTTCAACCGATCAACGAGCCGTCACCCAGAAACTCTTTAGTTGGATTTCAGTGGGTTCCTTCCAGGTTGACGCAGGCTTGATGCTGGACCAACTCTCCATTTGTTTCGTTCTTCTTATTACAGGCGTCGGAACACTGATCCATATTTATTCCATTGCATACATGTCCCATGATTTAGACCGTCGCCGATTTTTCGCCTACCTCAACCTCTTTATTGCAGCGATGCTCTTGCTGGTTCTTGGCGATTCCTACCTCAACCTTTATGTCGGTTGGGAAGGCGTAGGACTTGCCTCCTATCTACTCATTGGATTCTGGAATCAAAAACCCACCTATGCAACGGCAGCAAAGAAGGCATTTGTTGCTAACCGTGTTGGCGATATGGGACTTTCCTTGGCGATCATGATTTCCTTTGCAACACTGGGCACGGTTTCATTTTCTGGAGTTAAAGAGCATGCCAGCCAAGCTTCTACGGGTGCGCTGACTGCAATCGGAATCATGTTGTTGGTCGCAGCAACTGGTAAATCAGCACAGTTCCCATTGCAGGCATGGCTTGGCGATGCCATGGCCGGCCCAACACCAGTTTCGGCCCTTATTCACGCGGCAACTATGGTTACTGCTGGCGTGTATCTCATCACCCGCTCAAACTTTATTTTCGATGCCGCACCTACCGCCCAACTATGCGTTGCCATTATCGGTGCGATCACACTTCTCTTTGGTGCCATTATCGGTACCGCCAAAGATGACATCAAGAAAGCACTTGCGGCTTCTACGATGTCGCAAATTGGTTACATGGTTTTGGGCGCAGGCCTTGGGCCGGCAGGTTATGCCTTTGCCATCATGCACTTGCTGACACACGGCTTCTTTAAAGCCGGAATGTTCCTTGGCGCTGGATCGGTTATGCACGGTATGGACGATGAAGTAAATATGCGTCGCTATGGTGGACTGAGTAAATTCATGCCAATAACTTTCGCGACATTTGGTCTTGGATATCTCGCAATCATCGGAGTTCCGCCATTTGCCGGTTTCTATTCCAAAGACAAGATTATTGAAGTCGCATTCAATGCTGGCGGAATCAAGGGAATAACTCTTGGTTGTGCAGCCCTACTTGGCGCAGCGATTACCGCGTTCTATATGACTCGCGTCGTGATACTTACCTTCGCCGGAAGTAAGCGTTGGAACGAGAAGGCACATCCGCACGAGTCCCCAGCACTTATGTGGATTCCAATGGCCCTTCTTGCAGTGGGTTCTGTTGCATCAGGATTCATCTTCACTCATGGAAACTCACTTAAGAATTGGCTTGCACCAGTCGTTGAACAATCTCCTGCGCACGAGGGTGAATTACTCAAGCCCGCAGTGGTTTCAGTCCTGGCTCTGGTCCTTGTACTTCTAGGAGTCGGTCTTGCCGTTGTTAAGTACATGCGCAAAGAGATTCCATTGGTTGCTCCAACAGATGTTTCCATCTTCACTCGAGTTGCCCGTCGCGATCTCTTGCAGGATGACTTTAATGAAGCGGTATTCATGAAGACAGGTCAGAAGATCACGAGCGCACTCCTTGTCACTGATAAATCAATTATCGATGGCGCAGTCCGTGGTGTGGCAAAACTCGTTCGAGGGTCTGGTTCTGCACTGCGAACAACACAGACCGGCTTCGTTCGAAGTTACGCAATGTGGATTTTGATCGGAGCTATTGGCTTAGTCGCCGCGATTTGGGTGGTCACACTGTGATGAGTAACGTGAACTGGTTAACAACACTTGGGCTATTGCCATTACTTGGCGCCGTTTTTGTTGCCTTCTTGCCTAAGACAAATGCCTTGGCCGCCAAGAGAGCTGCCTTTGCCACCACTTTGATTGTTGCTGCCGCTGGCATCGCAATGGCCACGCAATTTCAACGTGACAATGTAGACCTTCAATTTGTTGAAGTGCATTCATGGATACCAACTTTTGGCATTAACTATGCGGTTGGTGTTGACGGAGTAGCTCTGGTTCTCATCTTGCTCAGCGTTTTGCTTTCACCGATCGTGGTCCTTGCTGGATGGAATGAAGCCAGTGGCGGACGTTGGAGTGCAAAGACGTTTTATATTCTGATTCTTATTCTTGAAACGATGATGATTGGCGTCTTTGCGGCAACTGATGTATTCCTCTTCTATGTCTTCTTTGAAGCCATGCTGATTCCCGTTTACTTCCTCATTGGAGGATTTGGAACTGGAAAGCGATCTGCCGCGGCCGTGAAGTTCCTGCTCTACAGTCTCTTCGGTGGATTGCTGATGTTGGCTTCAATCATCGCGTTGTACGTCATCTCTGGTGAGCAAGGCGGACACACTTTCGACACCACCGCACTTTCTCATTTGCACATCAGCTCCACCGCCCAGAATTTCTTGTTCCTTGGATTCTTTATTGCCTTCGCAATCAAAGCGCCGCTATGGCCATTCCATACGTGGTTGCCCGATGCCGCGGAAGCAGCAACCCCAGGCACATCAGTCTTACTCTTGGGCGTGCTTGATAAGGTCGGCACATTCGGAATGATTCGGTATTGCTTGACTCTCTTTCCTGATGCGACGAAAACTTTTACACCAGTAATTTTGGTTCTCTCTGTCATCTCAATTATCTATGGTGCTTTCTTGGCTATCGGTCAGAAAGACTTCAAACGCCTCATTGCATTTACTTCCATTTCCCACTTTGGTTTTATCACCATGGGAATTTTTGCCATGACATCACAAGGTCACTCAGGTGCAACTTTGTACATGTTCAATCATGGTTTCTCAACAGCCGCACTCTTCTTAGTTGCTGGCTGGATGACATCACGTCGTGGATCCTCCAAAATCTCCGACTTCGGTGGATTGCAACGAGTAACACCCGTTATGGCATGGGTCTTCTTCTTTGCAGGAATGTCATCGTTGGCGCTTCCAGGACTTTCGAGCTTCGTTAGCGAATTCTTAGTACTGGTTGGCACCTATACGCGCTATCCAGTTGCAGCCATCATCGGAACCTTCGGAATCGTCTTGGCTGCCCTCTATATATTGATACCCATACAGCGTTCGTTGCACGGACCGATAATGCCTGGCAATGAAGGTCTCACCGATTTGAATCTGCGCGAGAAGGTGGCGATTGCGCCGGTTGTGGCAATCATCTTGGTTCTGGGTTTCTATCCATCGCCACTTTTGAATGTCATTAACCCAAGCGTTACGCATGCGCTTTCGGTGAATGGCCATACCGATCCAGCTCCTTCTATTGCAAAGGCTGGTAAGTAAATGTCCGGTTTCACATCGCCTGTACTTATCTACTCACTAGTTGCACCCATCCTGATCGTTCTTGGAGGCGCCGTTATTGGTGTTCTCGTTGAAGCATTTGCCTCACGCAAGATTCGTCCGATACTGCAATTGAGCCTCACCGTCGGAACTTTGGTTCTGGCCCTTGCTCAACTCTGGCGCGTTCGCCATGAAACTTCCGGCGGAGCAGCAATGGGTTCTGTCGCTATTGATGGCGCCGGAATCTTGATGCAAGCAGCCATACTCTTCATGGCAATTCTTGGAGTCTTCCTCATCGCCGATCAAGAGAACTTCACCGTTCTTGCCGCCGCAGTTCCTGGTTCAGATGAAGAGGCACACTCGATCAAAAGCGGTGAACAACTCACTGAGATCTATCCACTGACACTCTTTGCAGTAGCGGGAATGATGCTCTTCCCTATTTCCACAGATTTGATCACGCTCTTTGTTGCGCTGGAAATGTTGTCTTTGCCTTTGTATCTAATGGCCGGCCTTTCACGCCGTCGTCGACTCATGTCGCAAGAAGCAGCCCTGAAATACTTCCTGCTAGGTGCCTTCTCCTCAGCATTCTTCCTCTTTGGTGCTGCATACCTTTACGGTTTCTCAGGCACGGTTTCACTCTCTGGAATTGGCGCCGCAGTTTCGGCATCCACCGGAAATACCGTTTTCATGTTGATCGGTATTGCCTTCCTTTCTGTAGGACTTCTCTTCAAAGTTGGAGCAGTTCCTTTCCATGCATGGACCCCAGATGTATATCAAGGTGCTCCAACCCCTGTCACTGCCTTTATGGCAGCAGCCACCAAGGTCGCCGCATTTGGCGCACTACTTCGAATCTTCTATGTGGGATTTGCTAATGCGTATTGGGATTGGCGTCCATTCATCACGGTAATTGCCATCATCACAATGCTCTTTGGATCCTTTGTCGCAATTGCTCAACGCGATATCAAACGCATGTTGGCATACTCATCCATTGCGCACGCCGGTTTCTTACTCTCTGGCGTACTGGCTTTAAATAAGGCTGGCCTGGATGCATCTATCTTCTATTTGATCGCCTATGGCGTTGCCACTTTGGGCGCTTTCGGTGTTGTCACACTTGTACGTGATTCTGCTGGCGAAGTTACTGATCTCAATCGATGGGCAGGACTCGGAAAACGTTCGCCATTTGTCGCAACTGTTTTTGCCACGTTCTTGCTTGGTTTTGCTGGAATTCCGTTAACAAGCGGATTCATTGGAAAATTCTCGATCTTCTCAGCAGCATATGAAAGTGGGAATAAGGCAGTAGTGATTGTCGGCGTGCTTTCCAGCGCGATCGCGGCTTATTTCTACATTCGCGTGATTGTTTTGATGTTCTTTACTGACCCAGTCGAAGATGGCACGAGCGTAATCATTCCTTCTGTTTTGACGCGGATCAGTATCGTGACCGCATTCGCTCTGACCATCTTCCTTGGTGTTTTCCCAACACCGCTACTTAACTTCATCTCGTCGACTGCGATTCTCCTGCGCTAATGCCGGCCTTTGGCATCCCGAACGTCTCGGGTGAATTAGAAGAATCCCTTACGCAAGGCATGCTTCAGGTGGAGTCCTTGCTGAACTCTCACATCAAAGGTGACTACCCGCTTGTTGAAGAGACATCTCACCACTTGGTTGCGGCAGGCGGAAAAAGATTGCGTCCGCTGCTTACTCTGATTTCTTCGCACCTTGGCGATCCAACTCGTTACGAGATAATCGAAGCTGCGGTTGTTTGCGAACTCACCCACCTTGCCACGCTGTATCACGATGACGTGATGGATGAAGCACCTCTTCGCCGCGGAGTCGAAAGTGCAAATAACCGCTGGGGAAATAGCATCGCGATTCTCACGGGCGATTACCTTTTCGCCAAAGCATCTGATTTGCTGGCAGATTTAGGGCCTGAAGCGGTTCGCTTGCAGGCTCGTACCTTCGAACGTCTAGTAATTGGTCAAATTATGGAGACTCAAGGTCCCAGTGCGGGCGAGGATTCACTTTCTCATTACATGCAAGTTGTGGCCGACAAAACTGGTTCCCTGATATCAACCAGTGCACGATATGGCGCTCTTCTTTCTGGTTGTAGTTCCGACATTGTTGAAACAGTGACAACTTTTGGCGAACAAATCGGCATCGCTTTCCAATTGGCCGATGACGTTATTGATATTGCTAGTGAGACTAAAGATTCTGGAAAGACTCCCGGAACTGATTTACGAGAAGGTGTTCCTACACTTGTCACGCTAAACGTTCTGAAATCGACAGATCCAGCGGATCGCGAATTGCAAGAACTATTGCGGGCCCCAATTGAATCCGAGGAAGTTGTCGAGCAAGTCTTGCGGGCCCTTCGAAACCACTCGGCCCTTGAAACTTCCAGAGGTCAATTGCACAAAGTTGCTCAAACTGCACGGCTAGCGCTTGGCCCGCTACCCATCTGTGATGCCACTTCCGCGCTTTTCTCATTATGTGACACTGTGATTGAGCGCTCTCACTAGTTCCTATTAATAGTGCTGCATGGCGCTTTGGCTTTCGGTTAGGCTTCTTAAATCGCGATCATTGAAGATTGGGAGAAGATGTCCGAGAATCTAGTTCATCCGTTTACTGTTGGCGATCGTACACAATCTGATTTATTGGGTGGCAAAGGTGCAAACCTTGCCGAGATGGTGCGCATCGGGTTACCAGTACCCCCCGGATTCACAATTACTACGCAGGCATGTCGCGAGTATTTAAGTTCTGGCTCTATCCCGCTCGGTTTACAAAACGAAATTGACGCAGCGTTAACGGATCTCGAAAAGTCCTTAGGTAAAGATTTTGGTAATCCGGCAAACCCACTTCTTGTTTCGGTCAGGTCAGGTGCGAAATTCTCTATGCCAGGGATGATGGAAACAGTGCTCAATGTGGGTATGACTCCAGCCGTTGCAGAGAGCATGGCAAAAGAGACAGGAAATCCGAGGTTTGCCTGGGATTCATATCGCCGATTCGTTGATATGTATGGTCGCATTGTCTGCGATGTAGCACCTGAAGAGTTTCATAAGATTGAAACTCGTGTCCTCACTACTTTCGGTGTTTTAAGTATTCCTGACTTAGATGTTGCCGGACTTCAAGCGCTAGCAGATGGATACATTAAGGAGAGTGAAGCTGTTACAGGCAAAGCTTTCCCGACTGACCCACGAGAGCATTTAGCGCAATCTATCGAAGCGGTATTTAGGTCCTGGAATTCAGAACGCGCGCAGTTGTATCGCCGCCGTGAGCGAATTCCTTCTGACTTGGGTACGGCCGTAAATATTCAATCCATGGTCTTTGGAAATCTCACCGATGATTCAGGTACAGGTGTTGCGTTTACTCGCGATCCAGCAACGGGGGAGCGTGGAAGTTATGGCGACTATTTAGAGCGCGCCCAAGGCGAAGATGTGGTTGCAGGTATTCGCAACACCATGTCATTAGTGGAATTTGGTGAGAAATCTCCCGTAGTTCACGCTGAGTTAGAGCGGGTAATGACACTTCTTGAGGATCACTACCGCGACCTGTGCGATATTGAATTTACTGTCGAAAAAGGCAAGCTCTGGATTCTGCAAACCCGCGTCGGAAAACGCACAGCTGAGGCCGCTTTTCGAATCGCTACACAGTTGGTGGATGAGGGCAAGATCAATATGGATGAGGCGCTGGTGCGCACCTCCGGTGATCAATTAGCACAACTCATGTTTCCGCAGTTTGATTTGAGTGGTTCGATTAAGGCAATAGCAACGGGCATACCTGCTTCTCCAGGCGCTGCGGTGGGCGAGGTTGTATTCGATTCCCGGCGCGCGTTTGATCTTGCTAGAAGTGGCAAGAAAGTAATTCTCGTTAGGCGCGAAACTAGCCCGGATGATTTGGTCGGTATGGTCGCATCTGAGGGAATCTTGACCAGTCGCGGAGGAAAGACTTCTCACGCCGCCGTTGTTGCGCGCGGTATGGGAAAGACCGCAGTATGTGGAACCGAAGCCATTGCAGTCGATGAGCGAGCCAATTTATTTACTGTCGGAAGTTTGACTGTGTATGAAGGCGAGACCATATCCATTGATGGATCAACGGGAAATGTTTATCTTGGCACAATACCCGTTATTGCATCTCCTGTTACTTCCTATCTAGAGGGACGTTTGGCAGCATCCAGTGATGAAGCCTCACCTGTCGTAAAGGCCGTGGATCGAATCTTGTGTTACGCCGATGAGATTCGAACTCTTAAGGTGCATGCAAACGCCGATACTCCTGAGGATGCAATTCGCGCACGTATTTTAGGAGCAGAAGGTGTGGGCTTATGTCGCACGGAGCATATGTTCTTGGGCCCTCGACGTTCGTATATCGAACGCTTAGTCTTGGCAGAAAATGAGGACGTGCAACGAGGCGTGATTTCCGAAATGGAACCGCTACAACGTGCAGATTTTGTTGGGATCATGATGGCGATGTCGGGTTTGCCTGTCACGGTCCGATTGCTAGATCCACCGCTGCACGAATTCTTGCCACCTCTTGCTGACCTCACCGCGGTAATGGGCAGGGCAGAGGCGCTGGGGGAAGAAGTTCCTATGCGCGAACAAGCCATATTTGCCGCTGTAAAACGCCTTCACGAGGCTAACCCAATGCTGGGCCTTCGTGGAGTCCGTCTTGGAATACTTATTCCAGAGCTCTACAAAATGCAGGTACGCGCTCTTGTTCATGCCTACCTAGAAGTTAAACGTCTGGGACATAACCCGAAACCAGAAGTGATGATTCCGCTGGTTGCCACACAGCGCGAACTTCTTTACTTGCGCGAGACTTTGGAAGCGGAAATCGCGCGAACATTCGTTGGCTCGGGCCAGAAGATTGATATTCCGATTGGCACAATGATTGAAACTCCACGTGCCGCAATTACAGCTAGTCGACTTGGACACTATGCCGACTTCTTCTCCTTCGGTACCAATGACCTCACGCAACTAACGTGGGCATTTAGCCGCGATGATGTTGAGTCCACTTTCTTGCCGCGCTACTTAGATCTAGAACTCCTGCCCTTTAATCCATTTGAATCCTTGGACCAAGCAGGTGTGGGAATTCTTGTACGTACCGCAGTAGAACAAGCACGAGCGTTGCGACCTGATTTTAAGTTGGGTATTTGCGGCGAACACGGTGGCGATCCTCGAAGCATTCACTTCTTCCACGAATTAGGTTTGAACTATGTTTCGTGCTCGCCATTTCGGGTGCCTGTTGCCCGCCTGGAATCAGGGCGCGCGCTAGTATTAAAGAGCGCTAGCGGTAGTTCTGTTTGATCGCACAAGATCTGTTCCAAGAAAGATCAGAGCGACCCAAATAAATCCAAAGCCAATTACGCGACCTACAGGCATTGCCTCATGGTTAATCAAAGTTCCCACCAAGAACATGATTGTTGGCGTGATGTATTGAAGCAGCCCAGTGATTGTCAGTGGCAAACGTGTTGTTGCGCCATTGAACAGCAACAGTGGAACCACGGTTGCTACACCAGCGCAAACAAGAAGAAGTGAGAACCCTAGGCTCAATCCAAATTGTGCTCGGTGCTGAGTTTCAATCATAGTTAAGTAGAAAAGATTAGGAATTAAAGCGATCAGCGTCTCGATGGAAAGACCCTCTAAAGCCCCTAGTTGTAGGGCTTTTTTGAGCAAACTATAAGAGCTCCAGGAAATTGCCAGCGCCAAAGCAATCCAGGGCAGAGCACCGTATTGAATCGTCAAAGTAATTACTCCAGCAGCACAAAGAAGCACGGCAACCCACTGCATTTTGCGCAAGCGCTCACGCAGAACGAGTACACCAAAAGTTACGCTCACAAGCGGGGTTATGTAATAACCCAGTGATGCCTCAACAATGCGATTAACGCTCACGGACCAGATGTAGACACCCCAATTTATGGTCAACATCAAAGAGGTCAGCGCCAGCATGGCCATGGTTCTAGGTTGGCGGAAAATTGCGATGGTGCCCTTAAGTTGTTTGAGGATCGCCAGCAAGATTACGCACAGAATAAGTGACCAGACTCCACGGTGGGCCAGGATTTCGAAGGCACTTGCTTTGTGCATGTAATGCCAGAAAAGTGGCAATAAGCCCCAAATTGTGTAGGCCGCTATTCCGTAGAAGAGCCCAGTAGCTTTATGTTCAATTTTTGGAATTTAAGATCACCGATAATTCGTAAATTGAACTGCAAAATCCCATTTGAAATCTTTGATCATTGCAATAGCATCTTGAAGGTCGTCACGACTCTTACTTGTTACTCGTAATTCATCGCCCTGAATCTGTGTCTTGATAGATTTAGGTCCCTCATCGCGCAAGAATTTAGCAACCTTTTTCGCATTCTCGGTTGTGATGCCTTCTTTAAGCGGGCAATTGATTTTGTAAATCTTGCCACTGAGTGCGGGCTCACCTGGATCGATGTGTTTCAGTGAGACTCCACGTTTAACCAATTTATCACGCAGTACTTCCAAGGTCGCCTTAGCTTTCTCTTCGGTACTGGCTTCGATAGAAATCTTTTCTCCTTCGAGTTCGATCTTTGCTCCAGTGTTTTTGAAGTCAAAGCGAGTATCGATTTCGCGGATGGCCTGATTAACCGCGTTATCGAGTTCCATACGATCGATCTTGGAGACCACATCGAAACTGCTATCTGATGCCATGAATATGTCCTCTTTCTTGCCTCAAAAGGCTGTTCAAACACCTACTTGCATAAGGTACCCGCTCACCACTTAAGAACCATAATTGGGAGATTCACGGCTCGCCCGCTTGGTCTAACGTTGTGCCGTGAATAAACCCCGCCCGCATACAGCCGAACTGGAGCATAAGTATGTTGGCGAAAGCCCAATTCGGACTCTCTTCTTCCTCTTTGAAGAGCAAAAACTTCGTGTTGTTTTGGCCTTCATCTTCTTCAGCATTAAACATTCTCCAACATGGATTATGCCGCTCCTTACCGCTGACACGATCGACATAATCGCATCCCACAAAAGCTTGTCTAAACTGCTGATAAATATTGCCATCCTTGCTGTGGTTACTTTGCAGAACTGGCCTATGAACTTGCTCTATGTAAAGTTTCAAAGCAGAGCGATCCGCGAGGTTGAAAACCGGCTCCGTTCGGCGCTTGTTGAGCGCATGCAACAACTGACCATGGGTTTCTACTTAAAGTCTAATGCTGGCGTCTTACAAACCAAGGTAGTGCGAGATGTTGAAAATATTGAACAGATGGTGCGAAATTTATCTGACGGAGGTTCGGCTGCGATCAACGGAATCATCGGCGCGATAGTAATTACGGCGATCAAGGTCCCAATCTTTCTCCCATTCTTTATCGTTCTAGCCCCTCTCATTGCAATATTGATCGCAAAATTACGATTTAAATTGCGTAGTCGAAATGAAGAGTTCCGCGGCGAAATCGAAAGCATGTCTGCTCGAGTTAATGAGATGACTTCGCTAATGCCCATCACGAGAGCTCATGGTTTGGAAGAATCTGCTCTGCAAACGATGAATGATTCGTTCGGTAACGTCAAACGAGCCGGATTCAAGCTCGACATATTTAATGCGAAGTTCGGCGCTCTTTCCTGGGTTACCTTTCAAATGGCCAATGTTCTTTGCTTGGCAGCTGCCAGTTACTGCGCTTTAAAGGGAAAGTTCGGAGTTACCATTGGCGATGTAGTGCTATTAACCGCTTTTTTTGGTCAATTAATTGGTTCAGTTATTTTGTTAACCAGCCTCATGCCCACAATTGCTAAGGGTTTCGCTTCTATTCGTTCGCTAGGTGAAGTTTTAGAATCTCCAGATGTCGAAGCAAACGCAAACAAGCCAGCAATCACTGACGTCGTTGGAGCAGTTAATTTCGACCATGTGATATTTAGGTACCCACAAGGTAATCGGAATGCCATTAATGATTTTAATATCAACGTTAAATCCGGCGACATGATCGCCCTAGTTGGTCCTTCGGGTTCAGGTAAGTCGACACTTATTAATTTGGTGATTGGATTCTTGCGTCCCAAGTCAGGCACCATTTCTATTGACGGTAACGATCTTTCCAAATTTGATTTACGCACCTTTAGAAAATTCATCTCTGTTGTACCTCAAGAGTCGGTGCTCTTTGAAGGATCAGTGAGAGAGAACATCACCTATGGCCTAGGTTCTGTTTCAGAGGAACGGGTTACAAACGCTTTGCAGGCTGCCAATGCACTGGAATTTGTTAATGATTTACCCGAAGGCATTGATACCTTGGTGGGGGAACGAGGAGCAAGAATTTCTGGTGGGCAGAAGCAACGGTTAGCTATCGCTCGTGCACTGATCCGAAATCCCCGAATTTTGATACTGGACGAAGCGACTTCTTCACTGGACTCTCAATCAGAGAGTGCAATTCAGTTGGCCTTGGAATCTCTTATGAATGATCGAACAACCTTTGTGGTAGCCCATCGTCTTTCCACTGTTCAGAAAGCGGATTTGATTGTGGTCCTAGACAATGGCGAACTTGTTGAATCTGGACGTCATGAAGATTTGGCCATTGCTGGCGGGTTGTATCAACGACTTCATGACGCGCAGGCCTTCTCAAATGATGCGCAAGAGAAGTGATTGGCACTCGATTCCCCTCATTTACGACCGATTATTTTCCCTTAGCAAAATAGGGTAATCTACGCTCGCTGCTTCACAAGATGACCCTGGCGGGTTGCCCGAGCGGCC
>SESG01004294.1_pt1 | contig 20696 bp, 18 predicted proteins | sample 3171421 | NCBI WGS metagenome assembly SESG01 (sample SAMN10866946, study PRJNA518727) | freshwater metagenome | biome: subpolar coniferous forest; feature: holomictic lake; material: water; isolation source: holomictic Lake 227, 6 m and 8 m depth | place: Canada: near Kenora, Ontario | collected... | reverse complement strand
CGGAAACTGCCACCTATCGTGCCGCGTGTGATCGCCTCAAGATGCTCAGGTCTGGGCGGCGATGGCGGGGATTACCACTACACTGCGGTACGCGGTCGACTCAGCCCCTAACTCATGACAACACATCAGCGAACTTCTGCAAAAGAAGCGCGAATCGTCCAGAAGCAAATTCCCAGCAACTCGGTCGCTCGATCACTGGTGCAAATCGGAGATCGCTGGTCTTTGTTGATCATCGGGTCCGCCTTCCTGGGGATCCACCGCTTCAGTGATTGGCGCGATGCGATCGGGGTTTCAAGCAACGTGCTCACCAGTCGCCTGACGCGATTGCTTGAAAACGGCTGCTTTTGCAAAGCGGCAAGCGATGGCAATGGTCGCGAGACCTACAAGCTCACCAGGAAGGGGACCGACCTGTTCCCGACAGCCTTGATGTTCTGGCGCTTTGACCGTCTTTGGTCGCAGCGACGTCCTGTGCAGGTGGTCAGCCTCACACATCTGAAATGTGCGCATGCCATGACACCGGTGCTGGTTTGCAGCCAATGCCGGCAGGAAGTTCATCCGCATGATGTGACTTATGTTGAAGGCCCCGGCGCAAGAATGGAGGGCATGCCCCCGCCCAAGAGCAGTCGCAGGTCCACCGAGACGCTGGACAACGGAACCCTGATTTCTTCGCTCTACGGAGAATCGATCGATTTTGTCGGTGACCGCTGGACGCAACTCGTCATGGCATCGTTCTTCTTGGGCGACCGGCGCTATGAGAGCATTCGGGCGCGATGGCAATTGGCTCCCAACGTGCTATCTGATCGCCTGCGCTTGCTGGTTGACGTCGGCATGCTGGAACGCCGCGTTTATCAGGCCAAGCCCGCCCGCAGTGAGTATGTGTTGACGACCAAGGGCATTGATATCTACCCCATTGTGCTGACACTTAACGCATGGGGTGACCGTTGGTTAGCGAGCAAGCTGGGTTCGCCTCTGGTTCTGACCCATTCAAAGTGCGGTGCTGAGTTGCATCCGGTTGTGGCCTGCGACCATTGTGGCGACGAAGTGAAGGCCCATGAGGTGTCGTTCACAGCGCAGTGAACGACACGCCAGGCTTACGCCGGTTCTCGCACGGTGATACCGCCGTCGACGACCAGGGTCTGACCCGTGATGTAAGCAGCCGCCCTTGAGGCCAGGAAAACCGCGACGCCACCAATGTCGTCAGGAACACCGATGCGTCTGACGGGTGTTCCTTCCTCGACATTCTTGAGCAGTTTTTCGTTCTCCCACAGGGCGCGCGAAAAGTCGGTTTTTATCAGGCCGGGTGCAATGCAGTTGGCCCGTATTCCCTTGGGTCCGAGTTCCACGGCCAGATTGCGTGTCAACGCAAAATCGGCTGCCTTTGAGATGCCGTACACGCCCAGCGTGGCACTGCCTTGATTGCCCCCGATGGAAGACACAATGGTGATGCTTCCACCGCCTGATTCCACCATTCGCGGCGCCGCCATATTGCAGAGCAAAAAGTTGGACTTCACATTGCAGTTCATGATCTTGTCGTAGGCTTCTTCCGGCATCTTTTGCATCGACCCGAAATACGGATTGACCGCCGCGTTGCAAACAAGGATGTCCAGGCGCCCCCAGAGCTGAATGGCCGTGTCAACCAGATTCTGCAGCTGTGCCTTGTCTGAAACATTGCATGCGCAGGCGACCGCTTCTCCGCCAGCGCTGCGGATCGCATCCACAACTGCATTGCAAGGATCTATCTTGCGGCTTGACACGACGACGCGAGCGCCAGCGCGTGCCATGCACTCGGCAATCGATCGACCAATACCACGGCTTGAGCCCGTGATGATGGCAACTTTTCCAGTCAGTTCAAACATCAAATTTCTCCTTGTAGACAAGGTTCAAACCGGAAAGAACTTGACGTTCGAACCCGATTCCGGAACCCGAAAAATCGTTTCAGAAAAAATGCAATAGCAACTTGCATAACGCAATTATTGCTGCTATCGTACTGCAACTACTCGGGCTTGCAACGGTTTTTCTGGAGATATTTTGAAGCGGGTAGATTGGCGCCGATTTTTCTATTTCATGGAGGATTCCTGATGTCTGCTTTACAAAAATTTGATGTCATCGTGATTGGTGCCGGTGTTGCGGGTCTGGCATCCGCAGCTTTGCTGGCAAGGGATCACGGCAAGAAAGTATTGGTCATCGAGCGGGCGCCGTTCATCGGCGGGCGCACCCTGTCTTTTGTGGGCAAAGGAAACAAGGTGACGGCCGATGGCATCGAGATGGACGCCGCCGCTTTTCGCAAGTCGCTGCCGTACGCACACTGCTATCTGGGAAAGTGTGTGCCTTCAATCGAGAAAATATTCGACCAGGGATTGCTTGACGGCCGCACTTTTGAAGCCGGGGGCCATGGCCTGTTCTGGGGCAACAAAGGACGTGTCGACTTTCTGATGCAGCATCTGGGCGTATCCCACAATCTTCCCTTGAACAAGGGGCTCGGGTTTGTCAAATGGAATGGTGAAGACCAGCCCACCACGCAATACCAGGTGGGCAAGGGGCGGCCCTATAAGTGGATGTCGGAAGAAGGTTATGCGTCCACCATGGAGCATCTCACGAGCATGTCAACCTCGAGCTTCGAAGACATGGCCAAGCTGATGCGAACGCCGCTTCAGGGCTGGCTGGAACAGCGCAACATGCACCCGGAGGCCTATAACTACATCAAGGTGCTGGCGGCATCGCAAACCGCGCAAGCCGAGCCGGCACTCACCCCGACAGGCGACTTCCTGGGCTACATGGCTATCGCCGGACAAATCCGCATGAACCTGGTTTCGGGCTCGGTGGCCACCGCTGATGAGCCCGGTTGCATTGCGATCCCGCAGCAGTTTGAGAAGGTGGTGTTGGCGAACAAGGGTGAGGTGTGGCGCGACACCACGGTCAAGACCGTGTTGATCGAAAACGGGCGCATCGTCGGGGTTCGCATCAAGGGCGAAGACAACGATTACGAAACCGAGCGCGTCATCCTGGCCGATCAGGTGATCTGCACCATCCCGCCAAAATACATGTTCAAGGTCCTGCCCAGGGAGTATTTCCCCGCCGCGTGGGTGGCCACCCTGGAGAAAAAATTCTGGGGCGCGGGTCTGCTCACGGGCTGGTTTGGCATGAAGCGATCCCAATTCCCTGACGCCGGCATCGAAGAGGGAAGTTTCGTCTATATGCCCGGCATCACGAAACCTGACGAAGGTTTCATTGGCGTGGTTGACATGGTCATGTGCGACTTCACCGCCTTTGGCGATGGAAAGGCCAAGCGCGGCCCGGAGGGCAAGCGCGAGTACCTGTTCTCCACTGCATTGACAGACGAGGAGATGCGCAACCCGCAGCGCGTGAACCGGGTGATCCAGCTGTGCGAAGACTGGGCCAAACGCACTTTCCCGAATTGGGAAAAAGACTTTGAGTTTTGCATCTGGACACCTGCGCCCGAAGCCTATGGTCTGTGGCGCCCGGTTGGCGTGGACCGTCCCGATGTGAAATCCCCGTGGGTGGAAGGACTCTACTTCGCGGGCGACCAGTATGGCCGGCGTCTTTGGGGCGGCGGGGTTGACGGGGCTTCACTGTCAGCCGTCATGTGCGTTGACAAGATGATGGGGAGCCATTTCGAAGAAACAATCATGCCTCCCTACCATCGCGGCATCCCTGAACTTGACGAAGGCAGTGATCTCAAGGAGTGGGGCAGCGTTGTTCCCGGCTCAGCAGGACGCTGACATGAGCCGAAACCGCGGTAAGACCGCCATTGTTGGCGTGGGCGAAATCCCGACGGGTCGCTATCCCGATCGCGGCGCCATCAGCTTTGCGCTCGAGGCAGCCCAGATGGCCATTGCCGATTCGGGAATCAAAAAAAACGAGATTGACTTCGTCATTCCGACCAGCGCCCTGTTCAGCCCCCAGTTCAGCAACGAGTTGACGACCTGCCGCCTGGTCGAAGAGTTGGGGCTGACCAATGTGAGTGCCAATGTGACGGTGTTTTCGGGTGGCTCGTCGAGTACCAACGCGCTGCGCATCGCCAGTGCGCTGATTGAAACCGGTCGTGCGCGCAACATTCTGTTTGTGCACTGCGACAAGCTTGGCACGGGTGTCTCGGCCCAGGGGGGTATCGACCTGTTTTCCACCGCAGGTATTTCCATGGAATGGGAGGTGCCCTTTGGCCAGCACTATTCAACCGTGGCGGCGCTGGCAACGCAGCGTTATATGTTTGAGACCGGAACCACGGACGAGCAACTCTCGGCCGTGTGCGTGTCGAACCGCAAATGGGCTGAAAAAAATCCGAACGCATTCTTTCGCAAGCCCCTGACACTGGAGGAAGTGATGGCGTCCAAGATGCTGTCATCGCCTCTGCGCGCGAAGCAGTCGAACATGTTGTTTGACGGCGGTGCGGCCTTTGTCATGACCTCGGCCGAACGCGCACGCGACCTCATGGAAAAGCCGGCCTATGTGCTGGGTGAAGGCGGCGTGGTAACCCATTTCGCCTATCACCAGGAGCCCGATCTGACGCGCTTTGGCTGGGCCAAGGCAGGGCGCATGGCGTTCGAGGAAGCGGGTGTGACTCCGGCCGACATTGACGTGGCCGAGATATACGACTCCTACCCGATTTATCAACTGATTGCGATGGAAGAAGTCGGATTGTGCGGCCGTGGCGAAGCCGGTGCGATGCACTTGCGGGGCGACACCTGGCCAGGCGGAAAACTGCCGACGACGACCGATGGCGGCATGCTCTCCAAGGGCCACATCGGCGCAGGCGGTTCTGTGTCGCTGCTGGTGGAAGCGGCGCGTCAGGTGATGGGGCGAGCCGGTGAGCGCCAGGTGAGTCCGTGCCGCTTTGCCCTGGAAACGGCAGTTGGCGGGACCTACATGGACGCGCAGGTCACGATTTTGGGCAATGAAATTCCGTGAAGGTCCGCCGACTATGAACCCGACTCCAACCCCCGAAAAACCCGCGCCTGTGGTGCAACCCTGGGCCAAGCCCTTTTGGGACGCGGCCAGGAATGGACAGCTGCTGCTGCAACACTGCCAGGACTGCGACCGGACCATTCACTACCCGCGCATTGAGTGCCCGCATTGCGCCAGCAGTCGACTCGACTGGCGCCAGGCGAGCGGACGCGGCACGCTCTACAGCTTTACCGTGGTGCAGAGCAACGCACCATCGGCCTTTCTGCCCGACATGCCCTACGTCGTCGCCGTCATCCGGCTCGAAGAAGGGGTCCAGATGCTGTCCAACATTGTGCAGTGCGATCCCGCGCAACTGCGCTGCGATCAGGCGGTGGAGGTGGTATTCGAGCGCCTCAACGATGACTTCACCCTGCCCAAGTTCAAGCCCGTCTAGCTACAGGAGAAGTGTCTTGGTACAACGTAAATACGGTGACGATTTCAAACTCGGTGATGTCTACACCACACCCCGTATTACCGTGACCGAAACCCATGTCGTCAATTGGGCCGGCCTCACCGGTGACTTCTATCCACTGCACATGGACCGGGTCTACGCGGAGGCAACCCAGTTCGGTGAGCGTTTGGTACACGGCCCCATGATCTTTGCGCTGGCCGTCGGTTTGGTGGCGCAGGCCGGGTTCGGGGAAGATGCGGTGATCGCGTGGCTGGGCGCTGACAACATGCGCATGAAAGCGCCGGTCCGCATGGGCGACACCATCACGGTGCTGGTGGAAGTCAAGGAGAAAAAGCCAACGCGCGACCCGAAACGAGGCGTGCAGACCTGGCTTTACACGGTCCTGAACCAGCGCCAGGAAGCCGTGATGAGCTTTGACTACACAATGATGTTTCACCAGCGTACCGAGCCGTAATGCAAACCCTCACGGTTGGACAACTCTATGACAGGGCAGTCCAGAACGGCGGCGATGCCATTGCCGTTTCCAAGGGCGTCCAGCACCTGAGCTACCGTGCGCTGGGCCAGAAGGCGGCCAGCCTCAACGCGGCGCTGTCGCAGATGGGTGTCGGGCACGCTGACCGGGTTGCCTTTTTGATGGTCAATTGCGCCGAGTACGTGGCCTGCGAATACGCGCTGGCCCACCTTGGCGCCACCCGCGTTCCGCTGGCGGTTCTGCTGGGTAACGACGACCACATCTACATGTTGAATTTTGCGCGCTGCACAACATTGATTTACCACGCGAAGCTGGCCGAACGCGTCATGCAAATGAGCCCGCACCTCGAAACGGTGAAGCACTTCATTTGCGTCACAGACAAGCCCGAGTCTCTGCCCGCGGGGCATCACAGCCTGAACGCCCTGATTGCGGCGCATCCGCCGACCTGGGTGCGTGCCAAAGTCGATGCAGAGGACATCGCCGGAATCTACTTCACGGGGGGCACAACAGGACGGCCCAAGGGCGTCATGCTCTCGCACCGTTCCTGGTTCCACACCTACTGGATGGAGATGCTGGACTTCGGCATCGCGCCGCACGAGACCTTTGTCTTCACCACGCCGATGACGCATGCAGGGGGTTGCCTGATTCTGCCGGTCTTGCTGCGCCAGGGACGGTGTGTGGTGCTCGATCATTTTGAGCCGGGTCTGCTGCTGGCCACCATTGCGCAGGAGCGCGCCAGCGCCACGCTGCTGGTGCCAACCATGATCTATGCGGTGCTGGATTACCCGCAACGCGGTCTGCATGACACCTCCAGTTTGCGCAACGTGCTGTACGGCGCATCGGCGATCGCACCCGAGCGACTCAAACAGGCGCTGCAGGCCTTTGGGCCTGTGTTCACCCAGTTTTTTGGCCAGACCGAGGCGCCCATGGCCTTGGTAGCCCTGCAACGTGAAGACCATGTGGTGCCGGACCCGCTGCGCGAACTCGCCGTTCTTACCAGCGCCGGTCGTGCCACCTATGGCACGAGCATCCGTCTTGTCGATGATGACGATCAGGACGTGGCGCCGGGCGAGTCCGGTGAACTGATCGCGCGCGCACCCAACATGATGTCGGGCTATCTGGACAACCCGCAGGCAACGGCCGAGACCTTGCGCGACGGCTGGTTGCATACCGGCGACATCGCGCGCATGGATGTGCAGGGGCTGATCACCATCGTCGATCGCAAGAAGGACATGATTGTCAGCGGGGGCTTCAACATCTATCCGCGCGAGGTGGAAGACGTGCTGTTTGAACACCCGGCCGTCAAGCAGACCGCGGTGATCGGCGTGCCGAACGACAAATGGGGCGAAGAGGTCAAGGCCCTGGTTTTGCTGCATGCCGGTTTTTCAGTGACCGAGCAGGAACTGATCGATTTCGTCAAGCAGCGCAAGGGCAGCCTGATGGCACCCAAGAGTGTCGAATTTGTCGCCTCGATTGCCTTGACCAATCTGGGCAAGCTCGACAAAAAAAGCATGCGCGCGCGCTTCTGGGGCGCTCGCTCACGCAACATCTAAAGGAAGAAACATGAATTTCCAAGAGTCCGAACAGACAAGCCAGTTGCGCGATACCATCCGGCGTTTTCTGGACAAGGAAATGCCGCGCTCGCTGGCGCGCGAACTGGACCAGAAGGCGGCCTTCTCGCCCGAGGTGTTTGCCAAGCTTTGCGCGCTGGGTGTGACGGGGCTGACTGTTCCGGAGGAATACGGCGGCGCCGGCGTGGATGTGCTGTCAGCCATTGTCGTCATTGAGGAACTGGCCAAGCGCGGCACTTCGCTGTGCGGGCCCTTTATTCACTGTGCCTTCTACGGTTCAATGAACCTGCTGGAGAACGCCAGCCCGGAGCAAAAGCGCGCCTACCTGCCGCGCTTGGCACGCGGTGAAATGCTGTTCGCCTACGGATTGTCGGAACCGGACGTCGGTGGCGACCTGGCTTCGGCCAGCGTGACCGCAACGCGATCAGCCGATGGCAGCAAGATTGTCATCAACGGTGTCAAGCGCTGGTGCACGGGCGCGCGCATCGCAGACATCATCTACACCCTGGTGCGCAGCGGTCCGAAAGAAGACCGTTACCGCAATCTGTCGCTGCTGCTGGTGCCAACCCACAGCAAGGGCATCAGCATTGTCGACATCGACCATCTGGGCCTGCGCTATAGCGAAACCACCGATGTGATTTTCGATAACGTCGAGATCGATGCCGAGAACGTCGTGGGCGGTCCGCAGGCCTGGAACAAGGGTTGGGACATGCTGGTTGGCCGGGGGCTGGATGTCGAGCGTCTGGAGATCACGGCTTGCGCGCTGGGCATTGCCTCGGTCGCCGTGGACGACGCCTGGCGCTATGCCCAGGAGCGTTCCCAGTTCGGGCGCAAGATCAGCGGCCATCAGGCTGTGCGTCACATGCTGGTGGAGGCGCGCACCAAGCTCGCCGCTTGCCGTCACATGCTCTACCACGCCGCGTGGCTGGCCACTGAGGGTCTCGACTGCAGCGTTGAAAGCTCGATGGCCAAGCTGTTTGTCGGCGACAACGCGGTCGACATCGTCCTGACCTGCCAACGCGTGATGGGCGCCTACGGCTGTGCCCGCGAGTACGACATGGAACGCTATGTGCGCGACATCGTATGCATGCCCATCGTCGGCGGCTCATCGAACATGCAGAAGAACAATATTGCCGGGCGCCTGGGACTGGCGAGCAAGTAGGCGCGCCATCGCCTGTGCGAAGTTCCCGTGTTTATCGATCAACCCGACAAGGCCGCACCATGATTTCTGGCAGCGCAGTCCCGCAAGAAATTCAGACTGGCCTGTGCCGCTGGCCCGGGACGGCGCGCATCGCCAAAGCCTTGCCACGAATCGCTGGCGCCAGGTTCACGCGCAAGCCCGCGTGCAATGCAGCGCCGCTGGAGGCAGCCGCATGAGTTTGTCGGCTGCCGCAGCACCGGGCACCCGCGCCGTCAGTGAGCGCCATCGCTTCGACCTGTCTGCCCTGACGCGCTGGCTTGAAGCTCGGATCACGGGTTTCTCGGGTCCAGCGCAGGTGTTGCAGTTCAGCGGCGGCCAGTCCAACCCGACCTTCCTGATTGAAACGCCCGGGGCCCAATACGTGTTGCGCAAGAAACCGCCTGGCAAACTGATCGGCTCGGCGCATGCGATTGACCGCGAGTACCGGGTGCTCAGCGCCTTGCAGGGCAGCGCGGTTCCGGTACCCGGCTTGCACTGTTACTGCGACGATGAGTCCATCATCGGAACGCCGTTCTACGTCATGGAGTATCTGGCAGGGCGCATCTTCACCGATCCGCTGTTGCCGGGGCTTGATGCTGCGCAGCGCGCTGCGATTTACGACGCCATGAACGACGCGCTGGCACGATTGCACACGGTCGACTGGCGTGGTCTGGGCTTGGGCGATTTTGGCAAACCGGAGCAGTTCATCGCGCGCCAGTTGGCGCTCTGGACCCGGCAATACGAATCGGCGCGCACAGAGACAGTCAATGCAATGGACCAGCTTCGCTGCTGGCTGGCCGAAAACATTCCGAGTGACGACCAGGCCTGCATCGCGCACGGCGACTACCGCCTGGGCAACCTGATGTTCCACCCGACCGAGCCGCGCTTGCTGGCGCTGCTGGACTGGGAACTCTCAACCATCGGCCACCCGATGAGCGACCTGGCCTTCAACTGCATGACCTATTACCTGCCGGCAGGCCATCCGATTTCTTCCGGTCTGGTTTCGGCCGATCTGCAGGCCTTGGGGATTCCTGGCGAGCAAGCCTACCTCGATGCCTACGCCAGGCGCAGCGGGCGCGACCCGATGAAGCATTGGCCTTTCTACATGGCGTTCAGCCTGTATCGAACCGCGGCCATCCAGCACGGCGTATACGCCAGATCACTTGCGGGCAATGCCAGTTCGAGCACCGCGCACCTGTTCAACGAGAGTTATCAGTTGGTGGCGGACGCCGGCCTGCGCCTGATCGACTGACCTGACCCTAAGCCAAGGCAGCCACCCGATGCGCTCTCTCCCGTTTGACCTTCGTCTGCCCGTCTTTGCGGCGCCCATGTTTTTGATTTCGGGGCCAGACCTGGTGCTGGCCGCGTGTCGGGCCGGCATCGTGGGCGCCTTTCCAACGCTCAATGCCCGCTCCACCGCTGATCTCGCACAGTGGATGGAACGCATCACCGAGGGCCTGGCGCAGGCGCGCTGCGAACCGGACGCGGGGCCGATCGGGCCCTGGTGCGCCAATCTGGTCACGCATTCTTCCAATTCGCGATTGCACGAGGACCTCGCGCTGATCGCGCGCTATAAACCACCGCTGGTGGTCACTGCCCTGGGCAGTCCCAAGCCGGCAATTGAGGTGGTCCACGCCTATGGCGGCCTGGTTTTTGCCGACGTCATCGACCTTGCGCTGGCGCGTAAAGCGGCGGCTGCCGGCGCCGATGGTCTGGCCTGTGTCGCGGCGGGCGCCGGTGGGCACACCGGGCACCTGTCACCCTTTGCCTTCGTTAGCGCGGTGCGCGAGTTTTTTGACGGCCATGTGGTTCTGGGTGGTGGCATCAGTGACGGCTGGGGCATTGCCGGCGCCATTGCCTGTGGCGCTGACAGCGTCTACATGGGTACCCGCTTCATCGCCACCAGCGAAAGCCTGGCATCGCCGGCCTACAAGCAGATGCTGGTCGACAGCAGTGCGGTCGATTTGCTGGTGAGCGCCGGCATCACGGGCACTGCGGCAAGCTGGCTCAAGCCCTCGCTGCGTGCCAACGGGTTTGACCCTGAGAGCATGCCGCAGGCACCCGATCGGCACTACGACAGCAACCAGTCTTTTGCCGGCAAGAAGTGGGTCGATGTCTGGGCCGCCGGTCAGGGGCTCGGCGGCATCAAGGCGGTGCAAACCACAGCGGTCGTGGTCGAGCAACTGGCGCAGCAGTATGCGCAGGCGATGGGGCGGCTGCAGAGCATGCCATGGCCAGCGCCGGCCCATCCGCCGCAACGCGAAACCGACAGGCCTTTGACACCCGGGAGGACCGCACCATGAAGCTTGCAATGCTGCTCGTACCCTCTGCGCTGTGGCTGGTCTGGGTCGCCGGGCTGGTGTGGTTTGGCCGCAAGCCGGAGCTGCGCATTGGCACGGCCCGCGATTTCATCTTTCCTTTCGCTGCGCTGGCGGTGGTCCTGGCCTGGTTGCTCTCGGGTTCCTGGGTGGCACTCTCGGGCTTGCTCACGCTGTACCTGAAAGCGGGGCTGGTGGTGCTGGCGTGGGTCACGCTGATCTGGTTGATCAGCCTGGCCATGCGCGACACCAGCATCATTGATATTGCCTACCCTTTGATTGCGTTTCTGCCGCTGGCGGTATTGATTGCCTGGCAGGGCAACTGGTCGCTGCACGAATGCTTCATCGTCGCGTTGAGCGGTTTGTGGAGTTTGCGCCTGGCGTTGCATATCGGCATTCGCAACCTGGGCCACGGCGAAGACCGGCGCTACGCTGCGTGGCGCACGCGGTTCGGCCGGCATTGGTGGTGGTGGAGTTTCTTCCAGGTGTTCACAACCCAGGGCGTGCTGGTCTGGCTGTGGGTATTGCCGCTGGTCATGGCACTGGCGACGCCGACGCCAGCGCTGGGTTGGCAACACCTTCTTGCATTTTTGGTGTTTGCGCTCGGCTTCGGCTTTCAGGTTGTCAGCGACGCGCAACTTGAGCACTTCAAAAAAACGCGCTCTGGCCGCGGCGAGGTGCTTGACAGCGGCCTTTGGCGCCTTAGCCGCCACCCCAACTATTTTGGCGAAGCCGCGATCTGGTGCAGCTTTGGCGTCCTCGGGCTGGTCCATCCCTGGGGCTGGATTGCCCTGGCGTGCCCGCTCTATGTCACCTGGTTCATGGCCAGCGGTTCGGCCACGCCGATGCAGGAACGCTACATGGCCAAGTCAAAGCCAGCCTACGCCGCCTACATGGCGCGCGTTCCCAAGTTCTTCCCGTGGGGGCGCCCATGACGACAGCACCGGATGACCTGCGCGGGCGCAGCGCCATCGTGACCGGCGCCGGCAAAGGCCTGGGTCGCGCCTATGCGCTGCACCTGGCGGCCCGTGGCGCCGCCGTGCTGGTCAACAACCGGCGCCACAGCGGACAAACGGACGCGCAAACATCGGCCCAGGAAACGGTAGACCTGATCCGTCAGGCCGGCGGCGTGGCGCAGGCCAACTGGAATGACGTCAGCGAAGCCGATAGCGGGTGCGCCATGGTCGAGCAGGCCTGTTTGTGTTTCGGGCGCATCGACATCCTGGTGGCCAATGCCGGCGTTGACGCGGCGTGCGCTTTTCACAAGCAAAGCCTGGCCGACTTTCGCGCCATCTTCGACGTGGGTTTTTTCGGCAATCTGCATCTGGTCCACGCCGCCTGGCCACGTCTTTTGACGCAGGGCTATGGCAGGGTGGTCTTGACGGCATCAAGTGCCGGCCTGTATGGCAACCATGGTCAGGCTGCCTACGGTGCGGCCAAGGCCGCCGTCATTGGCTTGATGCGCGGCCTTGCGCTGGAGGGGCGCCGCCACGACGTCCTGGTCAACGTGATTGCACCCTACGCTCATTCCCAAATGACCGCGCCCTATATGCCCGCTGCCATGGCCAGCACCTTTGATGCGGCGTTGGTGGCGCCGCTGGTCGCATGGTTAAGCAGCCAGAGCTGCGACGTCAGCGGTGAAGTGCTGGTCAGCGGCGGCGCCCTGGTGCGCCGCGCGGGTGTGGGTGAGACTGAGGCCATGGCGCTGCAGCCAGACACGATTGCCGACATCGTCCGGGTTCTGCGCGCGAAGCACTTGCATGGCTATGCCAACGCCAACGATTCCTTTGCCCGCTTTGTGCAAGAGCAGACGGCGCTGCGGCAAGCTGTGGCGTCATGACTAAGGCCCTGCGCGCAAGCGGCAAGCGTCGTTTTCCCCAGCCTGATGGTGCTGCCTGCGGCCCGCTGCGGCCCAGGGCCGCTGACCGGTTGCCGACTGAATTGCGCGTTCAACATCCACGCGCTAACACGGTCAGTGATTACCCTCGATTGGTCGAGATAGCGTGTTCAAAAACGGACCAGACAGTTAGACTGTTTGCGTGTGCAGGACGCGCTGCCTGGCACGATCTGACTGCGTCGACGCAGAGCTTTGGAATGCAATTCAAGGAGACCCAGATGAAGCCGGTGAGCCAAGTCCATGTCCTCGCAGGCCAGGCAGCATGAGCCAGGAAATTGCGCAGTTCGTTCAGCTCGCCTTCAACGGCATGGCCATCGGCGCCATCTACGCGCTGGTGGCGCTGGGACTGGTGCTGACCTACAAGGCGACTGAGGTGTTGAACTTCGCACATGGTGATGTGCTGATGGCGTCGGCCTTCATTGGCTGGGGCTTGATCGTCGGCCTGGGTTGGCCATTCTGGCTGGCTGCCCTGACAACGGTCTTGCTGGCCGCCGCCCTGAGCTGGTTCATCGACGCGCGGGTCATGCGCATCATCGTCGGGCAACCGCAGTTTGCAGGGGTGATGTTGACCATTGCCATTGCGTTCATGCTGCGCGGGCTCGTCAGCATGGCGTTCGGTCCGGATTCGCGTACTTACCCAACACCCTGGACCGGGCACAAGACCCATTTCGGTTCCGTTGTCATCAGCGACCTCAGCCTGGTGGTGATGGCCGCAGCCATGCTGATCACACTGGCCCTGTTCTGGTTCCTGCGAAAAACCAATCTCGGGGTTGCCATTCAGGCCGCCTCACAGAATCAACTGGCGGCCTATCTCAGTGGCATCCGGGTCAAGCGCGTCACATCGCTGGTGTGGGCGATTTCAGGCGCCATCGCGGCGGTCTGCGGGCTGCTGCTGGCGCCCACGGCACTGGTTGATATCGGCATGTGGGTCGTCATGCTGAAGGCTTTGGCCGCGGCCGTTCTGGGTGGCTTCGGGAGTGTGCCCGGCGCCATCGTCGGCGGTCTGCTGCTCGGGCTGATTGAGCAGTTTTCCGGGGTTTACCTGCCAGACGGCTTCAAGGATGCGATGGCCTACCTGGTGCTGATTGGTGTGCTGATTCTGTGGCCGCGTGGCCTGCTCGGCGAAGCCCACGGCCGGCGCGTCTGATCCGTTTCAAGCGCATGCGATTCCCCTACGACACTTCCTACCGCGACGGCCACGCGCTGCTGCGCTACCCGGCCGACCGGGTGGCCTACGTGCTGTTGTTGCTGGTGCTGCTGGCAGCGCCCTGGCTGCTGCCCAAGTACTACGTGGGTGAACTCTCCTACTTGTTCATCATGTGCATCGCCAGTCTGGGGTTGATGGTGCTGGTCGGCTTCACCGGCCAGGTGTCGCTGGGGCACTCTGCCTTCATCGCGATCGGGGCCTACGCGCAGGCCTGGTTCCTGAGCCAGGGCGTGCCCTTTGGCGTGGCCATCATTCTGGCCAGCTGTTTTACCGGCGCGATTGGCCTTGTCATCGGCTTGCCGGCCATCCGGGTATCGGGCCTTTACCTGGCCATGGTGACCCTGGCGTTTGCGATCCTGACCGAACACATCGTGGGCCGCTGGGGCAGCGTCACCGGCGGGTTCAACGGCTTGGCGGTCGGCAGCCCGGTCATCATGGGTTTTGACTTTTCAAGCCTGCGGTCGTTTTACTATCTTTGCCTGTTTGTACTGGCACTGGTGTTGCTGGGTCTGCTCAATCTGATGCGCGCCAAGACCGGGCGCGCCTTCATCGGCGTGCGTGATTCCGAGGCCGCCGCCTACAGCCTGGGCATCTGGGTTGGCGGCTACAAGGTGCTGGCATTCGTGATCTCGGCGATGGTGACAGGCTTGAGCGGTGCACTGCTGGCGCACTATGTGCGATTCCTGACACCGGAGGGCTTTGGCTTGATCCTGTCGCTGGAACTGGTCTTGATGGTCACGATCGGCGGACTGGGATCGCTGCGCGGCGCAATTCTGGGCGCGTTCCTGATCAGCATGTTGCCGACCTTTATTTCGCGCATCAAACCCATGCTGCCGGATCGCGTGGCCAAGCAGTTCGGTCTCGAGATCTTTGTCTTCGGCCTGGTGCTGGCCCTGTTTGTGTTGTTCGAACCCACCGGGCTCAATGGCCGCTGGATCAAGTTCAAGGCTTTTCTGGAGACCTTTCCGCTGTACCGGCGCGATATGTTCAAGCGTGGCAAGACCTACATGAAGTCGGAGCGCTACAAATGAGCATATTCACGGTTCAGGATGTGTCGCTTCGCTTCGGTGGTCTGCAGGCCATCAGCAATGTGAGCTTTAGTGTGGAAGAGGGAGAGGTCTTCGCCATCATCGGACCCAACGGCGCAGGCAAAACATCGATGCTCAACGTCATCACACGGGTTTTCGACAGCAGTTCGGGTCGGGTGGTTTTCGATGGCCAGGACATCACCACACTGGCGCGCCACAAGGTGGTGCACTGCGGCATTGCGCGCACCTTCCAGAACATCGAATTGTTTGAAGGTGGCTCGGTTCTCGACAACCTGCTGTTGGGCCGCCACCGGTTCCCGCATGGCAGTTTTGTGGCGCAATGGCTTTGGACGCCTGGCGTGCGTGCGGCCGAGGCGTGCTCACGCGCCTATGTAGAAGACGTCATCGATTTGCTCGATCTCACGCCCTACCGCAACAGCCCGGTTGCAGGCCTGCCTTACGGCGTGCGAAAGGTGGTCGAAATCGCGCGCGCGCTGGCAACCCGACCCAGACTGTTGCTGCTGGACGAGCCGGCATCGGGTCTGAACCCCGAAGAATCGCGCGATCTCGCGTTCTGGATAGAAGACATCCAGAAGGATCTGGGCATCAGCGTGATCATGGTCGAGCACGATATGTCGCTCGTGTCGCAAGCCGCGGATCGGGTACTGTGCATGAACCTCGGGCGGGTGCTCGCTGAGGGCACGCCACAGCAGGTTCAGAGCGATCCCGCCGTCATCGCCGCCTATCTGGGCGTTGAGGGAGATCGGGCGCCATGAGCCAGTCCGACAGCCCTGTTCTCGCCGTCAAAAACCTGGAGACCTGGTACGGCCCGGTCAATGCGATCAAGGGCATCAACCTGGAACTGCAGGCCGGGCACGTTGTGGCGGTACTGGGCGCCAACGGCGCCGGCAAGACCACATTACTCAACACCATTGCCGGGGTCATCGATCCATTCAAGGGCACAGTCGAATTCAAGGGACAAGCGATTCATGGCCGGGCGCCCGATGAGGTGGCGCGCGGCGGCGTGGTGCTGGTTCCCGAAGGTCGCCAGGTGTTCCCGTTTCTGTCGGTGCGCGAGAACCTGATGATGGGCACTTTTGCGCGGCGCAGCCGCGCCGACATCGATGCCGACCTGACGCGCGTTTTCGGCTGGTTTCCGCGTTTGGAGGAACGCCAGAACCAGTTTGGCGGACTGTTGTCGGGCGGGGAACAACAGATGCTGGCCATCGGCCGCGCGCTGCTGGCACGCCCGACGGTACTGCTGCTGGATGAACCTTCGCTCGGTTTGTCGCCCATGCTCACGCGGGAGATATTTGCGATCATCAAACGGATCAATCGCGAGTTGGGCACCTCGATTTTGCTGGTGGAGCAAAACGCTGCGATCGCGCTGGCAACGGCCGATGAGGGTTACATCATGGAACTTGGCCGCGTGGTGGCAGCGGGCAGTTGTGCCGAACTGATGGCAAAAGACGACGTCAAGGAGTTTTACCTGGGTGGGGCAGCCGATGCGGATCAGCAAGAAGGTCGAATACAGCGTTGGAAAAGACGCAAGACCTGGAGGTAGAGCAGACCATGCCAGCCGCTTCATCCACACCACCGATGGCCTACGGTCACGATACCGCGCAAAAGCTGTTTCGTGCCCGTTGCCGGGAATGGGCCGCGCAGCCGGCCTTGCGCTACAAGCACAAAGGCATCTGGTCCTCGACCTCATGGGAACAATATTATGAGCAGGCACGCGCCGTCGGCCTGGCGTTGTCAGACCTGGGCGTGCAGCGCGGCGAGACCATTGCGATCCTTTCAGAAAACCGCCCGGAATGGCTTTATGCGGACATGGGCGCCCAGTGCATGGGCATGCGCAGCACCGGCATTTATCCGACGGCGTCCAAGGAACAGTTGCAATACATCCTCGATGACGCCGAGGTGCGGGTGCTGTTCGTCGAAAACCAGGAACAGTACGACAAGGTGGCAGCGGTCCGCGTGGCTTGCCCCTCGCTGCAACACATCGTCATCACCAGGCTCAGGGGCTTGCGCGATCTTGACGACCCGATGGCCATGGATTTTGAATCCCTGCTGGCGCGCGGGCGCGAACTGGCCCGGCACGATGGCGGCAAGTTCGAGCGCTCAATCGATGCCGGCAGTCCCGAGGACATTGCGTTTCTGGTTTATACCTCGGGTACCACGGGCGCGCCCAAGGGCGCCATGATCGCGAACCGCAACCTGGTGTTCCAGATCGGCAGCGTGCAGCAATACCTTGATTTGAAACCACTGGACCGCACGCTGTCGTTCCTGCCGCTGTGTCATATCGCCGAGCGCATGAGCACCTGCTACAACCCGCTGGCGATCGGACAGGTCGTTCATTTTCCGGAAAACGCAGGCACTGTGTTCAATGATGTGCGCGAGGTCGCACCCCACATGCTGTTTGGGCCGCCGCGGTTCTGGGAGAAGATGTCTTCCCAGGTCACGCTGCACATGCAGGACGCGATACCGCTGGCGCGCCATGTCTACCGCTATGTTTTCGTCGAAGGTGCGGCACTGGCAAGCGCCAGGCTGGAGGGGCGCACGATCAGTGGCTGGCGGGCGCTGCGCTACCGCTTGCTGCAAACCCTGATTCTTTCCAATCTGCGCGCTTTTCTGGGTCTGCAAAATCTGAAAACCGCGATGACCGGCGCTGCACCGGTGCCACCTGACCTGTTGCGCTGGTACATGGCAGTGGGCATCGATTTGCGGGAGGCTTTCGGCATGACCGAAACCTGCGGCTTCTGCACCGCCATGCCAACCGGCCACATCAAGCTCGGTACGGCCGGCGTGTGCGCCCTGAACACCGAGATCCGTCTGGGTGAAGATGGCGAGGTGCTGGTGCGCGGCCCGAACGTCTTTGCCGGCTACTGGAAGCTGCCACTAAAAACCAGCGAGGCCCTGGACGCTGACGGATGGCTGCACACCGGCGACTGTGGCGAAATCGACAGCGATGGTTACCTGAGCATCAAGGATCGCCTGAAGGACATCATCATCACCTCAGGCGGCAAGAACATCTCACCGAGCAACATCGAGAACCAGATCAAGTTCAGTCCCTACATCTCGGATGCGGTTCTGATCGGCGAAGGACGGCATTATCTGACCTGTCTGATCATGATCGACCAGGACAATATTGCCAAGTTCGCACAGGACCGGCAAGTTCCCTACAGTGACTTTGCCAGCATGACCCGGGCGTCGGAGGTGGTGGCTTTGATTCGGTCCGAACTGGAGCAGGTCAACAGCCGCTTGGCGCGCGTCGAGCAGGTCAAGGACTTCCGCATCATTCCCCAGTTGTTGACGGCCGAAGACGAGGAGTTGACGCCGACCATGAAACTCAAGCGCAAGGTGGTTGCCAGCAAATATGCGCAAGCGATCGCCAGCATGTATCCCCCATGAATTGTCGAGGTTCCGGGCATTCAGCCCATATTTAAAAAAGGAGACCGCTATGTTGAAGAGACTCAAGCGCACAGCTTGCACCCTGCTGATCTCGGCTGGCATCGCCTGCGCTGCCAGCGCCGCAGGTGTCAGCGACAAAGAGATTGTTGTTGGTACGCACCTGGACTTGTCGGGGCCGGTTGCCGCCGGCATGCCGCAGATCCGCAACGGCATGCAAATGCGTTTCGACGAGGCCAATGAAGCCGGGGGCGTGAATGGGCGCAAGTTCCGTCTGATCATTGAAGACAATGGCAGCCAGCCGCAGATGGCGGTGCGCGCGATGGACAAACTGATACGCAAGGACGAGATATTTGCAGTGGTCAGCCCGTTCGGCTCGGGTGCCAACGCGGCCGTCATCAAACGTACGGTGGATGACGGTGTGGTGTATTTCGCGCCATGGGGTGCATCCAACATCTTCCGCAAGGTCTCAGGTGACAGCCAGTTGCTCTTCACGACCACGCCAAATTTTGACAGCACGACCTATACCGGCGTCAAGTGGATGATGGATAACTTTGGCTCCAAAAAGATTGGCTACATCTACCAGGAAGGGCCACTCGGAGAAGGCGTTGGCGCAGGCGTCAAGCGGGCGATGGCGACCAAAAACCTGAGCTACGCCGCCGAGGCCGGTTACAAGGCCGGCGACATCGATTTCTCGTCCCAGGTGGCACGCATGAAGGCAGCCGACTGCGATCTGATCGTGCTCGCCACGATCACGCGCGAAACCATTGGCGTCATGGCCGAAGTAAAAAAACTGGGCTGGACCAATGTCAAGGTACTGGCAAGCAATCCCGGACGCACCAGCATTGTGTTGGCATTGGGCAAGGACGTTGTGGAAGGTTTATACGGCATCGGAACCTGGAAGCTGTATTCGGCCGAGAACGCGCCGGCACAGGTGAAGACATGGATGGCGGCCTACAAGAAGCGCTTCAACATCGATCCGGACGAGAACGCACTGCTGTCTTACTCGTACTCTGATATTTTCATCAAGGGGGTTCAGGGTGTCGGGCGCGATCTGACCGCCGACAAGCTGGTGAAATACCTTCAAACCAACACATTTGAAGGCTGGAGTTTTTACGCACCGGAAGTCTTCAAGGGCAATCAACTCGATCCGGAATACGTGGAGATCGATCAGGTCAAGGGCGGCCTCTGGGTGTCACTGACAAAACCTTTGCATTAGCCCTGAAACCGCCCCAAGCATGCGTTGCATTCCTGGGGCCTTGAACGTGTGACTGTGCCCCACATGCACGGCACGAATTTTCTGTCCCGAGCCGCTCAGTCTGTCAGGTCGGCAAACCCAGTGCCTTGCGCACCGTCTGGCGCAGCATCTGGAAACTGGGTCCCAGCGCCTGGGTACTGGTATCGACCTTGAACTGCGCCTTCGAATAAAAAGCGGCTCGACCGGCCAGGATGCCTTTGAGATCGTCCATCGCTTCCTTGCTGGCGGCCATCGGGCGCAAATCGCCCTGTGCCATGACGCGCTGCATGTGGTCTTCGGGGTCGGCTTTGAGCCAGACCGTGGTGCAGTGCCCCAACAACTGGTTGAAGGTGGCCGCATCCGACACCAGGCCACCCGGCGTCGCGATGACCGCCTCCGGGTGGGTCTGGATCGTTTCTTCCAGTGCGCGTCGCTCGTAGCGCCGATAGGCATTGACACCGTACAGAGCCTGAATTTCGGCGACGCTGCAGCCGGCGAACTTCTCGATCTCGCGGCTCAGTTCGACAAACGGAAAACCCAGATCGTCGGCCAGCATTTGGCCCAGGGTCGACTTGCCGGCGCCGCGCAAGCCGATCAGCGCGATACGCGAACTGCGTGCCGCATTGCCGCCACCGGTGCCCAGCATTTCGCCAATCGCCACCCGCACGCGCTGCAGCGTTGCGTCATCGCGCTGTTCCAGCAGCTCGCGAATCATCAGCCACTCAGGCGATGAGGTGGTGACGTCGCCAATGAGTTCCCCAAGCGAGCACTGCAAGGCGTTTGCCACTTGCAACAACACCAGAATGGAGGCGTTGCCGACACCGTATTCCAGATTGGCCAAATGCCGCTCGGACACCTCGGCTGCGAGCGCCGTGGCCTTGCGCGTCATGCCGCGGCGCGCACGCAGCGAGCGCACGCGCTCACCGAGCGCCGCCAGAAACGGATTCTTCGGCTCCTGCGGCAAACCTTCTTCCGCAGTCAGGGCGGCGCTATCTTCAACGATG
>SESG01002149.1_pt1 | contig 20737 bp, 8 predicted proteins | sample 3171421 | NCBI WGS metagenome assembly SESG01 (sample SAMN10866946, study PRJNA518727) | freshwater metagenome | biome: subpolar coniferous forest; feature: holomictic lake; material: water; isolation source: holomictic Lake 227, 6 m and 8 m depth | place: Canada: near Kenora, Ontario | collected... | reverse complement strand
CGATAGCGTTGAATCTTTCAACGTCTCAGCATCCTATTGCTCTGAACTTGGTCACATTGAGTAGCGGAGGATTTAGTTTGGGTAGTAAGAGTGGTGGTGTTACCCCATTTATATTAGATCAAGCTATCTATGGAATACAAGTGCAGATGAATGAGCTTTCGGCCATTACTCTATCTGCACTTGAAGCGAACGTTGAATATACAAATACTATATTCAACGAGCTTACATCCGTTACTCTATCCGCACTTGAAGCAAATGTTGAATATACCCACACTATATTCAATGAACTTACAGCAGCGACACTTTTATCACTCTCTGCTAATATTGCGGTTACTAGCGCCATAAACGACGCACTTACCGCACACGAGTCAGATTTTAATAACCCCCATCAAGTAACAAAGGTACAAGTGGGGTTGAGTGCAGTAGATAATACTAGTGATGTTAATAAACCCATATCAACAGCATCGCAAATTGCTTTAGATTTAAAAACAGATCTAACACTAACCAACGCCCTGACTGGCAGTCTCAATAGTAGAATAGATTCGTTGAGTTCAACAAAGACTGATCTGACATTAACTAGTAGTATTTCATCTAATCTCCAGTCACAACTAAACGCGCTTAGTTCGATTAATACCATTATAGTATCGGTTTCCTCGACACTTAATAGTTCATTGACCGCGCATGAGAATGACTTTAATAATCCCCACCATGTAACCAAAACACAAGTAGGATTGAGTGCTGTTGATAATACTAGTGATGTTGATAAACCTGTTAGTTCTGCTACGCTAAGTGCATTAAACCTTAAAATTAACAGTTCCCTTATTGGTTCTGTTAGCGGAGTTGCGTCCTTGGATGCAACTGGTAGAATCCCAGCCAGCCAGCTTCCTTCTTATGTAGATGAAGTTATTGAATATCCCACATTGTCTGCTCTGTCAGCTGTTGGATTAGGCGGAATTATATATGTAGTTTTAGATACCAACCTAGTTTATAGGTGGACGGGCTCTATATATGTAGAGGTGTCCCAATCTATCGCGTTGGGTGAATTATCAAATACCGCTTATAGAGGTGATAGAGGAAAAATTGCTTATGACCATAGTCAAATAACCTCAGGTAATCCACACAATACCACTGCTACGATGGTAGGATTGAGTGCCGTAGATAATACCAGTGATGTTAATAAACCTGTTAGTTCTGCTACGCTAAGTGCGTTAAATCTTAAAACAGATTTAACATTGACCAGCACACTTACAGGAAATTTGCAGTCTCAGATCAATAATCTTAGTGCTTCTAGTACATTTAATACTATTATTGCTTCGGTTTCCTCAACACTCAATAGTTCGATTACCGCGCATGTCGCTGACCATGCTAATCCTCATCAAGTGACTAAGGCTCAGGTAGGATTAAGTGCAGTTGATAATACAAGCGACATTAATAAACCTGTTAGTACAGCTACTAATACATTAATAGCAGGGGTATCTGGAACACTTTATAATTCCATAACGGGAAATTATACAACCTTTCAGGCTATATCATCAACGCTCAATAATTCTATAACGGCTACGAACTTAACAGTAGCTTCTATATCCTCAAGTGTTCAGACACAATTAAGCTCTTTAAGTGCTTTTAATATATACATAAGTCCATCTGGTAACTTATCTGGAACGAATGTTCAAAGTGCTTTAAGTGGATTAGATGTTAGGATAACTGCGCTCAGTACTTCTGCTCCATCGACAACAGCATTAGCCTCTGTTTCAAGTACTCTTCAAAGCAACATCAACACACTGAACAGTTCTGTAACAGCGAATTACACTTCGCTTCAGAGTACTTCGGCTACACTCAATCAATCGATAACTGCTACAAATTTAACAGTAGCTTCAATCTCATCAAGTGTTCAAACACAGTTGAGTTCTTTAAGTGCTTTTAATATATACATCAGTCCTACTGGAAATCTATCAGGTTCTAATGTCCAAAGTGCTTTAAGTGGCTTGGACTTACGCATTACTGCGCTTAGCACCTCGGCACCATCAACAACAGCATTAGCTTCCATTTCTAGTACTCTCCAGAGTAATATCAATACTCTCAATAGTTCGATAACGGCTAACTATACTTCTCTTCAGAGTACTTCAGCCACACTGAATCAGTCGATCACTGCTACAAATCTAACAGTAGCCTCTATATCCTCAAGTATACAGACCCAATTAAGCTCTTTAAGTGCTTTTAACATATACATAAGTCCATCTGGTAACTTATCGGGTTCGAATGTTCAAAGTGCTTTAAGTGGATTAGATACGAGGATCAATGCTCTAAGTTCGAATATCGCTATACAAAACGCTCTAGATCTTAAATCAGATTTATCCCTTATAGCGGCATTAACGGGAACATTAACGACGCAAATTACTGCTATTAGCAGCGGGTCAGGTAATGTTACAACACTGCAGTCTGTTTCTAGTACTCTAAATCAATCGATAACTGCGAACTACACCACCCTTCAGACTGTGTCGTCTACGTTATCAGGATATGTAACGATATTCTCACTTTCAGCACCGGCTAATCCATTAACGGGTTGGCGTTGGGTCAAAACAGATACCCTCGCAGAATATACATATTATTCAAATACTTGGATAGAAGTTGAATATGCGCCGTATACAGGTGGATCCACACTGTCGTCTTATGGAATAACAGACGCGGTGTCATATACCACCATTCAGTCTGTATCGTCTGCCCTTTATGATATAGACGTATACAATTATACGACCATCCAGACTGTATCTGCTACCATTATTTCACAATTAAGCTCAACGAGCGGGACATTAAGTGCTCTTAGTGCGTTTCAAATTAGTATATCGAATACTGGTAATTTATCAGGGACAAATGTCCAGTCAGCGTTAAGCAGTTTAGATGTCAGATTGACTACATTGAGTACCTCTGGTGGTGCTGCCACCACTGCTACTGCTGTAACGATTACCAATACAGGTAATTTATCAGGTTCAAATGTTCAAAGTGCATTGAGTAGCTTGGACATCAGAGTGACGACTCTTAGCACTTCCACATTAACGTACACTACGTTAGCTTCTGTTTCTAGCACTCTTCAGAGTAATATCAATACTCTCAATAGTTCAGTAACTGCCAATTATACTTCTCTTCAGAGTACCTCCGCCACACTGAATCAGTCGATCACTGCTACGAATCTAACAGTAGCTTCAATCTCTTCAAGTGTTCAGACACAATTAAGTTCTTTAAGTGCTTTTAATATTTCAATATCACCCGTAGGAAATTTATCAGGTTCGAATGTACAAAGTGCATTAAGCAGCTTAGATATCAGAGTAACTACTTTAAGTACTTCTGTCTCTACAAATACTGCTGTAGCCTCTGTTTCAAGTACACTTCAGAGTAACATCAATACCCTCAATAGTTCAGTAACGGCTAATTATACTGCGCTTCAAAGTACCTCTGCCACTCTAAACCAGTCGATAACTGCTACGAATCTGACAGTTGCTTCGATCTCTTCAAGCGTCCAAACACAATTAAGTTCTCTAAGTGCTTTTAATATATACATTAGTCCTTCAGGATATCTATCAGGTTCAAATGTCCAAAGTGCATTGAGCGGCTTAGACACAAGGATTAATGCTCTAAGTTCGAACGGATCGATACAGAGTGCGTTAGATCTTAAATCAGATTTGACTCTTATAAGCGTGTTGACTGGGTCATTAACAACACAAATTACTGCTATTAGCAGTGGAAGTACTAGCATCACACTAATACAGTCTGTTTCCAGTACTTTAAATCAGTCAATAACATCAAATTACACGACTCTTCAAACTGTATCTTCTACTATTGTTTCACAGTTGAGTTCGTTGAGTGCTTCTCAAATTGTTATTATTAATACGGGCAATTTATCAGGTTCGAATGTTCAAAGTGCCTTGAGTAGCTTAGATGTTAGGATTACTGCTTTAAGTTCTGCGAGTGATACAGATTTATATGTTCCATATATAGGAGCTATTTCGGGCATTAATCTTGGTGCACAATCACTTACCGCTACAAATGTCACGATTCTTGGGACGTCTTTTATCGCGGCCTCTGCCACGACAACAACAGCATCAGCCGTTGCGAATGTCGGTACTTTAGATAAGCGATATGATCACTTCGGCGCTGGCCTTGTATTCTCTCTCACACTTGGATAAAATGTGTGCCTTTGAGAATGAAGATCTTATTTTAAATGCTTCGACCAAAGTCAATGGTTTCACTTAGTCCGTCAGATAAATATAACCGATGAAGACCAGGATATCAAATTATATATTTAACCCCACTGCATACACTGTAGTTTTTGTTGATTATACTATTATTGATGTCAGTGGTATATTATTAATCACAAATGTTGTGAATAATCAAATCATCTACAACTTTGCTGATCCTCTATTAGGAGGGACCGTATCCGGTAATACGCTAACGCTAACGTATAACACGTCAGCGATGTCTAGTACGGACGGACTTCAGATTTTCTACGAAGACCCTGCGCTAAGTGAAGCCTCTGACGAAATGCTCACCATCCTCCGCGATCAAGTATCGAATGATGACATATTTGCGCGGCGGGTATTACAACTTCTAAGACCTCTGGCAAATATTGTCAGTGGTACCGGTCGTATATCTATTGACGTGGGTTCCTTTGGTGCTGGTACTATTGGTACAGTCACTAACGTAACCAACGTCCTTGCAGTAACTGCAGTAGGTACGGTGAATAACGTTGCTAACGTTGCTGGTGTTGCTGTAGTACAGACAGTTAATGCACTTTCGAGCGTGGGTGGTCTCAATGGCTTCGATCTCATGTACAACGTAGCAAGAACAGGCTTCGCAGATTGTATTCGCAGAAACATTACATTTTAAACTATGGCATACTCCAATAATATTAAAAAGGCCCATGACACACCTTTCTGGGTTCCCACAAACCAGTTAAAAACTGCCACTTCAGCTTTGGCCTCTTCCGCTTCTGATAAATCCTCTACTGGTGGGAGGTATATATACTATTGTACTGGTGCCCTTTTTTATAGATATGATACATGGAATGATATTCATACGAAACTTGCCTCGCCTATAATTACACCGACAGTCGGTACTTCTTGTAAGTACTCACCAGATATTGGATATTGTGGAAATAGTCTCGCTGCAGGCTTGAGCAGTATCACCATACCAGGATTGAATAGCGATGCTCTTGTTGGTCTTGAACTTGAAATTACTTCTGGTAATGGATATGGTCAGAGGCGTACTATTGTTAGTGCTGACCCTGTTGTCATGTTGGAGTCAGGATTCGTAACCGGTGCGTCTGTTAACTATTTACAAGATATCACCAAGAAGTGGGAAATCAACCAATGGATTGGATGTCAAGTTAGAGTTGTATATGGCACAGGTACCACACAAGTTAGAAAGGTGTTATATAATGATACCAACACGATTTATCTATATGATCCTACCTATCAACAACTAGAGGTATGGAATAATAACCCATTCTCCACTGTTGCTCCGTATGCCGCACCTGTACCCACTGCAGGATCACAGGCAACGTTTTATATCGAGCAATCGACTGTTTATATAAATACCCCATGGACAAATATTCCTGATGATTCGTCGTCATTCGTCATTAAGGGTGGCGGTGTATTTATGTTTTCATCTTTGGCGACGGCGCCATTCGGAAGCCTTCAATATTACGATTGTTTATCGGATACTTGGACGCCCAAAACATCTATTGGAGGCAATATTCCTGCATTGTTTGGTACCGACATGGCATTAGAGATCGCTGCAAGGGAAGTTCCTTATTTGTCTGGTGCAGTTACTACAGCAGGGACACGCACGTTGTTTAACAGTGCAGCTAACTTCGACGTAGATGCATGGGTCAATTATAACGTCATTATTCGTAGTGGTACTGGTCTAGGACAATCGAACAGAATTGTTGCTTGTAGCGGCAATTACATCGAAATCGAAAGGCCATGGATAACTGTTCCGGATGCTACTTCGATATATGATGTATCCGGCGACAAATATCTCTTATCTTTGGTCGGTAATGGTAATAGTGCAATGTTTAAATATGATATTGCTAGAGATCAATGGTTTGAGGGGCCTTTATACGACTTCGGCCAGACAAGAAATATATCTGTAACATATTCTGGTCAAGAAGCATATAGTGCGGTTATTAACAGATATACTGGTGGTATTCTAGCGCTCAGTGGAGCTGCACCCCTCAGCGGTGGGACTGGTTGGGCGTGGGGTGATCTATTTAGTATCGGTGGTAACGGTGCCAAAGGTCGTGTAGAAGCTATATCCGCAACTGGCATAGCAACGTCGGTTTCGTTGTATGCTGCAGGTAGTGGTTATTCCGTTGCATCTGGTTTATCAACGTTAGCGTTATCCGGTTCAGTTGGTGCTGGTATGACTATTAACGTATCCTCGGTTGGTGTAGTAGGGAGAGTATTTACATCATCAAACGTCAACTTATATAAAGGTGATATAATTACTGTGGCTGGTGTTGCGGAGTCTACGTGGAATGCGAATTATCCTGTATTGGCCATTGACAGTTTAAGTTCATTTGATATAAGTGCTCCATCAGTATCTGCGTCTGCAATTCCTGCTTTTAGTCAGAGTGCTACGTTGATTGTTGATCCAACCAAAAACTGGGTTATTAACGAACACACGGGCAAAACAGTTAACCTTACTATATCTGGCACCTCCCCAACATGTCAGGTACGTAGAATCACAAGTAACACAGCAACTACGCTCACCGTTGCGTCTATCACCCCCGCTGTAAGTGGTACGTCACGATATAACATTGCAGGTCCAGAGGCGTTTGGACATGCGCGCCAATTTAGAGACTCTACAGAAAATGGTGAAGGGAGAGCAACTAGCGGGACAGCCACAACGCTTGTTGATACCTCCAAGAACTGGTTTGTGAATAAATGGGCTGGCTACAAAGTTCGTATTCTGGCGGGAACTGGTGTAGGAAGTGAAGTGACTATCATTTCTAACTCACTGACGACTTTGTTTCTTGCTGCACCTGGATTTACACCAGATCCAACCACAAAATATCTTATTATGGATACTTTTGGTATTGGTACTGGAACGTTCGCAGCTACTACAATGGCTGACTCAACTAAGGTATGGACGCCAAATATGTGGGCTGGTAGAAAAGTTAGATTTACAGCTGGTACAGGTTATGGTGTAGAAACGTTGATCGGTTCTAATACATCAAACACGTTAACATTTGCATCCACTACTGTTCCTGATGCTACTACCTGTTACACTATTTTAGGTTGTGCACCGAAATCTACTGGTATCGGTATGGAATGGATCAGTGGTAGTACTGGTGGTACATGGCAACCTGGGCGTTATTCGTTGACATTTAGAGGTGGTGGCTCTAACGCCATTGATCGTTATGACGTTGTAAAAAATAAATGGGATCTTAGTTTTTTTATGACTCCGCAGACAGAAATTTTTGGTACTGGTTCATCATATACCTATGATGGTGCAGATACATTATATTTTACTGTTAGTATAGTGAGTGATTTCGTACAGGTATATGCTCTAAATGTTCGTACAGGATCGATCACTGGTGTCGGGCAAACTACAGCATTACAAGGCGCTCTACATATTGGAAATATCATGGAATCGCTAGCATCACCTGATGGCGGTCAGTTCTTATATCTCATGTTAGACACAAGTCGTTTGATGTACAAAACACTTGTGGCATAATACATTAGATCGAATTTGATAAAGTCATTGTGGAAGTATGTTTCATTGTTCTTCCAGGCATAAATAATGTATGGATGCAATTGTATTTCCATTATCAGCGACAGTCGGTTATATATTCACGTCCGGATTGAAATCCTGGAAGTGGGATGGTGTTACCTGGAATGGTGTACCGGCTTACTACTTGGCTTCAAATGTTGCCGTTATACCTTCTGGTGGTATATCAGCGACAAACGTCCAAGGTGCTTTAAGTAGTCTAGATGTAAGAATATCAACTCTTAGTACATCTGGTGGGCCTGGCGCTACTACAGCCAGTGCCGTGACAATCGTCAACGTTGGAAATCTATCTGGCACAAATGTTCAAACTGCATTAAGTGATTTAGACACAAGGTCGACAACACTCAGTGGAACTATTAATACTCCGACACAAGTTGCATTAAATTTGAAATCCAATAAGACATTTTCTATCGCGATGGCGGTTGCATTGGGATAGAATTTGCAGCTAAAGCCAATGGTTTCACTTAGTCTGCCAGATAAATACTATACATGAAACAGTTCTGTCAATTATACAGCCTTGATACAAGTACTAATCAGCTTACGATGTCGGGCATCAATATACCATTATCACAAATGTTTTTGGTACAAGCAAAGGGATTGACTTGGTTTTCTTTGGCAGATGGTGTTGGAGCTGTAAATTATACACAAGGACCTAATAGTGTAATAACATTACAAACGACGACGGGTCTTTTGAGCACTGATCCTTTGACTATCGTATATGAAGATGGAATATCAAATAGCATTTTGACTACATCTGTAGGCACCTCGGCGGGGGCAGTTGTAAACTCCACCACTGCTTTGGCTACTAGTTTGATTATTAAAGCTTCACCTGGAACACTCATATCTTTGTGTGGGTATAATTCTAAGGCGTCCGCACAGTTTATACAACTACATAATACAACCTCTCTTCCATCAGATGCCGCAATCCCTATATATAGTTTCACTGTTCCTGCTGCTTCCAATTTCTCATTAGATGTTCCTGTTTTTGGCATCCCATTCACGACCGGTATAGTTACTTGTAACTCATCTACTGTCGCTACTAAAACTATAGGGGCTGCTGATTGTTGGTTTACTGCTGTTGTGAAATAAAATGAGTATCAAAACATTAACTCCCAGATTGGGGCGAGGTGGAGGCTACATGGCATATCCTGAGAGCGGATACAATTGGGCCAACGCATGGGACGGGAACTGGTCTGATGCTGTTAACTGGAATGCACGCGTCATACCGACTTCTAGCAATAATGTAGTTTTTAATTCGACTGATGTTAATGGTAACGAAACTATCTACCTTAACGGTAACCGAGGCGCTACTTTATTAACATTTAACAACTCAGGAAATACTTTAATATTAGGAGGGACTGCTGCAGTTCCTGCAAGCAGTACATTGATCATAACAGCTTCTGCTACGAATGCGCCTGGTATCATGGTCAGCACAGGTGCCGGGACTGTCACTATCGGTAACTCGGCAGCTGATGTAGCAGCGACCATTACTCAGAATCAATCCTGGAATGTGATGCCTGGTGAAGTGTTATCTGTACAGGATGTTACTACTAACGCAAATACAGCTCAAACGCTTGATCTCAATCGCGGTACAATCTTTGGTGGTAATGTTGCATTTAATGGTGTCGTTTCCAACAACGCGAGTAATCCTTTGTCGGGTACTTTATCCATTGTCAGTCAAAATATGATAGTCGGAGGGGCACCTATCTATACATTTAATAGTCCTAGCACATTTTCTGGGGGCATTTCAATTCAGACAGCCGTAGCGCCTAATGGTCAAACAGTACAGGTCGGGGCTGATAATGCACTCGGAACTGGCTTATTAAGTTTAGGTGGTAGTTCTGGTGGTTCTGGTACTGCTCATCTTCAAGCGATAGGCAATGCACGATCAATAAACAATCCTGTTAATATTAACCATACTGGATCAGGAACAACTTTCATCGATGGTTCTAATTCATTAACATTAATTGGATATTTTAACTTTTACAGCACCACATTATACAGTGCTATTACCGGCGGACTTCTGACTTTAGCTGGAGATGTTTATATATCAAATACGGATGCTGCTGCGCAGACCGCAACCTTGGCAGGAAATGGAAATACACTTATAACAGGTAGCATATATAATAATCTTCCAAAAACTAACGTTAATGCTTCCAACTTAACTATAACCAATACTGGATTAACCACACTCACCAACAATAACACATATGGTGGAACTACTACATTAACCAATGCGATAGTAGCTGTTAGTGGTTTATCTGCATTCGGCGCGAGCACAGTTAATATCAACTCGACTAATAATGTATTGATTAATGCAGGAAATAGTAATTTCAATGTTAATAATGCAGCAACGGGATTAACAACAAGTTATTATTTTCTTAGAAATAATATTACATTGTTAAAAGCGGTAAAACAAGCAGGGGGTAGTACGTTTTATTGTTATGGTTCCGGCGGAACTTTAGTACTTTCGGCCTTTGACTTGAACGTCAATAATGGGGTAAACATTCTAGGACTTGGTAACGCAGCATTTAATGGCATTGTAACTAATGCCACGAGTAGTAATACTGCTACTACTGGTATTTTTACTCATTATGGAGTTGGTGGAACACTTACCTTGGCTGTTTCTAACACGTATGTAGGTCAAATTACATTACAAAGTTCCGGAGGACAATCTGGTACTGGAATGATTGGTCAAACAATAGCAAAGGGGCCCGCCCCTTTTGGACTTTCTGGAAATTATATATATTGGAATGGTGGTTCTGGAGGAAATGGATGGTGGGAGCCTATAATATTCCAAGCTGACAGTAGCCCTAAACCTGCTGCCTATGCATTTATAACAGCTAATAACAGTGGTGCTTCTGGACCAGTTATTACATTAGATACCGCAACGTCTTCTGCTGGATATGCACGAGATTTCTTTTTAGGAAATGGGACAAATACTGGTGTCTTTAACAGTGCCAACAACTTTGCCATGCAGCAAGGTCCGACAGCCACCAGCAACATGACGGCGAACTTCATCAACAACGCTTACGTCAATACGGCTGGTTATTTTATACCCTTGAATAATACTGCAGGTACGTATGGTGTCTCAATGGTGCTGCTGTCAGCGACGGTACCTGTGGCTGGTATGGCGCTTAATTTAGATGGTAATACATTAAACAATGCAATCAGTGGAGCTTTACAAAATAACACAGGTTTGATGTCTATCAACAAGTATAATACCAGCAACTGGAGTCTCATTGGTCAAAACAATACTTTGACTGGTGGTATTAACATTGCCGGGGGTACATTATCTATTGGTAATGGTAATACTGGTTCTATAGTAACTAATCCTGTTGTGTTTACTGGAAGTGGTACTCTTAATATTGCGGAAAGTGCTAACACATCCCAGATGTTGAGTAGTATAGTAGCAATCGCCGGAGAGGATACAATCAAATTGACGTATCCTGGTTCTGGTACCAATACAGTCATCATATCAGGAATTCCTGCTCTGATTGTTTCTAACTCTGGCGCTGCCGCTATAAATTTTGTGGCCTCGAATGGTGCTAGCAATAAAATAGCTCTGTCCAGTGTTGCTCCCAATACATTCATAACCGGCAACTCTGCGGTCACTAACGTAGCTACAGGGTATTATTCTAATGGTAGTAACTATGCGTTTTATGATACCAATAACTATGTAAGAGGTGTCAACTGGGGTGTAGATGCAAATACATTAACGACTGGGGCAAGTGCTTCATTTGGTAATCCATCTAGTACCAAAATGCAACAAATCACAGGGACTATCAGTGCTCAGGCTGGCAGTTCGCAGGTAGGTGCTGTTAATATTTCGGGGGCTAACGTTAATTTGGTATTGGGTGGTCAGTTACAGTTGTGGGGTATACTTAAGTCGGGAACTGGTAGCTCTATGATCAGTGGAGGACAAATAATGTGTGCTGGTACTGGTAATATGTATTTTATTCGTTCTGATAGTGCATCTGATATATTGATGATAAATTCGCCAGTAATTACCAATGGTACTAACGGCCTTGTTTTTACTGGCGCTGGAACGACAATTATCGGAAGTCCTTCTAACTCATGGACGCTAGGTACAGTTAGCGTTAATGGTGTTGGAGGAAAAGTACGATTGGATGGATCGAACGCTTTGGGTGCTAGCTTTCTTATTCCTAGCGCTGGTGTTGCAGGTGGTTCAAATACTCTGAATGTATATGGTGGCACATTAGATGCACGGGGTGGTAATGTCGGTCCCAAAACACTTTACTTAGCTCCTGGAACGACTCTGGACAATTCGATGAGCGCTGACTCTATTATATCAATTGGACAGGGTAGTGGCAATTCTAATCTTTGTGGTGCAATCACAAATACCGGTGGTCCTCTCACACTCATAGTAAATAGTGTCGCGACAACCGTATTTGGTAGTATACAAGGTAAAGGTTTTGATCAATCAACAAATACATATTCTGGTGGCCTCTATGTTAGGGGTGCGGTTAATGGTGGCCCGACATTAACTATAAACAAGGCTAGTGCATTTGGACTCGGACCAACATGGTTTGGGGATATTATTAATGGCGCCGGGCTTAATAACATCAACACTACATATTCGTGGAATGGAGCAATGTCTAATGTCGGCTCACTATTCCTACAACAAGATATAGCGTGGACTGGTGGAAGTTGTCCTTTAATGTTTGGGAGTGGTCCTATTCATCTTTGTGGAAATCGTACGATTTTTAACACCTCTAACAGTCAGCTTCCAATAACGTTTAATGGCCCTATAACAGACGATAATAATCCTAGCGGCTTATTAATCGGATACAGTACCACTATCAACTTTCCCCCTGGTATGATGAGAGGTACCAACCCGCTATATTTATTGACGGGTGCAAGTACTACTCAGACCGTATTAAACGGTAATAATACTTTCCAAGGTGGCCTCAGTGCGGGTTATGGATCAGTAACTACAACGGCCAATTCAGGAACTCCTTTTGGTGTGGGTAATATCAATATTGTGGGAAGGGGATCTGGTGCAAATCCTATAGGCAATAGTTCTCTGATATTGAATCCAATTGGCAATACAAATGCTGGTCTCTCTGCATTGACATCACCAGGTTCATCTTTCAACTATTCAGGACTCGCCTATATAACAACATACAACCAATCCGGCGGGATCCTAAACTTTATATTAGGGTCGGGCCAGTCTGGTAATATTTTTAACAGAGTTGGTCGTGGAGTGTTAGTTATCGACGAAATAACTTCATTGAACTGGTTTGGAAAGTTATCAAATATTCGTATTGCCGCAGGAAGTACGTCTCCCCAAGTTACTAATGGGATGGTAACACCTTCTATAATAGTGGGGTTGAATAATAGTACGACTGCGACATTTGCAACACATAACACATATAGCGGGATTGTTCCTGCTGTAATGGATTTAGTCAGTACTAGCATGGCAGGGTCAAATAGTAACACGAAATATCTAGCCGCTGGAAACACCACAATATCTACTAATGCTTCATGTTATGCTCTACAGACAGGCGGCACATTTACTATTGGTTCTGGTACTACTATTAATATCGGTGATGGTATTAATCCATCAGGGGTAATTATAACCAATTCTACATTTGCCGGTACTGATAACACATCGACGATTTCCTTTAGGGGATCTGAAGGTATCATATATGCATCGGCGGTGAGTCCTACAATTTCGCCCGTTATTTCTGGTAGTAATGGTATCACATTCAATCTAGTAAACGGAAATAATACATGCACATTGACGCAACCTCCTGGTTGGGTGGGCCCAACTACTATCAATAGTGGTACACTCAAATTTACTACAAACGGTGGGTGGTCTTTTCCTGCAGGTGTGGATGGATTAGGTATTCTTAATATTTCTAATACTGCAAATGCCGTTACTGTTAATCAATCACCAGGAATGCATTATCTGGGGGGTTTAACTGTCGGTGCCGCGACTGCTAATATGATATTAGCCGGGGTAGGGTCTACTAATATAGTGGCGTCGCCTCCTTGGGGTGGCACAAATGGAGCGAGTGTTACACTGTCTAGTGGTATCTGGGTGATGCCTGGAGGCAATAATAATATATCATCAATTTTACTCAATGGGGCTACATTGATTATTACTGCTGGCCGAAATTGGTTTAATACCGTCACTAGTACTTTCAATATTAGCGCTGGTAATATATTGTTCTTGGGTGATCGTTATAGTAATGAATCCGCGGGCGCATCCACTACCCAAACTACAAATTTAGTGAATGGCCTTCATGAATTGGCCTTCAGTCAATATGGGTTTACGTTGGGGGGAAACACAGCGAGCTCTACACAAATATTCAATCAAATAGGTGGTGCATTTCAAGTAGGAATGTCGTTGAATACTACCAATCAAAACACGAACAATACCATGGTTATTGGTAGTACAAAGGCCGGAAATGTTTGTTCTTATTATCTAAAGGGTGGGGGTTTTAGAGTCGCTGGAGCTGTATCTAGTGGTGGTGTAGCAACTGGGGGCGGTTCAAATAACTTTATTTGGACGGGTGGAACATTAAATGCAGGAACAATGACTATGGCGAACTTGTCTGGTGGAGATGGTATAAATTCTGCGGCAGGAACATTATATCAGTCATGCACAGACTCTAATAGTTATCTTGCGCCAGGGGACTTGGCATGGGCCCCTACATATTATCTGGGTGTTTCGAAGCAAGGATATGAAGGCCAATTCGCAGGTAAAATTGCTATTACCGGTGCATATCAGGCAGATGCTAGCGTATATTCATCTTATATGTTGTTCAATTTAGGTGGCTTGGTACAAGCTTCTGTATTCCATGATGCTGGTATAGGGAAATATGATTTTGTCTCAGTATCTACTCTTACTACACTCAATAGTGCTGTGAGCTTACTAGTAAATCCTCTTCCTGGATTTACTATGCGTGCTGCTGATGCAGCCCTGAATGTTCTCACATCAACAGGCAACGTGACTGGTGTTCTTGCAAATGTAGCAAGGGGAGGAACTATTGCTCTTAATGATATAGTGTTTACCGTTAACTATCCAAATACAGCAGCAGGAAGTATTGCACTAACTGTTGCTAATGATACTTCAGTCAATCAATGGAATGCAGTAACCGGTTCCAATTGGAATACTACAGGGTCTTGGACTGGAATAGGTGCTGGTGGTATCATCCCTAATGCTAACATATATACGGCTCGCTTTATGGACGCGCCTGTTGCTACTGGTGGTAATGCAGTAAATTTAGACACAAACATCACAGTAGAGGGAATTGGATTTAACAGTACTACCAGAAGTTACATGATTAGTAGTAATAATGGGAGCGCATTGACTATTGATAATACTGGAGGAGCAGGGGTTGCTGGTATTAATTGTACTAATGGTAGTTTTGGTGCAGGGCATGTTATAGCATCTCCAATCACTTTAAACAGTGACACATACATCAACGTTCAAAATAGTGCTGATTTTTTAACTCTAAGCTCTGTCAATGGTAATAAAAATGTTACCATCTATGGTGCTGGTACGTTGACTATTAATGGACCATGGGCTTTATCAGGCGCTCTTTCCTTAAACACAACAACAAGCAACAAAGGATTGGTATTAAATAGCGGCGCGAGTCTTCCGAACCTCAGTGCACTGAACTTTAATGGAACCAATAATAACATATTAATCAATACACCAATTAATATTACAGCCCCAATCACAGTGAATGTAAATTCCATGAACGGTGTATATACTGCCAGCGCCAACCAAGCAGCTGCGGTATATATTGGTGCTAATGGTAGTACACCCATAAGCATTGGTAATGGGAATACCGCCTTATTTTCTGGTCCAATTAATTTGATTGGATATAGTACATTATCTATTGGTGTAAATGATAGCAGCAGTAATGCTTGGTATATATTTTCTGGTGACGTTACTAATAGTGTATATTCATTTAATAGTAACGGGCCGTTTGGTGCAGGTATTCAAATAACTACCACGAATGGTATTGGTGTTCAGTTTACTGGTAACATTGGTGCTAGTGCATCGTTGACGCCTATAAATCTTACTATAAATGGAAAAGGATCTTATGTTTATATGGGATATCCTGGTAAGACAGTAAATCTTTATACGATGACTATGATTCCTGTAGCGACAACTGGCACGATCACAACTATAAGTCCGTCATTAAAATTATACTTGCAAGGTGATATAACTGCATATTCCTTAGTGGCAACAGCAGTCGCGAGCAATTCTATAAACCAAATTGTGGGAACATCTGTTTCGGCTGCGAACAACTTCAATATTGTCGGAAGTCAGAATATGATATATAATGGTGTTATCGGAGGAATAGGGACAAACGAAAATAACATTGCACTTAATTCTAAAGTAGGAAATCCATTCATATTGACATTAAATGGAGTCAATACATTTAATGGAGGTCTTACTATTGGTAATGGAACGGTTAGTGCTGTTTGCGTTAGTGCTACTACACTATCTGCTACATGGGCCGCATCGAACTCAAGCTCTGTTCTTACAGTCTCAAGTACACTAGGATTAACATTGGGCCAGACCGTATCCGCCGGTGGAATCAGCGCCGGTGCGATCATTTCTGACATTCTTTCACCTACTACAATCGGAATTAATGGGGCGACGACAGGTACTGGATCATTGGTAGTGTTTGGAAGTGGTAGTGCTGTTGGAGGGCCTACGAATTCTGTATATCTCGGAAGCACCACTTATAATGAAACAGGTAAATTAATTTTAGTACCACAAACTCCTTATGCGACAACAGTCGTGAATAGTATTTCATCTGTGGGTAGTGGTATTGGGAATGCTATTGTTGGTGGTAATAGTAATATTGCATCTTTAATAGTCAATGTGGTTTCAGGTAATGATATATTCACTGGTAACCTCGGTGGTTCTTTCATAAATGAGAATAATCTTTCCCTCGTTAAAGCAGGTTTAGGTACACTCACGCTCGCAAATACAAACACTTATACAGATACTACAATAATTAGCTCCGGTGAGTTACAAATCGGTACTGGTGTGGATGTCGCAACAATATCAACCTCAAGCTTGGCTGTACTAGATACACTGACATTTAATGTAGGCTCAGGAAATCGTACATATAGCGGGGCTTTAAATGGAGCTGGTATATTAAATCAAAATGGTACAGGGACGTTAACATTAGCAGGCACAAAAACATTCACAGGTTCGTTCAATATTAATGCTGGTAAGATTACCATATCCTCATCAGGCATGAGTAATTCTATGTCCGCAGTAAATGTGGCAATAGGCGCTACATTTTCATCATCCTTGAATAACGGATTTGGAACTAGCCCCACAGGTTTATGGACAGTTAATGGAACACTTAACAGTGCATTTCAAGCTCAAGGCCTTCCACCCAACGTAATACTTAATAACGGGGCGATGACGGGATCTGTTTTCGCATCATTCGGTGCATTCTATCCAACCAATGCTGGTACTACAATCACGTGTAACGGAAGTGCCAATTCTATAAATTGTGGTAATGTGGGAGCGAATATATCGTTGACCATATTGACTCCCCTATCCACTGATGCAGTTTCAATGCCTGCTTATTATGGGGGATCTTCGATTCTTACTGGTGCACTTACGAAAGCGGGAGCAGGAACATTAATACTTGGTGGTAATAATACAGCTACAGGCACTACTACCATTTCTGGTGGAACGTTGCAGGTCGGTGTTAGCGGGACAACAGGATCGATGGCTACAAGTGGTATTGTTTTAAACAATGGTACATTTGTAGTTGCTCAATCTGGTGTGGCCTCTTCTTTCACATTCCCTGCAATAAGTGGTATCTCTGGTGTTGGTAGTGTTTCAGCTACGTCAGATACATTAGTATTCGGTTCAGGGTCAAGTTGTGTTATTGCTACAAGCGGCGCACAATATTATAATGCAACCTCAGGCGCTGGTACTGTATCTCACGGTAATAATATTCAAGCAACTAATGTTTATCTATCGGCTAGTGGTGGTTATCCAATTACATTTATCGGAGATACAGGCAAAGCCGGCGCGGGTGGTAATAATCTTTATATAAATACGAGTAACGGCAATGGAGCCGTCTATCTAGATATTTCCGTTGGTAGATCTGATGCCTGGTATAATTTAGCATCATTAAATGTCAATGCAGGAACAGGATTAATTTACTGGTATGGAGGAAGGGGAAGTACAACTAACCAATCAACTCCCATATATCTATCTGGTGGAATTGTTATAGCGGCTAATTTTTGGTCACAAAATGCCCAGTCAATATATTTGAATTGTACTGCATCTAGTTTATTGAGCGGTGGTTTATATAATGCGGCGTCATTAATAAAAACAGGAACAAGTATGCTATCTGTCACTAACACGCAGTCTCATACCGGCACAACAACGGTTAGTGCGGGAGGGCCGATGAATCTTTTAGGCACTATAACTACATCTGTCGTTACTGTGAATGCTGGTACTCTACAAGGAACTGGCTTCGCTAAAAATAACGTAATTGTTGGTAGTGTGGCTGGATCGACAATTCGAGGAGGTCAAGGAGGAACAGGAACACTATCAGCAGGAAACATAACCTTTGGTAGTTCTAGCTCAATCCTTGCTGTCGGATCTGATGGAAGTTCTACGTGTTCAGTTATTGCGTTATCTGGTACTGCTACTTTGAACAGTATGACCGTCAATTTTGACTCAACACCACTCAATGCTGGTTCCTATACAATTATGACGGCTTCGTCTATTTCAGGATCAGCGACACAAGGAACCCTTCCAACAGGAAGATCCTGGTCTTCCCTTTCTGTTTCGGGTGGAAATAGTCTGGTGGCAGTACTAACATAAGTATCACATGAATCTTTCTGATCTACAAACGGCATCTTCTACAAAAAATATCGTATCTACAGTCTATCAAACAACCGCGAATAGTTTTACAGCATTGCTCGCAACCTGGCAGAGTTCTGTTGATTTAATTTGGGATTCCGGAAAACCTGCAGAGGTCCTTGCAGATATGGGAACAAACGCAGCCCTTATGTTGAATATTTCTCAACTCACTTCAACATTCCTCGAGACTGTCTCTCCTGGTTGTTGTGCCGATCGTCTAGCCAAGATACAGAATTGTATTGCAAATCCCGATGGAACTGTCACTCTTTTAGGAGAGATAGTTACCCCTCCGGAAGAGGTAGTTACCCCTCCGGAAGTCATATAAATCACCTGAACTTGTTCTGAAGTGATTCTTGTTTCGATACTGCTTGTTTTATAGCAAGGAGAGAAGGTTTAGTCATCATCATGAATTTTTGAAGGTTTGTAGCATAGTATGCGATATTATCCCAGTATGCTTCAGACATTGGGATGGCTCTGGCCGCTTGTCTATCCCATGGTATGTTACTGACAGCCATGAACGCTGCACCCTTTCCCCAAACAAATAAATTGCGATCGTCGATTAGTTTTTGAAATGGATCTAGGTTACTTGTTTCCTTTGCCGTTTTTGCCCATTCTTTGAATTTTTTATATGAAGAACACATTGATACGACAATCCCCATATCAAGTGGATATTGACATACAGTATCTTTCGGGCGGGATGTATTTGACTGAAGAAGACTTGACATTCCTTTGGTGGCGCTTGCTAGTGTTTCTTTCCCTTGAAGTAGGCATACATCTACACCTTCCTCTGTGGGGGCAAATGGACACATATACTGAACCTGAAGGTCTTTGGTGAGTTCTGCTTTGTTGTTGAGGATATTTACAATATCAGAATCTGTAAGTTCAAAGATAAAGATATTAGATTTCCAAGGATTCCAAACGGCGTATGCAAGGGTACTTGTCCGTATAATGAATGGTCCCACCAGCAACTCATTAGGTGATATTTTTACACCAGGTACCTTCCAAAAGGTTTCCTCTGTTAGATCTTTGGCAGGCGCAGTGACCGTGATAATGGCTAATAGTATTGATATGATGTATCTCATACCTCTATATTAACTCTTTTGAATGGGATCTACAACAAAATTCTTTGCGGTACTCGATTTTTATCTGTACTGCCTATTGGTTCGGAATTTTTAAAATCCAAATAAACAGGTGATTCTAAATGAAGATGTTCAGCAAAAGCCTTTAAAAAATCTTCATACTTCGAGTCAATCGAATTGACCCATAGAGAAATATAGTCAAAATCGATCACTTCTGATTTACGATACACCAATCCATTATTATCAGAATCAAGAAAATCTCTTATAGTCAAAAGACCATTTAATGGAGCAGTAGAAAATAATCCCATAAAAGAAGGGAGTGTCGATTCTTTCATTGCTTTTGATATAAGTCTAAGAACCATTCCATGGTCAGTGCTACCCCTTTCAGGATCGTAGGAGATATGTGAGTAGTACGCAGCTGTCCTATCTTTGTTCGACAGGAATAATACTGATGCTTCTCCTGCTTCCATTCTATCAACGGATTCACCATTTCTCATATGCAATGTTAGGGGACTTTCGACCAATAAAGATTCTGATATAATACTATTATATCTCCCTGCCAAGGCTGCATTATCTGAATCTCTCATGTATTATTTATGCTTCTTTTGATAGAAGTGTTCGAGAGGGGAGCATAATGTCATATTCTCGTTAATCCCCACGGCACACTTCTCATTCCAAGCAAGAACCGCATCCCTTGCTTGTTCCTCTGTTTCGAATGTGGCAATGTTCCGTAACTTCCATGGAGTGATCTCCTGCTGTATGTAAATAATCTTCTTCATGCTATTATTATACAATAATTATCTGGAACCTGCAACCTTTATAAATATATAGGCCCTGCAACCATACACTCGCGCTCGACATCTTCGCGAGTGAATTTGACTGGATTGCCACGACTGCTGAATGCGGTGGCGGATTGAGGTGCGCCTTCTAAAGAAATTAATTTATTTTCATCACAGTTGAAATATTTCACAGAGTG
>SESG01009778.1_pt1 | contig 20742 bp, 15 predicted proteins | sample 3171421 | NCBI WGS metagenome assembly SESG01 (sample SAMN10866946, study PRJNA518727) | freshwater metagenome | biome: subpolar coniferous forest; feature: holomictic lake; material: water; isolation source: holomictic Lake 227, 6 m and 8 m depth | place: Canada: near Kenora, Ontario | collected... | reverse complement strand
TCCCTTGTACATGATTTTTTGGAATTCCGATTTGAGGAATATAGATCACCCACATATTCATGATGCCGGCCGTTATTGTTGTGATCCCGACAAAAGTCAGGGGCACAATGGTGATCCAGGCATACTTTGCCTTTCCATGGTTGATGATATAGGAAGTTCCAATAACCAGTGCGATTGTAGCAAGCAGCTGATTGGCTGTTCCAAACATGGGCCAGATCGTCGAAACGCTTCCTGTATAGATAAAGTATCCCCAAAAAATGACGACCAATCCACTACAAATCAGGTTCCCCGGCAACCAGTTTGTCTCGCTAAATGGCTTGTATATTTTCCCGAATAATTCCTGAAGGATAAATCGGGCAACACGGGTTCCGGCATCAATAGTAGTGAGGATAAACAAGGCTTCGAACATAATGGCAAAATGATACCAATACGACATGAGCTTGTCCAGGCCGGGAATGGCAGAGAAGATTTGAGCCATCCCAACTGCGAGGGAAACCGCACCTCCGGTGCGTCCTGCAATATTCTCCCCGACTTCTGCAGCAAGTTTGGGCAATTCGGAATGGGTAAAACCCATAGCCTGTAATTGAGGCAAAATCTGGGCAAACTTCTCCGGTGATACATTGATCTGAAAATAATCCAATGGATGCAAACTTGCGGCAGCAATCAGCGCCATGATACTTACCATTCCTTCCGCAAGCATTGATCCTACTGCGATCGGACGAATGTGGGCTTCATTCATAATCATCTTGGGCGTAGTTCCTGAACTGATCAGTGCATGGAATCCTGAAATAGCACCACAGGCAATGGTGATAAACAGATAGGGAAATAGCGTTCCGGGAATTATCGGTCCTCCACCATGGATAAAGGATGTAAAAGCAGGCATCTTCAAAGTGGGTGCCACGATAATGATGCCTATGGCAAGCATCGCGATAACACCCAGTTTCATGATTGAACTCAGATAATCACGGGGCGACAGCAAGAGCCATACGGGCAATACCGAGGCAATAAATCCATAAGTGGCCAACAGTATCGTTAAAGTTTTATGATCAAAGGAAAACCATGAGGCCATGGGAGAGGAAGGGATATAACGACCAAAGATCACGGCAGCCGTGAGCATGATCACTCCCATGATCGTCGCTTCAACCACACGCCCTTTCCGAAAACGGAACATCCAGATTCCCATGAAAATGGCGATAGGAATGGTTGATGCTATCGTAAACAGTCCCCAGGAGGATTCGCTCAGGGCATTCACCACCACAAGTCCTAGTCCTGCCATTGCGATGATGATAATCAAAAATGTTGCTAAGGATGCGGTGACGCTACTGGTGACTTTGCCAATTTCAACCCGGGTGATTTCGGCCAGTGACTTGCCATCATGACGAATCGAGGCAGTAAGGATCACCATGTCGTGAACCGATCCTGCCATGACAGCTCCGACTACCATCCATGCAAATCCGGGAAAATACCCGAACTGACACGCCAGTACCGGTCCTACCAATGGACCCGCCCCGGCTATCGCAGCAAAATGATGTCCGAACAATACCCATTTGCTCATCGGGAAGTAGTTCTGGCCATCATAAAAACGCCCGGAAGGCATGATGCGTGACCGGTCAATCACCAGGACCTTTGCAGCTATAAAACTAAAGTAATATCGATAAGCCAGTGCAAATATCGCAAGTGCACTGATAATCAAAGGCATTGCATTCATGCGAATCAATTTGTCGGTAAATTTAGTAAATTCGTATGTTTATTTGATTTTTCAAATCATTCAAATTGGAATGACTTAATTATGCCCATAATTTAATCCTGGAATAATATGCCCCTTGATGGTGAAAGTAATGCTAAGATGATGACCCGGCTTCAGGAGATATTGCCTTTTTTACAATGGCTACCTTCCTATGACCTCCGTCTATTTAAGTGGGACTTACTCGCAGGCATTACTTTGGCATCTTTTGTTTTTCCGGAGTCAATGGCCTACGCATCACTTGCAGGCGTTCCAGCACAATATGGCATTTACTGCTGCATGGCAGGCGGGATTTTCTTTGCGCTTTTTACCACTTCAAAGCAGCTTGCTGTCGGGCCCACTTCTGCCATCTCATTGATGATAGGATCTACCGTTGCCACAATGTCGGGTGGTGATCCACAGCAATGGATACAGATAGCTTCACTCACTGCTCTTGCAGTAGCCTTAATTGCCGTGATTGCCTACTTTCTGAAGCTCAGCGTTATCGTCAACTTCATCAGTGAGTCGGTTCTGATGGGATTTAAGGCAGGTGCCGCTTTGTCAATCATGTCCACGCAGTTACCCAAGCTGTTTGGCGTCCAGGCAGGCGGATCCAACTTCTTCGAACGTCTTTACACCTTATTTCAGAACCTAGAAGGTACGCATACTGCAGTACTCCTTTTTGGGCTGGCTGCACTGATGGTTCTTATAATAGGCCACTTTTTGTTTCCCGGAAAACCGGTATCTCTCGGAGTCGTGATCGTCGCAATTCTTTTAATCTCCTATACATCCTTGAAGTCATTAGGCTTAGAATTGGCGGGAAAGATGCCTGCCGGTCTTCCTGCTTTAGGGAAACCCGTTTTACATCTCCATGACGTAGAAGGAATTCTTGGCTTGGCCTTGGGGTGCTTTCTGATGGGTTATATAGAGACAATTTCCGGAGCCCGTATATTCGCTGAAAAATATGGATACAAGATAAACCCGCGCCAGGAGTTGCTTTCTATGGCAGCCGCCAACACAGCTTCTGCCTTCGCCGGGGGGTATGTCGTTAGCGGTGGACTTTCGCAATCGACTGTCAACGACAAAGCAGGTGCCAAAACACCAATGTCACTGATCATTCATTCTCTGTTGCTCATCATCATGCTGCTATTCTTTACCGGATTTCTGAAGAATATGCCGGAAGTAGTCCTCGCTGTCATCGTTTTGTATGCGGTATCTGGCCTGATAAAAACCAAATCACTGAAGAAATTATACAGCCTCTCAAAAGTAGAATTTACCGTGGCCATGGTCGCACTCCTGGGTGTCCTTTTCCTTGGAATCCTCTTAGGAGTGATGCTGGCATCACTGATCTCAATACTCGTGATCATCAAAAAAGCTACGGTTCCTCCTGTGGCCACATTGGGCCTGATACCCGGCACCCAGATGTTTTCAGATATCGTCCGCCATCCCGACAACAAATTGATTCCGGGAATACTGATTCTAAGGGTCGAAGCGTCCCTTCTATATTTCAATGAAAGCTATGTCTACGAACAAATCATCGCAAAACTGGATGCAAGTACAGAAAAAATAAAATGGCTGGTCCTCGAAATGTCTGCCGCTCCGGTCCTGGATGTAGGAGGCTCCAAAATGCTCATGAATCTGGTGAAGGAGTTAAAAAACAGGGACATTCAATTGAGGTTTGTTGAAGCACTGTCTGATGCCCGCGATATGTTACGTAAACAGGGGATGGAAGCCTTTACAGGAAAAATCTCCCGGAAAACCTCTCTTTATGAAAGCATTGAGGAACTCAGTACTGCAGATGAACCCTATTCTGTTTAAAACCAGAGATCTCTAATCAAGGTAACTTTATGCTAAACATGCAGTTTTAACAAAACGACATTTTTCCCATCTGTATAGCTATAATCCATGCTCTTGCATTTAGAACGGATAATCATTAGCGCAAGATTATCCGCTTCCGGATTTTCTTCCAGGATATTGATTGGCGCACAAGTGTTCTCAAAAAGCAATTCCAGGCTGCCATCTTTTTCCGAGTAATCCAGGCTGATGTCAATGTTATTATATTCAGGCTGAAGGCTGAGTACCTCTTCAACAACATGTTCGATGCTTTCGCTTAATTTCCGGGAAACCATATGCTTTTCACAGAAAATCCCCATTTCACCTTGTACGGCATAAATGTCAAATTCAGGGCTTGAAATATGATAGTTCACCCTCCGGATCCTGTGAATAAATGCTTTGGTCTTTTCTTTCAAAGGATGCTCAAAGATCTGCTCAGGAGTTCCTTCTTCATAGATGATTCCTTCATCCATATAAAATACACGGCTGGAAGTATTCTTTGCAAATTCCATCTCATGCGTGACAATGATCATCGTCATCCCTTCTTTTGAAAGGCGCCGTATCACAGACAATACTTCGCTTACCATCGTTGGGTCAAGTGCTGAAGTGGGCTCATCAAAAAGCAGAATTTCCGGTTCCATCGCAAGACATCTTGCAATTGCCACCCGCTGTTTTTGCCCACCCGAAAGCTCATCAGGAAAGCTGTTGGCTTTTTCTCCCAGTCCAACGAGCTTCAGAAGCTCATGGGCCTTTCTTTTGGCTTCTGCCTCATCTTGTTTAAGCAGTTTCATCGGGCCAATGATCAGGTTTCCCATAACCGAAAGGTGGTTGTATAAATTGAATGACTGAAAGACCATCCCCATTTTTTGCCTGATTGCAGGCACGTTAGTCGTCTTGTCGAGCAAGGGAACATTGTCAATAAAGATGTTGCCGCCTGTTGGCGATTCTAACAGATTCAGACAACGCAGGAACGTGCTTTTCCCGGTCCCGGATGGCCCAATCACAGAAATAACCTCCCCTTTCTGTATATCAATATTCACATCGCGGAGTACAACCAACTCCCCATAATGCTTTGAAAGATTTCGAACACTTATCATTTTTTTATCTCCCTTTATCTGTTGTTACGTTTTCTTTTCGGATCAGCGCTTACTTCTATGTAATCAAGTCCACGGGTAAGAATCCAGGCCAATGCCAGGTATATCACTGCAGCCATGATCAAAGGAAAAAATGCATCAAAAGTCCGGCTTCGGACAATGTCACCTGCTTTTGTCAAATCCTGGACAGCAATATACCCAACGATCGAGGTCATTTTTACCAGGGAAATAAATTCTCCCTTATAGACCGGGAGTACCTGTCGCAATGCCTGGGGTGCAATGATATTTTTAAAGGTTTGGACCTTGGTGAAACCTCCGGCGATCCCGGCTTCCCATTGACCTTTTTCGATACTGCTGATCGACATCCTGAACATCTCTGATACATAAGCAGCGAAATTCAAGCCAAACGCAAAAATGGCAACAACGACAGGATTTATGTTAACCGAGGCAAAAACCACATAGTAAATGATCATCAACAGAACCAACACAGGTGTTCCCCGAAGCAGGCTGATGTATAAAAGAGCAGCCCCTGAGAAAATCTTGTTTTTTGACATCCTCAGATAACAAATCAACCCTCCGAAAACAGAACCAAATATTGCTGCAAATATGGAAATGATGATGGTGATGAGTAAGCCATTCAGTATGAGCATATATCGCTTCTCTACAATCATATTGCTGTAAAAACTACGAGATACTTTTTCGAAAAAAGAGATTTTTTCGCCCTTCACAAGAGAATTTTCGCTGCCTGCGATCATGCTTTTCTGTGCAATGATACTCACTCCGGATTCATAATAAGGGTCAGAAAAATCAATCCGTTTTTTGCGCTCCTCAGTTACCATCATCGAGGCAGTAATCAAATCAATTTTTTTGCTTGAAATGGATGCCAGCAAACTGGCAAATGGCATATCTACAGGTACATATTCCTTCCCGATGGATAACGCAAAACGTTTTGACAATTCAATGTCAAACCCAGCGAGGCTTCCATCTTTTATTATCGTAAAAGGCATCCCGATATCACTAACAACGCCGTTTTTTAACGTGCCATTCGCAGAACTCACTGGGATATCAGGCATGGAATCGACACTTCTGTCAACCCAACGGTCAACCATATTCTTGTAAGTCCCATCGGATTTGATTTTGGCAAGAAATGCATTAAACTGATTGCGCAGTTCTGTGCTTTCTTTGTTGAATCCTGCTGCAATTGGTACCACAAACACATCTTTGGCCAGGATTCCCAATTCAGGATTTTTCTTTAGAACCTCTATTGCAGATACCTGGTCATATAAAATAGCATCTACTTTGTTGTTATTCAGAGAATTGATCAAATCGCTGATGTTCTGGAACTGAAGAATTTCCGCATTGGGATATTGTTTGGTTGCCCAACTGTCATGAACAGAACCCATCAAGACTCCGATCTTTTTATCTTTCAGGTCATCAACCCCACGCATTTTTAACACGCCCTGGGTAGCGGCAGCTTCACTGCCACTTTTCACAATGGCAGCCAATCCTCCCTTATAGTAACACTGACTAAAAAGTACTGTTTTGGCTCTTTCTTCTGTTATCGACAGGCCCGCACCTATCATATCAACTTTTCCTGCAATGAGGGCAGGGATCATCGCCTCGAACTTCATGTCAATGATTTCAAGGCGTTTGTTTAATTTTTTGGCAATAAACCTGGCCAATTCAATGTCAAATCCTGTTATACCCTGGTTGGCATCTCTGAATGAAATAGGTTCAGTAACCGCAGCAGTGCCAAAAATAAGAACATCTTTCTGGCTACCCGGGGCAACATTCGGAATAGGGGCAGGGGATCCTTTTTTAGGAAACCAGCGTTTCATCATATCATCGTAGGTGCCATTCGCTTTCAATTCTGATATGGCTTCGTCTGCTCCTTTTTTAAGTAAAGTATCCTGCATCCTGAAGGCAAAACCATACTGATCATCAGCCAGTAATTCCGTGAGGACCACGAGACCGTCATTCTTACCTGCAATGTTTTCTAAAACAGGCTTGTCGTAAACAGCTGCAGAGGCAGTTCCTTTTTTAACTGCCATCGCACAATCCAGAACGTCATTAAAGTAAATGACCTTGGCATCAGCAAACCGCTTCTTTACAAACTGATCTGCCGCAGTACCTGAGGGTACGGCGATCGTTTTCCCACCTCCAAGCATTTGAAGGCTGGTAATTGTTTCTTCTTTTTTTGCACATCCAAACAAGGAAAGCAAGAAAGCAAGAATCATTAGTCGCATGATGTTCTTCATAATATGTCTATAAATCAATGAATCTTAAGCCAGTTTTTATGATGCTTCCAATTAGTATCATCGGGGAATATTTTATATATCATCAAGTATAAAATATATAGCTACGTTAAATTAAGTATAAAATGCTTTTCAAAGCTAATAAAAAAATGGACACCACAGGAAAACGCCGATTTTTTACGAACCTATTCACTGTTGGTATAATTCTTTTATATTTGTATAGTATGAATCATTTTGAAAAATAGCATTTCTTGCTAAAACACTTTCATTTTACCATTATTTGCTTATTGATTAATACATTTAACCCTGATTCACATTCTTTTTGAATTGTCAACACATATTACATCAATACCGTCTTCGATGAAAAAACAGAAACTCGAAAAATTAGAAGCACTGAGGGGATTTGCGGCGCTTTACGTGGTATTCTTTCACGTATTGCCCCAAAGTTTTTATTTGTGGGGAATCAATTTTGGCATTTTATTCCGTTTCGGTCCGGAATCAGTGATCTTGTTTTTTATTCTATCAGGCTTTGTTATCAAATACACCTATGAAAAATCACGGGACAAAACCTTTAAGACCTATTTCATCCGGAGGTTTTTACGGCTTTATGTTCCATTAATAGCAATCTTTCTTCTGGGATATGTTTTAAAGTGTTTAGATGAAGGAACCTTTACAAATCCCGAATTGTTAACACTTGGCGGGAATCTGCTCATGTTGCAGGACGTTGCCACACAAAAACCAAACGTGCTCTGCGGTGTCTATCTTGCAAATGGCCCTTTGTGGTCGCTCTCTTACGAGTGGTGGTTTTATATGCTGTTTTTCCTTCTCGTTACCAAAATTAAAAGTGTACAACTCAATACCTGGGTGTACACGCTGACAATTATTGCTGCAGTTTCTTATTTGTTCTATCCGTTCTTTATTAACCGCCTGGTCATGTATTTTGCCATCTGGTGGATTGGTGTGAAATTTGCGACTACTTACCTGGCAGGTGCAAAATTTGCGATCCGTGATTATTTACCCTATACCGGGGTTTTGCTAAGCATGACATTGATCCTTGCCTTAAACCTCTTCTTGAAAAGGGATCTGATCCATACTTATGTCTATCCCTATTCTGCGTATCCGATCATTGAATTCAGGCATTTTGCCTTTGCCCTCATCGTCATGTTTTCATCCCTTATGTGGCAGAAATTCAAGTGGGTCGGATTTAATTCTTTGTTCGGAATATTTAAATACATCGCGCCATGCTCCTATGTGATCTATATTTCACATCACTATCTGGTTGTTCATGCTACGTATCTGAAATTCCTAAATAACAGGGGATTGGAAGTTGGACTCTACATCGTTATCATGATAGCCTTCTCTTATCTTGTTGAAGTGTTCTTATACAACAAGGTGAAAACCATGATCCTGGGCTAAAATTGCCTGGGCATGCCCCTGAATTTTATCCGCATGATTTTGAAAATTCACCACTCAGTAGAATAGTTTAATTGATGCGAAACACACCTGTCTCTTCATCCCGTGAGGCGATTTCAATAAAAGTTCCCTTGGCATGAGGTGCAAAGACCTCGTTCACAACGGCAGGGTGATTGTTATGCTTTGAGAGATGGGAGAGAATCAGATGGGTGAGAAAGGGCGCTTTATGCCTGTTGAAAAGATCGAGGGCCTGACGGTTGGAGAGATGGCCCACTTTGCTCTTTATCCGGTTTTTGAGATAAACTGGATAGTTCCCATTGTTAAGCATTTCCTCGTCGTAATTGGCTTCCAGAAAAGCCGCATGACAACGTCCGAAGTGATCAATAAGGTATGGACAAGCTTCCCCGATATCAGTGAAAACACCAGCCGTGATTCCATCAGCGATTACTGTAAAACTAAAGGGATCAGCGCCGTCGTGCAATTTAGGAAAGGGACAGACATTCAGGCTGCCAATTTTTAGCTTTTCATTTCCTGAAAAAATCTTCAACAATCCTGATTCAATATCCAGCGAACTGTTTAGATAAGTTACAGAACTGAGATAAACAGGGATCCTGAATTTCCTGGAGAGGAACTCTACACCACGGATATGATCCGTATGTTCATGAGAAATAAAAATAGCGCGTACTTTCTCCATCGATAAACCCAGCCTAAACATGCGCCGCTCAGTTTCCCTGCAGGAAATTCCAGCATCGACAAATATTGCATCCTGCTCATTGCCAATATAATAGCAATTGCCGTTGCTGCCGGAATTTAGTGAAGCGAGAAAAATGGACATGGGTGCAATGTAACAAAGTTTTTTCTGCCATGAAGAAACTAACTTTGTTAAACTTTTAATACCAAAACTATTTACCACAAATGACAATATTTCTGATTATCCTGGCAGTCCTCATCGTGATGGTTTTCGTCATTTTATCTCTTTACACCTCAGTAAATTCAGGGGCTTCCAAATTCGGGAAGTGGATAGAAAATATTTTTAACGAGAAACCATAAAAAATCGCTTGCCTGCTAGAACTAGTCCTTCACGATTAAGGATGAAAAATTGACGAAGCGTTTTGGAACGAAAAACAAAGATGGTAAAATATAATTTTGACAGATTTATTGAGCGTACGAATACCTCTTGTGTTAAATATGACTTAAGAGAAAAAGTATTCGGCAACAGTGAAGTGATTCCCATGTGGGTTGCCGATATGGATTTCGAAACTCCTGATTTTATAAGAGATGCCATTACAGAACGGACCATGCATCCTATCTATGGATATACATTCAGGAATCCATCTTATTATCAGCCGATTATTGATTGGATGCACTCTCATCACGATTGGACGATCAAAAATGATGACATCATTTTTTGTCCGGGGGTAGTTCCCGCACTCAATTTTGCAGTCCTGGCATTCACAAAACCCGGTGATAAAATTATCATTCAAACACCTGTATATCCCCCATTTTTTGGAGCCGTTCGGGATCATGACAGGGTGTTGGTTTACAATCAGTTAATTCAAAAGGAAAACACATTCGAGCTGGATTTCAATTTGCTTGAAGAACAAGCGAAAGACTCAAAGATGCTGATTCTGTGTAACCCGCACAACCCGGTGGGTCGTTGCTGGACACGTTCAGAACTTGACCTGATCGCACAGATTTGTTTAAAACACCATGTGCTGGTGCTTTCTGATGAAATTCATGCTGACCTGGTAATGCCAGCTCACAGGCACCAGGTCTTCGCCAATCTATCACCTGAAGTTGCGGAAATCACCATCACGGCACATGCGCCAAGCAAAACATTCAACCTGGCAGGGCTTGCAACTTCGTCTGTCATCATTACAAACCCGGAACTTCGAGCTCTTTTTTCACACTTTGTAGAAAAAATGCACCTTGGGATGGGAAACCTTTTCGGTAGTATTGCGTCCACTGCCGCCTATACTCATGGCGAGCCATGGAGACTGCAACTCATAGAATATCTGAATGATAATATAGATTTTGCAGAAAATTTCATCAAAGCAAACATCCCTGCATTAAAGATGTTCCGTCCTGAAGCCACCTATATGATTTGGCTCGATTTCAGGGAATTCAAGTTAGATGATGAAGCGCTAAAACAGAAAATAATCCATGAGGCAGGACTAGGCTTAAACCCAGGTACGGATTTCGGTCCTGGAGGAGAAGGCTTTATGCGGATGAACATTGCCTGTACAAAGTCAACGCTGAGGAAAGCGCTGAATTCACTGGCAAAATCTTTATCACCAGTAGAAGAATTGGGTTTTTCATAGTGATCAAACTATCATTTAGGTGGCCAAGATCGTATTCTGCCTGCGCTGATTTTTCGCAAACAAGTTCAGATTCTGTATAATTTTAACCAAAATGGAAAAAAATCACCTCACCCATCCCAATGTTATTATTTTTTCAGAGATTTACTCCCTAATATTGAAATATGGAAATCAAGATTATCATTGACGATGATGAGCAGCTTGAGCTGGCATTCTTTGGAAAATTAGACACATTGGGTGCCGGGGAAATAGAAACGAAGGTGTACGCTTTGCTCAATAATGTAAAGAAGTCGGTTTATTTCGATTTTGCCGGGGTCACTTATTTATCATCCATGGGCGTGAGGCTGTTGATTTCTTCTCAGAGATTGGTAAAGAGATCAGAAAATTCCCTGATCATCATCAATCCCACTGATGCAGTCCGACAGATACTGGAGATGATCAAACTTGATGAATTGATGGGATAAATCCCGCTTTTGTATTGCCATTACTTCACAATGACTTCGTTTGCGGTTTTCAGTAAGTCTTTTGGAGTTTGTATGCCGTAGGTTGTCGCTGCTGCAGGATTGATCACGGTTTTAATTTGTTTGATCCGGCTGAATGGGATGTCTGCCGGTGATTTACCTTTAATTACAGCAATTCCGATGTCGGCAATCTCTTTCCCCTGCTGAATAAAATCCCCTGCAATTGCGGCAACAGCTCCCATTTTGACCTGGCTGCTGATGAAACAAAACAAAGGAATTTTCATTTTGCTTGTGACTTTAACCATACTCGAAAATGCAGGGATGGTATACGCATCTGGAAGTTGAAGGATCGCATCGATGTTTTTTGAACACAAGAGGGTAGTGGCATCAACGACTTCTGTAACAGTGTTTACCGGAATGCTCACCAGTTTAATGTGGTTCTGATCGCATGATTTTTTAAGCGCAATGCCCTCGCTGATGGCAGCAGGTTCTCCTGGTGAGCTAAGCACGCCTATAGTCTTGGTGTTGGGGAGGTATTGTAACACGAGCTTAACACCCTCGTCAGTATAGCTTAAAGCATCGATTCCACTTAAATTAGGTAAGTGATCAGAATAGGATTTCCCAAGCCCGTTGCCGGCCGGATCTGCCACCACTGTAAACAAAATGGGAACATCTTTTATCTTTGAAAGCAATGCCTGGGTAGTTGGTAATGTCGTGGCAAAGATCAGATCGTATTTTTTATTAGCGACTGCATTGACAATATTGTTCAGCGTTGCAATGTCTGCATTGGCGTTGTATTCATCGAAGGAGAAATCCTTGTCTTTGACATGTCCGATTTCTTTGAACTCTTGCAAAATCCCATGAGTCACGTCAAAACAATCCTCCGAAAAAGCATAATGCACCATCGCAATATTAATTTTTCGGGGAAAAAGCTCCTTTTCTCCCAAAATGATACTGGCTTTATTCCTTGTAGCTTCGGTGAATTGAATTCCAAATTGCTTCGCCTTCACAGGATTGATTTCCAATACAGAACTTGAAGTCACTTTGAAAGGGATTGTCCCCGGATCAACTTTATTCAGTAAAATATCTGCGGCCATAGAACCCGCATCATACCCATTTTGATAATAGTCGAGGTTTATCTGGATCAGGCTTTCCATTTTGCTTCCTTTAGGCCTGGAATTAAACTCAAAATAGGGAATTTGTTTCTTTGAAACAGCTTTAATCAATGTTGAGATGCCGGATGCCATCAGATTATCCCCCATTTGACATACGGCGTCAATATTGGCGGTGGTCATTGCCAGAACAGCATCCGGAAGTTCTGAAGCATTGGAGGCTGGAAAAAACTGAACAGAAAAGCCATATTTAGCCGCAACACCTGTATACGCTGCCTTGAATTTAACTGAGATGATTTCCCCGGGACAATAGACAGTCCCCAGGGTCTTGATCTTGGGGGCATTCGCTTTGATCAATTGCATCATCGATTCAAAATCGCAAATGACACTACAGCCTGTAATGTTCTTTTTATGGTGTTTAAAATCAGTTCCTGCTCCTGCTAGAACAGGGTCAGCAACTGCAGTGAAAACAATAGGCATGGTTTTTATTGTTTTCAAACTTGCCTGCAAGGCCGGGGTACAGGATACGAGGAGTAAATCGTAGTTTTCGTTTTTAACCTGGTTCAGGATACTATTCAGGGTGGTGATATCTCCACTGGCTTTATATACATCAATGCTCAGATTTTTATCTCTTACCAGGCCTCGGTCTCCCAGGCTTTTCAATACGCCTTCTTCAACGGTTTCCAGGGTTGGAATGTCAACCCATTGAACAAGGGCGATTCTGAAGTTCTCCTTTGACAGGGAAGTGTTTTTTGTACGATTCGATCTATCAGAAATCAGGAGAACAGCTCCAACCAGAATGATGGAAAATAATCCTTGCGCTATTTTGGTAAAGTTCCTCATGTTCCCAATTACGAAGGATTCCAAGTCCTGTCAGTCGGATAATATAATCTTTTCAATGCCTGGCGCCTGAACCTAATTCGATAATTTAGTGAATCACGACAAATTTATTACTGATTCGGGGCGAATCATCCATGATAAGTGTCCAGGAATAAAGCCCTGGCACAAAAGAAGATGTATTGATTTTTATCACAGGATTCCCCTCAGAGACCTTGATTTTGCAAAGAAGTTCACCAAGCACCGACCTGATTTCCAGAAATGAGTTTCTGTTGCAAAAGACATTGCTTCCAATAGTAAATCCTATAGATTCATTGGCCGGATTTGGATAAGGCGCAGAAACCAATGCCGTCTCACTCAATTCGTCAAGGCCAACAGTACAGCCACTGTAATGGACATTATAACAAACGGTATCGAGGGGGTTCTGCACATCAAAAAAGGTATAGCGGATTATTGAGATCCCTCCATTACCCTGGCAGGCATAGTGGCCTGAAAAATTGTTCTGATTTGTTGTGCCTGCAGGAATAGGGACATGAACACTACCGGTGAAGGTGTTGGGGAGGTAACAGGCTCCCCAACAAAAATAATTGACAGAACCTGTTACTTTATAGATTTCCTTTTTCCTGCATTCTATTGTTTTAGACGTAGCCGCATTATTCGTCACAAATACTAAGGCTACGAGTTCCTGGTCCAAATTGGTCGAAATATAAACATCCCCATTATTGGCAATGGGACCCAATGAATCAGATAAACTCAGCGATTGTGCATTGGCGAATAATACAATTCCAAGTAAGGCAAGTGTAATCAGTGTTTTTTTCATGCTTCAATTTGTCAGATAAATTATCTTTTTATGAGCTTGCGGTCAGCATAAGCCTGTGGAGTTTTAATCCTCACGATGTATAGACCAGCAGGTAAAGCAGCCACGTTAATCACAGGATTGAGACTGCTGACTTTTTGCAAATTTACAATTTCTCCAAGTAAATTATAGATCTCAATTTGCTCTATCCTTTTATCACATTGAATCATGAATACATCAGAAGCAGGATTTGGATACATGCTTACTATGGGTTCTATTTCCGCTATCCCCACATTGGCAAGGCTCATCTTACAACCGTTGTAAATTTGCTTTGTAATAGTATCCTGCAAAAAGGCAACCAATTCCATGTTTTGCTGGTTCCACAGTTGTGACTTTGTCATACTAAAGGAAATGGTATCATGCTTGCTTGAAAGATCAACCGCTACTCCAAAGGGGCCGCCGAAAATTGCCCGTTCCACATAATTTAATTCAGTCATGTTCTGCCAGGCTTCCGGAATATGCGATTCGGTGATCAAAACAAGGAGCTTCAGGCTCGGGTTCAGAATGGGAGACCCTGACTGCAATGCGACATTGCCGGTCAAAGTAGAATCAACTAAATCCATGTTAAATATTGCCACGTTGGCATTTACCTGCATGGCAAGCCTTGCCTGGACATAGGGTACATAGCTTGGATACATGCTCTGGCCTTGATTTCCGCCAACAACCTGGTCCAAACCATCAAAAACTACTGTAGGATATCCTGTGATATCATAGAAGGTGTTCCTGGCTGCTGCTTCTGTGGTTTCATAAGGATCGCCTCCGTGGTATGAAATTACTGCCACTGGCCAATTGTTGGCAACCAACTCATCCAAACCCATGGCTGCACTGGGGCAATAGGTGCACCAGGTACCTGTAAAGTCTTCGCAAACCACCAAGGTGCGATTTCCAACAGTGGTATAGGCTCCGAAGCTCTTTGACTTTGTATTATTCATGACATTCTGATCCCCGGGGCAACTCAGCGTGAGATGGGCAACAAAATCGCCTTCCTGGACAGTCCAACTATCGAAATTGACCAACTGGGTACCCCCGGCCACGATGGATTGGGTTTTGACAGAGTTATAGACAATGTTGGTGCCTTGCATAAACTGCAAAGTCGCGCTGTATGAGGTATCCAGCGAACCGTAGCTTTTTATCAATGCAGAGGGTGTTATGATGTCTCCCGGCTGAAGGTATTCAGGAATATTAAGAGAAATTGCAGCAATATCAACATCTACTGCAGGATACAATCTAAGGGCGTCAATAAAGTAAGTATTCATATTCAGGCTGTTCCCAATAAATGTAAAGGAAAACTGCATGTTTGGAGCACCTACATCAGGCGTGTTGAAAAGCACATTCAGGTTTTCAGCTGTCAGGCTTTGGGTAACGGTATCACTCCATGCTTTATGCCAGGTAATCCCGTTGTCGCTGGTGGTTTCGATTAAAAGCACAAAAGATCCGGCATTCCAGTCAATGGAATGCGTAAAATCCAAAGAAAGGGCTGTTTGTCCTGTTGTGTTAATTGGCGGGCTCACCATTTTTTCTGTTCCGTTAAAAGGTTCCCAGGAATGGGGCCACATATAAGCTTCCGGCGGGGTCCCTCCGGATACGCCACCATTACCCTGATGCCATACCGGATATAGCGATACACCGGATTCGCTCCAACCAAAGGCCGGAGCACCTACCCAAAAATCCTCCCAAAGCAGAAACCCACCAAAATAGAAAGCCCCGGCATTAGAAGAGGTATCTGTCCCTTGTCCTGTTGCATTGATCGGAACAACAGTATAATTATAGGTTCCCGGAGTGCTTAAAGTCTCCGAAAAGTTTAAAACGTTTCCAGCCAGGGTAAACTGGGTTCCATCAGCCCGGATAACAACGTAGTTCCCAACAACGTTGTTGTAAAATGCACCGTGTGTGCCGAAAGTGGGAGGAGACCAGGTCAGGCTGCTGGATGAATCGTTTACAACGGTCATCGTCAGGTTATGGACAGGCCCTGGCGTATCCAGCCCAACCCATATGGTATCGGCACTGACGGAAACACTTGCGCCTGCGGTATTATAGGCAATGACTGAGAAAACATACATGCCTGCAGAAGGAACCGGAACCGGGTTAATCCCGGGTTGCCCGATTACTGGGTTATTCAGCGTGAAAGCTTTTACGCCGTTAGCATAAACCACTACGGAGTCGAGATCGGTCAAGGGCTGGCCGCAAGCCTCAATTGACGGATTCATCCAGGTAACGTATGCACTGTTACTGCCAAAGGAAGCTGAACTGGCACTGAGGTTGGTGACAAAAGAAGGCCAGTGCGCACCGACATTCTGATCGGATACAATGACATTGTCAATATAAACATACGTATACGGAATAGGCCCCAGGATATTGAACCCAATATATTTAACACCAGTGATCCCAGGTAAAATGACGGTATCGGTTTGAATGTTGCTGTTATCAACGCTGATAGTCTGTAATAAGGTAAAGCTGCTGGTGTCACCGGGTGCATTCATATATCCGATCTGAATTTGCTTTCCTGTAATCCCCGAACCACTTTGGTAATCAAAAATCACGGAGGTTGCGCCCGTGAGATTGATCCCAGGAGTAACCAGCATTACCCAATCAGCAAGTGACTGTTTGAAAAACGACATCTGACCCGTTGATGGGGAAATATAGTTCCAGGAGGAATTACTGACTGTTGACCACCCGTTTAAAGTTACCGAGTCATTCGTCCAGGCATTAAAATTCTCCTCGAAAATGAATGAATTGGTACTCTGTGCGGAAACCTGGCTTAAACTGCCAAGGAATAACATCAAACCGATTAATAGTAAGGTTTTTCTCATAATACACGTATCTAATTTTTGTTTTGATTGTTTCTTTTATTGACGTCAGCGTTTTTGGGCTCGATTGTGATTTGGGTCAGCATTTTTTTTAGCACGGCATCGTGTAACAAGCTTGCCTGGAGAAGACTATTCAGTTTCTCGCTCCCTTCGTTAGACTGATCCTGGTTTTGGTTTTCCGGATTATCCTTTTTGTCTTTGTTCATCAGCGTTTGCTTTTTCGTAAGACAAAGATCATCATGAAAAGCAAAAAATCAACACCTCATTGTCATGCAAAAACACACCAAAGTTATAATACGACCACTACATTACCACTACAAAGGCTTTAATTGGTGCAGATCCATTTAAAATGAAGAAAGATAGGCAATGAGATTCTGGGCTGAGTTTGAAATTCCTAGTTTAATTCTGAGCCTGTAACGTGCTGTTTCAAGAGCCTTTATGCTTTGCCCTGTCAACTCGGAGATTTCCTTATTTGACATATTGAGCCTCAGAAATGCGCATAGTTTTTGTTCATTGGGTGAAAGATCCGGGAATTTCCGAAGCAAGTTATCATAGAAATCTTTGTGAACCTGCTTAAAGCGCACGTCAAATTCATTCCAGATCTCAACGCCTATGCTCTTTTGAAGGTCGTGTGCAATGTGCTCTATCTCATTGCGCGTTTCCTCATTTGCTGTCCTCTGATACACGTCAAGAAGCCTTTGTGTTATTACAGCCAGAAGTTCATTCTTTTTCAAAAGCGACATCACGTTGGAAGCCAGCTCTTTATTGCGAAACTCCAGCTCACCTTCCAACTTATTCTTTTCCAATTGAAGATAACGCGATTTTAGCCCGTGCCTCCTGTAAAGTAATACGATAATCACAATCAATGAGGCTACGATTATCAAAGCGATAAGGATTATTGCCTGGTACCTGTATTCTTTTAACTGCCGCTCCTGCAAACTTCTGGCCATCTCATAATTCAACTCTAAACGGGAAATCGTCGCCTTACTCCCGTCTAAATCGAGGCTGTCTTTTGTAAGAAACCTGAGTGTATCAAAATGGTAAGCCTCAGCCAGATCCTTTTTCTGAAGGTATATATCTCTCAATAAACGGGAAGCCTCGTAGACATTCTTTCTGAAACCAGAAATTTGACTTATTTTGAATGACTCCTGTGCATATAATAGGGCATTCCCAAAATCGCCCCTCACAAAATAAAAATTTGCCAGGTTAGCAGATGTGCTTGCCAGCTGCTTTACGTCACCATTGACTTTTGAGATTTCATAGGATCTATGAAAACAGGCATAAGCCGAATCATATGTTTTCCTTTTTAAAAAGAATTGTCCCAGGTTGCCATAGTTAATACTCACCCAGCTATAATTCTTCATCCGGAGATTGATTGCAAGGGCTTGCCGAATATATGACTCAATGAAAAGCGTGTCATTTAGGCTTCCATAAACAGCACTAATATTGTTTAAGGCACCTGAAATCCCTGCGGTATCTTTTATCTCCCGGCTCAGACTCAGCGCTTTTTGGTAATATTCAAGCGCTTTGTTATAATTCCCCTGGCTAAAGCATGAAAAGCCAATTCCATATAATGATTTATATATCAGCTTTTTATCAATTATCTTCTCGCTTTTCTCTAAACATGTAAAGAATAGCTCGCTGCTTCTCTTGTAATCACCCAGGGCATCATATGCATATGCGTTTAATATAGATGCTTCAACATATTCTTTTTCTAGCTTATCATGTTCTGCCAGATCCATTGCCTGCTGACTCTTGATCAAGGTCTGCTTCAACGCTCCTTTTGACCAACTGATCCTGGCAATGCGCATTATTGCCTCCAGGCTATCAGATTTGCTTCTACCGAAAACAGATGACTGACCTGCAAGCAGAATCACCGCCAATAAACTGGCAAATATGATACAAGAATGGGGTTTAGCTTGTGTCATTGAATGATTCTGAAAGCCTGATTTTTCGACATTTTAAGTATTTGTATTCTGACAAATATACAAATTCTTGTACAGCCTAAAATTCAGACATAGCTATTATTGCCAATTAAAATTTGCCTTTATTAATAAATTTGTCTGATGTTGACTATTAAAAATACAGCAGATGAAAAATCAAATTTCCGCATATCGTTTGAGGATTAATTAACTTTGATAAAACTGTATCATGCAAATGAAAATCATTGCCATTCTGATTCTGGTCCAATTGATAACGAAAACCGGATCCGGACAGATCTGCCATCCGCAACTATTCGTTGCAAGTCAAGATGGACAATGCAACAACATGCCTTATGTTTTGGTTTTTGAAGACAATTTTGACGGCAATTCACTGGATTTGTCGAAATGGCAAATACAGGCCTGGGGGCAAGGGTCTCTCAGCGGGGATAATACACAGCAATATTATTCATTGGACAACGTCTCTGTTTCATCGGGTATTTGCTCAATTATTGCAAAACAAGATACAGTGCTCAGAAAAGCGATTAGCTGGTTACCTGACAGTGCAATTCTTGCTGATAGTATGCCAAACCTCAGGACATTTTATTTTACATCATCGAATATCTGGACAAATCATAAATTTGGACATGGTATCTATGAAATCCGCTGCAGGATTCCTTCGGGGAAAGGCTTTTGGCCCGCTTTCTGGATGTATGGCATCGATTCAACGGTCAACAACGAAATTGATGTGTTTGAGTTTTCAGATGGGAACACCGCAAAGCATCAAATGACCGCGCACTATAACGGAATGATGTGTGGGTCAAATTACAGCGGACCTGACTATTCATTGGCATTTCATACGTATAAAGTTGTTTGGGATCAATATAAAATTGAATGGTATGTCGATAGTATTTTAAAAAAACGACTTTCGAAATTTAACAATATTATCGGCCAAACTGTGGATTGTAACGGCGTAGTGGCAAACAGCACTTATATTCTTGAAAAAACGTTTCCTGTTGATTCTATGAATATAATCACCAATCTTGCCATACAAACAGGTGCATTTGCCCCGGACTCTACTACAGTTTTCCCCAATTCACTGGATATTGACTATATCAGGTATTACAAGCAAGATCTTGACACGGGTACCGGAACTGGTATCGCACTTGCTAATAAAAATCTGAACTTAAAAATCTATCCCAATCCAAGCAATGGCAGCTTATTCGTGCAATTCGTGGACTATAATTCGGCAAATTATGAGATCAGTTTATTTGATGAGCAAGGGAAAGTCGTCTTCAAATCAGCATCTGCAAATGAAAGTACGATTTGCATTGACCTCAGCAAATTTCCCGGAGGAATCTACCTTTTGCACATCCTTGATCCTAAAAACAATATGGATTTCGATTATAAAGTGATATTAACTAATAGAGAATAATTCGATTGAACGTATCCATTCATCACTGATTTGAATTTCAGCACCTGCCTCTTTCATCTCATCCAGTGCTTTCAGGTCATCATCGGGCATCATATTAATCGGTCGAACCAAATCAGAAAACACTGTAAATGAGAACCCAAACTTTAGGCCTTCAAGAACTGTGGCTTTTACACAGTATTCTGTTGCAATTCCCGCTACTGCCAGATGGTTAATTTTCAGGCGATGCAAATCCTCCTTTAATGATGAATTCTCAAAAGCAGAATAGGTGAAATTAGACTGATCCGGCTTTTTTTCAATATCAATGATATATGATGAATCGGGAACCAGAATTCCGTCAGTAAAATTCGCCCCATGTGTTCCCTGGATACAGTGCGGAGGCCAGGTGCCCCCAAAGGTATTGAAAGAGCAGTGGTTTGATGGATGCCAGTCTCTAATATAAATACAAAGATAATTGCGCTTTAGTGCCCAGAAAATAAGTCTGTTGAGTGGTTGAATCAATGAAAAAGTATTTTTTGCCGGTAAAACACCATCGTGACAAAAATCATTTTGAATGTCAATTAAAAGAATTGCAAGTCTTTTTTCCATCGAAATCTGCGCTATAAAAGGTTAAAACTACAATAATAATCGACATCAGTTATTTTTAAAAACCATTCAATATCTGTTACTGTTCAGGGGGTAG
>SESG01011463.1_pt1 | contig 20754 bp, 19 predicted proteins | sample 3171421 | NCBI WGS metagenome assembly SESG01 (sample SAMN10866946, study PRJNA518727) | freshwater metagenome | biome: subpolar coniferous forest; feature: holomictic lake; material: water; isolation source: holomictic Lake 227, 6 m and 8 m depth | place: Canada: near Kenora, Ontario | collected... | reverse complement strand
ATAATGGAGCAAATATAATTAATTGTAGTTTTGGGAGCGATTCTGAAAGTGTGACTTTGGAGAACGCGATAAATTACGCTTTAGCGCAGGGGTGTATTTGTGTGGCTTCTTCTGGCAATACTTCCAGTTATGGCAATGTATATCCAGCGCATTATGCCAATGTAGTGTCGGTAGGAGCTACGGATGAAAATGATTTAAAAGCTGATTTTTCAACTTGGGGGAAAGTGGATGTGGTGGCACCTGGTACTGATATATGGAGTTGTTCAGGAGATATTGCGGTTTATACTGCTCTTTCCGGAACTTCTTTTTCGGCACCATATGCGACAGGTGCGTTGGCTATGATTTTGCTAAAAAATGAGGCTATCCTTCCGGAAAGAGCCATAAATATATTGGAACAGACTGCGGATGATGTGGATGTGCTGGGAAGGGACTCGAAGACAGGCTGGGGAAGAGTAAATCTATATCGCGCGCTTACGGAAGAGGTTTCTTTGGTAACTGGAGAACTTAGAACATATGTTTGGCCAAATCCCTTTTCTCCAGCGAAAAATACCTATATCAATATCACCTTTAAATTTCCAACAATTTCCGACACCACCATAAAAATATATGATGGTGGGGGAGAACTTGTATGGGAAAAGACACTGGCTGCCGGAGAATTGATAGAAGGGTATAATGTCGCGCGTTGGGATGGAAAAAACAAAGAAGGGCGTGCGGTAGCTAACGGGACTTATTTTCTCTTGGTAAAAAACAAAATCAATACTGGAAAAACTAAAATAGCTATTGTCTATTAAAAGGATTAAATGAAAAAACTTTTGATTATAATTTTTACAGTGTTTTTCGCAGCACCTCTCTTTGCCTCTGGGGGAGAGGCTTTTGCGTTTTTGAAAAATGGAGTGGGAGTTCGGGCTGCAGGCATGGGCGGAGCGTATTCTTCCTTGGCGGATGATTGCTCAGCTTCTTTTTATAATCCAGCGGGGCTGGGGAGATTGCACGCACTCTCTTTGGCTGCGGATACTTATATTATGAGTTTTGGCAGAAGCATGAATTTTGTAGCTGTGGCTAAACCTTTTGAAATAGGCAATAAAGTAATAGCGACAGGTTTTTCTTGGATAAACTATTCCACTGGCGCAGATATTGAGGCGAGAGCTTCTAACACCTTAAGTTATGACAGCGTTTTTAATGATGCGGAAAATATGCTTATCGCCAGTTTTGCCAGTTCGCTTTCAGATAATTTATTGATAGGCGCTAATGCGAAGTTTTTATTTCAGAACATAAAAGAGAGTAAAGGCGCAGGTTTTGGTTTTGATGTTGGGGCGATAGCGAAAGTCACCTCCGCCCTTTCACTGGGAATAAACTTTTCCAATATATCAACAAGCATAGTCTGGAGTGGAAACACGCACACAGACGAACTGCCACTTACCATAGTACCGGGGATTTCATATATATTGCGTGACATAGCCGGAGCTAATGGACTTAATTTGCTTCTCAGTGCGGATGTATATTATAATAAATTTAATACACTCTTTTTAAAAGGCGGATTGGAAGGTGCCATTAATGATGTAGTTTTTGCACGGTGCGGGTGGAATGGATTTTCCTTATCCGTGGGTACTGGAATAAAAATAAAACCTTCTAAAATATTTTCGCTTAAATTTGATTATGCCTGGGTGGCGGATAGCATTGAAGTAGGCGGGGCTAATCATAGAATAGGACTCACCTTAGATTATATATTTCCAGGAATGGAATATGTAGAGCAGGGGAATGAAAGCAACTATGAAAATGAGGGAACTGTAAAATATGAAAAATATAAAGACTGGTAAGAAAAAAATAATAATCACAGAATATTTTGTCTCGCTCGGCGGCGGGCAGGTAGTTCTTTTGAATATGGTTAAAAACCTTAAAAAATATTTTGATGTACAGGTAGTCCTGTTTAATAGAGGTCCGCTGGAAAGAGAACTTTTAAAACTCGGTGTGAAACCTTATTTTATCCAGAGTCCTAAAACAGTAAAACACAGATATTTTTGGGACAGTGCGCCTTTTTTGATTAAACTTGCCCGCTACTTTCAAAAAGAAAAACCCGCGGTGGTTTTTGCCAATAACTTTTTTTCAGTAAAACTTTCAGCGGGGGCGGCAAAAATAAATGGAGTGCCTCTGATATGGCACAAACATGTGATAATTGAAAAAGACAAAAACTCATATTTGGCGGGCCAATTGAGGCTATATGCTGGACTGGTGGATAAGATAATATGCGTTTCACAGGCAGTAAAGAGGGCTATGGTGGCAATAGGTGTGCCTGTTGCAAAACTGGAGACAGTGTATAACGGAATTGAAAGGCAAAAGCCCTTGGTAAAAGAGGCGCGCCTCATACGGAAAAAATATAAACTCGGGAAAAGTTTTGTTTTTGGGGTGCTTGGGTTTATAAGAAAGAATAAGGGCTTTGATATATTTGTAAAAGCCGCGGAAGTGGTTTTGAAAAAAGAAAAAAATGTAAAGTTTCTTGTGGTAGGTAAGGCGGAAAAAGCGGATGAGCAGTTTGAAACAGACCTGAAAAAGTATACTAAGGACAGAGGGCTGAAAAAAAATATAATATTTACCGGGTATGGCGAGAAACAAAAATATATGAGCGCTTTTAATGTTTTTGTCCTTCCCTCCTTAAGCGAACCTTTTGGACTCGTGACTATAGAAGCCATGGCTATGGGACTACCAGTGATAGCGTTTGAAACTGGTGGGACTCCTGAAATAATCAGCAATGGGGTGGACGGCTTTTTGATAAAGGACATTAGTAAATATGCGTTGGCTGAAAAAATGCTTGAAGTGTATAAAAAAAAGAATAAAATAGGAAAAATAAAATTGCAAGCTATGGTGACTATAAAAAATAGATTTACGGCTGACAGACAGGCCGAAAAAATAAAAGAAATAATTGAAAATGTGATATCAGGAAACTAATGGAGAAAAATGAATAATAAAATTTCAGTGGTAATAATCACTTATAATGAAGAAAAAATTATTTCATATTGTCTTTCGGCCTTGAAGTGGGCGAATGAGATAATTTTGGTGGATAGTTTTAGTAAAGATAAAACCGTGGAAATAGCTAAAAAATATGGAGGAAAAGTACTTTTAAGGAAATTTGACGGCTATGTCAAACAGAAAAACTTTGGAATTGCTAAAGCAAAAAACAAATGGGTATTATCGCTGGATGCGGATGAAATAGTCACAGAACAGCTGAGGGACGAAATTCTTTTCGTCATAAAGAATGACGGACAAAATAATGGTTTTTTAATTCCGCGTAAAAATTATTATTACGGCAAATTTTTGAGGTTCGGAGGGGTGTATCCAGATAAGCAGGCGAGGTTATTTAAAAAAACCTCAGGGAGATTTGAAAAGGCGCAGGTGCATGAATGCGTAAAGATAAAAGGGCAGCGTGGGGAATTGCGCGAAGCCCTGTTGCACTATACGCGGGATACTGTGCAGGAACACATAGAGTATATAAACAGATATACAGAACTGGAAGTGAAGGCGCTTGCGGGGAAAGCATACAGGCCCACTGGCTATTCGATTATATTAAAACCTATATTATATTTTTTAAAACACTATATTTTTAAAGCTGGGTTTCTGGATGGGGTAAGAGGGTTAATTTATCATTCTATTTCAGCAATATATGTCTTTTTAAAAGAAGTAAAGGCAGCAGAAGTGTTGGGACTTAATGGAATAAAGCTTAAAACGACTTTATTTAAAAGAAGTAAAACCCTTTAAAATCGAACCGAAAGTATATTTTAAGGCGCTAAAATTTCGTTTAAGACTGTGGCGCAGACAGGCGCTGCGATATCCATTCCTTTGCCTTCCCCATCTCCTAAAATAGACAAAGCATATTTAGGATTATCAGCCGGAGCAAAGGCTATAAACCATGCAAGTAACTCACCGGACTTACCGGCAGTTCCTGTTTTTCCAGCTACCATAACTCCGCGAATGCGGGCTTTTTTTCCTATACCATTTTCCACAGTGTTGACCATAATGGAGGCTATTTTTTTAGCGGAACTCTCCAGCATAGATTTTTTAAGTTCTGTGGGTTCTGATTTATATATGAGAGTGCCTTCTACATTTCTGATTTCTTTAATAAGTTTGGGTTCCATCATTATTCCACTGTTAGCACAGGCTGCCGCGAGCATGGCAGCATGCAAAGGCGTAATCCGATAATTCTCTCCAAGACCACAGGCCTGCATAGCGACATTATAATTGCCACCGCCATCCATAGGGACAGTGCTTGTTTTTACAGGTATTGAAATATTTAGGCCTGAAGCGAAATCTTTAAACCCAAGGTTGAGTGTGGAACCAAAACCAAAACGAGAGCCATATTCAGTGAGGCCTGAAGCGCCTACAGCATAACCCATTTGTGCAGCGCCCATATTACAGGAGGACTCAATTGATCTTTCTATGGTATTTACTTTTCCATGTTTTTTCCAGCAGTAAAAAGTTTTGCCGTTAAGACTCGTCCAACCTTTACAGGTCACTGGAAACATTTTGTTCTCGGGAATATTTTTGTCAAAAATAGCGCCTAAAGTAACCACCTTTGCAATCGATCCAGGTTCATAAAGCTTATCAATGGAGCGGTTTAGCAGAGGTTTATTTGAATTTTCAAAGATTCTCCACCAGTCGGCATTAAGCGAATTAGGATTGAAAGTGGGCTGATTATATAGTCCAAGAATATCTCCAGTTTTCGGATCAAGTACTACTATACTGCCTCTGTACCAGCCAAGGCCTTTTGCTATGGCTTGTTGTACTTTGGTATCTATACTTAGATAGATTCTTATACCAGGTACCATTTTTGAAAAAGCGCCATCCACGCCTGTGGAAAATTTCCGTCCTGGCACATCACACCCCACTACATGCGCCGCATTAGGTCCAAGAATATATGTTCTTTTTGTTTTAGAATTTATAAGGTTATACCGCGCTAAAGGATCGCCATTTTTATCAAACATATAATAAATAGCCCCTTTGTTGCGCGCATCTTCGGCGGCTTCTAAAAGTTTCTTTGTTTTTGTGAGGTTAGGTTTATACTGAATAGCTTTGTTGTAGAAAGCGACTGCCGCGTCAATATTGCCATACGCAAATTGACAAGAACCGAGGCCTGAAATTGCCGAAACCTCTGCTGGATTGAGTTGCAAGGCGTGGGTAAATTCAATCTCAGCGTTTTTGTAAGCGCCTATGTCAAGAAATTGATTTCCATACTTTACATGATTAATAAAATCATTTTGTTTGAGTCCAGCAGCTATGGCTTCAGTATAATATTTTTCTGTTTTTTCATAATCGTTTTGTTTTATACTGACTAAACCAAGCCCATCAAGGGCAAGCGGACCAGAAGGGTTGAGATTTGTGGCTTTGTTAAAGTCAGAACTGGCATATGATATTTTGCCGTTGTTGTAATTTGAAATTCCGGTCTTTATATAGTACAAATATTTTAATTGTCTTCCACCGAAGTAAAAAACTATAATTCCTACAATCAGGGCAAGAATTCCAATAGTGATTATCTGTGTGCGTTTTCTATTTTGGTAGCGCCCGCCTGAACTCAGCCCGGGTAAAGGTCTTCTGTCAAACATTAGTGTTGCCTCCGTATTCTTATATTGTAGAACGAATAAACTGAAACGGGAGTATATTAGCATAATGAAAGTTAAAAGTCAAAAGTCATTTTTTTGTTGTCTTTTTTTAAGAAAAGGGAGTTGAATTGTATTACTATCCCATTGGCTTCTCGTAATTGACATAATCATATGGTTTGGTATAATAGATATGCATAATAGGTTAAAAAATTCACAGTGGTGAGACCACCCTAAAGTCCAAAAATGGAGGGCTTTTGAGAGTTAAATTTATTTTGTTTTTTGTAAGTTTAATGCTAATTTTAAGCCCTAAACTTATGGCAAAAGATATTTATAATATAGCATTTATAGGCAACTCTACAAATGCCGTGAGTGCGACTCTGTTTAATACAGCAGAGCTTGTGTGGGAAGAATTTAATAATTCAAATAGTGATGCCGAAATAAAAGGGATATATGTCAATGTCACTCCTGGCTCTAATCAAACTGAAGAAATAAAAAACATACCAAACCTGCTGGCTGTCGCTGGCAATCTGAATGAATCGCATAAACCGCTTATGGGCGCTTTAAAAGAAACTCCTTTCATATCTATTGCTTCTGGGGAGCTTGTGCCGGAGCAAAATGAGGAATATACTATTTTTCGTATGTGTCCAGGAGAAATTTCGCAGTCAGAGACGCTTGCGCGCTTTATTATGTTCACACTTGAACGCAGAACTTTTGCCGTGATATATCAGGAAGGGGCGCCGGAATACTTGAAAATGGCTGTGGCTTTCGGAAATATGGTAAAGCAAAATAAGCGGCAAATGTTGTATTATAAAGGAGTTGGAAAAGATCAGACTGATTTTGAACCAATACTTTTGCGTCTAAGGGATATGAAAATAGGAGTTATTTTTTATGCTGGAGATTTTGTGCAGGCGACGGCTTTGGCAAAACAGGCTTATGCCATGAAACTTGGAGCACTCTTTGCTTCCACAGATGAAATCAACAGACCATATTTTATAGGAAAAGGTGGACGGGCCGCCGAAGGAAGCGTGACTACTTCTGTATCGCCTCCTTTTGAACGAATGAAAAAGTTTAGGCCTTTTATTGGCAAGTTCAGAAAAAAGTTCGGCGCACCGGATTTGCATATGCCTTATGATTACGATATGGCAAATATGATAGTGGCTTATGTCAGTCTTACAAAAACAGGAAGCCCCACTGTAGGCCTGACTCAGTATCTCAAAGAGACTGTATTTGAAGGCATTCTCGGCAAAGTGAGCTTTGATGCAAAGGGGTTTAGAAAAGAAGACAAGTCCTATATTTATATAGTCGCAAAAAAAGCTTTTATACATAGAAAAATCGGTGGAGAAGATAAAGAGTATTCAAAGTAAAATTAAAAAACCTATGGAGTGAAAATGGCAAAAAGGCTGGGAGAACTGCTCTTAGAGGAAAATTTAGTAACTGAAGAGCATATAAAACAGGCCATAGATGAACAAAAAAAAACAGGCGAGCCCATAGGACGCATTCTTGTAAAATTGGGTTTTATTACTGAGGAGGCGTTATACTATTTTCTTGCGCTGCAGTTTGGTTTGGAATATTTGGATCTAACTGAGGAAAATATTCCAGAAGAGACTATAAAAACGCTATCAAAAGAAATGGCGGAAGAGTTTAACATCTTGCCAGTAAGCAGTAGTGAGGGAAAAAGGGTTTTTGCCACAACGGATCCAGATGTACATTTGTCTACAAAAATTAAAGATAGGCTTTTGCTTCACGGTGTGAGTATAAAGATTGTAATCACTTCCGAGACTTCTATGCGAAAAGCGCTTGCCCGGTATTATGGAGTCGCTCAAAATTTGGAAATAGATGACAGCTTGAAAGAAATGATTAAAGATGAAAAAGGCGTGCAGGAGGAAAATATTGATCTTGAATTTGATGAGTCATCTTCTGCGACTGAAAATGATACTCCAGTAATAAAAATGGCAAATGCCATAATTTCTGAAGCAGTAAAAATGAAGGCCTCAGATGTCCACTTGAATCCTTTCCAACAAACGCTGGTGCTCCGCTACCGTATTGATGGCGTACTTCAAACGCAAAAATCACCTCCAAAAAAATATATGGCAGGGTTATTATCGAGGTTTAAGGTTATGGCAAGGCTTGATATTATGGAAAAAAGAAAAGCACAGGACGGGCGCATAAAAATAAAAGTACAGAACAAGGTTATAGATTTGCGCGTGTCGGTGCTTCCAGCGATATATGGAGAAAATATTGTAATGCGTATCTTGGACCAAGACACGCTTCAACTTGATTTATCCAAACTGGGGTTTGAACCGAAAGAACTTGAACTCTATAAGGAAGCCATTCAGTCTCCTTATGGACTGGTACTTCACACTGGACCTACGGGTTCAGGTAAAACCACTACACTTTATTCGGCTTTGTCCACTGTGAATGATGTCTCAAAAAATATTATGACATTGGAAGACCCAGTGGAATATATGCTTCCAGGAATAGTACAAGTGCAAATGCATTCCGAGATTGGACTTACTTTCGCTACGGCTTTAAGATCTGTGCTCAGACAGGATCCAAATATAATGATGGTCGGAGAAATTAGAGATAAAGAAACTGCCGACATTGCCATTAGGGCAGCGCTGACAGGACATTTGCTTTTATCCACCCTGCATACCAATGATGCGCCATCGACTATAATGCGGCTAATTGATATGGGGATTGACCCAATATATGTGGGTTCAGCGGTGAGAATAATAATAGCACAAAGATTGTTAAGGAAAATATGTGAAAAGTGCAAAACCTTGTATGTTCCCACAGATGATGATTTACATATACTGCAGTTAACGGATAAAAATATTGAAGGAATTAAATTTTATCATGGAAAAGGTTGTTCGGTCTGCAAGGGAAGTGGTTACAAAGGACAAACAGCCATATATGAAATAATGCCAATGACTACCGAAATTTCGGAAATGGTTTTTGCTAAGGCAAATATTAACGAGCTGAAAGAACAGGCTATCAGGGACGGAATGCGTACCTTAAGACAAGTGGCGCTTGAAAAATGGAAATCAGGAATCACCACCCATGCGGAAGTGATAAGAATAACCACGATGGATTAATTTGTGATAGAGGTTTATAGGAAATGGAAACCGCACCTTTTTTAGAAACTAAAATTATTTAAAGGACAAGACATGGCTGAAGACAAAAAGATCGGAAAAATTCTTTTAGAAGAGGGAATGATTACCGAGGAACAGCTGGCACAGGCTTTAGAAAAACAGGTGAAAACCAGTGAGGCACTGGGATTCATTCTGGTGGGGTTTAATTTTATTACAGAAGATGTGCTCTATCACTTTTTGGCTATGCAAGAGAATCTGCGTTTCGTAGATGTGACGACTATAAGTTTGGAAGAAGAAGTCACCAAAATTATTAATAGGAAAACAGCTTTGAAATATAATATTATTCCTATAGAAAAGAAACCAGGCAAAATAGTATTTGCCACTTCCGATCTTTTGAATAGTGCACTTAAAGCAAATTTAAAATATGAGCTGGGGCTTGAAGCAGAATATGACTTCGCTTTTGTAGGCACTACAGTAAGTGCGCTTTTAAGCGCTATTGACAAGTATTACGCACTGCCTACCGGACCAGGCCTGGATGAAGCTATCGATGCCGCCGGAGGGGAGGACTATTCAATAGAAATTATTGAAGATAAAATAAAAAAAGATGATGAAATGGAAGAGGGCGACATTGCTGGAGACAACAGCCCGGTCGTGAAATATGTAAATTATATGATTGAAAACGCAGTAGTCAAGAGGGCTTCGGATATTCACATAAATCCTTATGAAAAGAAAATTGTTTTGCGGTACAGGGTGGACGGTTCGCTTGTGGAAATGCCCCCTCCTAAAATACAGTTTAAAAAGCCACTTACTTCAAGGATAAAACTTTTATCAGGAATGAATATTATAGAAAAGAGAATGCCTCAGGACGGGCGTATGAAATTTGTACTTTCAAACGGAAAGACCATTGATTTGAGAGTTGCCGTGGTGCCTTCTATTTGGGGGGAAAATATTGTAATGCGTATTATAAACCAAGAGGCGCAGTCGCTTGATATGGCGGATCTGGGGCTATTTCCAGAGCAGATAGCTGGAATTGAAAAAGGTCTGGCCCGACCTTATGGAATGGTACTGGTGACTGGTCCGACTGGTTGTGGGAAGACCACTACTGTTTATTCTTGTTTGAAAAAAATAAATAATCCGCAGGATAATATTATGACTGTCGAGGACCCTGTGGAATACCGGCTCCCACATGTCATTCAGGTGCAGGTCAACCCACTGGCAGATTTAACTTTTGCAAATGTGTTGAGATCATTTTTGCGGCAAGATCCCGATATTATGCTTGTGGGAGAGATTCGTGATGATGAGACGGCTTCCATCGCTGTCAAGGCAGCGCTGACAGGACATCTTGTTTTGTCCACTCTGCATACTAATGATGCCCCCACCACAATCGCCAGGCTCGTAGATATGGGCATAGATGAAATATATGTGGGCTCTTCGGTGCTGGTCGCCTCAAGCCAGAGGCTTATAAGAAGGATATGTCCTAACTGCAAAGAAAAGTTAAAAGTAACAGATTATGCTAAAGCAAAAAAAGGTGGAATCCCATCTGAACTTATAGAAGGAGTGGAATATTACGAGGGCCGTGGCTGTCCTAATTGTAATTACACAGGTTATAGAGGGCGGCTTGCCGTATTTGAAGTGTTACCTGTAAATATGCAAATCAGGGAGGCGATTTTTAAAAAAGCCACCTTAAATGCTTTGAAACGCGTATCCTGGGAAATAGGAATGAGGACAATCAGGGAATCTGGAATAGAACAAATGAAAGCAGGGCTGACCACACTTGATGAGGTTTTGAGAGAAACCCTGCACGATAAACCTCTTGCGGAATATATGAAAAAAGGAATCAAATTCGCATAATAATTACTTTGAAAAATTTGAGGCACATAGAGGCCTCGTTAAAAAATGAAGGAGTGTAAAATGAAAAAGGATTATCTTTTTAAAGAGGCAAAAAATTTCTTTTCTATTTTTGAGGCGAAAAGCGAAATTTTGACAGGCATGAAAGTGCCTGGTAGTGTGACTTTGATAGGAGACACTTCTGAATTCAATAAAGGCAAAATAATAGGCGCCAATATTGACAAACAGTCAGTTATGTTCGCTCAAAAGCGCAGAGATAAGGATCGCTTCGTTTATTTTTATTCCAAACGGTATGATGAAAAAATAAGGGTAAATTTGAGCGAACCTCAAATTCATGGAGAAAATGGTTGGGCCAATTTTATGGCTATGGCATTGTTTGAACTTGAGGGTAGTGGAAAGAGGATTCCCGGAATGCATGTCTATATAGACAACAATATCCCAGATTTTTTTAATTGTAATAATGTGGAGGCCTTGCAGATAGGGATAGTGCAAATAGCCGAGAAGTTCGGTGACTGGACTATGACAGCTGTGGAAACTGCTGAACTTTGTGCTCAGGGTGATTTTAAATTTATGAAGAAAGAAAGAAATTCCGTCAAGTATATGCCTATATTGAATGGACAAAAAGGAATGCTCACTTACTATGATGCGGCTAAAAAAGAAGCAGAGAATATCCCTTGCGATATAAATTCAGTGGGCCTGTCTTTTATGGTAATGAGTTCTGGAATAAAAAATAAAAGTGTTGAAAGAAGAGTGGCGGCTATCAACGAAGAAGTAAAACAGTCGCTGGCTACCATAAGGAACAGCGGAGGGCAGGTAGAATCCTTGGACCAACTTTCAATGGAAGCTTTTGATGAATACAGAGGAAAACTTACCCTTTCTCAGAAAAAACGTTGTGCGTATTTTATCTCTGAAAATGAGCGTTCACAGGCGGCGGCGGGAGTGCTTAAAACAGGGAACATTCTGGCTTTTGTAGATATTGTAAACGAGTCTCAAAAAAATATAAAAAACAGACTTGAAATAATTGACGGAGAAAATGAAAGTCTTTTGAATATTATTAATGATGCTGAAGGCGTAAAAGCGGCGCGCGTGCTGAATATGGGTTTGGATGGCACGGTGTTTGTAATTGTGGATAATGACAAAAAACAACATGTGGAATCAAAAGTCAGAAAAGCATTTATGAACATAACCGGCTTGGACTTACAGACGGAACATTTTGAATTGAGCAATGTTATGGAAGAAGTTTCTGTAAATATATCAGAATTTGGAAAATGAAAATAGCTTTTCTTACATACGGGTGTAAGCTTAATCGGTATGAGACAGAGGCAATAAAACAGCTGCTCACAGGTGGTTCGGCGGAAGATCCTGAGGAGCCTGATTGGTATTTGATTAATACCTGTACGGTAACGGCAAAAATAGACGCGGAGATTAGGAGTAAAATAAGAAAACTTAAGGCTGCCCCCGGTAAAAAAGTGATTGTGACGGGGTGCACGGCACAGAGAAAAGACAAAAAAGAATTACTCGCAGGCGCAGATTTTATAATAACAAATGAAGATAAGTTCAAACTTGAAAAATATCCCAAAGAAGTGCAAGCCCTTGCTCCAAGACAGGCAAATGGAGTGCTTAGAGGATTCTCGGCAAGCAATAAAGCCTTTATTAAAGTAGAGGACGGCTGTGATAGGTTTTGTGCTTATTGTGAAATCCCTTATGTGCGAGGGGCAGTAATAAAAAGTAGAGGGCTTTTGGAAATTAAAAATGAAGTGGAAAATATGGTGACGGCGGGGTTTTCGGAAATAATACTCTCGGGAGTCAATCTCGGACTATTTGGATATGACAGGAAAGAAAAAAATGGATTGGCAGGACTCTTAGAAGAACTTTTAAAAATAAATAAAAATTTTCGCATAAGGTTGAGTTCGATTGGACCAAAAGAAATGACCAATGAGCTGATAGTTCTGGCAAAAAAATATCCTGAAAAAATTTGTCCACATTTTCATATGTCTTTACAGGCAGGCGAGGATAGTATTCTGAAATTAATGAAGCGTAATTATACTACTTCGCAGTTTGAGGAGAGAGTAGAGTATATTTTATCACACCTTCCTGGCGCAGCGCTTACTACGGATGTGATAGCGGGTTTCCCAGGAGAAACCCAAAAAGAATTTGAAACAGGAGCTGAGTTTATTTCTAAAATGCCCTTCTCGCGCCTGCATATCTTTCCTTATTCAGATAGGCCGGATGCTGCTGCTTCAGATTTTAAAGGTAAAGTGAGCAAAGCAGAGAAAAAAAATAGAGTGGGAGTGCTTTTGAAAATAGGCGCGGCGAAAGAAAAACTGTTTGCGCGAGCGGCCTTGGGTGGGATTAGGACAGTCCTTGTAGAAACCTCGAAAAGAAACGGAAAGCTCTGCGGGTACACGCAGGATTATATAATGACTGGTTTTGAAGGCGGAAATGAACTGATTAATAAATTGGTGAAAGTCAAACTCAAGACTATCACCGAAAATGAAGTGTTTTCTGAAATCATAAATTAATAAGAAGCGGAGGCGACAATGACTGAAACCAATTGTATTTTTTGTAGCATAATAAAAAAAGAAATTCCTTCAAAAATCGTGTATGAAGATGAAGAGGTTATGGCCTTTGAGGATATTAATCCAGCAGCTCCGGTGCATATTCTGATAATTCCAAAACAGCATATAGCGACCTTAAATGACCTAAAGGAGACAGAAGAAAAACTGGCAGGAAAGCTGCTTAAGACGGCAGCTTTAATAGCAAAAGATAAAAAGATAGATCAGACAGGCTATAGAACGATTTTTAACACAAATGCAAATGCTGGGCAAGTGGTGTTTCATATACATTTGCATTTGTTAGGAGGAAGAAAACTCACCTGGCCACCGGGCTGAGGAAAGCAGTTCTAAATTTTAAGAAATTGAAAAAAGTTAGAAATTTTGGAAAATAATAAAAATTAAGGAGACACAATGGCACGAGAAGCTATATGTCCTATGTTTAAAAAATGCGGCGGGTGTGGATTTTTGGATGTGGAATATTCACTGCAACTGGCTATGAAAAAAAATGAAATAAAAGTAATTTTAGATGAGTTGAAAATTCCCGGAGAAATAAAAATGTATTTTAAGGACGAATACTACTATAGAAACCGAATGGATTTTTCTTTTTCTCCAGAGGGACCAGGGCAGAGAGAAAAGGGGAAGTTTTATAAAGTGGTGAGTTTTGAAAAGTGTTATATAGCGAATGAAGGAGTTAATAAGGCACTGGCAAATGTGCGCGAGTGGTTTTTGAATAACAAGGCGCAAATCAGCGTGTTTGATAGTCGTTCCAATAAAGGTTGTCTGAGGTATTCCACCACCCGCAGTTCTTTTTATGCCAAAGACACCTCCATTACTTTTATTTTGAATAAAGATTCGGAAGAAGTGGATGCCCACAAAGTCCTCATAAAAAAGTTTGCCGATACCTATGAAGTGCCAAATGTGCTTGTAGGGCTGGTAAAACATAATACAGATGTAAGTATCACACAAGATTACGAGGTGATACGAGGAAATGATTTTTTGAAAGAAAGACTCGGAAAGAATATTTTTTATTTTCATACACAGGGCTTTTTTCAGAATAATTCTCCTGTGATGATGGATATGCTGCATTATGTAAAAGAAAAACTCGGGACAGGGCACGAACTCCTTGTGGACCTTTTTGGTGGGGTGGGGACTTTTGGAATTTTTATGGCAGATACCGCCAAAGAGGTATTTATCATAGATAATGATAAATTTAATATTGAATGCGCGCAAAAAAACATAGTGGCGAACGATACCAAAAATGTACGGCTTTTTGAAATGGATGCGAAAGAAATGAAAAAAATAGCATATCAGTTTGTGAATAAAAAATCTGTTTTTGTGCTTGATCCGCCGCGAGTAGGTCTGCACAAGGATACGGTTAAGTTTATTGAAGAGGTAAAACCAAAGACTATGGTGTATGTTTCCTGTAACCCGCAACAACTTGGGAATGACCTTCTGGCTTTGAAAAAGTTTTATGAGGTAAAAGAAATGGCTATTTTTGATATGTTTCCGCAGACTAAACATATTGAGTCTATTGTGCTGTTGGAATTAAAATAAAATTGTTTATACCAGGGAGCTATAATGTTTGAACTTTTAAAAAATTGGAAAGAAATTATAGATACTACAAATTTGTCTCCGGGACGAAAAATGGATTTTGTTAGCAAATGGCTACTGGCGACCCGAGCAAGTGTGTTTTCTATGACTATCACTTCGGTGCTTATAGGCACACTGTTGGCGTTTATTCAGGGCGTGACAGATGTAAAAAGAGCCGTGCTTAATGCTGTTTTGACGGCATTTGCTCTGGTGTTGGCACACGCATCAAATAATTTGATAAACGATTACTTCGACTATAAGCAGGGAGTGGACACACCGGACTATCCCAGAACTCAATATTCTCCGCACCCTCTTGCCTCAGGGCTTATGTCTGAAAAAAAATTGCTTATGGTTTTTTTCTTTTTTGGAATTATTGAACTGAGTATAGCGGCATATTTCTACAAAACCGTTGGGATTTGGGCTATGGTCTTTGCCATAGCAGGATTTTTATTGAGTGTTTTTTATGTGGCCCCACCTTTTAAACTAAAATACAATGGGCTTGGAGAACTGGCAATATTTATCATATGGGGGCCTTTGATAACGGTAGGTACTTATTATGTAATAAATGGAAATATGCCTGCAAAAATATGGTTTGCTTCAATACCGTACGGGCTTGTGGTAATGAATGTGCTCCTGGGGAAGCATATTGATAAGTATGAAAAGGATAAAGAAAAGGGAGTGAAAACACTTCCTGTAGTTTTGGGTTTAAAAAATGCTATAATTTTCACAAAGATAAATACAGGACTATTTTTTATTTCTATAATCATATGTGTCTTTTTTAAAGTTTTACAACCACTTACACTTTTGGTATTTTTAGCGTGGGGCAGGTTTATGACATTTATCAACATAATGTCAAAACCTAAACCTGAAACCCCGCCAGAGAATTTTCCTGTATGGCCTTTATGGTATGTGGTCTGGGCATTTTGGTTTAATAAACGCGCAGGAGAACTTTTCGTTTTAGGTCTTATTTTAAGTTTGATTCCGTGGTTTAAGTTCTGATAATGAGTGTTTTAAAGGCTGTTTGCCTTTTTTTAAAAGGTTTTATAAACAGCCATATATTAATAAACTTTAAGAAAGGCTTGTATTGTCTGGAGGTGTTTATTGGCTAAATATTTTTTATGTATTGTTTTAATATCAATGTTTTTCTTGCAAGGCTGTGCTGGTAGTTCGGTAATAGACTCACATACTAATCTAACAGCTTTCAATGTGACACTAAAAGTGAATTTTATTAAGCAAAAAAGTGAGTCTCTTTGTGGGCTTGCCACGATACAAATGGTCGCTGATTATTATGGGAAGACACTTAATTCTTCATATTCCACCTTACTTGAAAAAGAAGCTAAGATATTAAACGGAATAACTGCTGCGAGTTTGAAAGCCTGTATGAATGCATCTGGTTTTGATACGGCGGTTTTTTCAGGAACATTTGATAGCAGTCTTCAAGGAATATATAGACATCTTGATTTGAAAAGACCTATTATTATACTTGTTGCTGAGAGAACGGGAGCTATAGGACATTACATTATTTTAGCTGGATATGAAATAAAAAACAAAAGTTTGCTTGTTATTAATCCTGGTCGAGGTTATACAACAGTATCAGAAGATGATATTAAATCTATTTGGAAAAATAGTAGTTTTCTTGCTATTGTAGCATTGCCAAAATAAAATTCAAATTTGTTTTTGGAATCTTTAATATATACCCCCCCGATTTGATTTCCTATATATAGTATGTTATACATACTATATATGTATTGATAATGTTTTATTAAGGAGGATATATGAAAAAACTAATTATTTTTTTGATGGTAGCGTGCATGATATTCTCTCCGTACATTATATTAGCAGACTCATTAAAAAATAGTGCACAACAAAATGAAATATATATACTTAATAATTTAGTAGACAGCAGAAGTTTACTTTCTCTATCTGGTGGAAAATGCTGGAAGACCTGTGCAGATGACGATTATGGTAAGCTTAATTGTGTTACAACATGTGATGACGATGGTGAAACTGGCCCGGTTTCAAGTGGAGGTGGTTTTGCATCGCCTGAAGGTTTATTGTTAGGAGTAGTTGTGTTGGCTGGGATAGTAGCTTTTGTTTGGTATATGACAGCGCAGAGTAATGCAGCGAATGGAATTTGAAAATATATTATAAACATAAATGGTTTGTTTTTTAATTACTACTGGAAGTTGAATAGAATTAAAAAAAGAGTCCCTAAGGGGACTTTTTTTGTGCTTCTGGAAGGATTTGAGCTTGCGGTCTACTGTTTCGTAGCAGATGCTCTAATTCGCTGAACTACGGGTGTAATAATTTTTACTTCTGAAAAAACCATATTATAAAATGCTTTCAAGGGCTTTTAATTATGTATTTATTGATTTTGATGGAGTTTAATAAATATAAAGAATAATAATGTTGAAAATAATGGTTTCTTTTGTTATTATTTAACGCTGGAAAAGAATGTCTAAGTTGACATATGAGAATTTATAATAAAGTAGTCGGGGTGTAGCGCAGTTGGTAGCGCGCCTGCCTTGGGAGCAGGATGCCGCTGGTTCGAGCCCAGTCACCCCGACCATAAATATGGCTTTGAAGATAATTTTTATTTGCGCCTGTAGCTCAGTTGGATAGAGCAGCAGCCTTCTAAGCTGTTTGTCAGGGGTTCGATTCCCTTCAGGCGCACCAGTTAGCAAGTAAAGTAGGGCATATAATAAAGTGTAATCCCGGCTGCTTAATTTCGTCCCGTAAAACGGGGCGCCCGTAGCTCAGTGGATTAGAGCACTGGCCTCCGAAGCCGGTTGCGGGAGTTCGATCCTCCCCGGGCGCACCAGTTAACAAATAAAGCCTGGCATATATCAAAGTGTAATCCCGGCTGCTTAATTTCGTCCCCCGTAAAACTGCAAAAATAATAAACTAAGTATTGGGTATAAACGCAAGTGATTTTATGTTATTATTCTTAAAATAAAAAACCCTGAATTGATTGCGGGGAAAAAACGGAGGCGCTATGGAATTAATTACGGGAATGTTTAGTTTTATCATGCATATTGACAAGCACTTGGTGGTTATAATAAATCAATATGGGGTACTCACATACTGGATAATTTTTATTATTGTTTTTTGTGAAACAGGTCTTGTTGTGACTCCTTTTCTTCCAGGAGATTCTATGATTTTCGCACTTGGCGCTTTGGCGGCAGGAGGCCAATTAAACTTGGCAGGTATTACCACGGTCTTAATAGTTGCGGCTATCTTAGGGGATACGGTAAATTATCATATTGGAAAATTTGTGGGGCCTAAGGTCTTTGCTCAAAAAAACAACAGATTTTTTAAAAAAGAACATTTAATGAAAACTCACGCGTTCTATGAAAAGCACGGAGGGATGACAATTATTTTTGCCAGGTTTATGCCTATAATTCGTACCTTTGCACCTTTTGTCGCTGGAATAGGGATAATGAGTTATGGCAAGTTTATTGTATATAATGTAATAGGTGGAGTGTTATGGGTGGGCTTATTTATTACAGGTGGCTACTTCTTTGGAAATTTTCCAATAGTAAAGAAAAACTTTACCCTTGTCATAATGATGATAATTCTTATTTCAGTTCTTCCCATATTTATTGAAATGTATAAATCCTGGGCAGCAGGCAGAAAAGCAAAAACAGGGACGCTTAAAAAACAAATGAAGAAAAATAAATAATATGCCTTTTTCGGACACCTTGGGGCTATTCGCAGGTTTTTTAACATCGGCAGGATTTTTGCCGCAGATTGTTAAAAGTTACCAGACAAAAAAGATTGCCGATGTAGCCCTGTGGCAGCCTATTCTTTTAATTATTAGTATGTCTTTGTGGTTTACATACGGGCTTTTAACTGGACAAATGCCAGTAATTGTTACTAATGCCTTTGCGATAGCTTGTAATGCTGTCATTCTTGTTATGAAGTTTATTTACAGAGAAAAGAAATGACCACCCCTCATATAATTGTAACTCTGGCAGTAATAATTTCTATTACTGGGTTTTCGCCACAGGTAATAAAAATATTAAAAACCAAAAAAGTGGATGACATTGCCATAGCACAACCTGTCATGATAGCTTTAGGAATGATAGCGTGGACAGTGTACGGAATTATGATAAAAGATTATGCGATAATAATATCAAACATAATAGTATTTTGCCTTAACACAACTGTGATAGGGTTGAAAATATACTACTCAAATAAAACCAGATAAAAATCATTTGAAAAAAATAGAGATAAGTTATAATGACTTTAATTTAAACGATTAAGTATGTTTTTAAAAGTATTGAAAAATTATTAAAAGGAGTTCTTTTATGCAATATAGAAAATTTGGAAAAATGGATTTCAAAGTTTCGGCACTGGGTTTTGGAGCTATGCGGCTTCCTATGAACGAAGGTGCGAAAGATGATAAAGATTTTAATGAGCAAGAAGCGATAAGGATAATCCGGCGTGCCATAGACAGCGGGGTTAATTATATTGACTCGGCCTATATTTATCACGGAGGATTGTCAGAAGTAGTCGTAGGCAAAGCTTTAAAAGACGGTTACAGGCAAAAAGTAAAAATTGCCACAAAGTTTCCAGTGGGTTTTGCAAAAACAGAAGCAGATTTCGACCGCATACTGGACGAACAACTGAAAAGACTGGATGACACACATATAGATTTTTATATGTTTCACGGCATAGGCGATGGCGGACTTAAAGAAATTCAAGATAAAAATTTCTTTAAAAAAATAGAAGCGGCTAAAGCCGACGGCAGGATAGGGCATATAGGTTTTTCATTTCATGATACTAATGAGGCTTTTACAAGAGTAGTGGATGCTTATGATAAATGGGAGTTTTGTCAGATTCAGTATAATTATATGGACACGGAAAATCAGGCGGGAGTTAAAGGTTTAAAATATGCTGGGGCAAAAGGGATAGCGGTAATAATAATGGAACCACTGCTCGGTGGCAGACTGGCAAGACCGCCGAAATCTATACAAAATATTATAGATGCCTATAAGACAAAAAAGACAGGCGCGGAATGGGCGCTGCAATGGATTTGGAATCAACCTGAAGTGACTATGATTCTCAGCGGTATGAGTGCTATGCAACAGGTGGAAGACAATATAGTCTATGCAGGGCGGTCAGGGGTAAATTTATTGTCGGCTGAAGAAGTAAAACTTGTAGAAACTATTAGAGATGGGTTTAGACAGAGGGCTGTAATTCCTTGCACGAAATGTAACTACTGTATGCCGTGTCCAAGTGGAGTAAATATTCCTCACAACTTTGCTTTATATAATGAAGGTCTGGTTTATGAAGATCCAGGAGCCCCAAGATTTACATATGAGCGCTGGACAGATCCAAAAGAACGAGCGAACCAATGCACGCAATGTAAAATCTGCGAAGAAAAATGTCCACAGAAGATTGAAATAAGCGACTGGATGCCAAAAGTACACGCAGTTTTGGGAGAAGGTAAAGATTATTAATTCCTTGCCAAATATGTTCCTTTTTGGTATAAACAATAGGCGTTAAAGTTTTTATTATATTTAATATTTGTAACTTAATCCGCATTAACAGGTGGTGGCTGTAGCTCAGGGGTTAGAGCACTAGGTTGTGGCCCTAGGGGCCGTGGGTTCAATTCCCATCAGCCACCCCAAAATTTCCAGTGTGCTAAAAATCAGAGTAATCGAGCAGCCGAACAAATAAAACGGAGCTAGATTGTGGTCGGGTAATCAGCTGTTCGGCTATCAAACAAAATTTCCTCCTCAGTGTCCTTTCACACTATTTCTCCTTGCCTTTGTCATTTGTGGTGATAAAATAATGGTTGAAATTCCGTTACTACAGGGAGGTTTAAATCATGAAATGTACTTTATGTGAAAAATCAATTGACAACTATAATCCCGGATTACACAATTTTATTATAGATGAAAAACATACGGCGAATATCTGCAGTGAGTGTGTTGATAAGTTTTTAAAATGGCAGGGGAAGAAGTATTCAATTCTTTTTCCTACAAAAGCTATGAAAAAAAGATTCAAACAGGAATAACTGCGAAATTAACCTTGAAAGTAGTTTTGATAAAAACTATTATAAGTTTGTTTCTG
>SESG01000911.1_pt1 | contig 20807 bp, 74 predicted proteins | sample 3171421 | NCBI WGS metagenome assembly SESG01 (sample SAMN10866946, study PRJNA518727) | freshwater metagenome | biome: subpolar coniferous forest; feature: holomictic lake; material: water; isolation source: holomictic Lake 227, 6 m and 8 m depth | place: Canada: near Kenora, Ontario | collected... | reverse complement strand
TGTATTAACGATTAAACAATACGTCATTTTTTTATGCATATCTTTACAATTTACAACGCTATCATATTTTTCAAATAGTGGAACACTGATATTGTTAAAGCGATAAAGTTTGCCAATTTCTAACATGATTAATCTATCACATAGATTGGAGATAATTTAGCTTTTGTTTTAGTGACCCAAAAGATTCCTTTTGGAAAAAGGATTTGAAACATTTTAATTCCACGTAGTAAATCATATGCTTCATTTACAACAATACAAAAACATGATTTTGTCAATTTTGAACGCCAAGAAACATCATCATACTTTTCATAAAGTGGAACAAAAGTGGTGTCATTAATTACTTCAAAACGATAAAGCTTTCCAAATTCAATCATAAGTTGTATTCTAATATATCGGAGTTAATTTTGCTATATGTTCAACTACCCAAAAAATTCCATTTGGAAGAATCACTTGAATCATTCTTATTCCTCGTGGTGCATCATATGCTTTATTTATAACTAAACAAAGACATGATTTTGTTAATTTGGCACAAAAAGAACCATCATCATACTTTTCATAAAGTGAAACAAAATTTTGAATCACGTCAAAATGATAAAGTCTTCCAATCTTTAACATGATATGACTCTATCATCACATTGTTGAGTCACCCAACCAACAACATTACCAACAATTATTTTTAAAAATTTATAAGGAGGATCTGATGTGAAATCTTTATCAATCACCAAAACAGCAATTCCAGCTTTTACTGATGTTGGATTGGGTGAAATATAATTTGTTTTGTAAATGTTTCTTTTTACATTACCTAAAAACAACAAAGAACCAATTGGAATATTGTGGAAATATGACATTTTAAATCACCAAAGAAAATGGATCTTTGTCCCTTGTTTCATATTGAAGAAAATCAAGTTTTTGATTGTTAAATAAAAATTGTAAGTTTTGTTTATTTTTTGATATTCCCAAAAAGATCATAAAATTATCTTTGGGAATATCAATCCATAAGTTATATCTTTCTTCTAATTTGCCTAATTTTATACAAATTGTATCAAGATGAGTAATGACTAAAGAGCCTATAGGCAATGATTCCCATTCATTTTTTAATAACCTATTGTAGTTCTTCATATTAAGATTATAACTTATCAGCGATTATTTTTCACCTTTAATCAACTACGACATCCCACCCTATAATCTCCATATCATCTGGTGTGGTGTACACTTCAAGTCGAAAATTGTCTCCCAAATCATTATTGGGAATAAATATTCGTTGCCAACATTCGCCTTGTTTATTTTCAATATAAATTTTTGTCACAAGATCTTGATTTGAATCACCAAATTGATCAAAACAAAAATGAGGTCCAGCTGGAATATTGCATTCATTAATTATGTTAGAATCTAATTCAGTAAATTCAATAAATTCTAGATTACCTTGTTCACTTTTATTTTTACATTTTGAAAATCGTTTCCATTGTTTTATATTTGTCCATTGTTTCCACACTTTTTCAATATCAAGTTGATCAGCACCAAAAATTGCAATTACATCTTCTTTGACTTCTTGCGTGCTTAATTGTGGAAGAATAATTTCAAGAATCTTTTTTGATGAAAGTTTTGGCATTGAGAATTGTCTTTGTATTTAAAAGATTGGAATTTGAATTAGTCGTGTTTTCAATCGTCAGAAAGACAGATATTTTCTGGAATTTGTGTTGATTCTTGTTCTTTTTTCTTGCAAAATTCTTCATACTTTTCATGTATCAAATTTGCAAACAACTGACTTTTTAATTTTTCAATTAATGAATAAGCACAAGGACCAATCATTTCATTAAGTTTGATATGAGTTTCTTCTGATACATTTGTCAATATTGATCTTGAGGTGTTTAACATAGATACATACTATCACGTATTTTACAGATAGACACTTTATTTAAACTGTTTTGTGGTTATGTTTTAATAGTGATTATTTTACAGAAATTTAATAGGGGCTATACAACGATCTCACAGAGAGACTTAAGAGAAAGGGGCCGGGGAGCCATTAAATAATAATACTTAATTATAGTAATAGGGGCCTGGGCCTATAGATTCAAGTAAGACTGTCATATTCATCACCGTCATCAATACACCTTTCAGCATTTATCATTTGAACCTTATCAAAGGTGCTATAGATTGCATAGATTAAAATATTACGAAGATCATTATTAAAATTAAAAGTCTGTAGTTCTAGTAGAAAAGTATATGATTCTTCACTAATCATCGTACCAAATGCAATGGTATGAGTCTCAGAAGAGATTGGAATCGTATCATATTCAACTACTTCAATATTATTTTCATGTCGTTCTTCGCTAGACATGACTTCATAATTATATTGAATTTCAATCTGATTTTCCAGCATCTTACGAACTGAAAAGTCTGGACATGTTGATAGTAACTGTTGAAGCATAATATTTGAATCACTATCAATAGTAGTACAAACACCAATAAGACGAGGTGAAGTTTCAGTCGACGAACACATTTGTTTATTTTTCCTTTTTAGAATTTGATTTTTATATTACCATGATAAAATAAAAAGTACAAACAAATCAATTAACTTTAATCAAAAGATCATTCCATTTTGATAAACAATTATTGAAATATCTTAATTTTCCATTTGCTAACAACAAAGCATAATTTTCAATTTGATCAAATTCTATAAAGATAAAGTACGTATTTTTATAAGATTCATAAATTGGAGTTTCTCGTGGTAAATTCAAATTTTTTAAATAATCAATAAAGGCATGTTGTGAACATAACGTAATAAATCGATTAGTGAATATTAAATCACCTTTCTCTAACGAAGTCCAAAAACGTATATTTGGTTTGTATATTTCTATTATTTTATTCATGAAATTATTTTGAAATAAAATAAAGATTTAGAATGATGTTGAACAATTACTATCATGTTTCTATATAAAACTTCAGCATGATACTGATCAATGTATTTTACAAAGATTAAAATATCATTTTGAGTAACTGGAATATGACGATTATCGTGTGTCTTTGCAAATTGTCCGATGATACATTTAATTAATGAGCCAACTGGAATTTGATCATAATCTGGTGGTGATATTGATGATTCGTAGTCTCCATGAATAAGGTGATGATTCAGTTTCATACGATTATTTTGAAGTTGGTTAAGACGTTTGAAGGAACTATGAATTTAGTTAAAACAAGATTATTAAAAAGAAATTTTATATTATCTATTTCATCAAATTCTAGAAAAATTACAATATCATCTTTCTTTAAGAATATTCGATCAGAAAATCTAATATCATCTTTTTGTGCTTTACTGTAAGTAAAACATGACATGTCACGGATTCTTAATTGTAAAACTGAACCTTTTGGAAGATCTTGCCATTTCAACATGAATTTAGATCACTTATTGAATTTAAACAATTTTTATGTATTTTACAACAAAAAGTGTCACTCTAATATAACTTGAGAAGGGTTTTGATGAATATAATGATTGGTTATATAGAATTTTCTTGATGATTAATCTCGGGTCAATACACATATTATCCTTTAAAACAAGGTATAACGTATGACCAAATCAAGAAAACCGCGAGACAAAATTACAAGTCTCTATAGAGAGAACACAGATAGAAGACTATTAAACAATCACTTCAAAGTAAGATTCAACATTTCCAATAACTTCTAACCAACACTTTACCCCTCTAAAGATAACAGATACTATAGAAGCATCCAAAAGATTCTTTCTTGGAAAGAACTCAACAAATGTTATGATGTCGTCAGTTGTTATAAATCCAACAAGTAAGTTCGTATTAAAGTTTCTACACCCTCTATAATAATCAAAACTTAAACTATATTTCAATATCGAACCAGTTGGAAGTTCATTCCATTTCATAAAGTCACTTTACCATAAATTTTATTGAAATTCAACAAATTCCGTCACTCTAGAATAACCCAAGAAGAGCTTTGATGAATATAATGATTGGTTATATAGAATTTTCTTGATGATTAATCCTGCAGTGATCATCATATTATCCTTTAAAACAAGGTACTTGATGTGCCATTGTAGACTCATGGTGACTCTCAGTGTAGACCTGGAGACTCGTGGTGATTTTGTGACTCACTCAAATAAGACTCATTGTGAATCATTTGGATGTAAAACACCGCGAGACAATATACTATCTAACCCTCAGCACTCAACAAAGGATAACTCAAATGTCAGAACAAGACTCAACTCAAACCATCGTGACTCCAGAAGCAACTCCCGAAGAGCAAACGTATTCCATCACTGTACAAGTATGCAAGGAATGTTTCGACTTCTATACCCATATCATGAAGGAGTGTCCAGATTTTCCAGTCACTGATATCGTAGAAGGAGCATTCCTCGATGTTCTAGATGAACTCTGTGAACAAAATGAAGAAACATGTGATTGTGATAATTGTAAGCAAGAAGAGTGTACTGCTACAGAGGATACCGACATGACAAGCAGGCTTATTAACTAAGATTAGAGAGACAGAGTATCTATAGAGAGACAAACAGAGAGAGAAGAGACATACAACAAAACACTCTCTATAGATACTCTGTATATATGTTACTAGACTCTCTCTATAGACTCAGAGAGACTCTAACAAGACTCATACTGGAATCATGTATAGAAGACTCTCTATAGATAGACAGAGAGAACACCGAGAGACAAAATAAAAATGAACCTCATTCTAAAACAAATCATCAAATTATTCATTCAATATGATCCAGAAGGTCTTATTAGTCTCGGAGCACCTATCGATGAATATGATTCAGAAGCTCATTTTCTATTCGAGTCTCTAGATAAAGACTCTGAATATAGATTCCAATCATTTCTAGAATACTGGAAAGATCAATTCGGTGGTTATCAATCTAAAGATGCAGCTGGAAAACTAAGGAAGATACTAGAGGGAGCAAGAAGATACTTTAAGAATGGTTAATGATATAGTAGATCTATAGAGAGAGATAGAGACAGAGAGAGACGCCAACAAGACTCTTGTAGACTCTATAGAAGTGAAGCATGAACAAGATAAGACTTCTTAAGTTAAATGATAGAACTACTTTGTATAAAAAACTTGAATATGATGAAAAAGAAACACAAAGGGGTTATAGAAATTTTAACTTACTAGACTCTGGAGACATTGTATTTGTTTTTGCTACACAAGGATATCATGGTTGGACAAATGTATTAACTAGATTCGGAACTGGTTGGATAAATGATATTGTGCCGGAAAAGATTCTATGAGATGATTATAAAATCTTTTGGATCGGGCAGAACAATAAAGTAAGTCTTATAATCATAGATTATTTTTGCAATATTTTTACCTACATTATACCCTATAAAAATTACAATATCATCAAGATGCAAATACGTTATTGGAAGTCGCATTTCCAGTGATTCATTTATGTAAAGCCTTCTATTAAAGGAATTTGTAAATTGTAAGACTGATCCAACTGGAATTTTGCTAAAATACTTTGATCTGTATGGCATTTGGTGATTAATATATCATGAGACGATTGTACATTCATCATAGTACGGAAAAAAACGATAATAGATGTTATTATCATAAAATATTTTCATGATGTTTGCTTTAGGTATTTTTTGTTCAAAATACTCTAAGAAAACAAATAAAGTATTTTTGTCTAGAAATATCTCTAATCCAGTTTGCCTAAAGTCTTTATTTTTATAGATTCTAGTTGTAACGAAGTGATTTATTAGTACTGTACCAGGAGGGAGTTCATTCCAAAATTTCCGATTTTTATCAAAATAATCCATTTTTCTATGCAATGTAAATGAATGAATTTAAACTTGGAAATACACAATAATGTAAGCCACCATTGTATATGAACTCAACTATACCTTCAGTGCGGCGAAGTTTCACAAAGATCAAAAAACTTCCTGGAGTGATAATCTTTGTACTTGATGGCGTGAATGATGTATCAGTATAGATACGTTCATGTTGATAATCTTCTAGTCTCATGAAGATTGAACCAACACGAACAAGTGTCCATGATGAATGTAGAAGACTCAAGTCTTGTTTAAGGTTCATTTAACGTTCTAAGAAATCAATTCAAAGTTTGAATCATGTAATGTTGCAAAAGCAAAGACGACAATTTGATTGTTATGGATGACCTGAACATAAGAATGTAAATGTGGAATCTTTTCAAGAAAGATGAAAATGTCATTTGACCTGATTCCTGTAGTTCTGACGTATTCAGTGTTGTTAATAACAAGATATTTGTTTGAATTACCTTCTTTTAGTTTTTTATAACAAAGCAAACCGGAGCGCCTCGGGCATTTGTATCTTATAACATCTCCCATACGATAAGAAGACATATTTGGTGGTGAGATATCGTGTTGTTTCATTTATATTGAAGATAGATTCTATCATGGTTTGAACATTGTGACACTGAGAATGGTTGGATATGACTGTATTTGTTCATATGATAAGCTTTTCCCTAGAGCGAACGCTGACATACATCATACTTTTAAACAAAATCTTCCTGTACATTCTAACAAAGTGAAAAACACCGGGAAATATGATGGTAAAGAACATGATGTATAGTTTTATGACATATGATAAGCTTTTCCCTAGATGCAGCGCTGATGTATAAACATGTGACTGAAAAATACTGAATGTTGAATTGACTAAATTTGCATAAACACCGGGAAACAGTGATATTTGAATGGAAAAGATGTATAAACGAATCATATGATAAGCTTTTCCCTAGAGCGAACGCTGGGTATGATTATGATGACAAAATAGCAAGTAAGTTGGGTCACAAAACAGTAAAACGCATCATTTGAGCCGTTGATGTAGATCACATTGGAGAAGAATAAAGAAAAATAGAGTCTACAAAAAAGAGTTTTAGAGTCTTTGCAAGGGATAAATTAGGGTTTTAGAGTGTCTTGAGCCGTTGATGTAGATCAAATTGGGAGTTTTGGAGAAGATTAGAGTCTTGTAAGAGTCTACAAGAGAGAATAGGAGACTTACAATGGTTATAGAATAAGGTTTAGAATGTGTTTTGTTAGTGTCTCTTACTATAGAGCTTAATGTATAGATCAAATTGGAGAAGATTAGAGTCTTGCAAGAGTCTACAAGAGAGAGAATAAAGAGTCTATAACTTAGAGTTTTATAGAGTCTCTGTAGTTCTCTATACATGTTGTCTATGGTGTTTCTCTATAGAGTGTATTGGAATTTTGTTATTTACTTTTTATTTCTTTGTGTCTCTCTAGTTAGATTTAATTTGGTCTCGCCACGAAGTCTTGCTTCGATTCTTTTTTCTCTGAAACTCGTTAGTTTTGTTCTTGGTTCTCATTTATTTTATGTTAATAATTTGATTTTGTTAAAATATGGGATTGGCCAATACGTCAACTGCCTTGTTTTTCCTTTCAAAAGCCATCCGAGAGAGGGCAAATCCACTTGGTTCAAATTTCATAACTTTGAAATGGCCCTATTTCCCGGAGTTTATCATTGAAATGCATAAATTATTTTCTCTCGGTTATAAATTGTGTTTATTTTGATGCTTTTGTGGTATATTGACCTTGGTTTCATGGATCAAGAAATAACATTGCATCTTCTAAAAGAAGATAAACGAAGCGTTTGGAAGAATATACAAAGAACTGAAATCATTGGGATTTTGAGGGAAAACGATGTGATTCTTAAGATTCCAGCACGAAAAGATGAATTGGAATTTGGGTACATAAAGATTCTTTGTAAATTTGGTATTGGTTTGATTTTGAAATATCAGGTCTCAAATGCATTGTTATAAACTGGGCGTAATAACTCGAGACATGGCAGCGCCTATTTGGTATTCCGCAAAGTCGAGCAAAACTTTGGGTTATTTGAAACTTGGTGATGTTTTATATTATCTTGAAGATTTTACAGATGATAGATTAAATCTTTACAAAAAAGTCCTTTCTAGACTTGGTATAGGTTATGTTTCGAATTATTTTATAAAACAATTATGAAATCATTATACAAAATAAAATCCCAAGTTCCTCTTTGGAAAGATTTAACTTCAAACATAGTAATTGGAGACTTGAATGAAAATGATATCGTGTTTCTATTACCAAGTGATGTTGATCGGCATATGAAAATCTTTTCAAAAGTTTTAACAACCAAACTTGGCATTGGGTATGTTTGGACATTTATGATTTGTGATATAGATTCTTGAAAAGATAAAGTGAGAGAAAATAATATGATTGAACGTGGAAAAGTTTCTTTTGCTGTTTCATTTTATTCTTCTCTTTCACCAGTAATTGGTAAAGGTTTTTTGCGTATAAGCGATATTGTACTTATTATTCCAGAAAAAGCTAATAAAAATAAAGAGTATTTAAAAGTGTTTTCTAGACTTGGTATAGGTTATATTTGGAATCAAGCAATTGAAGAATTTTGATATGAATTCATTAAGAATAACCATTTATGAGCAAGTTTTAGTTTTTTCAAAAGTTGCTGATGGTCAAGATATTGGAACACTAAATAAAAATGAATTTGTTTCTGTTGTAGATGAAGTTCCAATAAATGGATTATTACATGTCTTGACAAGATTTGGTGTTGGTTGGATTTTTGAATCATTGATTTCAAAATAAGTTTGATTTAAAAGAAATACATATGAAACTGAAAAAAGGATTGTATAAATTAAATGCAACAGAAAATAATACACCTTTAAAACTTTGGAGAGATTCATTTTCGAGTATATTAATTGGAGAGTTGAATCAGAACGATTTTATTTTTAGTCTTCCTGAAGCTTGTTATAGTCCCAATAATTACACAAGAGTTCTTTGTAAATTTGGGATTGGATATGTTTTGTATTATCTTCTTGAAGAGATTTAAATTATTTTGTCTCCGTGCATTTTCATAAAGAACAAAAATAAATGTGTAAACATCATCCAAATTTGCGTATTATAAAATACATAAATTCAGCTTCATTTTGGTTGGATTTATTCAAAAATCGATTAGGTCAATTAAAAGAGGGAGAAATTGTAATATATCTTGGTAATAAAGTTCATAATGGAGAGGATTGGGCGAGAGTTTTTTCTAGATTAGGAATTGGTTATGTTTTTAACAATTATGTGTCAAATGAACTTTAGATGAAATGACATTATACAAAATAAAGAAAGAAGAATGTCCAAGAGTCTGGAAAGGTTCGCCTTGGCATAAATCACTTGGAAGATTGGATGAAAACGATTTTATTATCACAATTCCACATTTGGAAGATGATTGGGATGGTTACATAAGAGTCCTTTCCAAATTTGGTGTAGGTTATGTTTCAGATTGTACAATTGAAATTATTTAATGAATCTTCATAGAATCACATACAATTATCCAGTGTCTATTTTCATTTCGCTTCGTCCTATTAAATCGATTGGTAATTTGAATTACGATGAAATTGTGTTTATGCTTGAAAAATTCTCTGAATTTAGAGAATACTCGAAAATTCTTTGTAGGTTTGGTGTATGTTACATTTGGTTGAATTATACTAAAACTATAAATGAATAATCACATAGCAAAATTAAGCACAATAAAAGAAGAATTTGAAATTCTTTTATGGCAAAATTTAAGAGATGATGAATCTATTGGTACTTTAAGTGGAGGCGATATTATTATCGTTTTTGAAGAAAAAATTGCACAATTTCAAAAAGTATTTTCTAAACATGGTCTTGGATTTATTTTAGATTATGCAATTTCTGATGATGTATAAAGTAAAACCGAGATTTACTCCTGCATTATTTACTTCACCTCAATTAGAAGTTCATATTGATTACTTGTTACCAGATGATATTGTATTTGTGATTCAAGAAGTAACTGAAACTAAACCATATTCAAAAGTTCTTTCAAAATTGGGTGTTGGATATGTTTTGAGAAAAGCAATTGACTTGATTGAAACATGAAAATATACAAAGTTAGACGAAAAGAGATGGTAGGTGTTTGGACGAATGTTAATTTAGGTAAAATGATTGGAGAATTAGATGAAAACGATTTCATTATCATGATTCCAAAAGGAAAAGAATTACATTTTAAAAATTACACAAAAATTCTTTGTAAGTTTGGTGTTGGGTATGTTTGGTATTCTTCTATTATTTGTATTGAAACATGAATTCTTACAAAAGAATAAAAAATGATAATGTTCTTTGTTGGAAAAAATTAGATTCAAAGAGTACATTTAACCTTTTGAATATAGGTGATATTGTTTTTGTATTTGAGATTCAAGTAAGAAAAGATTTTGTTCAAGTATTTTCTAAATTTGGTATTGGATACATCTGGAAATATAACATTGAAGCGATTTGAAATTTTGTCCCCCTCAGACGTGTTTTATATTATTTTTTGAAAGTGTAAATTCATTTCATCTATGATATTATTTGTTATATGAAATTGAGCAAAATAAAGAAAGAAAAATCTCAAATCGTTTGGAAGAATTTGCTAACGACGCAATCAATTGGATTCTTAAATGATGGTGATTTTGTCATTGAAACAAATTTAAATGATGAAACTTGGAGTGGTTATATAAGAATTCTTTCCAGGCTTGGACTTGGTTATGTTCCACGAAATGCACTTGACGATGTAACATGATTTTAATTAGAAAATTAAAAGGCGATTTTTTAATTCATTTTTATTCTTCCATTACACCAACAAAACGCGCAGGTATTCTTAATGAAAATGATATTATTTTTATTCTTCAAGAAAAATCTAACATAATTAAAGAATATTCTAAAATGATTTCAAAATTTGGTGTGGGTTATGTTTGGCGTTATGCAATTTCGCAAGATGTCTTGAAACCGTGCAAATTTTAAGAAAGGTTTCTAAATCTAGAATAGTTGTTTTTTCTAAAGCTATTGGTGGGTTTGAAATTGGAGTCTTGACTGAAAATGATATGATTTTTGTTTTGGATGAAGTTTCAACAAATGCATTATCAAAAGTCTTGACTAAATTTGGGTTTGGTTATATTTTCAATACGTTAATTTTAACAACAATTATTTCATAAATATGAATTCATTACGTAAAATAAAATTTGGATATTCAGCTCGTCTTTGGAAGAATTTAACAAATAATTCACAAATTGGAACGTTGCATGAAGATGATATTGTTATTGTGAATTCACATTCTGCACAATATACAAAAGTTTTTTGTAAATTAGGTGTTGGTCATGTCTTAAGTACTTCAATAACAGATAGCGAATTTTAAATGTTCTGTTGTACACACTTTAATAAAATTCCAATGTGGAAAAATCTTGAACATAAAAAGATTCTTGGTTATTTGAATAATAGAGATATTATTTTCTTGGTAAAAGATTTACCAAACGATTATTGTGAAGTATTTACAAAATTTGGATCTGGGATCATGTATAGCAAATCATTATATTATTTGTGTGATTCATAATGATTTATAAAGTTTCAAATACTTGTCATCTTTGGAAGGAATCTAGGGAGCCGGGTTATATTTGTGATTTAGAAATAAATGAAATAGTTTTTGTTTTTAATTTTGTTAGTCAATCTTATTTAAAAGTTCTTACTAGATTTGGTGTTGGGTATGTTTATAGTGAACTTATTAAAAAAGTAAAATGATTTACAAAATAACTTTAAGTTGTTGTCTTTTTTCAAATCTAAATTTAGATTCAAAAAGTACATTTAATTTTTTGAATAAAGATAATATTATTTTTGTCATTGAATTTATTGATCAAAATTTTGTAAAAGTATTATCTTCAAAAGGAATTGGATTTATTTTTAATGATGTTATTGAAAAAGTAACATAATGTATGCAAAAATTATTATAGATGAAGCTATACTTTGGTTTGATATAGAAGTTTGGGAAGAACAAAATAAATTGAAAAAAGATGATATTATTTTTTGTTTAGAATCAAGCAAAAATATAGAAAATTACATTCAAATTTTATGCAAATTTGGCTTTGGTTATATTTGCAAATATCACATTAAAGAGATTTAAAATTTTGTCACCTTCATACAAAGTGTAAATTAATTTCATCTATGATATAATTTGTTTATGAATCAATTTGAAAAAAATAGATTTTCATTTAGTTCACATTGTAAACGATGACGATATTACTATTGGTGAATTAAAAGAAAATGACGTAGTTATGATTTTGAATAAAATGACAGATTGTCATGAATATTCTTTTGGTCTTACAAAATTTGGAATTGGGCTTATTTGGAAAGAAAGTTTGTCTGACTTTTAAAATGTTTTACAAAGTAAGATTTCATGGTGTTCGCGTCTTTTCAAATTTAATAAATCCTAATGATATCATTGATAATATTGTAACTATTGGTCGTTTAAAAGAAAATGATATCATTGCGATCTTAAAAATATCAGAAATTTATCCAAAATATGTCCTTACTCTCTCAAAATTTGGTATTGGATATATTTGGAGCGATGGAATTGAAGAAATTTAAAACATCATTAAAAAGAATAAATCAACAAAGTGCTTCACTTTGGTTCAATTTGGAAGAGGCGTTTCCAATTGGGAATTTTAAATAAAAATGATATTGTTCTCATTTTAGGAGAACATGGCGCAACTAAAAAAATACTTTGCAAATTTGGAGTTGGTTATGTTAGATCTTTTATTTTAAAGTCAAGAAAATGTTCGCAATAACTTGTTATTCAACTATATTTTGGGCGAATTTTGAGTCTTATACAAATTTTATTTCATTAGATAAAGATGATTTAATTTTTGTAATCGATCCAAAATCTAGACCTAGATATGCAAAAATACTTTGTAAATTAGGTATTGGTTATGTTTGTACTGATGATTTCATAGTGATTTGAATTTTATTTTTGTGTGTTTTATGAGTGCAAATTCATTTCATTTATGATATTATTTATTTATGTTTGTAAAAACTTTTACTGACAAAGTTCCATTTTGGAATAACTTACAGCGACCAACTTATCTTTGCGTTCATAGAAACGACATCATTTTCTTATTGAAAAAAGATGTTTACATAAACTATTCTAAAGTGCTTACTAAGCATGGAATTGGATATGTTCGTTCATGGGATGTTCATAATGATTAAAACAGTTTCAAATAATACACCATTTTGGAATAACAAAAAGAGAATTGGTGTCCTTCATAATAATGATGTTGTTTTTGTAATTAAAACTAAAGAAAGACAATTTACAGAAGTTGTTTCAAAATTTGGTTTTGGTTATATTTGGACTGGAAATTTGAAAAATGTTTTGTAAAATTGCAGTTGATAAAGCACAAATTTATGAAAATACTAAATTACGTACAAAATTAAACATTGGTGAATTAAAAAAAGATGATATTGTCTTTTGTTTTATAAAGAATTTTAAAAGACATAGAGCGATTAAAATACTTTGTAAATTTGGAGTTGTTTTTATATTAAGCGAAAATATTGTATTAAATAATGATTGGCATCAATTCTAAAAGATGTTTTGTAATTTTATTTCAATTGTGATAAAGTTTATTCATATGAATTATGCACTTATTAAAAAAATTACGTTGGTTTTTATAGTGATGTAGATTACCAAAAAACAATTGAATTTCTTAAATTTGGTGATTTTATTTTGATTTTGAATCAATTTGCAATAAACAAAAGCAAAATAAAAATGTCAAAAATACTTTGTAAATTTGGTTTGGGATTCATTATGAATGACTGAATTGAAATAATATGAATTGTACTTTATTTCTTGTCAAAATTTCATCGCACCTTCTTTGTAATTCTTATCGTATAACAGACAACCTTCTAAAAGTAGGAGACATCGTTATTCTTTTGGATGATCGACAATGTGATAGTCATCCCAAAATACTTTCTAAATTTGGTATTGGGTACTTTTGTTATTGGCATCTACAAAAGATTTATGAATAAATATTACAAAGTTGGTAGTTTACAAAAATTACAATGTATGGCTTTTATTTGGCCTGAAATAAACGCAAGAGAATGTTTAGGAACGTTAAAAAGAAATGAGAATGTTATAATTTTAGAAAATCTTTATGATTCACGATTCATCCAAATTTTTTGTAAATTTGGAATTGGGTACGTTGTAACTAATTTTTTGAAAGTGTAAATTCATTTCATCTATGATAAAATTAGTAAAACAATATGAAACTTGCAAAAATTCTTTTTGATAATGTTCCCCTTAAAGATCAACGAGGATTTAGTACAATAATAAATGTATTGCATTTCAATGACATTGTGTTTATCATAAATAGTAATGAAAATTATTTTTATGTTTTATGCAAATTTGGTTCAGGATTTGTATTTCAAGAAAATACTAAAGTTTTAAGTAAATGAAACATCAAAAACCTAGAAGAATCAAATATGATGAAGCTAATATTTGGAGTGAAAATGATATTAATTTTAGAATCGGAAAATTAGATGAAAATGACATCGTTTTTATTCTCAAAGTTATTGATGTTTACTATTTCAAAATCATTTCAAGACTAGGAATCGGAATAATTCATCGCAATTGGATTCGTTAAAATGTATGGAATTTTTCCAATTAAATATCATAAAGTTATTTGTTGGGCTGATGATAATGGAAATTATAATCAAGTTGGTACATTACATGAAGGTGATTTAATTTTTAGATTATCAAAAGGAAATAATTTTTTGATAAAAATTCTTTGTAAATTTGGAATTTGTTATATCAACACAACAAGAATTTTTGAATCACAAAAATTAATATAAAATGCTTTTTATAATTAAAAGTGATAAAGTGAAAATTTATACAAAAAATCATTTAGGCATTTCTGAATCTGTACTTGGTACATTATCAAAAAATGATATCGTTGTTATCATAAATGATGTTCGAAGTGTTTTACATTATGTACAAATTTTTTCAAAATTAGGAATTGGTTGGATTTTTGATTTTTACTTAGAAGAGTTGTTATGAATAACATTTATGAAATTACAAAAATGACTTCTCTTTATAAAAATAATGAAATGTCTGATCCAATTACTGGAATTGGTCCACGATTAGGAATATTGAATATTAATGATATTGTACTTTCATTAGAAGGACTTCATTTTGATTTAATTAAAGTAATTTCAAAATTTGGTATTGGATATGTTCAAAAATGTAGATTGAAAAAGATTCATGCTTTGTAAAACAATTCGGAATGGTTGCGTAATTTGGGTTAGTGATTCGCAACAAAACTTAGAAATTATGACAAAATTAAATAAAGATGATATTATTTTTTTCATAAAAAAAACTCATACTTATTATACGAAAGTTTTATGTTCAAAAGGAGTTGGATTCATTATAAGTGAATCAATAGAAGAGTTGATGTAAATTACATAAACATATGATAAATAAATTTTATGATTTATAGAGTCAAAAGTGATGGGACATCATTATTAAATGACAAAGTTTTAGGCAAATATGAACTTGCTTTAATTGGGTATTTCAAAATGAATAATTTATTTTTCATAACTGATAGAACTTCACTTTGGAGAAGTGATAATCCATTTTGTTCTGATAGAATTGGTAATTTAAATAAAAATGATCTTATTTTTAAGATTCCATTTGAAACCAATAATCATTACATAAAAATATTTTGTAAATTAGGAATTGGATTTATGACTGAAAAATATGTAAATTCTAAATTGCTTTCTGAAGTTGTATGAAAAAATTATATCAAATAGAAAACAATTACCTTGCAACATATAAACAAATTGATATAAAGTATGTTGAAAATAATTTTATTGGATTCCTAAATAAGGATGATTTTTATTTTAAGTTTTTGTTTGAAACAACACCTAATTTTAGTAAAATATTTTGTAAATTTGGTGTCGTATTTGTGCACAATTCAACATTAAAAGCACATTCAATTTGACTCACGTTAAATCATTAAATCTAACCAAAAACCATACATACTAATCACAAAAATATATCCTGATTCATTCTAGGGTGACCAAGCCATAGTTTGATGAACTATTTTTAGTAGTGTGCAAAAGTTGCATTCTTGTGGTAAATTGTTTTAATGAAACTTGCAATGATGAAATATGATACCATCCTTCCAATTTGGAAGAAACCAAATATTTTACCAATGATAGGTCATTTATATTCAGAAGATATTATTTTGATTCTTGAAAATCAAAAACCAGTTTATTTTAACTTCATAAAAGTCCTTTCAAGATTAGGAATTGGATATATTTTACAACGTGCTATTAAGGCAATTTGAAATGATTTTTAAACCAGCACCGGAGTTTCGTAGAATTAAAATTTATTCAATTGAATATTCATATTCCATCATTGGTTGGTTATATCACGATGATTTTATGACTTTTATTGAAACTTCAACTCATTTTCCTTATTATATCAAAGTTCTTTCAAGATTGGGAATTGGAAACGTTTTAAAATCTTCGATTATTGAGATTTAATTTGAAATTAAAAGTTGTTTCTTCTGATTATACGAGAGTCTTATCGAAAGATGATACAATCATTAATCGTTTAAATAAAGGCGATATAGTTTTCATTGTAAATAAATCAAAATATGATGTTGAATACATTGAAACATTTTCTAAATTTGGTATGGGATATGTTTGGAGTGATAATTTGGAGGATTTATGATATGTACAAAATTATTCAAAGTAATTACGTTCAAGTAATTAGAACGCCGGCTATAAATAAAATAATTCCTGTACAAAATAATTTAATGGGAATTTTACGTGAAAATGACATAATATTTTGTTTTGAAAAAACAATTAAAAGATTTACGCATATTCAAATACTCACCAAATTTGGAATTGGATATGTTTGGAGTGAATCTATATTATGAGTTTAATTTAAAATGACTCTCAAATTTCTTAAGGAACCCGGAAAAGAAGTTTGGCGTGACAAATCATCACCATCTACGTTTATTCGGTTGGATAAAAATGATGTAATCATTGTTCTTGAAGTGATAAAGGAATTCAATTGCATTAAAGTTTTTTCCAAACATGGCACTGGGTACATGTATTCATATAAAATGCTTTTTGAAGAATTAGGTAATTTTTAATGAAACTTGTAAGAATTATTTTTAATGATGTGCCTGTTTGGTGGAGGCATTCTTGTTTAGGGCATTTACAAAATAATGATATTGCATTTTGTCTTAAAATTGAAGATGATGAATTTATTACAGTTTTATGCAAATTTGGTATTGGAAAAATAGATGCTTTTAATGTTAAATTTCTTCCTGAAATAAAATGAAACTTGCAAAAATAGATTTTGTATCAACAGCACTATGGCGATTTGACATAGACAAGAATGAGTATTCAACAAAAGATTTTTTAAATCGATTACATTGTGATGATTTTATTTTATGTTTTGAAAATAAATTAAAATCAAAATACGTTAAAGTACTTTCCAAATTTGGAATTGGGTATGTTCATTATGAAACGTTGAGATTTATAGAAAATGTATAAACTATACAAAATGTCATATGATGCTTATTGTTGGGGAAAATGATCGCTTAGATTGTGCAAAAGAACTTTGTGATAAAATAGAAAAGAATTCTATTGTTTGTAAACTTACAAATAATGTTAAAAATAATCAAATTAAAATTTTGTCTCAATTTGGCATAGGATATGTAAATTTTATTTCTTTAAAAGAAATTGATGATTAATAATCAAACTTTCATTTGTAAAATATATCAAATACAGTTTACAATTATTTGTGGAAACTATGTTTAAATTTAGGAATAGAACAATGAATTACGAAGAAAATAAATATCTTGAATTGCTCAACAATATTTGTCATATTGGAAGTCAACGCTTAGATCGCACTGGAGTTGGTACGAAATCAATTTTTGGAACTACTTTAAGATTTTCTTTACAAGATGATTACGTACCAATGTTGACAACGAAAAAGATGTTTACGAAAGGTATCATCGAGGAACTTTTATTTTTTATTCGTGGTGATACTGACACGAAGAAACTTGAATCAAAAGGTGTCAATATTTGGAAGGGTAATACGTCTCGTGAATTTTTAGACAAGATGAAACTTTATCATCTTGATGAAGGAAACATGGGAAAAGGATATGGATATCAATGGAGAAACTTTGGGGGTGAAGATTTATTAGATCAATCAAAGAATCCCGGTGTAGATCAACTTGTTCAAGTATTCAATTCATTAAAAAATGATCCTTATGGGCGAAGACACATCATCACTGCATGGAATCCACAACAATTAAAAGATACAGCATTACCTCCTTGTCATTGTTTTATTCAGTTTCATGTAACTGATAACAACAAATTAAGTCTTCAATGGTATCAAAGATCTGTTGATGCATTTTTAGGATTGCCATTCAATATTTTAAGTTATGCAATCTTTACAAAGATCATGGCAAAAGCTTTGAATTTAGAACCACATGAATTAATTTTTGTTGGTGGTGATACTCATGTTTACTTGAATCATATTGAACAAGTTAAAGAACAATTAAATAGAATACCTTTTGAATTTCCACAAATGTTCATTAACAAATCAATTTCTTCAGTGTCTGATATTGAAAAGTTAGAATTCCAAGATTTTGAAGTGAAGAAGTATTCTTGTCATCTTTCAATAAAAGCTGAAATGGCAATTTAATGAGTGTAAAAATTATTGCATGCGTTAGTTCAAATGGAGTAATTGGAAAAGATGGAAATTTACCTTTTCATTATTCTGAGGATTTAAAACATTTTAAAAAAATGACATTAAATTCAACGATAATAATGGGTAGAAAAACATTCAAAAGTATTGATTGTAAGCCTCTTCCTAAAAGAAGGAATATTGTAATTTCTCATTCAATTGTTGGAATTCCAGGAATCGAGACTTATTCAGATTTAGAATATGCAATCAGTGATTCTCTTGATGAATTTATGACAAATGATATTTGGTTAATTGGTGGGAATTCAATTTATTATGAAGGCATGAAATATGCCAATGAAATTTTGTTGACAATAACTCCTGACATGATTCAAGGAGATAATTTAACTTTTTTCCCTTGGATTAATCCCAAATTATTTAAGATAGATGATGTACAACAAATCAATGATGAAAGTTTATTAAAGATTTACAAATACAAAAGAATGTGAATTTTTATTAAAAATGAGTTAAAGTTAAGTTTACAATGCACATCGTAATTCATTCAGGAAATCTATGGTCAAAAAATAAAATAATAATAAGACCACTAAATTTAGGTGAAATAGTTTTTAAAATTGATAATAAACGTAAGTTTTTAACTAAAACTGGTGTTGGTTACATTTTTGTTGATCTTAAAACGTTATAAAATGCAAGATTTTTATAAAATTATTTCTAAAGAATTAGTTACACTTTGGAAAAGTAAAAGCCCATATAATCTTGATACATTTGGTTTATTGTCTTTTGGTGATTTTGTTCTAATGTTAGAAACGTCAGATGATGCATATGTCAAAGCGTTAACCAAATTCGGTGTTGGATTCATTATGAAAGATTGTTTAGAAGAAATATAAATGCAAAATAATCTTTACAAAGTTGCATATCATTTTTGTGAATTATGGGAGGAAAATACAGAATATAATAATCATATTGAAGAATCAGAACCAATAATTTTAGAAAAGAAAGAATTAATTTTTGTTCTTGAATTTTTTGAATTTAGTGCAAAAGTACTTTGTTCAAAAGGAATTGGTTTTGTTGAATTGGATGAAATTAATGAATTTTAATAAAATTTTCAGAATTAAACGTGATTTTGTTTGTAATAGTGGTTTTTTATATTTGGGAACTTTAACACATAAAGATTATGTAATGCAAATTTCACAACATGATGCATTTAAAACGTGTCTTACTAAATTTGGAGTTGCTAATATTTTGAATTGTTATTTGATAGAAATTTAATGAACTTTTATAAAGTCATAGAGTCTCGTTGCTTATGGAAATCAGCAAATCTAAATGATTTAGAAGATATTGGAAGCTTGCATAAAGGTGATATTGTCATAATTTTAAATAAAGGTGATAAAAAATCTACGACAAAAGTCTTAACAAGACTTGGAGTTGGATTTTTTGATTATGGTTATATTGAATTAATTGTGTGAATCTTTATTCAATTTATGATAAAATTATTTTATGCACATTGTAAAATACACAGGAACTTTATGGACGTTAAATGGTCATTCAATAAGACGTTTACATATAGGTGAAATAATTTTTAAACTTGGCGATAAAACTATAGCAAATGAAAAGAAACTATTTTTGACGCAAAATGGTATTGGTTGGATTTACGTTGATAATTTACAAGTTATAAATCAAAATGACATTATATAAATCAAATACGACTATTTTTTGGAAATGTGATGATTATTTTAATAATGAAAAAGTCAACATTCCATTAGATTCAATTTTTTTTGTATTAAAAATAGGACCAAAGGGCGGGTTAACTAAAATTTTTACTTCAAAAGGAATTGCATTTGTTAGAACTGATCTCTTAAAAGAGATTTAAACATAATGAAATCATTATGCAAAATTATTCCATCATTCATAAGCATATATGTTTGGAAATATGACAGACGTTCAAATAATGTAAAATTTGAAGAAATGGGTAATGAAATTGTTTTAGTTTTAAATTTAAGTTCATCAAATAATTTAACCAAAATTTTATATTCAAAAGGTGTTGGTTACGTTGTGACTCAATTATTGGAAGAATTATGAAAAATATTTTGTTTAAAACAACTTCTCCAATTTTTTGTTGGTGTAGTAAAGAATTAAAAAGTGTGCATGGTAAATTAAACACAAATGAAATAATAATTCAAATACGAATTTATCAACATACTGGAATGATTAAATGTTTTTGTAGATTCGGAATTGGATTTGTAAACAAA
>SESG01014166.1_pt1 | contig 20840 bp, 21 predicted proteins | sample 3171421 | NCBI WGS metagenome assembly SESG01 (sample SAMN10866946, study PRJNA518727) | freshwater metagenome | biome: subpolar coniferous forest; feature: holomictic lake; material: water; isolation source: holomictic Lake 227, 6 m and 8 m depth | place: Canada: near Kenora, Ontario | collected... | reverse complement strand
CCGCGCCAGCCGATGCGCGCTCTAGCCCAGCGAACGCGGCGAGGTCTAGAGCCGGACGGGCAGCAGCCGGGGCTGCTGGCCCCGGCATCGTCGGCCGGGGAGAAACGACCGGCGCCGCCGCCGACGCGGTCGGCCGACGGGGCGGAATCCGCCGCTCCTCATCTTCTATCCTCTGAAGAGCTGCGCGGACACGCGGCTCTTCTCCTCTTCTGCGCGCATCATCGAGCCGTGCCGGATCTCCAAGTATCTCACGTGCCGACAACAGAATAATTGCCTTCGCCTCCCGTTTAGCTTGCGCGTTCGACGAGCGATTGTAAGCATTAGCGGCGATCGCAAACCGCCGTAGAGGATTCTTGAACCGCCGCAAATCGGCGATGACTTGTGGCTTTATTGCGTCATCGTGCTCTTTCTCAATATCACGGTGCAGAAACTCCAAATTTATCTCAGCGTCGGTGTCGCCAAGCGCCGCAGCGCGCGTGAAGAGCCGCAGCGCTTCCTGAAGGTCGACAGGCACTCCAGCCGAGCCGTCGCGGTAGTATCCGCCCAGCGCCGTCAGGCATTCGGCATCATCAAGAGCCGCCCCGGCCTGATAAAGAGGGAGTACCATGGCGTCGATATCGTCGTCTGTCGTCGCGCGATCATAGATAATCGCGAGCTGTGCCCTTATCTCTTCGATACTCATCTTACCCTCCGTGGACTTTTCGACGGGCGAGTTTTTGATAGCCGACCGATCAATCGCCCGCGATCGATCAGCGTCGGATTTTGTTGATGATGCCTGTGGTGTCGGCCTAGTGCTTTTGACCTGGCCAGATGCCTCGGCCGCCAGGCGGTCGGCGTGCGCGCCGGCATGTTTGCGGATCATGGCGCTTGTGACCCCGGCCGCTTTGCAATGCCGGGAATATCCAGGTGCTTTTTCCGCTATCTGTGCCGCCAGCTCGTCCCGGAAACGTCTGAGCGCGTCGTACCGTGGGTAATCCGGGTGGTCGAACACCGTTTGCCCGCGTGCGGTCTTCTTGATCTCGTTCCATGTATCCCGCGCCTCGGCGTTGAGGGCCGCGTACTCGCCCACCATCGCCGCCGCCCGCTCGGCCTCCCGACTCATCGGGCGGGATTTGAGCCCGGCCGCAATCAGGCACAAACCGGGGCTCGATCCATCCCTCTTGAGAAATCGAGCGGCAAGGTCGATTTGTGCCGCGCACGCCAGAGCGGCGGGTTTCACCGCCGCTCTGGCGGCTTCGTATTCTGGCCATTGTGGATGGTTCCAGGCGTCACCCCCAGCGGCCTTTATCTGCTTGAATAATTGTGCTGATTTTCGATCCGCTTTTACAAACGCCGCCGCCAACCGCTCGGCCTCGATCTCGTGCTCGGCGACCCTAAAATCCATGGCCATCGCCTTGGTCGCCGAGCGATCGACGGCTCTAAGCAGGTCCTCGGCCGTCGCGAATGTTTCTTTATCCACGATGATGTCGAGCTCGTCAGTGTGCCGCGAACAGCTCACGAGGGCGCCATCTTGCTTCGTTGATCCCCCCAGATAAGCCGGGGTCTTCCTCTGCGTTCCACCCTGGCTCTTATGAGCGGTGAGGCACCAGCCCAACGCCAAAGCCCGATATTGCCCCGGATCTACCAGCACTATTCGCGCTGGCTCCCCGTCTTCGGCATCAAGTCGGATTCTGAGATGCCCGGCCACAGTCACCCCGGCCACCGCGCCCCTGGTCCCGTTTTTCACCCCCTGGCTCGGCCCCTCGCCCTCGTCCGGCACCAGCCCGCCGCCCCGGGCATTCCTCAGGAACACCACCCTGTCGCCGGCCGCAAAGCGTGTCTCGCCCGTCGCATTCCCTTCCCTATTCTCCGTCTCAAAGCTGACCCCCGGCGCCCTCGGGTCCAGGCGCCCATCCTTTTGCAGCCGCGATTTGATGTCGGCGTTGACGGCGCGGCTGTCCGAGTTGAGCGGGCAGATTCCGAACGCCTCCGGTGTCCGCTCCAGCTCGGCGAACACTGCGTTGCCCACCTCTGCCAGTGCGGCGGCCTTGGTGTCGCACCACGTCACCCTGCCCGCATAGAGATAATCGCGGATGCCGCCCGCCGCGTCCCCCGTCTCCAATTTTAATGTTGCTTGAGCCTGCCACGACGGCCCGGCTTCCTTGGCCTTGGCCATCCAAGTTTTCAGCACCACCGCTTTTTCGGCCTCGTCCAGCTCGGCGGCGACCGCCGCCGCAGACTCAAGGTCGATGGAATCCCGGAGCATCAGACAATCAAGAAGGTCGTGCCGCTGGCGAAGGATCTCGTCCAGCTTGGCTACCCGCACCCGCTCCAGCACGATTCGCCACGGCTCCCCGGCGCCCACGGGCCTAAACTGCTCCGGGTCGCCGACCGCCCGCACCCGCACCCCGACACGCGCGCATTCGTCGAGAACCGAGACCATCAACTCGGTGGACATCACCCCGGCTTCGTCCAACGCGACGACATCACCGGCCTTGAGCTGAAACCGCGCATCCCTCTCGATGCCGGCTTCGAGAAACCGCCGGTGATGTTCTGAGAGTGGCCCCCCCGCCAACATTGCTTCAGCTTCCGCGATCCGGGCTGGAATCCACCGCGCCCGGTCTCCGGATTCGACCTTCTTTCGCAGTCCGTCGAGATTCCCCCTCACAGATGCCTTACCGGCCTCATTCAACACCCCGGTTTTAAGCATCTCTTGAGCGCTGCGGGTGCGCTCCCATGCGAGCGCGAAGGCACTGCAATTGTCGGCGCCATCGACCCCGAGTTCCCGGCCAAGCGCTTCCGCTTGAGACGAGTAAGGCGCCATAGCCCGCACCCGCCGCCCCATCAGTTCCTCGTACCGCGCCCAGATTTTCAGGCTCCTTGAGGTCTTGCCTGTCCCCGCCATCCCCAGCAGCGCCGCCAACCTTTCCGGCCCGGCTAAGAGCCGTGCGGCTTCAATTTGCTTCTTGGTGCCGCCGATCTCCCGAATGGCTTGCTCGAGCTTTTCAGTATCCACCGCCGCCCCTGGCTGCGGCCCATTCAGCGCGCCGATCAGCTCCTCGAGCTTGGCTTCGAGCGCAAGATTCTTCTGGGTGCTGTAGACCGATCTGCCCTCAAGATCGCGCCCGATCTCCACCACCCCGGCGCTCCGCAGCGCCAGTCTCACCGCCGCGTCCGCCGCGTCCTCTTCACCATCGACGGCGACCAACGCGGCGATGTCGGACTCGCTGAACACCGCCTTCGTTTCCGCAACCAAGGCAATCAGCGAACCGGGATTCGCCAACGCCTTGTCCAACCGCCCCTGCTTCACGGTTTGGTTCTGCGACCTCGTGCTGTCTTCCGCAGTATTCTCGACCCCTAAAACACCTTCGTGCTTCGTTGCCTCCAAATTGATTCCCCGGTCGGCATAGCTCTTAAACTGTACATCCGGATCAAACCCCGCCTCGGCCAATAATCTATTCTGCTCCCCGGCCAGCCACTCTCTTGTGTTATTCGCTAAATCCCGCAATTCCTCCCTTACCCTCACAATCCGCCCTTTGGCGAATTTTCCGCCATCTATCTCCCGTAATGAGTGTATAAAATGAACGTGATGATTCCCGTCTTTCCAATGTATCGCGCTGCTGACGTACAACCCTCGGTCCACAAACCGCTTCTCAAACCCGGCCACCAAAGCCCGCGTCTGCGCCTGCGTGAGCCTATTATCTACGGAGTAAAATCCTTTCTGCGCGATCTCCCCGGTCTCAATCATCCATGCGGCCCGGCTCTTGGCTGCATAGACGAGCCGCCCCGGCGCCCCCTCTTCCCCTTTTTCAAACCGGACGCGGCAATCGAGCGGGCTCTTTTTCAGCGCCAGCCCGGCGCCCCATTTGAAGCCGTTCGTTTCCCGCGCGATCCACCGTGCCAGCTCGGATCGGCTCAAACCGGCCGGGGCCTCGGCGATGGTCCCGGCCAGCTCGACCCCCGGATTCTCGGATAGCCAGCTCTCGCACTGCTGGGTGTTTCTCCGCCACCGCCGCTCGGCGTGCTCCTTCTCGAATACCTCGGCCGCTGCCCAAAACCCTCCTGACACCCACCCCTCCGGACACCCCGCCGGCATCGCCCGGCTGGTGGAGTAGAGGTCATCCCCGGCGTTCACATAACGGCCTTCCCTGCGCTGGTAATCCTCGCTCGCCTGCGCCCCGCCGCCGATCCGGACGATCCGGAAATTCGTGCTCATCTCCATCCGCCCCCCTTCCTGGACGCCGTCGGGCCGCACATTCCGGCATCTGGCCACAGATGCTATCTGTGCGCAATCAGCCTATTTGGCCGCCTCCCCACCCGTGCCGACAAAGCCCCGCCCGACCCGCCGTCTCTGTCGCAGCTTTCCAGCGCTCACAGAATACCACCGCCGCGAATCTCGCCACAAGCCTGATTTTCAAGATTTTTTTGCGCCTCCGCTCGCTCTTCTCTTTTTGGCCTTGCCGGCGCCGTCGCCCCCTGCTAGAGTAGCAGTTGCGCGACGTCTCGTTTCGTCGCATTTAGTCGCGCGACGTTGCAATTGATGTACACCGCAGTTTTTCTAAAGGTTCGCCCATAATGGCCGATGCCGACGCCCTGCTCGCTGCCGCCGCCGCCGCCCTTGAGGACGCCCGCAAGCGCCTGCCCTTGCAGCGGGCGGTCGTCGCCGCGCTGCCGCAGCTCATAGAGCTGCATCGACGCGCGATTCCCTGGGCGCTGCTGGCGGCGCGACTGACCTCGACCCAGGTCAGGTCAGGCAAGGAGCTGGACCATCGGTATCTTGCCTCTCTTTTTTCCCGCGCCCTGGCCGCGCTCCCGCCTGACCTGCGCCCCCGGCGGGGCGAGCTGGCCGAGGAACGCCTGGTCGTCGCTGCGCTCGTCGAAGCGCGACGTTGCGCGGCGTTGCGCGACGTCGCTTCCCCCTCGACGCCCTCCCCGGCGCCGCTGGGGGCAGGGGCTACGCCCCCGCCCCCAGACCCCCACCCCCTGGCTGCCTCGGCACCAGGCCCCCTCGACCTTCAACGCGCACCAGAGGATTCTATCCCTACCTCAGTCGGCATTGTCCGACCAAAACTTCCGCCTCGCGGCGGCAACCGAAAGCTGTAGAAAGGACTCCTTTGATGTCTAAGATCATTGTCACATGTGGCAAGGGCGGCGGCGGAAAGAGCTTGAAGTCTCGCGTGCTGGCACACGAAATCCGCGATGTCGCCCGGCGGGCGGTCTTCCTTTGCGACACTGACCCTCAAGGCTCCCTCTTCATGGTGTACCGTGGCGATGATGAGTCGGCGCCAGCCGTTTCTCTTGCCCCGGATTTTCTTGATCCGTCTTTCAGTCGCTGGCTTGATACTGCGGTAATCACCCCGGCGTGTCGGGGCGCTGATGTTTTGTGTGACTTCGGCGCCAATATTGACCAAGTTTTCATCAAGTGGCTGCGCGAGCGCAAGGTGTCGTCGTTGTTGAAGAAGCACAATGTCGAAGTTATTTTTCTCGGGTTCTTCACCTCCAAAGTCGAGTCTCTTCTGCTAATACACGGCTTCAAATCCGCCATGCCGGCCGAGCAGATTGTCGGATTTTTTAACCTCGGCTCACTCAAGCACGGCGAAACATTTGACAATATTACTCGGCATCCATATTTTTCAGAACTTGTTGAGACGATGAAGACGCCGGTCTTTACTCTCCCGGCGGCAAATCATGCTACCATCGAGATTATCGATGGCGGCGAAATGACCTTTGCCGAAGCGCTGGTTTCTGATCAGCTTGGCATGGTAGAGGCTCATGAGCTAGGCGAGTACTTGTCCGAGTGCCGCGACGTCTTCACAAGAGCAGGTGTGCTATGATGGCGGACGACACACCAGAGGTCACAGAGGATGAGCTGGCACGGCTTCTCTCTCACGATCTTCTCCCCCTGACCATCCAAGGGGCCAGCTACGAGCCCGCCCCCCCCGCCCCTTGGCAGACCCCATGGTCCTCTGCTCATATTGCAGCGGTCAACGCCGCGATGGAAGCGTCGGCACCAGCAGCACAACTTCTGCGCGAGTCCGGAAATCGTCAGGCCGCGCAGCAGCGCGGGCCAGACGGCGCGCTCGTGCCGACCGTCCGGCAGTCGGTCGCAGCACTGGAAGAGGCAGTAAATAAAGCGTTCCGCCGAGATGCATTGATTAAAGATGTGTACTCGGGAATGAATCGACTCGCTAGTGCGCTTGATAGTACAGCAGCGAATGTGCTAAGTGGCATGGATGATAGCCGCAAGAGAGCTAGAATAGAATTACAACAGCTATTAAAAGTGGCCGACAAGCAACTCGATGCTTCCGTTGCCGTAAGGGAGGCGACGTTTGTTAAGCATGCGGTATCTGAGCTTAACTACGGCATTGATAAAAAGATTAATATGCTGCTTCAGACCAATGCCGACAAACAGCTTGCGGTCGAAAAAGCAAAGTTAGAGGCCGAGCTTGCCAATACGCAGTATTGGCGCGAAAAGGAGGCGGCGCGCGACAAGCTTTATATGCTTATTGCTCTTGTGTTGAACTTTTTTCTCGGAGTTGGGCTTGAGTACGCGTTACACTCAGACGCGGCCCAATGGGCGGCGACGAGTTACGGCAGGGCGGCGCACGCGATGTATCAGTCCGGGGAACTTCAGCAAATTTTATCTTGTGATCGGAAGGGCCTCTATAATATTGACGGAAGATGCACGCCAGCTTCAAATATTCCAGGCTGGCCTATTGTACCGAAGCCGTAAGCTCTCGACAATTCCCTTGACTTTTACTGCTCCTTCTGTACCCTGCTTAGTATCAACCACGGAGGCGACGATGACAATACGTGCACCAAGACCGCGCCCGCCAGGGCCGACAGTATCAATCTCAGCAGCGCTCGCAGCAATAAGAGCCGGCAAGTGCGTGTGCACTCTTTTACACTCGGAAAAAGAGGCCACTAAAGATCAGCCAGAGCCCCCCGTTACTGATAAATAGTCTTTGACGTCCCCGGCGCACAGCGCCATTGCCAAACCCCGCCGATGGCGGGGTTTGGCGTTTCTGGCCTGCGACGGCGGAAGGTTGTCCACATATCCACGGGTAAAGGCTGCTGAAAAGCAGCCTAGGTTTATTGGGCATGTAGCGCGCCCCCGGCCGCTGGCGTAATGCCCAATAAACCGTTTGCCGGTGGGTATGTGGGCAACCGGGGAATTCGTGGGCTAAAATAGCCACAATCACGCAGCGCGAATTTCGGATTTTGGCGTGCGTGGACAAGTATTCGCAAATTCATTGACTTACACGATTTTCTTTTTCTTTATTTCAGTGTTGCTATATCCATTTTTGTGCTGTATAGAATAGCTGCCGGTGCGATTCCGGCAAGATTAAATCGGGTGGCGGTGCTGGAACACCGCCACCCCCGGCCACCGGCCGGAGCCCATGGAGTGACCCATGTACCAAAGTCAGACTACCACACCCCCCGCGCTGTACCGCAGCGGCGGCCGTATCGCCTTCGTGAACCTTGCCGCCGAGCTGATCGATCTGGCCGGCGAGGTGATCGACGAAATCGACGATGCCGCCGATCTGGCGAGCTACCAGCTCGTGCCGCCGCACTGCTATTGCTACGATATCACCATCTCCGTCCTGCCGCTCAGCAAGCGCGCGCGCGCCGGACTGCGTGAGCTGGTGGGCGGTGCGACGATTGATGCACGGCTCCTCTTCAGCGTTACCTTGGGTGAGCTACAGCGAATGCCGGGAGTGGGGCCGGTCACGGCCGACGAGATCCTCGATTACTCGGCCGAGCTGGCGCCGGACTGGCATCGGCTGCGATCAGCTCTTGCCCTGGCGCCGATCTGCGCGTAGCGTGAAGCCCTGCCCTTGCGGGCAGACGAACCCATGGCTGTATACCTTGATCGCGGCTGGAAACCCCTGCCCCCGTTGTGTGGGCAGAAGACCGAAGGGCCGGGGGTGTTCCCCCGGCCTTTCGGCTGTCTGGGTGCGGTGTCGGATAAGCCCCTCATATGGAAAGCGGATTGAAGTATTCAGCAAGTATTACAGAAGCTTACGCTACCACGTGATGAGCACCGCGGCTCCCGCTGGACGGCTGTCGAGTTGGCAAGCTGCCGCTTAGAAATGTCGCAAAACTGTTCGTTTCTGCGACAAAGGGGGCACTTTCCTAGGAGCCGCAATGGCACTGCTTTGTCACAAAGTTTTATTTAGTCACATGATCAATTTTAGCGCTGGTCTGTATTAAGCTTTCAGCTATTCTGGTAATTTTTTCAGCAGTAGCCAAGCGTTGATTGTGGTCAGTTGCAACTGATAAAAAGTCCTTTAGTGCTGCTAAGGCTGATTCTGTTGCGTTGCTTCTAGCTAGGCGCTCTTTTCCTTCTATTATTAGCGGCATAGAATTTAACATGTTGGTTGCCGCCGACATAATCTCATTCTCCCAGCCACGAATCGCCTCCGTTACTTGATCAAGTGTTCTTTGGGCCTGCTCTGAACTTCGTTTTGCTGACGCATCGAACCTAATAGCCACAACAATTGATATTATTGATAGAACTAGACTTATAATCGGAATTATCCAGTCTTTTACCATCTCCACAACGCTTCTCCGTCTTAGTCGTGCATTCGATGCATGAACCGATCAGAATCTAGTTTAGCTGATATGTCCCACCTATTCAATGAACTTATACAAGCAACCAAATCGCGATCTCGCGGCACTGGTCGTCTCATAACCTACCGTTTGACGGACCCCCCATTCAGCCGCCGGGCGGCTGTAGCGTGCTGGGGACGGTGCACCGTGGGCAGTGCGCCGGCAAACGGGACTCTTTGCAACAGCCGTCTATTTTCGGCGCACAAGTATATGTGCACAAATGCTCGCAATACTTCTGGCCTTACGGGCCAGTCTTGAAGTGATGCCGAGAGTTATACTGCTTGATGCTGTGAACAGTCAAAAGAGAGTGAGCCGCATGTGAAAATAGTGCTTGCAATGCTAGGTGCTTTGACCTATATTATATTCATGGACGGCGGCGATAAACCCGCTCTTACAAAGACGGAGGCTCTAATGTTTAAGATGTTCTTCTTCGTGCTGGGAATGCTCTTCTTCGTCCCCGTCTTGCAGGCTCAGCACGACTTTGTCATGCGCGCTGCTGCTGCGGCCGCTGGCAATCAGCCCCCCGCCGGAGCCGCTGCGATGATCTTCCCGGCGGCAATGGCAATGTCCCGCTAATATCTATAGCTTAAATGGGAGGGCGTGCTATGCGCGACATCATATCTCTAGTAATATCGCTCGCTATTGCACACAATACCGTCAGCGTCGTGAACAATGCTCTGGCGTCTACGGCTCACGGCGGCGGATTTCTCGGAATTTATGCCACCGCCGCGCAGTCTATTCTGCGGTAGTGGGGCCTTTCGGCCCCGTCCTCACATCTCATGCTCGTCTTCCTCTTCCTCATCTTCTTCCTCGTGCTCTTTCTCTGGCTGTGGTTTCTGGGTGCTTATCTCCTCTGATGCCCGCGCTTCTTCAGCGATCTGCACCGGATCAGCCTGTATCTCGGCCAGGGCCTGTTGCTCTTGCTCAGCTTCGAGAGACTGGATAGCGGCCATCTCACGTGCACGCTCCAGCTCCTGCTGCTGATACTCAGACTCGAGGGCACGGCGCATCTCGGCCACGGCATCGACGACAGCTAGCTACGCCCAATCTCCACAAGCGTTTCCTCGCCCGCCTCAAGCCGCTCCATACAAAGACGGCTGCCGCGTGTTGTTGGACGAGTTTATCGTCAAACGCTCGGCCATATCCGATGCCATAGCATGAAGTAGGCAAGTCAATTCGACAGGTTGGTCTTGCTCAAGCGCTTTGAAGACTGCGCTGTTCAGGTGAGACTGGTCGGGCGGCACCTTCGGATTCATGCACTGAACGAATCCGAACTGGTCCCGCCTTTCAACTCGAAAATCCTTGGAAAATCAGTGCAGAGTCACTTCGCGGCACCCAAAAATACGGGAGGTAAACGGGTACATGGAGATTCACGCCGGAAGGCAACGATAGCGCTCTTGATCAGATCAGCACAGCAGCTTAAGGTTCAATGGTCAGGCACCCACCCATTTGCAACAGCGCACTGGACATTCCCCCTAGCAAGACCACTAGCCTAGTTTTTGTCATAATCACTGTCTAATTGCGCACGAGGACCTTCGATGAAAGATTCCACCACAGTTCGTGTAGTTCCCTTTCATAGTAGCACAACAGCAGAATGGGACGCCTTCGTGGAAAGTTGTTCTGAAGCATACATTTGTCACCTTTCGAGATACGTTGAAGCCTCCCTTGATGGGTCAAGTTATTCGGAGTTCTCTTTTGCGATTATGGATGGTGATATATTTTTGGCAATATGTGTCCTAAGAAAGACAAGGGTTGGCCTGGGTAATATTTTGTCCGGCCCTGGCGTTGCCATATCCGACCATGTTGATAGACGCAAGGCAATAGATATTATAAAGAAGGCTATTGTCAACCTTTCTGAGCGTTTGAACTGCCAATCCGTTGCTTTTCATATTCCGCCGATGTCACCAGGTCAAATTGGCCGTCGTTACTTTGACTCATCTCTTGCTCAACTTGGCTTTTCATTCGGAGTCCGTGGAAATTTTCTTGATTACGATTATGCGTATGTCTCCGTAATTAATCTAGGACAAGACAACAATACAATACTGAAGGGGTTTACAAAGGGCAATCGCGCTGACGTGACTCGATGCAAAAGGAACGGAATGTCGGTCGTTATAACCCATGCTGTGTGCCCGTGCGATGCTGAGTGGCATAACTTTTTAACTATACATGTACAGACATTCGAGCGAAATGGGCTCACTCCGTTTGATAAGGCCCGCTTCACTGTTCTAAGAGAGTCCGTTCAACTCGGATACCTCGCCCTTGTTAATGCGTATGATAATACAAAGTGCATCGCATCAATCCTTATAGAAATATATAAAGGAGGCGCCTATTATTTAGCTGGGGGCTGTCAAACTAGTTCATTGTCATCCGGCGTTATGGCATTCATACACTATTCAGCTATGCTGTGGGCAAAGGAACGGGGCGTGTCATGGTATTGTATGGGGTCCACAGCTCCCGCTTCAAAGACTGGTTATGGCGAGTTTAAAAAACGTTTTGGAGGAGAGAAGTACGACCTCCTATCCGGAGAACTCGTTGTTGACAGAAGGGGCCACCTTAGAAAAATTGTTATTCCTTGTGCCTGCGGGTTAGCAGGTATTATACCCCCTCTCTTTCGTATCATAGCTAGGTCGTCCCTACAGCGAATACATACAGTTGTCAGTTGGCTGAAGAGAAAGCTGCAGGCAAAAAAATCCTACCTACGATCGTAACCGTGCTCGAAAGAAGGCGATTATCAATGTGTGAGTGCACAATACTTATTCCGACACATAATCGGCATTCCTATCTGGATAGATGCGTCAGTTGGTTTTGCGGCCATGGATACAATGTTGTAATTGCTGATAGCTCTGAACAAGAGTGGTCTTCTGCATATAGAGACAATCCTCTTGTTACGTACGTTTGGGACCAGGGCCCTGGCTTTCCGACATATATATCAAAGATAAAAAAAGGCCTAGACTATGTTTGTACGCCGTATGTGAACATTTGTGCTGACGATGACTTCTTGCTTAGCTCTGGGATTAATAAGTGTGTTTCGTTCTTAAATCATAATCCAGATTATTCTTTTGCGCAGGGATATATTTACGCTTTTCAGTCATTTGATCGAAGGATTGTGCTGTGGCCTATGCCGTATAAGTTTATCAGTGCTAGACAGTGCTGCTGGATAACACGCATAGAGCAATATAGCGATACCGTGTATTACGGCGTTAACAGAACTTATGTGCTTAAGGCAGCGTTTGTGTTTTTGTTTAATCAAAACACGAGCGAGTTTTCTAATTGTGCTGCCGGCTTCTTCGATCTCGCTATAACGGCTATTACTGCTAAGATGGGTAAGATTTGCCATGTGCCGGTGCCTTTTGGAATGAGAGAGTACTCTCCTATTGTATCCGCTGTCGGACAACGACATAAGACAATTTGTAATCCTAGCATATTTCTTTTTTATAGGAACCTTATCGAGTTTATTTGCGAAGGACGTCAGTGTGATGAGCGTGATAGGATGCAAAAATTCTGTGCGAAGCATTACTCAGATTGTATTGCGTACGACGCTAGTGTTATGGAACAACCTTCCCGCAAATTGTTATTGTGGTTTGTTAGAGGAAACGCGATAATATGGGCTGAGGAACTATACCGTCGCATTTCGTCACTGCGATTGTTTATGACATGTCGATATCTGCCATTGTTGTCTGTTTATTTAAAAGGTGACTTTTGGCGCTTTTTAGCTTTTATTAAGGGATGTTCCATCGTCAACACAACCTCCCGTATTAGGTAGTGGGTGGCTACATTAATGGTGAACAGCTAGACTCCACTCATATAAAAGGGGTGTAATATTGACTGGCCGTCTCGACCAACCAAGGATACTTCTTCACGGCTTCGGCATGTTCGCCGTAATGTTCCGGCATCTGATCGAGATTGCCCGGAAGGAGGCACCCGAGATCGAATGGTCGATCATTTTACCGACGCCCCATCATTACGACCTGATGCATCAGGTACTCGACGACACCAACATCCTGTCCCTGACCGACCTGCAACAGCGCGCTCTGCCGCCCCTGCTCGACACCAGCGAACTGGCCGGCTATGCCGGCAACATCTTTCACGACATCGAAGCCGAAAAGCGGCATTTCAGGCATCGGCCGGCCGGCGAGCAACTGGCCCGGGCCGCCGATATCTACCGCATCTATCGCGCCTTCTTCGAACGTATCCAGCCGACCCATCTGCTGATTTCCCAGATCGAGACCTATGAGGGCAAGATGCTGGTCGCCCTGGCCAGGGAACTCGGCATCCGGACTCTGACGCCGACCTCCGGGCGCATCTTCGGCGGAACCTATTTCAGCCCCGACGCCGAGGAAACCCTGCCCGGAAACCGTGTCGTCACCCCGGAGCTGATGGCCGAGGCCCGGAGCCTGCTCCAGCGTTTCCGGACGACCGGCATTTCGGCCTCGGGGCTGCCGGAAACCCTCGATCCCTGCGACCCGGTGCTGCCGGATTTCCGCAAGGGGCTGCCGGCGCGGGCGCTGGGCTTTCTGCGCCGCACCCTTTCCCGGCCCGAGCTGTTCGAGATCGACACCGTGCGCGTGGGGCTGCTCAACAACATGCCCTGGCTGCGCGATCGCATCTGGGCCGTCCGGACCCGGGCCGCCGAGGGGCTCTATGATCTGCGCCGCCTCGTGGACCTGCCGCCGCGGTTCCTCTATTATCCGCTCCAGGTCACACCGGAGTCCTCGATCAATACCCCCGCTCCCTACTTCGTCGACCAGTTGCGGGCGATTGACGCCATCCGCTTCGCCATGCCCAGCGACCATCTGCTGGTGGTCAAGGAACATCCTGCCGCTATCAGCATCCGGCCGCTCTCGTTCATGCGGGCTGTGCGGCGGCGGGCCGGGGTGGTGGTCGCCCATTACCGCACAGACAGCCGGACGCTGATCCAGCGCGCCGCCTGCACTCTTTCGGTCACGGGCAGCGCAACCATTGAAGCGTTTCTGCTGGGCAAGCCTTCTCTGACCCTCGGCCCGAATATCATTAGCGAGTTTCTCGGCGGTGTATGCGCTATCGATCAGTTGCCCTTACGAATCCGTCAGAGCATCGCGGCACCACCGGACGACGATGCCGTGATAATGGCCGTTGCAGAAATCCTTAGCGTTCGCTATGACTTTATTTACCGTCCCGAACAACCAGGAGAGCCTGGGCTCCGGATATGCAACCTGAGGCGTTTTCTGGAGGCGATAACAAATTATATCAAAAGAGTGCAAAGCTAATTGCGTGAGATGCTAATATGACAAATTGAATTAGGGAATTTGCGTGATGGATGATGAATTCGATTACACACAGGACAATATTTCCTATATTGATAGAACAACCAATTCTCATGAATTCGAATACTATGCACAAGACTACGCAGTTCGGCGGGGGCTTGACTACCGGTTTTTGCGTAGTTTCCGCGACTATCAGGCGGCTTACTCAGGAAGTGTCGTACTTGACGCAAGTTTCCTTGTTCAAAATCAGGGAACAACGGTCGGCTTTGTGTACGCCCCAATTGAACGACGGGGAGACGCTCTTTCTGTATCTATTGGTGGTGGATATATTCCAGCGCCTGTATTTGATGACCATGTTGCTGAAATCGCAGCATTCACGCGATTGGATAAAATAGCAAGAGAGATGGGTGTTGAGAAGGTTTTGCTCCACGCTAGCCTTGCTGACCAATGGGGATACAATCACCTAATTACACACGGCTATGTTGATACTTCTGTTCTTGATTCTGTTATTGACCTCAAGCTTCATAAAGATGATCTATGGAGGAAGCTACGCCGTAGGTATCGCTCAATGATTAATAAGATTTCAGAAAAAAATGGGTATTCGATTATTATTGTTGATGCGAAGTCACCAGATCACAGTCTCCATGAGACGTATCGTCATCTTCATGAAAAGTGTTCTGGGAGAGTGACGCGAGCAAAGGATACATTCGATATCCAGTATCAGATGCTTACGGAGGGCAATGCCTCCATATTTGTTTTAAAGAAGGGTGATGACGTATATGGGTCTATCTATTTTTTACACCATGGCGTAGATGTCGATTACATGAGCATGGCCGATGATCCAGAATTCTCCGCACTAAAACTCCCAATCTCACATGTTCTCATTTGGGCCGCGGCATGTCATTTCCAAGCCTCAGGGTTTCATAGACTGAGGCTGAGCAGTCCCGCAGGTTTTTCCTTGTGTGAAGGGTTTGGGGCTTACTCGGATTTAAAAGCTCTCGGAATTGCCCATTTCAAACATGGCATGGCCTCTGACACAGTTATGTATTTCCGTGGAAATCGTTACTATAATAAATTAGCCGCAGAACGCGACCTCCGTTTATTTGAGGCCGCACTTGCACAACAACTAGTCCAGGTTATCGAGGAACCGGATTGATCGCGCTACTCCCTGGGCCAGCGATTCAACACTTAAAATTTTCTGACACCTTTCCCTTAACGTCGCCAGTAGATCGGCCTCGGCGATCCGGCTAATTTTCCAGGATAGAAATTGTTATTTCATAACCCCGATGCGGCATCGGTCATGGGCGGGCATTCCCATTATTGGGTTTCATAAACGCCCTCATATGGAAATCCCGCCGAAGCTCTCGCCAAGGTGAGTTGAAGGCCAGGGGCGAGGATCGGGCGACAGGCCGTCCGAGAACTTGCGATGGGCAGTATTGATGGGGCCTGTATGCCTGATCGGCATACAGGATTTACTTGCTCAGCGTAGGTTTGCGGGCGAAGGGCCGGGGAGAGGGAGGGCGTAGGCGCCCCATTGCGGCCCGAGCCGGGCTTGCATCTGCGCCAGCTCGGCGGCGAGCTGGGCGCGCATGGGGGAAGGGGCGGGCGGGGTGTAGTGCTGCACCATTCCGGCCAACACCTCGGCGATCCCGTCGTCTTCGTCGTCGCTCATGGGGCCGCCTTGCCGCCCTTGCGGCGGGTGGCGGGCGCCGGCTCGACGCGGATCGGCGCCTCGACCACGGGCGCCGGGGCTGCGGTGGCGGCCAGCTCGGCGGTGAGACGGGCGACATCGCCGACCAAGCCCTCGATCCGGCTATGCAGCACCTCGGCCCGCGCCTCCGCTCTGCCCTGCGCTGCCTCGGCGCCGTCAGCCCGGGCCGCCTGAATCGCAAGCTGCTGCTGGGTGGTAGCCAGGGCGGCGGCGGTCTCGGCCTGCTGAGCCTCAAGGGCGCCGTAAGCGGCGGACAGCTCGTCCAGCTCGGCAGTGATCAGCCGCTCGGCATCGCGAGCGTCGGCCAGTTCGTCATCAAGCTCTGCAAGAGCGGCGGCATGGTCGGCCGACTGCTGGTCAAGTTGGCGCTGGTGGCCTTCCTTCAGCGCGGCGAGCTGCTGATCGGCTCGCCCCCGCTCGCGCTCAACAAGAGCGGTGCAGGTGGCAAGAACGACCGATTGCACGGCATCAAGAGCCGCACTCACCCCGGCCAGCATCTCGGTAGGCACCAGCTCAGTGCCCGGCGGCACTGGTGACGGTTCGGGCTTGGGCGCCGCAGCCCTGGCGGCCCGCTGTTCCTCTTTCCAGGCGGACAGCAGGCGGGTCACCGTCGAGGCGCTGCCGCCGCCGAGGTGTTGAATCACGCGCTCGATAGTGACTTTCTGACCGCCGGCCGTGATGGCGGCGGCGGCCTGGGCGACGGTTTCGGGGGTTGCTATTGCGGCCATGGTGGCGGACTCCGGGCAGGTTTGATCTGTCCTGGAGTGTACGATACTACAGGTGTAGTGTAAAGAAAATAATACACTACGCCTGTATTTTTTTACGGTTGGGTTCGGCGTCGGGGGCTGGTGCGGCGGCCGTCCAGCACTGGCTCGCCCTGCTGCCGGAACGGTGCTGGCGGCGCGACCGGGGCCGCCAGGATGCGGGCCAAGGTCGGCCCGATCACGTTCTCGGCGATCATCGGCCAGCGGCGTCTGATCTCGACCAGGGCGGCATCCCTGCCACCGCTGGCATGGGCACGTTGGACGGCTAGGAGATCGGCGGGGGTGGTCATGGGGAAAATAATTGTCGGACCGTGTAGATTATTCCGCAGAGTCCTGCCGTCATAAGGAAGGCTTTCACGTCCCCAATTAATGAAAGCAGTTTAGGGTCAATAATTGACCCGATCAGCATTACCGACCACGCAAATGTCGATGCGTCGTATACTTTTCCAAACGTATTAAATTGGGCAAGTGGTCTACGCAAAACCCAACACACAACACGAACAGTTAAGGCTATGCAGAGATAGCCAAGCATTATTAGAAGTATGTATTTTTGTAAGCTGTCCGAGTCCCTCGGAAAGTAGTCGGTTATCACTGTTGGCGATACCCAAAGAAGCCACCTAGTGCTGCTCCTATAATGGTAACAGACGATTGAAAGCCAGACTCAAAGCCAAAATAACTTGCGGCCACGCCAGCCAACATAGCGGCAAGGAACGAGAAGCCGACGACACCCCTTAACACGTCGTTTAAAGAACCGTGCTGAATGTGTCCGCTATTGTCTGTGGTTGTCGCCGTCGTCATCATCGCCTCCGTTCACTGATATATATAAGCCAAGTCTGGCACTTTGGGAAGCCCTGCCCTGTCTGCGATTGCATGCCCCAGCCGTTCCAGCACCCTGCTAAGCCCATCCGGAAGGGGGGCAGGCGGTTCCTTCCTTATTTTCTGACTTGGAAGCCCCGTCACCGTGGCGACAAGGAAATTTGCGGCCCAAATGAACACACTGGCGCCTTTCGGCCGGAACCATCGGCCGCCCTGTTCCCGGTGCCGCTGCCCCCATGTATGGGTTACCGTGAGATAGGCCAGTTCCTTCAGCTTCGCGATGGCACGGTCTACGCTGCGTAAGCTGACGGCGGCCTCGCGGGCTATCCGCTCCCGGAACATCTGGCATCGGCCCGTTCGGATGTCGGTGCCAGCAAACAGGATAGCCTGAGCTGCCCTGGCCTCAGCGTGGGACAGACGGTGGTCGATGCGTAGCCTCATACCGAGCTTGGCGCGGATGTTCTTGTCGATGGCCATGATCGTGTCACGGCCCCGTAGGCATAACGTCCCCATTCCCTGCCGACTAAGTCAGCAGCGGCAAAACGCCGGAATGCGGGCAAAGCTCACCTGTGGCCGGAAGCCGGCGTTTTTCGCTTGAAATGTCTAGGGGGGGCCGGTAACGTCAGATTTGCGAGGTCTAACGATTACGCGGCGCTCCACCCTTCTGGGTCGGGGCGCTTTGCGTTTCTGGGGCTGGTGTGCTCCATGAAAGTTGTCTGACAGGCGGAAGACTGTCACCACACCTTGATTCGGTGCAAGCCTATTTTGTGGTGATGCTAGCCGAACAGGCGACGCCAAAGCGGCTTTGATGCGGCGTCAATAAGGCTCTTGGTGATCCGCTCCGCAGTATCTGCAGCCTGAGTCAAAGCGTCCAGGGCCAGCTTTTCCGCCCTTTCTGCCCTGATCTCGGCGGCGTCAACGCGCTCCTGAAGAATGGCACACTCTGATTCTCGCCGCCTTTCCGACGCGGCAATCTGATCTTTGTATGAACTGATCAGCTGTTTGAGCAGCTGGTCGGCGCGGTCCGCATCGACACGCCCAGTTTGCGGCTCGGAATTGAAATTGGAATGGAGCGTTTCAATGGGCGCAGTTGCTGATTCCTGCGGCGGCGTTCCGCTCATGAGAACGAGCAACGATCCGGAATTGCTACGTCGCGACTGTACCGTTCCACGGTTTACTCTGCCTCTAATAGCCTGAGGCGTAACGCCTAATCGGCGCGCGGCCTCGTTAATGTGTAACCATAACCCATCGTCGGCCATTTCAACGTTCCTGCCCATTGCAATTGCAGTTTCAAGGTCAACGTGCTCATTTCCACAATTTCGATTTTTATCACGGTTGCAACGGGGGCAGCAATGGGCGTGCGAATCGGGAGTGGCGGGGGGTCAACAAAAACCCCGCCTGGTGGCGGGGCTTTCGGGGGTGGTTGGCCTGGTGGGTTTAGCGGTGGGCGCGGCGTTCGCGCATGCCCGCTAGAGCGAGCTGCCGCCTAGCCTCCTTGGCTGCAAGAGCCGCAGCTCGCACCTCGTCGGCTCTCTCGGTGCCGGGGCTCATGACCGTGCCCCCGGCTGCTGGGGGGGGGGGGCCTCTCGCCTGAGGAAGCCCTGAGGGGGGGCAGGTCGTCCGCCCCCCCCAGCAGCCGGGCTCTTTGTGCCTGTCGAGGGGTGCGCGGCCTCGATCGAGGCAAAGGCATAGCCAACCTTTGCAAAATCCGAGGATAACCGGTCGCCAATGATCGTCCTGATCCAGTCCCGCTCGAATGCCTTGGGCACGCTGATGACGACCCCTTGCTGGCCCATTGATACGGTGGCGTTTTCCAGCCACTTTTTGATCGACGGCTGCATGATCTCGCAGACCGACTTGACCCGCTCCCAAGCCTCCTGCAGGCTCACATGGCCGGGTTCTGTGGGCGCTGAGGGGGTTGCGCTAGGGGATGGCCTAGCAGCCGTTGCAGGAGGCTCCTTTGAGGGGATAGCCGGTGCCTTAACGTGCTCAAGGATTTTGGTGATGTCCCATGGGGGAAGACCTGCACCGACGATTTTTTCGTCGATGAGCTTGCGGACGGCTTCGACGCCTGCCTTGGCAACTGCTTTCTCGACCTCAGCAGCGGCTGTCTGCAGTTTCCAAGGCTTGCTGCTGGATCGTTGGGCCGATCTTGCCAAGCACATCAGGTCGAACTGCTCCACCTTACTGGTGTCATTTCCGGACGGGAGGCAGGAAGGCTTGTCTGTCGGGTCGATGACAGTCGCGCACGCCCCCTCTTCCTTTCGTTTGTGTTGAAGAGGGTTGTGTGTAAACTGGTTAGTGTCATCCCGGTGACAGACGGTGTCATTGGTGTGACCGACGGTGTCACTGTGGTGACTTGACGTAGATTGAGCCGACATGATGCTGACAACATTCTCGTCAGACACGCCAATTGGCGCGTCAAAAGCATCGCTGACAGCCTTGTCCTCAGTAACCATAATCGCATCATAGCGAATCGTATAGAGGCACGACTTTTCGCCGTTCCCTTCGTACTTCCGCCGGACCTTCTCCAGGATACCAAACTCGACAAGCTTGGCTATGCGAGCGTTTACCCACGGACGGGAGTAGCCCATCTTATTGGCGAGGAGAGTCTGCGATGGAAAGCAGCTATCGTCGCTATCGGTGAACTTCGATATTGCAACGACAAGGCCGATATCCTCAGCCTTGAACTCTGTGTTGTCACACATTCTGTAGAGCAACGACATCAGGCGAACCAGACGACCTGACCCAGACTTGGGTTTCGGTGCGTCATTTTGCTGCTCATTGACAGCTGAACTGAAAGCCATGACAGCCTCCCATACTCGCTTTTTCAAGCGAAGCCGATACATCACTGGGGTGTGATCCCAATGGGTTGGGGTATCCGCTGCTGACGAACACAATTTTCCTGCGCAAGCGTTGCCGCGCTCACGATTTCCCTTGTGTTCTCATAGGGGGGAGGGGTAGATAGACGAGCTGATATCTCCACCCACTATGGTGCCGCGGTGGCCCAGTCGATTGCCGTCGACTGGGCCATTTTTCCGTTTTTGATCAAGGCATTAGCGGCTCCCTGAGATGTGGGTGGGGCCGCCCATCTGGGGGCGGTCCGTCAGGGGGACGGGGCGCCGTCCAGCGCTCCACATGCCACCATTTTCTCGCAATTTGCAGTATTTGCAAGGACAAAAATGCGCCTCGCGGCATTTTTTGTCCGAAAATGACACCACCCTGCAAATCACGCACGCATAAAATTTGGTATTTCACGCCATCCATTTTTGCTCGGGCCGGCCGGGACTTGTGTGGGCCGGCCGTTACTGACAAGCCTTTCGACGATGTGCGCTAATGCACTGATATAAAACTCAATTCCCGGCCGGCCGACGCAAGTATTGTTATCCGGCCGGCCGCCCATCGACTTCGGCCCCATCCACTTTTTGAAGCAACACGGGCCGGCCGGCCGGCGGGACGACTCGAATCGCGTGCGCGATTCCGAGGCCACATCCGACTCTCAGCGACGAGAGCCGGCGATCTGCCATTTGTCCGGAAACGGGTCCGTGATTCATCTTGTCCGTAAACTGGATTTTTGAACGATTGACGGACAGCCGGTGGCTGTTCGCCAAACGACCGTTTGGTGGACAGGCCAGAGACAGTTCCTGGGGTGTTCCGCTGTGCTACAGGAATTGACGAATCGTGTCGGGAGGCCGGATAGGTCGCGGGGGTCGT
>SESG01004357.1_pt1 | contig 20856 bp, 10 predicted proteins | sample 3171421 | NCBI WGS metagenome assembly SESG01 (sample SAMN10866946, study PRJNA518727) | freshwater metagenome | biome: subpolar coniferous forest; feature: holomictic lake; material: water; isolation source: holomictic Lake 227, 6 m and 8 m depth | place: Canada: near Kenora, Ontario | collected... | reverse complement strand
GATACTACAAATTGTATCAACAGATCTCCATCTGGCCCGCCGTTTACCCCCTTTCCACCATATCCTTTTAATTTAATGGTCTGCCCGTTTTCCACTCCTGCTGGAATAGTAATTCGAACGTTTTTGTCGTGAATTTTAAGCGTTCTGGCATGAGTGGTATACGCCTCTTCTAATGTGATGGTTAATTCTGATTGAAAATCTTGCCCGCGGAATTTAGTTTGGGCCCTGCCTCGCCCCTCTGATGCACCACCAAACATGGATGAAAAAAAGTCTGAAAAATTCGATTCATCAAAATCACCGGAAAAATTTTGCCCGCCTGCATTATTTGGCCTTCTTTGTGCTTTTCTTGCTTGCTCATATTCTTCTCCATGCTCCCAGTTCTCACCGTATTGATCGTATTTTTTTCTTTTCAGGGGATCACTTAAAACTTCATTGGCTTCATTGATTTTCTGAAATTTTGCTTGGGCCTCTTTATCATTGGGATTTACATCTGGATGCAATTTTCTGGCAAGCTTTCTATAGGCTTTCTTAATGTCAACTTCGCTGGCATTTTTATTGATCCCTAATACTTGATAATAATCAATAAATGACATAAGCTCAATTTGAGCTAAAAACTACAATAGAATTTTGATTTAATCTATGATTATTGTCATTTTCAGAAACAGAATTGACAATCAGACAACTGGAATAGAAAAAAGAATTCAGACCCTTTCCCTTTTTCGCTTTTGAAGTTGATAGTGCCTTTGTGCAATTCTAGTTCATAGTTCAATTATAACTTAAAATAAATAAACCTCAATTCCAAGGATATTATTATCATTTCAAGAGGCAATTTCTAAAGTTGAATAGACCGTGAATAAAATAAATTCAAGCTTAGTTTTAGCATATTTTCGTCTTTGTATAACCATAATTTTATTTTATACATAAATAATCAATTATTTATTTTTGCTATATCAACATAAGCGCTAATTTTGCAGTAGGAAATGAAAAAATCACATAAGCCAAAGCAGTTTGTTATTTCTGCTGCCTTCAAAATTCCCTTGGATTTCTTCAATTTTTAGGCAACCTTTCTTGAGCTGCATTTAAAATACATTTAGGAAATTTTATGCATTCAAATGACGGCAATTTATACCTAATTGGTATAGGTGCATCAGCTGGTGGATTAGATGCCATCCAGAAATTATTCGACCATATTCCAGCTGACACAGGGATGAGTTTCATTATTGTTCAACACTTGTCACCCGATTTTAAAAGTTTAATGCCAGAGTTACTTGCGAAACACACAAGTATGACCATTTACACGGCATCAGACAAACAAGTAATTGAACCTAATTGCATTTATCTTACACAACGCAACAAAAATTTACATGTAAAAGGTAATAAAATCTTTTTGCTGGATCAAGGACATAAGCAAGGATTAAATTTACCTATAGATGTTTTTTTTCACACACTTGGGGAAGAGTATAAAGATCGTTCAGTGGGCATCATCCTATCGGGAACCGGTTCTGACGGATCAAGAGGAATCAAAACGATTAAAGAAGCAGGAGGTATTGTAATTGTTCAAGATCCTTTGAGTGCACAATTTGATGGTATGCCAAATTCTGCCATCGCAACTCATATGGCTGATTATATTCTTATACCTGAATTGATTGCTGCAGAAATCACAAAATTGCCGCAAATGCAACTTCCTTTCACAAACATATTGGGAGATTCAGAAAATATTGAATTGAATTTTATTGCAATTCTTGATGAAGTGTACAAATTTTCAGGAATAGATTTTAAACAATATAAACGAAATACTTTAAGTCGTAGAATCGAAAAGCGATTACACATCAATAACATCGAAAATTTGTATGATTATCTCATTTATTTAAAAAGTAATGTACAAGAGAAAGAATTACTGAATCAAGATTTTCTGATCGGTGTAACGACCTTCTTCAGAGATAAAGAAGCATTTAATTTATTGAATCAAAAAGCAATTCCAGATCTATTTAATAAAGCAGAAAATAATAATGGACTGATTAGAATATGGGTAGTTAGCTGCTCAACTGGTGAGGAAGCATATAGTATTGCTATAATGTTGGAAGATTATATTCAACATCATCATTTAAAGACCAACTATAAAATTTTCGCTACCGATGTAGATACAAATGCATTGCAAATTGCAAGTTCAGGGATCTATCACGCAAGCAATACAAATGATCTTGATAAATCACAAATGGATAACTATTTTATTAAAACAGGTGAAAAAGTTCAAATCATCAAACGTATCAGAGATAAAATAGTATTCTCCAATCATAACATCATAAAAGATACACCTTTCATTAAAATTGATTTGATAACCTGCAGGAATATTTTGATTTACTTTAACCTGCAAACGCAGTTGAAAGTAATTACCAATTTACTTTTTGCATTAAATCCAGAAGGTTTCTTATTTCTAGGCACAAGTGAATCGCTAAGTGATATGGCAAAATATTTTATAACAATTGATGCAAAAGCAAAGATTTTTCAAAACAATTCTGGTAAAAAACCAAGTCCTAGTTTTGAAAATCCCACCATTCAATTAGGAGGCTCAAATAGAAGGATAAAGGCATCAATTCAAAACAGCATTGAACTTAAAAACGGTGAAAGATCTGCAAATGCCTTTCATCGTTATCTCAGCAAAGAGTATAGTCCATCTTGTATATTCTTTGATTCAAATTATAACATACTATTCATAAAAGGAGATGCTGGAATTCATTTGTCATTCAATGAAGGAGTATTTGAAAGTAACCTGCTTAAAATGGTTAGTCCCCAACTTTCTGAGGTAATCCAAACGGGAGTGAAAAGACTAATAAATACTTTAGACGAGGTCGTTATCAATAAGGTGATTTTAAATGAAAAGGGGCAGCAGGTTTCATTTGATCTGATTTTTAAGAAAACATCAGAATCAGCAGGTTTGAATGAATCTTATATGATTTACTTCAATGATCAAAAGGTCTTTCATGCACAAAATGCAGATTTTCAAAATATTTCCATTGATGAATTAACAAAATCGAAAATTGAGATACTTGAATTAAACCTAAAAGAGACCCAAAATGAATTACAACATGTAATTCAGGATCTGGAAGCCAGTACTGAGGAATTACAGTCTTCAAACGAAGAGCTAATGGCCTCTAACGAAGAATTGCAAAGTACCAACGAGGAGTTACAATCTGTAAATGAGGAATTGTATACAGTAAATTACGAATTACAAGACAAGAATAAAGAGTTAACCACTTTAAACAACTATATCACCAATTTATTCAATAGTACAGATGTAGGAACATTATTTTTAGATAGTAATCTAACTATTAGAAATTTCACACCATCTATTAAAAAGCATTTTAATCTTAAGGAAGAAGATATAGGTAGATCAATCTCAATCTTCACTTCTAATTTCAAAGATGAAACCAGGTTAACAATTTTGAATCATGCAAAAAAAGTGATGGAAGAATTAAGGCCAGTTGAAGATGAACTATTAAATAATGATGGTAATTATTTTTTTTGCAGAATCAACCCATTTGTTACTCTTGAAAGGAAAATTGATGGTGTAGTTCTTTCATTTATAGATGTGACTGAAATAAAAAAATTGAACATTGATCTTGAAACACACAAACAAAAGATCATAGAAGACGCATTTTATTATAAGTCAATCATCGATAATAATTCATTTTATGTGATCAAAACTGACTTACAGGGTAGATATACCTATTTCAATAATTATTTTTGCAAGTTTTTTGGAATTGATCCTGCACAAAAGCTGGGCACCAACTCTTTAGAATTGATAATACCAGAGGATCATCAACTGTGTTATGAAACGGTTCAAAAATGCATCTCCGAACCTGATAAGTCATTCTGGGTAATTTTAAGAAAACCCACTAAAAACGGGATTGAACATAGTCAATGGGAATTCAAGGCACTGTCTGATGGAAAAGGAAATATGGTTGAACTCTTGTGCATCGGACACGAGATTTCTTCATTGATTATGAAGCAACAACAACTGCAAAGCCTAGTGGATGTGAATATTGAACAAAATAAAAGACTCATGCAGTTTACTCATATCATCTCTCACAATATTCGTTCTCATATTTCAAACCTAAAGGGGATCGTAGAGCACGTTGAAAGACATCCCGATGAAAACGACAACTCATTCTGGAATCTGATTAAGCAAACTACAAATTCCCTGGATGAGACCATATTGAATTTAAACGATTCGATCACCATTCAAACAAGCCTTAATATTCCGATGCATGAGATTCATATCAAAGAAAAGATCAATATTGCTGAGGATAGTTTGAGTAATATCATTGCAGAAACTAAAGTTGAGATCAAATTTGTTCAGGATTGTGAAGACGATTTGGTCAATTCCAATCCTGCTTATTTAGACAGTATTTTATTAAACCTAATTTCAAATTCCATCAAATACAGGTCGGATATCAGAATTCCTGAAATTATAATCACACTTTCCAGTAATAATAATTACAAAATTCTAAAGGTAAAAGACAATGGCCTAGGCATTGATCTACAAAAAAACAGGGATCAGTTATTTGGTATGTATAAAACATTTCATAGAAATAAAGACTCGAAGGGTTTGGGGTTATATATCACCAAAGTCCAGGTTGAAGCGATGAAAGGCAAAATAGATGTGGAAAGTGTTTTGGGTGAAGGAAGTAGTTTTATCGTTTATTTTCCTAAATAATAAAGAAGATACTTAAACATATTTTCTTGAGTCAACAATAAAATCCACTAAAATTATAAATTCAACCAGTAGTTTAATTTAAACACGATCGCTTTGTTCTTGTTCAACATAAACGGAGTAGTAAAATAATTGTCTGTAAATACTACATACAAGTCGCTCATGGGTTTAAAACGATATTGGAATCTGCTATTGATGTTAAAATTATTTTGTTGTGTATTGTATTGCAAAAAAGTGGTCCAGGATATTTTTGTACTGAAATTATATTCAATTTTTGGAGAAAGCAGGAGTAGTTCTGTATTCCCGTATGAATCTGGGAAAATGAGTTTATCATATTCCGTTTGAAATATTAAATTGAAGTGTGGCCTGCTTCTATAAATGATACTAGCGGTTAAAGACTGAATACTTCCATTATAAAACTGACCTGCGGTAAAACCAAATGTGTAACCGAAAATTTTCCTTGAATCAGATAAATAGCTAAACACCAAATTTGAATACCGATAATTCTGTGCAGGTATAGGTGTTTTATCGGTAAAGGAAATGGGATATAATAAATTCAAATCATTATGATTTACCTGAATTTTATACATGGATGTATTTTTATACTCCGATTGAATTCCAATATTTAAATCATTTTCATTAAAAGAATTGTCTGGATTTAAAACTAAATAATTCTCAAGCTTATAAGTTACTCGCCCTAATCTACTATTTGTAGGGTAGGTACGATACGTGATACTTGTATAAGAATGTTTAAAGCCAACACGAATTGAAGTATCCCGTAAAGCATCATAATTTAGAATCCTTTGTACATAACCCATATCGGTATAATAATTAGTTCCAATGGATGCCAGATCAACCATAACAGAAAGTTTTTTACCGTTATATGAAAAGCCAGTTTCCTGATAATTATTATCTCCTTTTATTCCCGGCTTCATGGATAAATGATGGCCATACCAAGCATTCCATTTTCCATCTAAACTACCATATTCAAAAGTCAATCCAGCATTTCTACCATAAGCATTTAATGGGCTTTGTTTTTTTTGTGCATCTGATTGAAAATTTTCACGATCTAAAAAATAACCTTTGATAGAGGAACGACCAAACAGGTTTTTAAAAACTGAAATCGCTGCATAATTTTCCGGAGAATAATTACCCTTTGCTCCAGTTTGAATATCCATGATCCCGATTCTGGTAGTTTTATTGATACTACCTGAAAGTCTTGCACCACCTATAATTGGAATAGGATTATTATTTGAGTCGAGTCCTATTTTTCTCGAATAGAAAGGAGTCATAAAACCTGGAATCCCATACTCTCCAAAAATGTCTGAGTTTTCTAAAAAGAAGGATCTTTTTTCGGGAAGAAAAATATTAAACCTCGTTAGATTAGTTACTTGCTGGTCTACTTCTACTTGAGAAAAATCTGGATTTAAAGTGAGGTCTAAATTCAAAGATGAGTTCAACGCAATTTTGCTGTCTAATCCCACATTGAATCCTGTATTTGTTTTAATGCCATTTTCCTGATCACTTTGAACATTACCACTGATATATGGGACTACAACTATATTCTTTCCTGCACTAGGAGGAGGTTTGTCCCAAATCAATGATCCAGTAAATGCTGTATTATAAATTTTAAAATTAGTGGGAACATGTGTCCATCCAGAATATTCATTATTCTTCATATCCACTCGTAAGAAGTTAGCACCCCATAATGTGCCACCTGGTGGGTATCTTAAAGATTTAAAAGGAATGGCCATTTCAGCTGTCCATCGATCATCATATTGATGCGTACCAGAAAACCATTTGCTATTCCAACTCCATGTTAACTCACTATCATGATTGGCACTAATCTGATCTTCCGATTGTGCATTCATGGAATTTACTACAAAGAAAAAGCCTGTAGTTCTGCTATTCAAAGGGTCTACAATAAATCCTACTCCGTCATTATCTATATGGCCTACATCTCTTTTAAGACTTTGGATTTGGCTTTTTCCTGAATCATAGCAAGTATATGCTAGGTATAAATATTTGTCATCGTATGATACCTGTACGATTGTCTTTCTTTTGGGGCTGCCCACATCCGTTGGGAATTTTAAAAAAAAATCAGATTTTTTTTCTGCAACAGACCAAATGCTATCATCTAAAATTCCATCTACTTTAATAGGAGAAGAAGTTGGTGCGATATGTATCTGAAAGTTTTTTTGAAAACTTTCAACAGTCATATCCTGAGCACTCAAATCCGATGTGAAAAATACAATAAAAAAAAATAAGACGAAAAATTTCATGTCTTCAAAACTAAAGAATCTTGCCGATTAATTTTGTCTTTTTAATGAAGATTAATCAAGTAATACTTTAATTAGTAAAACAAAATGCGATAAATTAAGTATTTTCATCACATCAGTTAAACTTTATTTATAAACCCATTTTAATGAATAGGCGAAAGGCAATAAGCAATATTTTATTATTAACAGGTGGTGCAACTTTAACCGTATCCTCATACAAAGGATATCAATGGTTTAAAAAACCTGACTTAGATTTTTTAGTTACTCAAAAATTATTAATAGAATTTTTAGCAGAGACCATCATACCAAAGACTGATACCCCGGGTGCAAAAGAAGCAGGAGTGGCAGAAATCATTATAGTACTATTAAGAGATTCTACATCCAGACCATCACAGAATAAATTCATTGAGGGATTAAAGGAATTAATTAATTACAGTTCATCTCAGTATAATAAAAATTATGTAGACTGTACTTCAGAAGAACAATATAATATTCTAAGATATTTCCAGAAAAACGGCAAGCCTTTTAAAGGGATTATAGGAAAAGTTCAAAACAAATTTCTTGGTAAATCGTTTTATTCAACACTTGTTGAATATACTACATTTGGATATTGTAGTTCTGAGATTGGCGCTACACAGGGGTTGTCATATGTTTTAATTCCGGGAAAATATAATGGATGTGTACCTCTTGAAAAAAATCAAAGAACCTGGGCCACCAAATAAATAATTGAAATTTTATTATGCAAAATTACGATGCTATAGTTATAGGTTCTGGGATTAGCGGCGGCTGGGCAGCAAAAGAACTTTGTGAAAACGGTCTTAAAACCTTGGTTTTAGAGCGTGGTCCAAATGTTGAGCATATCAAAGATTATCCAACCGCATTTATGAATCCCTGGGATTTCCCAAATTATTTAAGAGATTCAGCAGAGGCCTCAAAACATTTTTTTGCTAGTAATAAAGAGCACCCATATATACAGGATAAACCTTTTGATTGGGCTCGTGGTTACCAAGTTGGCGGAAGGTCTTTGACCTGGGGAAGGCAATGTTATCGCTTGAGTGATCTTGATTTTGAAGCGAATGCAAAAGATGGTCATGGTGTGGATTGGCCAATTCGATATAAGGATATTGAACCTTGGTATGATTATGTAGAAAATTATATTGGAGTAAGCGGACAAACTGAAGGTTTACATCAATTACCAGATGGCAAATTTCTTCCCCCCTTAGAATTGAATTGCGTTGAAAATGATTTTTCACAAAAAATTAAAAAACATTACAACGATAGAATAGTAACCATTGCACGTGTTGCAAATTTAACAAGGGGATGGAATGGCAGAGGCCCCTGTCAATTGAGAAACCTTTGTGATAGAGGATGTCCATTTGGAGGATATTTTAGTAGTAACGCCTCAACATTACCTGCTGCAGCAATTACAGGAAATCTTACATTATTACCCAATACCTTAGTAACAGAAATTATTTATGACGAAATTAAAAGTAAAGTAACAGGGGTTCGTGTGATGGATGCACATACAAAAAAGGTTACGGAATATTTTTCTAAAATCATTTTCATAAATGCTTCAACTATCGCAACTGCAGGTATCCTATTAAAATCTGTTTCAAAAAGATTCCCAAATGGATTAGGAAATTCAAGTGGCCAAGTGGGCAGGAATTTAATGGATCATTTTACTTTTTCTGGAGCTACAGGAGAACATGAAGGACTAAAAGATACCTATTATTATGGAAGAAGGCCTGCGGGTATTTATGTTCCTCGATTCCAAAATATAAGTGTTCAAACAACGCGAAAAGATTTTGTGAGAGGATACGGTTATCAGGGTATTGGCGAAAGACTTGGATGGCGAGATATAAATAGTTCAGAAGAAGAATTTGGAGTTTCATTAAAGCAAAAACTAACTAAGCCGGGACCTTGGCAAATGACATTGGGTACATACGGCGAAACGTTGCCAAATGAAAAAAATGGGATCTATCTTGACAAAGAAAAGGTAGATCAATGGTCTCAGCCAATCATACATATTTCAATGGATTATGGTGAAAACGAAAATGCCATGAGAAAAGATGGCATTAAATCCTCTATTGAAATGATGGAAGCTGCAGGTCTAAAAAATATAAATAAATTCGACTACCGAAACCCACCGGGTTCAGCAGTTCATGAAATGGGAACTGTTAGAATGGGGCGTGACCCAAAAACTTCTGTATTAAATGAATTTAATCAAATGCATGAAGCTAAAAATGTATTTATAACTGATGGAAGCTGCATGACCTCTTCTGGCTGCCAAAACCCATCATTGACTTATATGGCTTTAACTGCAAGGGCTTGTAATTATGCCATTAGTGAACTCAAAAAAATGAACTTATAAAATTATTTTAAAAAAAAATTACGATAACTAATACAAGGTTAATGAATGCTAATAAAAGTTAATTAAGGCTTATTGGTATAAGCGGTAACAAAACAGGGTACTTCTACGTATTACTTTGTCTTCAATAACCGCGCAATGAAAAAAATTAGCATTCAAATACTTTCAATCTCCTTTTTTTGCCTAATCGCACTTGTTAATCAAGCGCAGAATAAAACGGCCCCGGCGAAAATACTTCCTGCGAAAAGGTTTACAGGAACCATCGTTATTGATGGTGACATTTCTGATTCTGCCTGGAAAACCGCCCCAATGGCAACAAACTTTATTGAATTCAGACCAACACCTTTTGCTAAAGAAGCAAATACAAATCGAACAGAAATGTATATGCTATATAGTAATGAAGGAATTTATATTGGTGGGTACTGTCATGAATTATCAAAAGATAGCATCTCCACTGAATTAGCCGGTCGTGATGGATTTGGGAATAATGATTTTGTGGGAGTAATCTTTGATACGTATAAAGATAAGATCAATGGTTTTGAATATTTCATGACACCACTTGGCGAACAAATGGATGCGAAGTTCTCTCCAAATCAAAATGGAAATAATGAAGATTTTAGCTGGAATGCAGTTTGGAAGTGCGCTTCAAAAATTAAAAATGATGGCTGGACCTTTGAAATGTTTATCCCTTTATCTGCAATCAGATTTAGCACAAAGCCAGTACAAGATTGGGGAATGACCCTGGTGAGACAAAGAAAAAAAACATCCCAAACATTTTCCTGGAACCCCGTTGATCCGAATGTAAACGGTATACTTCCTCAGGAGGCTTTTTGGACAGGTCTGGAAAATATAAAACCACCATTACGTTTACAATTCAGTCCTTATTTATCATCCTATATAAACCACTATCCTTATAACGATCCATCAATCAGTAATACTAAAACCAGTATCAATGGAGGTATGGATGTTAAATACGGAATCAATCAAAGCTTTACATTGGATATGACGTTGATCCCTGATTTTGGTCAGGTACAAAGTGATAATCAAGTGCTGAATCTTACTCCTTTTGAAGTAAAATATAACGAGAATAGAAGTTTCTTTACTGAAGGAACAGAACTATTTACAAAAGGAAATTTATTTTATTCCAGAAGAGTTGGTGGAACACCAATGCACCACGATGATGTGTATGGTCAAATAGCTTCTAACGAACATATTGTAGATAATCCAACTGAATCCAGACTTATTAATGCCTTTAAAATTTCTGGACGAACAGAGAGTCAATTAGGAATTGGTTTTTTTAATGCTGTTACCAACCCAATGTATGCCACCATTGCAGACGATAAAAATAGATTGAGGAAAATTCAAACTGCACCTTTAACCAATTATAATATCATGGTGTTAGATCAAAGTCTAAAATATAATTCCTCAATTTCATTCATTAATACCAATACCATGAGGAGTGGTTCGGATTATGATGCCAATGTAAGTGCGTTCTTATTTGATTTCAACAATAAAAAGAATACTTACGAATGGCAGGGTAAAATTGCAAACAGTTCCCAATTTGGAATAGATGGAAAAAACGTTAATGGCTATTCTCATAGATTTTCTTTTGGTAAAACCGGTGGTCAATTCAATTTTCAAGTGGGACAGGAATTGACAAATGAAAAATATGATATCAATGATCTTGGGATTTTATTTATGAATAACTATATCGATCATTTTGTATACATGGGATATAAATGGACCAAGCCAACAAAATGGTACAATAGTCTTTATTATAATTTCAATGTGAATTATTCTAGAAGATACAAACCAGGTGATTTTCAGAATGCCAATATTAATATGAACATAAACGGACAATTAAAGAATCTTGGTTATGCGTTTATGTCTATTTGGTATGAACCGCCTGGTAATGATTTTTATGAGCCAAGAACATCAGGCAGGGTATTTCATTCTACTGAAGCCAAGGGTTTTGAAATTGGGTATGTTGGTAATCAGGCAAAAAAGTATACTTACACAATTGATTTATTGCATGGAATCCGAACTTTAGAAGATGGCAGACGATACGATATTCGACTATCAAACAAATACCAGTTCAACAACAGATTGTCAATTGGCAATGATTTATTTTATCAATATATTCATAACAGTGTAGGTTTTGCTGCTAATGACGGAACAGAAATTATTTTCGGTAGAAGGAACCTAAACACAGTAGAAAATGGCTTGAATATCAAATATAATTTCAATAAAAAAATTGGAATAACAACGCGCATTCGTCATTACTGGAGTAAAGTAGAATACTTAGAATATTTTACACTTTTACAAAATGGAGATTTAGGTAAAAATAATAGCTATACTGGAAATGCAAATAGCAGTTTCAATTCTTTCAATATTGATGCGGTTTTCAGTTGGGAATTTTCTCCAGGGAGTTTTATGAATATCGTATGGAAAAATGCGGTTTATGCTTCTGGTACAAATGTAACAGATGGCTATCTGAATAATTTAAATCATACACTTCAATCGCCACAGAACAATAATCTATCTTTTAAAATTTTATATTTTATTGACTATTTAAAATTGAAGTCGCACTTGCAAAGAAAATAGTGTTTTATACTATTGCCTCTGTATATGGATTTAGTTCTTTCCCAAGTTCTATCCCCGGCTTCTCAATTAATAAGTGAGTGATGTAGGCTAACACGATTGTAATGAATAGAGAAATCAAACAATGCCAACCTACATACATTTTACCTACATAGTGATACAGGGTTTGTTGTACTACAAATCCCCAGAGGTAAACGCCAAATGAAATATCGTATTTGGGTCTGAATCGATTAAAGAAATTAGTAGAAGAAATATATAAAAAGGTTACACTGCAAGCAATATTGAAAAAGAGATTCGCATATCCGGAGGTTCGAAAGAAAAAATAAACCAGGCATACTCCTAGTACTGAAAATTTATCAATCATAATTTCTTCAGCATTAACTGCAAAAAAAGAACCAAGCGCAAAAGCCGCTGGCAATAAATTAATTTGAGGATTAGATCCAAGCCAATTAAAAATGGGTCTATACGGTAAAAAGCTTTCAAATATGATCAGCCCTAAAATAGTATTGTAAAATATTTTCCCTTTATTTCGGAGGATCAAAAAAACGCCCAATAATATCACATAACAACTCATTTCATAAGCAAGTGTCCAAAGAGAGCCATTCACGGCAGTTGGGTAAATATTAGTTAGGAATACACCAGGTAAATTATAATAAACTTGAAAAAGTAAATTGTCTGTAACATATGTATAAGGAATATCACTATTAAAATATTGTTTTGCTGGGATTGCACTAACAATGGGTCCGATTATCATTGCTGAAATCAAAACAACAAAAGCAAATGCGGGCATGATTCTAAAAAATCTTGCTGTAATAAATCGAAGTGGTTTTCTACTAAACAATAAACTATTGGTAACTACTAAACCACTAATAAAGAAAAAAATATTTACAGCCCAGGGACCTGATGCAGCAAATGGGAAAAAATAACTGACGGGATCAACCCAATAATTAGTAGCCCCATTAAGTATTGGTGAATGTCCAACAATTACCATTGATGCCAGAAACAATCGAATGAGATTCAAATTGTTATTTTCCTTATTCAGTAAAAACGAAACTTTCATTTATGAATCTTTTCAATAATAAGATCAAATGTAAGGTCTATTTATTTTATTGAACCACAGCTCAATTTTAATTTGTAATATTATCAATTATAGCATCCAAAAAAATCCAGAACATGAGAAAATATTTTGCATTTGCTTTTTCTACACTTATTTGTATTGGGGTTATGGCTCAACCCACACAGAAGCCACCATTACATGGTAAGAATTGGATGGCAGTTACTGGAAAGCCCCTTGCTGCTACTGCAGGTTCCATGATCTTCCAGAAAGGCGGTAACGCAGTAGATGCAGCTTGCTCGATGCTGGCTGCAACCTGCACTATGTGGGATGTTTTAAGTTGGGGTGGGGAAACACAAGCCCTGATTTATAATCCAAAGACCAAAAAAGTGATTGCCATTAATGCCTTAGGAGTTGCCCCTACAGGAGCTACAGTTGAATTTTTTAGAAGCAAGGGATATGAATTCCCTCCAGAATACGGACCCTTAGCAGCTGTTACACCAGGAACATTTGGTGGTCTTTGCTTAATGTTAAGTGAATTTGGAACCATGAGTTTAAAAGAAGTTTTAGCACCTGCTATGCAATTGGCTGCCGGATATCCTATAGAAGCACAAACTGCCAATAGCATGGAACGTGGAAAAGAAATGTTGAAGGGCTGGCCTTATTCTAAAGCGATCTTCCTTCCACATCTTGGGCAAAAAAGAGAAGCTCCTGAAGCTGGAGAAATATTTGTACAAAAAGATCTGTTAGAAACATTGACAAAACTTGTGGAAGCAGAACAGAATGCATTAAAAAATAAAAAAAGCCGTAAAGCCGCAATCATGGCTGCCTACGAACGTTTCTATACAGGCGATGTTGCTAAAGAATTTGTTCGAGGTAATAATGAACAAGGTGGTTTGATTACTTTGAAAGACCTAGCAAATTGGAAGCCTAAAATTGAGGAGCCATTACATGTAAATTATAAAGGCATTGAAGTTTATAAATTACAACAATGGACTCAAGGACCAATGCTTCTGCAAGGTTTAAACATTTTAGAAAATATCGACCTCAAAACAATGGGCTATAATAGTCCACAATATATTCATTCCGTATTTCAAGCAATGAGTATGAGTTTTGCTGATCGTGATTTTTATTATGGCGATCCGGCGTTCTCTCCTAATATTCCTATGCAGGGTTTATTAAGCAAGGCCTATGCAAAAGATAGAGCCAAGCAAATTTTGCTTGATAAAAATGATCCAAATATTGCGCCTGGCGATCCTTATCCCTATGAAGGAAAAACAAATCCATACTTATCACTTCTTCAAAAAAGAAAATTACTTACTGATACGAATGCTATTCAGGGTTCTGCCATTCCAAAGCATGATCAAACAAGTTCTATCAGTATCGAAGATCTTAAAAATAGTATCGCATCAAGCGATGAAGCCTATCACGATAGATTATGGCGAGGCACTACATCAGTTGAAGCTGCTGATACTTCAGGATGGGTAGTTTCTATCACCCCTAGTGGTGGATGGTTACCGGCTTGTGTAGCGGGTAAAACAGGGATTGGCATGAGTCAGCGTATGCAGAGTTTTGTATTAGATAGTACCATCGATCCATTTAATGTTGTTGCACCTGGCAAAAGACCACGTGTTACATTAACACCCTCACTTGCATTAAAAGATGGTAAACCACTTATTAGTTTTGGTGTTCAAGGTGGTGATACACAGGATCAAAACTTATTGCAATTCTTTTTGAATATGGTTGAATTTAATATGACCGTACAAGAAGCAACTGAGGCACCGAATTTTAATACCAATCAATTGTGGTTATCATTAGGTGGCACAAAATTGAATGATAGAAAACCGAAAGCGGGAAGTATACTTTTATCAAATACTACAAAACCAGCTATTAGTGATGCTTTGAAAAAGATGGGTTACAATATTAGTTTTGGTAACAGAACTTCTGGACCAATCAATGCCATTTATCTGGATCAAAAACACAATACCATTTGGGGAGGAAGCTCTAATAATGGGGAGGACTATGGGATTGGCTGGTAAATTAAAGCGTAATAAATAAAATAATGTTAACCCTAGGCTTCAGCCTAGGGATTATATTGTCAGAAAGATTTGGGCTTTAGCCCTTACGTTCTGCTCTTTCAAAATTATAATTTCAAACTCCTTAATGTAATATAACATTAGGGCTAAAGCCCAACTTGCATTATATCATTCAAGCCCCACCCTAAAGGGCGGGGTTAACAATTTTTTTTCACTTTTCACTTTTAAAAACCGTTTTCCCAATCATCACTTTCTCCACGTCTTCCCGATTAGAAAGCTCTGGGCGTTTTCCGCCTTCTGCGAACATTTTTGCCTGGTCATCGTAATGACTATTCATAAAGAAACCGGATTGACCAGTTGGGTTTACACTCATTGCTTTAGATGTTTGTCCGAAGTCGATAATGCGGCGAAGTGCTGGGCCATATAAAACTTTATATAAACCACTGCTATCTAAATTAAAGTCAAGATTATTAATGGTTTCCTTTCCACCATTCACTGCAATTGGACCTACATTGAACCATTTACCTATGCCAGGAACAATGCCTAATGGATGTTTATGTTCGATGCTATGTACTTTTTTCCATTGCCAGTTAGCCGTGTTTTCGCCTAATTGTTTGTTCAATGCTTCTGTTGCATCATTTAATGATTTTGTAAAAATTTCTGCTCTCGTTTCTTTAACAGTAGTATGAATATTATCCCACCATTTTGAACTATCATTTTGGAAAAAGCTTTCCATATTTCTTTTTAAACTCGCTTGATTTTCAAAAGATTGAAAAGCCTCCTTTCCTAATTCATCTTCTAATGCATATTCATTAATCAAGTGTAAAAACTTATAAAAAATAGTAGGCTCAATATTTTCGAGTCCATGCATTCCATCCCACTTACTCAAGATCTGATAACTATTTTGTGCAGCTCCACTTAATTTTTCTTTATTAATTACTGGCAATATTTTAGCAAGCAATCTTGGAAAATTTGTTGATTGCACATCATTGATCACTGATCTAATAGATGCTTCATCCCAATCTTTTTTATCGGTAAAAACTAATTCTTCAATTCTTGTAGCGCGATTTGCAGGAACATAATAACCAGCAACTAAACCTGTACCCATATCCATGGGCTGATTATTGGCTGTATATAAAACGCCACGTGCAGGATTTAAAATTTGTGGATTCTGTTTAAAATCTAACCATCCTTCTGGATCATCCAGTCCGGTAGATCCATCTAATATCAATTGAGGGTTTACATGTTTTGGACGAATAGGTATTTTTCCTGCCGCCCACCAGGCAATATTGCCCGCAGTGTCTGCCCACATAAAGTTGAGTCCTGGTGCAGTTAGAGGTTCAACAGCTATTGCAGCTTCTGCAGCATTTGTAGCATGACTAAGATTATAAAACACTTGTAAATGTCTGCATGGAAATTGATGGTATACCCACCACAAAGCGATGGGATCTTCAATATCTTTTACGCCATCAAATGCACCATTCATGATAAATCCATGTCTCGATTTTTTAACATCAAAATCAATTGCAGGTTTACCCTTTACTTTAATGGTTTCCTTTCGAACTAATAAATCTTCCCAGTGATCTTTATACCAAACCTGATTCAAATTTGCCGGGTTGGTTTTTTCCCGGAAAAAATCAGCATCATCATTTTCAAACATGGTAAGGCCCCATCCACCTTTATCAGAATGACCCAATGCTGGAACAGGAGTGCCAGCCAGAAAATTTCCATATATATTAAACCCTGGACAAACTAATTCAGCTTCATACCATACCGAAGGCTGAGAAAAAGCGATATGTGTATCGTTTGATAAAATAGGCTTTCCAGATTTTGTTTTGCTGCCAGCAATCACCCAACCATTGGAGCCAAAGAAAGGGGGATACATTAAATTGTTTTGCATGGCGGTTACTTCTTTTGCCATTGTATTCAATGTATTTGAAGCATTTTGTAAAGACTTATTTTCTCCAGCCTGAACCGGAGTTTTATGTAATGAATCAGGCCAACCATTCAATACATCATTAAAATAATCCATACCGTATTTACTTGCAATTTGTGTGGCAACAGCCTCAGCCCTGAAAGCACCTACAAAAGTGTATCCCATATATCCAACAATAATTTCCATGTCTTCCATGGTGAATTCTGTTTTAGGAATACCAGCAATTGTAAATTCAATTGGCGTCTTTCCAACTTTAATATATTGATTGATTCCTTTTAAATATGCTTTTGCTGCTTTTACAAAAGGAGCATTGGGATCTTTGTAAACAGTTGCTAGAGTTAGTTTTGCTTGTTCTCTAAAACTAAGCATTCGAAAAAATTTATCGCTCTGCAATGCTTTTTCGCCAAACACTTCAGACAATCTTCCATCAGCTAAACGTCGCAACACTTCCATTTGAAATAAACGGTCTTGCGCATGCACATAACCAAATGCATAAAATAAGTCCTCCTCGTTTTGAGCATAGATATGTGGGATTGCATAGTTATCGTATAATACTTCTACCTCTGATTTTAATCCGGGAAGTTGCAAGTTGGCTTCATATCTTGGTTGTAGTGTATGTAAATAGTAATATACAGTTCCAACAAGCAGGATTATAATTACTAGTAGTGCTAATAATATGCGTTTTAATGTTTTCATGGCAGGCAATTGAGAGGTAAATATAGAATAATCGTGAGCCAAATAGTTTGTGAATATTAATGCAATAGAAATTTATATGTGCTATCTATTTCCACTTTTTAAATGCGGTAAGATAAGATTTTGCTTCGTCTGTAACAATCAGCTTTCCACTAATTGCAGCACGATCAAATAATAATTGATCCCAGTTTTCTGTACCCTGCCAAAAAGCTTTTTTAATTTCGCTCATAGCTTTTGTACTCGATGCAGAAAGTGTAAACGTTATTTTCTCAATTGCCTGATCCATTAAATGTATACTGGAATAAATTTGTGTATATAACCCTTTCTCTTTTGCCCATTCTGCTGATCGAAAATTGGTAGCGTCGATGGCCAATTCATATGTTGCAGATTTCCCTATTTTCCGCTCAATGACAGGGGCTACCACAAAAGGGCCAATTCCAACTGCTAATTCAGAAAGTTTAATTGATGCTTCCGTTGTGGCATAAGTATAATCACAACCAGCAGCTAATCCAACGCCACCTCCAATAGCTTTGCCTTGAATGCGGCCGATGATAAACTTGGGACATTTACGCATCGCATTAATCACTTTTGCAAAGCCACTGAAAAAAATAAGACCTTCCTCTTCATTTTGAATCAATAATAATTCATCAAAAGATGCACCAGCACAAAAGGTTTTGTCGCCCGCAGTTTTTAAAATAAGTACGGTACTATGTTGGTCAGCACCAGCCTTCTCAATTGTTACTGCTAATTGAGTCAGGATATCTGCAGGCATAGAGTTGTGTTGTGGCGTAAAAAATTCGATCGTGCCTACCTTATTCAATACCTGATAACTAACATAGGGAGTTTGAATCTGTTGCATGTTTAAAATTTATTCTTGGTTCAACTTTGCTACCATTGTTAAAATGGTGGCGATACCTACCATTTCATTTTCATTATCCAAAATCTCAACCAACCATTTTACAATTCCTTTATCAATGTCAGAAATATCTTTTTTCGATTGTGGAATTTTTTCTTTGCATGTAAATCGCACTTGAATACTAGTTCCAATATATACTGGTTTTGTAAATCTTAATTCATCAATCCCATAATTTAAAAGCACTGGATTTTTTTCATAGCTATCTACAAATAAACCAGCCGCAGCACTCATGATAAAATATCCATGAGCCACTTGTTTATCGAACATTGTTCCATTAAAATCAGTCTCTGATAAATGCGCATAAAAATGGTCGCCACTCAGATCTGCAAATGCATCAACATCAGCTTTAGTAATTGTTCTTTTCTGCGTAATGATTTGGTCTCCAATTTCCAGTTCTTCAAAATATTTTTTGAAAGGATGTATTCCATCCGTTATTCCAGTAGCGCCTGGTTGATACACTTTACTAATGGCTGAGATCATATCTGGAGATCCTTGTATTGCTACACGTTGCATATAATGTTTTACGCCTCTTATTCCACCCATTTCTTCTCCACCACCCGCTCTGCCAGGGCCACCATGCACCAAAACTGGCAAGGGAGATCCATGCCCAGTGTTTTCTTTGCCACAGGCTCTATTCAATACCAAAATCCTTCCATGGTAAGGTCCGGCACCTATAGCATAATCAGTGGCAATATTTGTGTTATTTGTAACAATGGTACTTACTAGAGATCCTTTCCCAAGTTTTACAAGTGCAATTGCTTCTTGCAAACTACTATACGGCATCAGAGTAGAAACAGGGCCAAAAGCTTCCACATCATGAACTTCTGTGCTACTCATTGGTTGTTGATTCAATAAAAGAATTGGACTCATAAATGCCCCTTTATTTGCATCTGCATCTATAACAGAAACACTATCTAATGAGCCGTACACAATTTGAGAGGATGCTAATAACTTTTGTAATTGATCTTTTACCTCTTTACGTTGTGCTAATCCTGCAAGGGAACCCATCCGAACAGTTTCGTTCAAAGGGTTTCCGATGATCACATCATTAAGAGTTTTTCTGAGAGCAATTTGTATGTCTTCAATTTTATTTTCAGGAACAAATATTCGTCGGATGGCGGTACATTTTTGTCCGCATTTACTAATCATTTCTTTCTTCACTTCTCTTATAAACAGATCCCATTCTGGCATATCTGGATGCACATCTTCCCCTAATACAATTGCGTTCAAAGAATCTGCCTCCATAGTAAAAGGAACATTTTCTGATAATACTCTTGTATGCGATTTCAATTTCTGTCCAGTACTTGCTGAACCAGTAAAAGTAATCACGTCTTGAGAATCTATCGAATCTAAAATACCAGATGCACTGCCACAAATCAATTGCAATGCGCCTTCTGGCAATATTTTAGATTCAATAATTTCTCGAAAAACAGATTCAGTTAAATAGGAAGTAACCGTTGCAGGCTTTACTATTGCCGGCATCCCAGCTAATAAATTCACTGCTATTTTTTCTAGCATTCCCCAGACAGGAAAATTATAAGCATTGATATGAATAGCAACCCCTTCTTTGGGAATCAATAAATGTTGTCCGATAAATGTATTAGATTTTCCGAGTGCTAGATATTCTCCATCCAAGCAATAAGGTTGATTCGAAAATTTTTTACGCAAAGATGCATAGGCAAATAAATTGCCGATACCTCCTTCAATATCCACCCAACTATCTGCTTTTGTAGCACCAGTCTGATAACTGATCTGATAAAATTTGGGAAGCCGCTCTCGCAAGTGTATAGCAAGAGCCCGCAACATCAAGCCCCTTTCTTGAAAAGTCATTTTCCTTAATGCAGGGTTGCCCTTTTGCCTCGCGAAATGTAACACAGTTGAAAAATCAATTCCCTTCGTACTAACAGTAGCGATTGATTCGCCAGTGACTGCGTGGTATAAAGTTTGGCCTTCCCCATCTCCTTTTATCCATTTGCCAAGAATATAGTTTTCCAATTGCATCATTGCATTCGTTTAAAACAAAGCTAATGCTTGATAGGTTGGAAAAAAAATGGTCCCGCTTAGTTAGAGCGGGACCGCAGTTGGTATTGGTTGAAAATCTTCTACTATTTAGACAATCTTTTATCGATTTCGCTGCAAAGAGATTTGAAAATATCATCTACAGTTCCTTCACCCTTAACGTGAACTACCTTATCGAACTTACTATAATAGTTTGCAACAACGGTTGTCTTAGTCTGGTATTCAACAATTCTATTGCTG
>SESG01006490.1_pt1 | contig 20948 bp, 8 predicted proteins | sample 3171421 | NCBI WGS metagenome assembly SESG01 (sample SAMN10866946, study PRJNA518727) | freshwater metagenome | biome: subpolar coniferous forest; feature: holomictic lake; material: water; isolation source: holomictic Lake 227, 6 m and 8 m depth | place: Canada: near Kenora, Ontario | collected... | reverse complement strand
AGCGACCAATACCGGGCCGGCGGCAGCAGAGGCGAAATTCCGGGTGGAACAATGGGGGGAGAAGTTCGCCAAGGACAAGCACCCGGTTCCATGCCTGAAGACCCCTTTGGACTTCGCCTGGTCGTTGGCCCCGGGACAGGCGGCCGAAGGTGTGGCGCGATTACCGTTTTACCCGGTCGCGGACGATGCGGTGCTGGACCGGGAGGATGCGCATCTTTGGCTGGAGCGCACGGTCAAATATTGGCAGGAGACTGTTGCTAAAGGCACGCGGATCGCAGTGCCCTGCGAGAAGGCGGTGAACGCGTTCAAATGGTCGAACGCCTATCAACTGATTGCCAGCGACGAGGGTGACATCAAGGGGGGTGAAGGCGTCTATGATTGGTTTTACATGCGCGACGGAGCCTATCAGGTGATGGCTCTGGAAGAGGGCGGTTTCCTGGACAGTGCTCGGTTGGTGATGAAACAGTACTTGCGTCATCAAGGGGACAACGGCCGATTCGATTCGACTGGCCAATTCGACGCCAACGGCATGGCGCAGTGGACGCTTTGGCAGTTCTTCAAGATCACGGGAGACCGGACTTTTCTGGCGGACACCTATCCTGCCATGCGCCGCGCGGCGGATTTCACCAACCGCACCCGTCGCGAAAACAAGCCCGGGTCGCCCTATGCCGGTTTGTTGACCCTTTCCGGCAACGACGGCGAGAACTACGTCAAGGGCGATCACCACATCGTCGGCTATGACCTTTGGAACCTTCGGGGCATGCTTTGCACGGCCGATGCCGCCCGGTTGTTGGGCAAGCAGGACGAAGCCAAGGCCCTTTTGGCGGAGGCGGCCGATTACCGCGCCGCCATCGAAGCCGCGTGGCAGCGGCTGGGGGTAGCCTATTTCCCGCCGTCCTGGGAAAAGCAAGATGTGGATCTGACCAAACCCGGCAATGACGGCACGCACTGGGGCAACACGGAGAACCTCTGGCCCACGGAGCTCTTTCCCTTGAACGACTCCCGAGTGTTGGCCCTGGACGATGAAGTGCGGCATCGACACGGCGGTGGTTTCACCGAGGGAACGATGCACTGGACCGGGCCTCGTGACTACAATCTCGGCATTCTACACACCTATTTGTCCACGTACACGACCATGGGTTCGCTGGCGCGCGGCGAGGATGAACAGGTGGTGCAGGATTTCTACTGGTTCCTGCTGCACTCGACCGCAGCCCACGCCTTCTCCGAAGGAGTGTACTGGAAAGACCGGGCTTCCACCAGCGACACGATTCCACATGTGACATCAGCCGCCATGTGTTCGATCCTGCTGCGGCACATGCTGATTCATGAGCGGGGCGAAGAACTCGATTTGCTGGCGGCGGTGCCGGACTGGTGGCTGGAGGATGGTCGCGAAATCCGGATTGAGAATGCGCCGACTCACTTTGGCCCCATGAGCCTGATCGTTCGCGGTATGGCCGAAGGGGTGCGCGTGGATTTGACTCCGCCCCAATGCGACAAACCAGGGAAAATCGTGCTGCGCCTGCCCGTCTCCCGCCCCCTGCTCGCCGAATTGAAAGGCGTGGAGGTGGTCACCCGCCCCAATCAGAAAGAGCGCTGGGACTTCCCAACGGTGGTGAAACTCTACGAAAAGAACGCACGGCCGCTGCCTGAACCTCAAGAGGCGAAGTAATGAGCAGGGGTAGATTCATGCTGATCGCATTGCAGGTAGTCATCGCTTCGAAGCACTCAACACACTTATGAAACACACACTGCTCACGTTCACCACCCTGCTGCTGTTCCCGCTGACCTCGCTCCATGCTGCCGAATCGGGCGCCTCCAGCGGTACCCCGCCAAAGAAAGATCTGCCCTTGCCCGGCGAAGTCTTTCTCGTTTCAGGGCATACCGCCTTCCTCATCCCGGCAAACACCAACGCAGTGGGCAAACTCAAAGGCTGGGTTTGGTATGCGCCGACGCTGCCCGGTCTGCCGGGCCAGGAAGAGCGGTGGATGTTCGAGCGGTTCCGCGATGCGGGCATTGCCGTCGCCGGCATCGACGTGGGTGAATCCTACGGCAGTCCAGCAGGGCGCAAGCTTTACACGGCATTGTATGCGGAAATGACCGGAGCACGTGGTTACTCACCCAAGCCAGTGATGCTCGGTCGCAGTCGTGGCGGCCTGATGACCCTTTCGTGGGCGGCGCAGAACGCGGATAGAGTCGCGGGCTTCGCGGGCATCTATCCCGTCTGCAACCTCGCGAGTTATCCAGGCGTCGCGCAGGCAGCGGGTGCCTATGAAATGCAGGCCGCGGAGTTGCAGGCGCACCTGGCGGAGCACAACCCCATCGACCGCCTCGCAGCATTGGCCAGAAACGGCGTGCCGCTCTTTGCCATCCATGGCGATGTGGACGGGACCGTGCCGCTCGAGGACAATTCCGGCCTAGTGAAGAGGCGGTACACCGCGCTTGGCGGCAACATGGAGCTAATCGTGCCGAAAGGCCAGGGTCACAACATGTGGTCCGGCTTCTTTCAGTGCCAGGAGTTGGTGAACTTCGTGAAAATCCACGCCACCCGATGACGTCTCAATCGCAGGATCAACTTCACCTGACGCGGCTTCGCTCTTGCGATAAGCGGGAATGCCCCCCTCATTTAATGGCTGCTCCCACCGCATGTGCCAACCGAACCGCAAAACGTTCTCGGCTTAAAGCCCTTGGCATCATGGCTCTGGTTGTCGCTCTGACGTTCGATTGTTTCGCCGCAGAACATCAGAACGGGCGACAGCTTTTCAATGACCATTGGAAGTTTTGCCTCTTGAAAGACACTTCCCCGAACGCTAACCTTCAATTTGCGGCCGTAAACTTCGCAGATCAGGACTGGGACAATGTAACCTTGCCCCATACGGCGCATTTGGAGCCTTACGTCGTCACAAATCAATGGCAGGGAATCTGTTGGTACCGCAAACATTTTCGAGTCCCGAGATCCGCATTGGCCGGCAAGGTTTTCATTACGTTTGAAGCGGCGATGAATGTGTCAGACGTGTGGGTTAACGGGACCCATAAAATGACCCACCTCGGTGGCTTTCTCCCCGTGGTGGTGGATGTTACGGATACGCTGCAAAACGGAGACAATGTTGTAGCCGTGCGTCTGGATAACCGAGATAACCCGCTTACCGGCCCGCAACCTCTGAAACTACTTGATTTTAACACCTACGGGGGACTTTATCGAAATGCATACATCACCTTCAAGAACAGTCTCTACATCACTGATCCCATCCTCGAAAACAAAATTGGAGGCGGCGGTGTATTTGTCAGCTACCCCGAGGTGTCGCCCGGAAGAGCAAAGGTCCAGGTAAATACACATATCCGAAACGCGTCTGGGGCCTTAAGACACTATAGAATCGTAAACCAACTGTGGGAGCAGAGTAAGCTGCGCGCACAATCTTCCAGCGGCGACAGGGCCATTCCTGCCTCTGCGGCTGCCGAGGCTGTCTCCGAACTGGCTCTAGACCACCCCCGGTTGTGGTCGCCGCAACATCCTTCGCTTTATACCTTACAGACCAAAATGATGGAAAACGGCAGGATTATCGAACAACACAACACCGTCATCGGCATCCGCAGTATCGAGTTCAGAAACAATGAGTTATATTTGAATGGCGGTAAGTGCTGGCTGACGGGAGTAAACCGTCATCAGGAATATCCCTTTGTTGGTTATGCTTTAAGCGATAATGCTCAATGGAGAGATGCCACAAAGATAAAAGAAGCGGGTTTCGACTATGTGCGTCTATCCCATTACCCGCAGTCCCCGGCGTTTCTGGATGCGTGTGATCGCCTCGGCCTGCTGGTGTTGGATGCGGTTCTCGGTTGGCAATATTTTGTTCCGGATAATGCATTCCAGACGTTGTCGCTGCAATCCTGTCGTGATCTGATTCGTCGAGATCGCAATCATCCCTGTATCCTGGCATGGGAAACGTCTTTGAACGAGTCCGGGATGACGGAATCGTTCATGGATAAAGCCGGTGCGTTGGTTCACGAGGAATACCCCTATGGGAAAGGCTACTCGGCCGGGTGGCTGGATTATCCAGCTTACGACATTTACATCGAATCACGACAGACACGCCTTTCCAACCAACCACATCCATATGCGAAGCCTTTCATAGTGTCCGAATACGGCGATTGGGAGTATTATGCCATGAACGCCGGACTCGACCAACATTTGTGGCGCGACTTGAAGCCGAGCGAACGTTCCAGTCGCCAGCTCCGTGAGTACGGGCAGGCGCGAATGTTGCAACAGGCCGCTAACAGCCAGGAGGCCCACAACGACAACCTCAAACTGCCCGCTTTTGGCGATGGCTATTGGGTCATGTTCGACTATAACCGTGGTTACGCCGACGACCTCGAGTCCTCGGGAATTATGAGTCTTGAACGCTTGCCCAAATTCAGCTACTATTTCTTCCGGAGTCAGCGTCCTCCGAAGCATGCTTCTACTTTGTGTGAATTGGGAGCGATGGTTCACATCGCCAGTTACTGGGAGGCGGAGTCCCCCTTGAGTGTTAGAGTATTCAGCAATTGCGAACAGGTTGAATTACAATTGAACGGAAAATCCATCGCCCGCCAGAGTCCAGACCGCGATCGAATTTCAGACGCCCTGCCCCATCCGCCTTTCAGCTTCACAGTAAAAGCATATGAGAGGGGAGAATTAATGGCAACGGGTTATATCGGCGGGACACCTGTGGCCGAGCACCGCGTCCGAACTCCCGAATCGCCCTCGCAAATGGTGCTCCGGGCGGACAACTTGCATATAGACATTACCACCCAAGATATGTGTTTTCTGTATGCTGACATTATTGATGAACATGGCACCGTGGTTCCCGTAAGTGAAGGAAGTGTAAAGTTCACGATACAAGGCGATGCCATGTTTGTCGGAGAGAATCCATCGCAAATCAGGGCCGGCACTGCCTTCGCAGTCATTAAGACCGGCACGCACTCCGGAGTGCTCCAAATAGCAGCTTCTACGGACCATGGCATGAAGAAGTGCATGAAATTGAAGGTGCGGCCCAGTTCATCACCGTAACGACGATGAACAGCGGTGAAACCATTTAGGCGAGCGAGGCAACAATTGTGAATCCCACCAGCAACCGTTTATGATGAAGAAGCTGATAACATTCGTGGCCTGCGGCTATTTTATCTTGAGCCCCACTGGCGTATGGAGTGCCACAACGAACGGTGAGATAACCAAAGCAGCAGAGGGACTTTTGCTCAGAAGAGTCCCGGCGCTGGTCGGTAAGGTTGGCTTTAGAGTGATTCCGAGTGACGAAGGTCAAGATGTCTTCGAAATGCAAACCGTCGAAGGCAAGTTGGTAATCAGCGGAAACAACGGCATCGCGCTGGCCTCGGGCCTTAACTGGTTTCTTAAGTACTACTGCAATTGTCAGATCACATTTCGAACGGAACAGCTTAACCTCCCGAGCCCACTACCGAGCCTGACGAAAACGGTGCGCATAAGCAGCCCCTACAAGTATCGCTACTATTTCAATTATACTGCCTTCAGCTATACGATGGCATGGTGGGATTGGAAGGAGTGGGAGAAAATGATCGACCTCATGGCCATGTATGGTGTGAATGCCCCCCTTTCCATTACCGGACAGGAAGGCGTTTGGCGCAATGTGGCAAAACGCCTTGGCTTTTCAGAGGCACAGATGCAGAAGTTTTATGCGGGACCAGGGTATCTGGCGTTTGGATGGTTGGGGTGTCTGGATGGTTGGGCCGGACCGCTTTCCGGAGCATGGATTGACGAGCATGTTGCACTGGAGCAGAAGATATTGGCGCGGGAGCGGGCTTTGGGGATGACTCCCATCCTGCAAGGCTTCACGGGGCATGTGCCAAATAGTTTTCCTGAAGTATTTCCGGCTGTGAAACTCGTCAAGCTTTCGGAGTGGAATAGTTTTCCGTCCACTTACTTGGTGGATCCGAGTGAACCTGCTTTCGTGAAAGTAGGGAACGTGTTTATTGAGGAACAAACAAAGTTGTTCGGTACCGACCATCTCTATGCATCCGACCCGTTCATCGAAACAACTCCGCCAAGTAATGACCCGGAATTCCTACGCAAAGTGGGAGCGTCGGTATATGAATCGATGCGTGCCGTTGACCCTCAGGCGGTATGGGTGCTGCAAAGTTGGGCATTTTGTGTGGTGTTTCCCCAATTTTGGAAGGAACCCCAAACCAAGGCGTTTTTTACCAGTATTCCCCCCGGGCGATTCTTGATACTGGATTTGATGTGCGAGGCGTCCCCCAGTTGGGAGCCGCTCAAGGCTTTTTATGGTCAACCTTGGATATGGTGTGTCGTCCATAGTTTTGGAGGAGAATTGGGCTTACATGCGGGCGCGATGAATGCGATGTGTCAGGATCTCCAGAAAGCCCGGTCCCAGAAAGGAAAGGAAAGTGGCCAGTTCTCGGGACTCGGATTCATCATGGAGGGCCTTTCCTGGAATCCCATCATGGATGACTTTCAGGGCGATATGGTTTGGCGTCAAACGGCACCCGATTTGAAGGAATGGACAGCCCAATTCGCCGAACGAAGGTACGGCGTGCATACGCAGAGAACCCAAAAGGCATGGCAGGAGCTCCTGCAAACGGTGTACCTGCCACGCTCAGGCCGTGTTGATAATATGATCGTAGCCAAGCCCGCGTTTGGCAAGGCACATTGCGCGGTTTCAAAGACTGTCGAAAGGGCGTATGTTCCGGTTTTGAGAGCCCTGTTGGACTGTGCGGATGAAGTCGGCAATCAGCGCACGTATCAGTTTGATCTGGTGCAACTCACTCGCCAAACGATTGGCAGCCTTTCGACCCTGTACTTTTATGACATGCTTCTGGCGTATCAAAACCGAGACCGGCAAGCCTTGCGCGTCGCAGCCGACAAACTGGATATTCTAATATGCGATATGGATCGCCTTTTGTCGGCGGACCCTCAGTTTTTGCTGGGCCCCTGGCTTGAGGGAGCAAAGCGCTGGGGCAGGACAGGACCGGAGCGGCGTCTTTATGAGTGGAATGCGCGCAATATCATCACTCAGTGGGGCGAAAAGGACTCACCCCTGTTCGATTACGCCACCCGTCAATGGGGAGGCATGCTGCGGGATAATTACGCTCCGAGATGGAGGCTCTTCTATCAGGAGTTGGACCGATCCATTCGAGACAATGTATTGTGGAGCGACGCTGAGTTCGACAAGAAGGTGAGGGAATGGCAGGATGCATGGACGAAAAAAGTCCAAAGCTACCCCACCGAGGCCAGTGGGGAAAATCCCGTTACCATCGCAAAATGGCTTTATGAGAAGTATTCGGGGGATTTTCAACGCGATTTACCGCGAGTAAACTATCCCCTGCAAGATTATCCACCGGTGGTGAGCTTGACGACGGGAAGACCGGCCAGCGCTTCGGCATCGCTTCCGAACCATTCAGCCCATTTGGCAAATGATGGTATTCGCAATGTTCCCGATTCTTACTGGGCATACGATACGCCTGCCGAAAAGAAGGCCGCGTCAATCAAGGAAGATATATGGTGGATGGTTGATCTTGAGCAACTGACACCAGTGGGTCGTGTCAATGTGGTTTGTTATTACCTGGATTTTGGTTTCTATAGCTTTTGGGTTGAGGGTTCGGTCGATGGCAAGGATTGGTCACTGCTGAGTGATCAGCGTCATAACATCAAACAATCAACCATAAAAGGCTACGAAACTGTATTTTCACCCCAAACCGTCAGATACCTCCGCGTTAAATATGCTCATGATTCGGCGAATGAAGGCTTCCGTTTAATTGAGGTAATGGCTTATGACAAATAGAGAATCCATGAGAACCAACCGAATCGTGATGCGGATTGCCGCCGGAATGCTATCCGCGATTGTAGTCGGGGTTGTCGCCGGCTGCAACGCCCTTAAGCCTGAATCCGCCAAGAAGGTCAATACCGACTCCTCTATCGGCTTGGCCAGCGCCATCGCCTCCCTGGAGTTCGACAAGACCAGCGGCAAACTAATCCGCTTCACATCCGCTGCCGACCAGTCCGCATTTCTTAACCCGGGCGTCGGCAAAGGCAATCTGTTCCGAATATACTTCGGCGTAAAACCCCTCGAGGATAAACCCGTTGGTGGAGACTACCTTGACGCAGGTGAATTTCTGCTGCACGAATACCGTTTCCAGCGACACAACCATCAGCCGGCCTTGATGCTTACCTACGCTGGAAAAAAAGGGGACGCTTCGCTGGAGGTTGTTCTTGATGTGGTCGCCACCGAAAGCGGGGCCTTTGATTTGACCCTCAGCGTCAAGAATACGTCCGCCACCCCACAAACCGTCATGGTCGATTTTCCGTACGTCTCCGGCGTCAAGCTCGGCGATGACCCGCGCAGCGACCTCTCAATATACATGAATTATGCCGGGGCTTCCGGGGCGCCCGCGTGGAAGGATTTGTCTAATCGGTATGTGGATATGCCGAATCGTGGGAAATGGTCCTTTGCCTTTGATATCGTTTATAACAAGGATAACACCAGAACTTTCGGCTACATGATACTCGATAAACACTTCGGGTCAAAAACGTTTAAACGGGAGGCCGTCGCACAGGCGATGAAGACATCACACATTCCAGCGGTTATGCTCGCGCCCGGCACGGCACACGCCTGGCCGCCCGCAAGACTCATGGCGCTGACAGGTAGTTGGAAAGTCATTGCCCGGGAATATGGCAATTGGTTCAGGGCCAACTTCACAGTACCGGTCCAGCCCCAATGGTATAAGGATACGGATGATTTTCACAGCATGTCCGCTCCTGACTGGTCCGGGCATACCGGCTATCGGCCCTATACGGAATTGGCAGAGTCGAGAAACCATTTCTTTGATCGATTTGTAGCAGATACCTATCTTAATCGAGAGGTCGCGAGCCAGGAACTTCATGGTTGGCATAATTGGGGCTCGGATTCAGGTCAGGAATATGACGTCCGTCCCGATCTCGGCGGCAATGACAAACTGAAAGCAGCTTTTGTTCAGACACATAACATAGGAAGGCATATCAACTCCTACTTTGGCGCTTCTACGGGCGTGTTTGATTTGGTGGAACCAGGTAAGCCCCGATCCTACTTTGAAGTTGTTTACCAGGACGGCGGCCACTTTCGAGCGTATCCATTTGAGGAACATCACCCCCGGTTTGGCTTGCGTCAGGCCACAATATGCCCCGGCCTGGATTCGTGGCGGCAATATATTGTCCGAGAAACAAAGAAAGTCCTGGAGCTCGGGTTTGATGGTTTCAGGCTCGATGAACAGCCTTTTACCTTGGATTGCTTCAACCCGGAGCACCACCACCAAAATCCCTATGATGGCTGTTACCGGGTTGCGGAGCTGATGCGGGTCGTGAGAGAAGAGTTTGACCGAGTAAAGCCTGGAACTGTAATCATGTCGGAATGGGGCACGGATTTCCAGGTGCCTTACATCAATTCCGCGATGATTCATTCCCATGCGGGGTTTGCCGTCACTCCGGCGCGAGTCGCATTTCCCGAACTTTACTGGCTGCCTCACTATCCTTTAGGGGCTTTTGAATGCGCACTGAATGGGTGGATGGTGCAGGAGGACGGCGCCTGCACCCTGGGCGAAGCCCAGGATCGCGCCCCCAATATGCCGTGGCCGAACAAAGCGCGCTTCGCGCAGCTTAACAATCATGGCCCGGTAACCCAGTGGCGCAACTTGCGCTCCCAGTTCCGCGACGCCCTGGTGAGCGGGGATACCTCAGATATAGAACCCTTCTGTCCCGACGATGAATTCTGGCGGGGGACCTTGTTCAAATCCAAGGATTATTATCTTCTGGTCGGCGGGTATCCAGATGGCACCTCCTTGCTGGGGCCAAGAAGAATCAAACTCGATTTCCTCCCGCGGAATATTGCTTCCGCCTATGAGATCGACGCGTATACTCTGGCAAAATGGCCCGCTCAAATTGAGCGAACCGCCTCGGGCATCTTCGTGACTGTAAAGAGCGGCTTCAGTGCCGTCCTTCTGCCCGCCCCCTTCTGCCCACCCAAGATTGAGGCGAGTGTGTTCGGAGATGCAATATCCGTTTCGACATTTTCTCCCTGGCGCAAAGACCGGCAGTCCAGGAATTACGAGGCGGCGATTGAGGTTCCCGGCCTCGACCTCCCAAGCCCCGTGAAAGTCACCTTGCCTGCCACAATCAAATTCAAAAAGCCATCCGATGCAAAGCCTGGCAAATACTACTTTATGGTAAGAGGCACGCAGACCCTCCCATACCGAGGCTGGTTTGATGTGAAGTAAAACAGTTCTTCAAATCGTGTTTATTCGCTAAGCGGTGAATCTTAAGAGGGTACAGAAATGAACCTGAGAAGTCAAAGGATAGCCTTTCAGTTTATCGCGGGAGTTTTCGTGCTTCTGGCGGCGGAACTAAAGGCCCGGGAGGAAAGTAACAGCCTTGAGCAACAATTTCGGAGTCTACCCTTGGAAGCAAGACGCCAAATGGGGCCGTTATTCTGGCTTCATGGTGATGAAACCAAGGAACGTCTTGAGCTGGAGCTGCAGAAGGTGGCGGAGGGAGGCAATGGATGCTTCACTGCAGAATCGCGACCGCATACCGATTGGCTTGGGCCTGCGTGGTACCGGGATTTGGGCATCTGCCTGGAGGCGGCGAAAAGCAACAATCTGCAAATGTGGATTTTCGATGAGCGCTGGTGGCCAAGCGGTGAAGCCGGTGGCCTGGTTCCAGATGAACACCTCAACAAGTACATGCAAGCAGTTGACTGGGAGGTCAGCGGCGGGCAGCACTGTGAGAGCCAATACTCCGAGCACAATACTCAGATTCATTCGGACAAGCTTATTGCCGTTCTGGCAGGTAAACTCAAATCCGGCGCCATTGACGGGGAGAGCATTATCGACCTCAGCCCAACCATCGTGGATGGCAAATTTACCTGGGAGGTGCCAGCGGGAACTTGGAGGATAATGGTATTCACCTGGCAGTTGAACATGAACCGGCGCCTGGTGGATGGCGCCAGCAAGAATGCGGTCGAATGGTACATTAGGACCGTCTATCAGCCGCACTACGACCATTTCCAGGACGATTACGGGAAAACCATCCAGGGCTATTTTTACGACGAGCCGGAAACCTGGGGTGACTGGGGGACGGAAGTCCTGCCGCTGTTGAAGGAGCGGGGAGTGGACTGGAAAAAGGTGCTGGTGGGCTGGAAGTTTGCCCTGGCGGGCGAAGAAGACATGGCCGCCAAATACCAGTACCAGGACGCCTTCGCAGAGGCGTGGGGCAGAACTCTGTATGGCGGTCTGACACAATGGTGTCATGATCATAAGGTGTTATCGCAGGGCCATTTTCTGGAACATAATTGGGAATACCTCAACCCGAGAATGTCCGGGGGTAACATGTTCCAGTTGCAGAAGTACAGTGACCGGGGGGCGATTGACGCGGTGTGGCGGCAGTTCGTGCAGGGGCGTCGGGATATGGGTACGTGGCAAACTCCAAAGATTGGAAGCTCCATCTCACATGTGTATGGCAAGACGAACGACATCGCGATGATTGAAATCTTCGGTGCGCGTGGCCAAGACCTGACCTACACAGAGATGAAGTGGTGGACCGACCATATGCTCGCCAGCGGGATCAATTGCTTCATTCCGCATTCCTTCAATCCACGGGCACCGTATGACAATGACTGCCCGCCCTATTTCTACAACGGCGGCTTCGAGCCTCGTTGGCCGCTGTATCGGGTTTACGCGAACTACACCGCCAGAATGAGCCTGATGCTCTCAGGGGGAAGGCATGTATGCCCGGTGGCGTTTCTATTCCTGGGCAACAGCAAACATGTTGGCGAAGCGGTGACACCCGAGGAAATGACCACTGCGTTGCAGGATGGGCTCTATGACTGCGACTGGATGCCGTATGAGGTTTTTGAGCAAAACGCGAAAGTGGCAGGCAGGAACCTGGAGCTTTACCTGGAACACTACCAAGTGCTCATCGTTCCACCGGTGGAAGTGATTCCCTGGCAAACGCTTTCCAAGGTCCATGAGTTCTTTGAACAGGGTGGGGTGGTGATCGGATATGGGTGGCTGCCCTCGAAATCGGCGACTTTAGGCAAAACATCCTCTGATATTAGCTTGCTCAGAAAGGCCATCTGGGGCGACGCACAAACACCCGGGCTTGCGGTCTGCAAGACAAGTCCGGCCGGTGGCAGGTCCTATTTGCTGCCCGAAAAACCGACCCCGAATCAAATCGGCCAGGTTCTTAACAAAGATGCCGGAGTGCCGCCTGTGCTTGAGGTGCTCGCAGGAGAAACCAGCAACTGGGTGCATGTGCTCCACCGCCAAAAGGAAGGCAAGGACATCTTCTTTATCTGCAATCAGAATGACAAGGCTCCAGCCCGACAGTTCAAAATCCGCGCCCGTGTGGCGGGCACCCCCGAATGCTGGGATGGCGTGCGCAACGAAGTTACGTCAATCCCCTACCAACGAGTGGATCACAACACGACTGAGTTTACGCTTGTGCTGGAGCCTTTGGGAAGTGTGCTGATCGTTTTCCAGGAAACGACAAACCGTCGTCCCGGCCGAATCGAAGCATCCAGTAAAATCCTCTGTGAGCCGATCGCGTTGGTTCCGATCGAAAAAAGGGCCTCCAAGAATACGGGTCCCAGTAATAGCGACGACACCCTGACCCGCTGTTCCTGGGTTTGGTATTCGGAGAACAATGCCGCCAAGGAGACTTCTCCAGGCACACGGTATTTGCGGAAGGCTGTTTCAATTCCCGACAAGGCGAATCTGACTCTTGCTCAGGCATTCTTAACCGCCGATAATGAGTTTGCGCTAACACTCAATGGGCGACATGTGGGTGGGGGTTGGGAGTGGCAGACCATCCACAAAGTCAACCTGACCCCTTATGTTGCGGAAGGACAAAACGTATTGGGTATCGAGGCAAAGAATAATGGTTGGAGACCCGGCTCGGCCGGGGTGATTGGGTATCTGCTGCTTCAGTATCAAAAGGGCGATCCGGTTGTGATCCCAATTGACAAGAGCTGGAAAGTCTCCCGTAAACTCCAGATCGCTTGGAACGTGGCTGGCTTTGACGATTCAGGATGGGCGCCCGCACAGGAAGTCGCTATGTTCGGGAGTGAACCCTGGGGAAGAGTCGCCACTCCCATGACTATCAGTCCGGTCAAAGCTGATCCATTCAATGGCCATGTTGCAATACCTGACAACGCTGATTTGAGCGGTATGCGGGTGTATCTCGAGGCCGATTCTTTAGTTCCCGAAGAGGCGGCTTCGGTGACCGTCAATGGCCATTATGCCGGCGGGTTCATCGGAAGGCCGCTGCATCTGGACGTAACTGAGTTCATCACGAAGGGAACAAATAGTTTTCTCATTCAGCCCTTTGCTCCCAAACAAGCACGACTGTCTTTTTATGCCAAGTAATCTGCAAGCAAATATCAATAGGCGTCATTTTCTAACAAAGGCTGGGGCGGTTGCCAGCGGTGCAATTGCTTTTCCCTATTTTGTCCCTTCGTCCGCGTTGGGCCTGGATGGCTCGGTCGCTCCCAGCAACCGGATCACCGTCGGCTTGATCGGGGCGGGCGCGCGGGGGATGCATGTGATCAGGGAAGGTTTCCTTCCCAGTCCCAAAGCCCAGGTCATCGCGGTGTGCGATGCGGCCAAATGGAACGTCAAAGGAGCCATTGCGACTATTGATGAAACCTACGGCACCAAGGGTTGTGTGGGCTACGCGGATTTCCGAGATTTGCTGGCGGACAAGAGTATAGATGCGGTTTACATCGCTACACCGGACCATTGGCATACCCCGGCATCCGTCTACGCGGCCAAGGCCGGCAAAGATGTGTACAGTGAAAAGCCCGTGACCTTGACCGTCGCGCAAGGGCAGGTGCTGTGCGCGACCATGAAACGATATGGCCGGATTTACCAAAGCGGCACCCAAGTCCGGTCAAGTGATCGGTTGTGTCATGCCTGCGAACTGGTCCGAAACGGGAAAATTGGGAAGACCATTGGCTTGGAAATTGTGTTGCCCAACAGTCGCGGCGTGGAGGAGCAAAACCGCAAGGCGGGCCTGCCGCGCATCGAGCCGATCCCGGACGGATTTGACTACGACATGTGGCTGGGACCGGCGCCATGGGTGCCGTATCGCGGAGGGTGCTTCTGGGACTGGCGGTGGCGATCGGATTATGCCGCCGGCTACATTTCCGACTGGGGCACGCACTTGCTGGATTTCGCGCAGTGGATGCTGGGGACTGACGGCAGCGGGCCAACCGGCGTCGAGGGCAAAGGCGAGCGGATGGCCGGCGGCTTTTGGGACGTGTTCTCGAAATACGAGGTTGAATACACTTACGCCAACGGCGTCAAGGTCACCGTGAAGGAGGTCGTTCAGGGTGACGCCGGACTCAAAGTGACGGGGTCGGAAGGTTGGTTTTTCTACAGTTGGAATTCGCAGTCCATCGCCGCAGGTTCGGCGGATTATCAGCAGGTCAAAATTAACCCTGACGAAATCCATCTCTATCGGTCGAATAATCACGTTGATAACTTCCTGAGCTGCGTGCGCAGCCGGCAGCCAACCATCTCGCCCGCGGAGGTCGGGCACCGCTCAGCCTCCCTTTGCCATCTGGCCGTGATCGCAATGGATGTGGGGAAGAGACTCAACTGGGATCCGGTGGCGGAACGCTTTGGAAATAGCGACGAGGCCAACCGAATGCTGACCCGGTCCATGCGCAGCCCGTGGCATCTGTAATCCAACCCCTCAGCAACTACGTTTAGAATGATTATGAAACGATTTGGAAATTATCTGTTCACGGCTGCTCTGGTCGCAATCGTCCTCGGTTCGGCATTAGGAAACGCAGCAGCGGCTTCGGTGGAAGAATTCACGGCGGCCATCGAAAGGATCAAAACCTATGACTACTCGCAAAGCCGTGACCTGCTAAGCGCCGTTTCCGGCATGGTCAACGCTGTCGGTGAGCACCCGGTGGAAAGAAAATTATTCGCCGCCAAAATGGCGGCGCTGCTGGGTTCGGACGCAAGCGATCCCTGCAAGGTTTTCCTCTGCCGCCAACTGGCGATCATTGGAACCGAAGACCAGGTGGCTTCCCTGAGCCCGCTCCTGGTGGAGGAGAAATATTCCGACATGGCCAGGTATGCCCTGGAGCGAATCAGCGGTGAAAAGACCTGCGCGGCAATGCGGGCGGCCCTCGCCAATGCATCCGGCAGGGCACAGATCGGCCTGCTCAACTCACTCGGAGTGCTTGGGGACGAACAAGCTGTGCCGCCGTTGGCGGGCTTGGCGAATGGCCCGGAGGCCACCGTGGCGGCGGCGGCTGTTGCAGCTCTGGGCAAGATTGGAGGTCCGCAGGCGGAGAGAGTTTTGAAGACGCTGTCACTTACAGCCAAAGATCAGTTTCTCAATGAGGTTTATGATGCCTACCTCGGCTGCGCCGATAAGCTGGCAGCCGGAAACAAGCGCTCGCAGGCACTGGCAGTTTACAGCATGGTTTATTCGAACTGTTCCTCGTTCTACATCCGTTCTGTCGCGCTCCGCGGAATGGTGACCGCCTCCGAAAATAGCGCGGCGACGGTGATCCTGACGGTTCTTGAAGGCGATGATCAGGCGATGCAGGCCGTGGCGGTGTCCCAGGCGGGTGAAATTCCGGGACAGAAGGCCACTACAGCCTTTGCCCAAATGCTGCCGCGGCTTTCCCCAGAAATGCAGGTGAAACTGTTGGCGGTACTCGGCTATCGCGGTGATCGGGCCGCGCTGCCCGAAGTATTGAAGGCCTTGAAATCAGAAGATGAGTTCGTTCGTGTTGCGGCGTTGAACACTCTGGGCGATATTGGTGATGCTTCAACAGTGTCGCTTCTAGCCCAGACCGCGGCCCAGGGCCTGAACGCATCGAGCCAGTCGGCACGGAAGAGTCTCTATCAATTGCAGGGAGGGGGGGTTGACCCGGAGATCATGAACCTCCTGGCAAAAAGCGACCCCAAAGTGGAAGTGGAACTGATCAAGGCGGTGGCCCAGCGCAAGATTGCCTCCGCGGTTCCGACCTTGCTAAAGTCGGCGACCAATGCGGACTCGGAGATTCGCCAAACCTCGTTGAAGGCTTTGTGCGAGGTCGCGGAGGGAGAGAGCATGCCGGCCCTGGTGGATTTGCTGGTTAACGCCCAGACCGATGCGGACCGAACCGAAGCGGAGAACACCGTGGTTGCTGTGGCCGGCAAAGCCAGCCGTGGGCCGAATCCGTCCCAGCCAATCCTCGCGCTGTATCCATCGGCCAGGGATTCCGTTATCAAAGTTTCGTTAATAAAAGTGCTCGGGGACATTGGGGATGACAGCAGTCTGTCCCTTCTCGAAAAAGCCCTGGCTGAGCCGGACAAAGAGATTTCGCACGCCGCCGCTCGGGCGTTATCGGCGTGGCCCAATCCGGGCCCGCTTTCAGCCTTGCAGAAATGTGAGCAGACGACGGATGATAACCTGACGCGCACCCTCGCGCTGCGGGGTTGGATTCGGCTGATTGGTCTCGATAAGGGCCGTGACGCCGCTCAGACTCTGGCGCTTTACGGGGAGGCGATGAAAAGGAGCATCGAGGCGTTCGAAAAGAAAGCGGTGCTCGCAGGATTGGCCGAAGTGAGAACTCGTGATTCTTTGAAAATGACGGCCGCGTATCTGGAAGATGAAAGTTTAAAGAGCGAAGCCGCTTTGGCGGTATCAAGAATAGCCTGTCCGCTGAATGACCAGGACAATGGACTTCGAGGCTCGGACGTGATAAACGCCCTGAAAAAGGCCGCCGTGGCCATAGGGGAAACGAGCGAGCGGAAGAAAGTGGAAGACTATCTTTCGACCATGCCGGAGGATGAGGAAGGTTTTGTTTCGATGTTCAACGGCAAGGACCTTGATGGATGGCAAGGGGGCGATTTTGTCGTCGCGGACGGTGTCATGATCTGTCACGGTCATAACGGCGGCGGTCTGACCTACACGAAGTCACAGTTCACCAACTTCGTCATGCGCTTTGAGTTAAAACTTACTCCGAGCGCCAACAACGGATTAAACTTCCGTTCCAGAAACTCACGGTGGAATGAAATTCAGATCCTGGACGACGCCCACCCCGTATACACGAACCTCCATCCTTACCAGACGCACGGTTCGCTCTACGGGGTTGTGTCGGCGAAGCGCGGCTTTCTCAAACCCGCCGGCCACTGGAATTATGAAGAAGTCGTGGCCGATGGCCCTCACATCCGGGTAACGCTTAACGGAACGGTGATTTTGGATGCCGATTTGAACAAACTGGATCTCGATCACTGCCTTGATGGCACCGCCCATCCGGGTCTGCGTGACGCGTCAGGTGACCTCGGCTGGCTGGGCCATCTGAACGGCTACGAACAGCCGGGAGATGTGTTCTTCCGCAACATTCGGATCAAGACACTCCCCTGAGCGGAGGTGCTTTATGGAAAAAGCGCTTTTCATCCTTGCAGCATCAATCCGTGTAATTGCTGCGGCCGGGCCACTGGCCGCCATTGTGACTTGCCTTGCCGCCGCACCCGCTGGGATCGCCGCCGGATTACGAATCGAACAGTTGCGCTGTGAATACTTAAAAGAGCCGCTGGGCGTTGATGTGCCCCAGCCTCGTCTGAGCTGGGTCCTGGAGTCGAAGGCACGCGGAGAAAAACAAACCGCCTGCCAGATTCTGGTCGCCAGCAGCGCCGAAAATCTCAAAGCGAACAAGGGTGACTTGTGGGATAGCGGAAAACTGCCCACCGCTGAAAGCGCGCAGCTTGCCTATGGCGGCCAGCCCCTGACCTCGCGCAAGCAATGTTACTGGAAGGTGCGGGTTTGGGACCAAGAGGGCAAAGCCTCAGGCTGGAGCGATCCCGCGCGATGGGGGATGGGATTTCTTGATGTGAACGACTGGCAGGCGAAGTGGATCAGCGCCCACGCGGAAGCTAACGATGCCGAGCGGCTCGATTTCAGCAACGTGAGTTGGATTTGGTATCCCAACAACACCACCGGGGAGGTCATTCTATTCCGCAAGGAGCTCAACATTGATGATTCAGTTTCTCAAGTGGATGTCGAAACAACGGTAAGCCCCTCGGGCGATAACCGATTTAGAGTGTATTTAAACGGCCAGGAAATTGACGAGTCCTGTGGCTGGGGCTGGCCGAGCTTTAGCCGGATCCAGTTAAGGGCGAAAACAGACTTGAAGCCGGGACGCAATGTCCTGGCCGTCGCGGCACGCCACATTGGCCCCAACGCTGGGCTTTTCTGCGCGATCCGCTTGCATCGTGCGGACACGAGGACAACTGAAACGTTGCCATCGACCGGCTGGCTCGGTTGTGACCAGACCGCTACCAATTGGGCGCTGCCGGGCTTCAGCGATGCCGCCTGGGTGAAGCCCAGTCTGCTGGCCAAGTATGGGGAGGGAGACTGGGGCAAGTTTGTTCCACAGTATCCACCGCGGTTGCCGTGGTTGCGGAAAAACTTCACCCTCAAAAGCACAGCCAGGCAGGCGATGGCTTATGTCAGCGCATTGGGCTATTACGAGCTCTACATTAACGGGCGCAAGGTGGATGATTACGTGCTCACCCCGGGCGTGAGCGATTTCAGAAAGCGCGCGTTGTATCTGGCGCATGACATAACGAAGTACTTGGTCCAAGGGGACAATTGCGTGGCTCTTTGGCTGGGGCGAGGCTGGTATACCCCAGGTGTGCCAGGCGTCACCCACAGCCTGCCATTGGTGAAGGCGGAACTGCATGTGGAACTGGCAAACGGCCAAGCCGTGCGACTCGGCACGGACACAACTTGGAAGACCCGCTCCAGCTCGTTCGCCGGGTCCAATTTTGGCAACCTGGGTCCGGTCAACGGCGGGGAAATCGTGGATGCCTCGGCAGAGGATCCCTCGTGGAACAGCGTGGATGCCGATATGTCCCGGTGGGTTCTTGCGCAGGAATTCAATCCTCCAATGCCGCTCATTTCCGGGCAGAACGTGGAAGCCAACCGCATCCGGCAAACGATAACACCAGTGGGGGTGGAGAGATTGGAGTATGGTGTTTACCTGATTGACATGGGGCGGAATTTCAACGGGTTTTTTGAGCTGCGCATTCCGGGGGAGATGCCGGCAGGCCGCAAGCTGACGTTCATCTATGGCGACAAGCGCTGGGGTGGCGAAAACCTGCAAACCTACGATCAGAGGGATGAATATATCGCCAAAGGCGGGGGCAATGAAGTGTTTCGGAATCGTTTTTTCAATCACGCCTTTCGCTGGGTGAAGGTGATTGGGCTGGACCATCCGCCTGCGCTGGGCGACGCCAGGGGATACCTGGTTCACACGGATTACGAGTTGGCTTCGGAATTTGAATGCTCCAATGACGTTTTGAATCGGATCTACCAGACCGTGTGCTGGACCTACCGCTGCCTGACGCTGGGAGGCTACATTGTCGATTGTCCCCATCGAGAGCGCCTGGGCTATGGCGGCGACGCCGGGACATCGATGGAAACGGGGTTATCGAATTTTCGAGTCGGCGCACTTTATTCCAAGTGGTTGCGCGACTGGCGGGACACCCAACTGCACTCGGGAGAAGTGGACTATACCGCCCCCTCTTTTGGCACCGCGGGGGGACCGGCCTGGAGTGGGATCTGTGTTTCATTGCCTTGGCACGTTTACCTTCAATACGGCGACCGGCAGGTCCTGCTAGATATGTATCCGACGATCCAGACATGGCTAGGCTTCCTGGAGACCAAAACCAAGGACGGGTATCTGGAGTATTATATGAGCAGCCGGTGCGCCTCTCCACGCGGGAATTTTCTGGGCGACTGGCTTCCGCCGGGCCGAGGCATGTGGGACGATCGTGTCGATGACTATTCAACGCTTTTCTTCAACAATTGTTACTACGTGTACAATCTGCGGCTGGCCGCCAAAATCGCGGCGGTCCTCCAGCGACCGGCAGATGCTGAGCAGTACCACAAAAAGGCTGAAACCCGCAGTCAGGCGATTCACAAGCGCTTCTACAACGCCGACAAAAAGAGCTATGCCAACGGGGAGCAGCCTTATCTGGCAATGCCCCTGCTGTTAGGGATCGTTCCCGAACCTTTAAAGGCGGTGGTGGCAGGCAATTTGGAACACGAGATTCGCGTGACCAACAAAGGGCATCTCAATACGGGCATGCATGGCACCTACTTCTTGCTCCGGTATCTGACCGACGTTCAGCGCCATGACCTCACTTACCAAATGGTGAATCAGACCACCTTTCCCGGCTGGGGCTACATGCTCCAGCAAGGGGCAACCACGATTTGGGAAGAGTGGGGTGGAGCAAATTCCCAGATTCACGACACGTTGATCTCCGTTGGGATGTGGTTCCTTCAGGGCGTCGGTGGAATCCAGGTGGATGAAAAACAGCCAGGCTTCAAGCATTTCATACTCAGACCCGTTCCCGTTGGCGATCTCAAATGGGCAAAGACAAAGTATGAGTCCATCCATGGAACGATCGTGAGTGACTGGCGAATCGAGGATGACCAATTCGAACTGAACGTCACCATTCCGGTCAATACCACGGCCAGCGTCTATGTTCCCGCTGCCTCCTCGGACTCCGTGCAGGAAGGGTCAAAACAGGCGACAAAGGCGGAGGGCGTGCAATTTCTAAGAATGGAAGATCAATCGGCTGTCTTCGAAGTCGCGTCTGGCAACTATCAGTTCCTCTCTCGGCGTCCCCCTTCGAGACTATGCAGCCAGCAGCCTCCCGAGGACTGAAATCGACCAATTGTAATACCACCCAATGAAACCAACATGGATACTTCTTCCGTCGTTTGTGCTGCCTGCGCTGCGGCGCTTGGTGACCAGTGTAGACTCACCCTATCTCAACAAGCCACGCGCCGGCGTTCTCTTTCTGTCGGTGGGGTTGTTCCTGGCCGCGGCTTCACCGACTACGTTTGCGGCGGAGCAGAATCCTCCGCCAGAGAGGAT
>SESG01011673.1_pt1 | contig 20950 bp, 14 predicted proteins | sample 3171421 | NCBI WGS metagenome assembly SESG01 (sample SAMN10866946, study PRJNA518727) | freshwater metagenome | biome: subpolar coniferous forest; feature: holomictic lake; material: water; isolation source: holomictic Lake 227, 6 m and 8 m depth | place: Canada: near Kenora, Ontario | collected... | reverse complement strand
TTTCACCTGTCTCGGTTTTGAGGCACTGGACATTTCCGTTGCCACTTTCAAGGTAGAGGAGATCGTCAACAATGGTTGGCGTAGAGCGGGCTCCCGGGAAAATACCTGTCCAGTCTTTGCCGTAGCTTTTCTTCCATAGTAATTTTCCCCCGGTATCAAAACTAAACAGAAAGCCTTCTGAGGTAAGGGTATCCGGAATGCCTGTCACATACAACTTCTCTTTTGAGATAGCTACACTGCCCATTCCGGTTCCAAGTCCATCGAACGACCAAAGCATTTTAGGACCTTCAGCGGGCCATTGTTTCAGTAATCCTGTTTCAGGATAAATTCCATCACGGTTCGGTCCGCGCCATTGAGACTGGGCGGAAGCAGCTGAGATTCCGGAAACCAGCAACATCAGGATAAATACAAAGATTGTGGTTCTTCTGTTCATTGTTTTCGTGTTACGAGAAGTTAATTCGACGATTCGACAATTCTACGATGTGATGATGTGACAATTTGATAAACCCTAAGTGGTAATATTTAGATATATCTATGATTATCATGCATTTAAATTCATTTTTCTCGCCGACCATTGTCGAATCGTCGAATCAGATTCACTTTCCACCGGTCAATTTTCCGAGCAGCCATATCCTGGCCAGTTCATTCTCCTCAGGATAGGTCCAATGACCGGTTTCTTCGAAGATATTCAGGCTTTTGGGTGCCTGAATCACGTTGTAGGCAGAAAACATGGAGGTTGGCGGGCAGGTCAGATCATTGTATCCCCATGAATATAAGCCGGGAACCTTGACCATCCGTGCAAAGTTGACTACGTCATAATATTTTGATGTGGCGATCTTGTCAGGCTTTCCATTGAACGACTTGTTGTAGTCGGCAAACATGTGAGGCCATCCGCCGGCCCGTCCGTTCAGATAGCCTGTCAAATCGCACAGCGCCGGGTAAAAGGCGGCGAGGTATTTCACGCGTGAATCCAGTCCGGCGGTGACAATGGAAAGTGCGCCACCCTGGCTCCCTCCGGTTACGGCCAGTGTAGAACCGTCAAATTCGGGAAGGGAGAAGAGAAAATCGATGGCTCTTACACAACCGAGATAAACCCTTTTGTAATAATAGCGGTCGCGGTCATCCAGATTGAAAAAAGGATAGCCTTCGAGCGTTGTTTTGCCAAGATCGAGGTAGATGGATGGATCCATGGTTACCGGAATGCCGTGAATGCCGATTTCGAAAGTGATGACTCCGTTTTCGGCCATGGCGGCATCGCCCGAATATCCGCGAACCCCGGCTCCCGGCACTTTCAGCAGCGCAGGATATTTTCCGGCTTTTTTCGGGACACATAAGATCCCGTAAAGTCGCATGCCGGATTTGTAATTCTGGATATTTGCCTGGTAGACATTCACTTTTTCCGTGCAACGATCAGGCAGCAATGTCACTTTCGCATCTATCGGAATTTTGGCCGCTTCGGTTTTGGCGTTTTCCCAGAAAGTTGAAAAATCGGCAGGAACCTCCGTGGTAGGTTTAATCAGATCGGGCGAGTAGGCAGCTGTCGCAAGATTGTCGTAACGAACACCGTTGATGGTGGCAGAAGCTTTGCAGCGCAGAAATCCGGGTACTTTCATCGTTCCTGCATCCACCACAAACGGACCATCTTTTTGGGTGAAGGTATCAATTTTAGCGGGAGTCATCTGCTCCGGTCCGACTTCAACCCTGACTTTGACATTTTGCAATGGTTCGCTGTTCTTCAGCACCTGAACCTTGAAATGTGCAGGTTCACCGGGCTTGTAAATCCAGTTGGCATGATCAGGGGTGACCACAATCTTGACCAGTCGTTCAACCGGCTGGGCAAACAATGTTGCGGCAACCAGAAGAAAATAAAGTGAGGACGCAATTCTAAAAGTCTTGTGATTCATTTTTGTATTTTTATTTGAAGGAACACCAGAAAAATAACAAAGTGCACAAAGACAGAAATTCTGCATTTGTGCACTTTGCTATTTCCTTAGCCTCCCTTGGTGGTTAAATTAACAACCATTCGATTTTTATTTCTTCAATTTGATCACCTCACTGCCTGCAAGCAAGAATGCGCCTGAACCGTATACTTCCCAGCTGTCGGCATTGAAATTTTTCTTCGGATCTGCTCCGACGGGCTGCACCCAACCCACATGACCGTCTTTCTGGACGCATTTGTTCAGTCCGATCCATGCCTTTTTAACTACCGGAAGGTAGGTTTCCCTGTCAAGGATGCCATGGTTGATTCCCCATGCCATGGCATAGCAGTCAAATCCCGAACCACTGACTTCTCCACCGGGATAGGAATCAGGATCCAGCAAACTGGCACGCCAAAGTCCATCGGCTTGCTGGAGATCTTTCAGCCTGGCAGACATTTCCTTGAAGAGGTCAATGTAAAAGCTGCGACCGGCATAATCGGCAGGAAGTTCCTGCAACACCCTGACAAGTCCACCCATTACCCAGCCATTACCGCGCGACCAGAAAATTTTCTTTCCATTGGCTTCGTAGATATCTTTTCCGTCATTTTTGATCACATATTTAAGATCACGGGCAAAAAGATGCTCCTCTTTGTCGTACAGCAGGTTATAACACTCTTTGAAAAGCTGATCGGTGTAGGTAAAATAACTGCTGTTTCCGGTAACAACTCCCAGTTTGACCAATGCAGGAGGGCCCATGAAAAGGGCATCACACCACCACCATTTAATCACTTCGTTGCCTTTGGTTGGGTAGGGTTTTGACATGAAGACGGCGAGTGTATCGATCAATGGCTGGATCATTTCCTGCTTTTTCTCCAGTTTGTAAACATCGAGGTAGGTCTGGCAAATGGCGATATCATCTGCGTGGTACCAGCGTCTGCCCGGTTTCCAACCATTTTTGTTACCCATGTCGACCATTGCCTGCCAGATATCTTTCGATTTGGTAGTTTCCCATGCGGCTGATACTCCGGCATAAAAGGCTCCGTTTGTCCAGTCTGTTGGGGCATGTTTGGGATTTTTTAATTGCCACTCGGTCACTTTTTTCATCGTTTTCTTGATGTTTCCGGCGGCAAAAAGTTTTTTGGTGTTTTCAGTTTTGGCAAAACTTACTGAAGCGAAGCAAGCCAGTAAAACCAGTACAATTATTTTCTTCATGAAATCAGGTTTATATTATTCCGTTTACAAATATATAAAGTAGCGCAATCGATTGTAATAGTAAACTTCATTTTATTTTATTGATGCAGGAATTTAGTTTGGAATCACTGCGCAGAGTGGATAATTATTGTGAATTAATTATTTATTTTTACATGATTGGTAATTATATTGCCCGCGATTTGCCATTTCTCTGGTAGTCGGAAACCAACAGAACACAAGTTTGACCAAGCGCTAAAATATGAAAAAGTATCAACGCCTATTGATTACAATCCTTCGCATGGCCATTGGCTGGCATTTTCTTTACGAAGGGATCTCCAAAGTCGTACAGGGTAACTGGTCTGCATCGGGCTATTTGCTGCATACTTCCGGTATTTTTTCGGGATTCTATCATTTCCTGGCCGGTTCTCCCGCAATTTTGAGAAGTACCGACTTGTTGAATATGTTCGGACTCGTGCTCATCGGGCTGGCACTGTTCATCGGACTCTTCTCCAGACTGGCATCCCTGGCAGGCGCTGTTTTGCTCGTTTTCTATTATTTTGCTTATCCGCCTTTTGGCAACCCAATGCTGAATCCTTCAGACGGTCATCTCTTCATCGTCGACAAAATATTTTTGGAAGCCACTGCGCTTGTTTTTCTTTTGATCTACCGTGAAAGTGGTTTTGGACTGGATTCGTGGATAGCATCCTATCGGGAAAGCAGGAAATCGCCTGAAGTGGTCAAGGCAGGGAATAGCTCACGCCGCGATGCCATCAAAAATCTGGCAACGTTGCCTGCATTGGGTGTGATGGGCTGGGGGGCCGTTCACAGTTTCAAAACCTATGGCGTCGATGTGATGACCGGGGCTACGATCCAGGTCAAACAGCAGGAGTTGAACGAGCTGAAAGGAGAACTGCCCAAAGGGAAAATCGGCAAACATGAGATCAGCAGGTTGATTGCCGGCGGAAATCTGATTGGGGGATGGGCACACTCCCGCGATCTGATCTATGTGTCGACCCTCTTTAAAGCATACAACACCGAACAAAAAGTGTACGAGACGCTGATGTTGGCTGAGCAGGCAGGAATCAATACCATCAACATAGGCTATGCTTCCAATCCTTTGCTGGCAAAATACAAAAAAATGACTGGCAGCAAAATCAAGGTGATTTCCCAGGTGAATCCCCATCTGAACAACAAGGAACTCTCGAAAATTGGTCCGGATACCAACCCTGCGCTATTTTATGAATTCATCGACAAGGCCATCGATTTTGGGGTCGACATTGTCCAGGTGCAGGGAAACTGGTGCGACTGGCTGGTGCGGGATCACAAACTGGAGGTCATTGACAAAATGCTTGGTCACATTCGCCAACAAGGGTATACTGCCGGGCTGGCGGCCCATTCTGTCGAATCACTGATTGCCTGCCAGGAACAGGGAATCATACCGGATTATTACATGAAGACCATGCACCACGACCAATACTGGTCTGCCCATCCCCGGGAAAACCGGTTTCCGTTTGAAGTCGACGGAAAGGAGTATCTCGACCACAATCGTTTTCACAACAACATGTTTTGTTTGTTCCCTGAGCGAACCGTCGAATTCGTCCGCCAAACCACCGTGCCCGTGATGGGCTTTAAAGTACTGGCAGCCGGGGCCATAGAGCCTGAAGATGGATTCAAATGGGCTTACAACAATGGTGCGGATTTTATCTGCGTCGGGATGTTCGACTTTCAGGTGGTCAGCAATGTCAACACCGCCATCGATTGCCTGAAAACAACTACGAGAACAAGGCCCTGGCGCGGGTGATTTTCCGGGTCATTGATTTCTTTGTTTTATACAATAGATTCAAATACTGTTAAAATTTGACAACGAGTAAGTCCAAAAAGTTAGCCAAAATTGGCATCTTACTTTGTGTACTTCGTGTGGTCCTTTGTGATCCTTTGTGGTTCAATGTTTTATATTTTACCACGAAGGATCACAAAGTACATCACAAAGGAGCACCAAGGACTTTTTGGACATCCTCTAATTCTTCCTAAGAAATGTTTGTAAAAGCAATAGAAAACGTTGATCTATTTACCAAACCGATCCATACCCTATCAAGGACTTATGGGGGATTGGTCTTGCCGGGTTCCGCCACCATGTTTTTCGTCAATGAGGATGGGGTGGCAATTACCTGCAAACATGTGGCTGAATTAATTGTCAATGCTGAAAATGTGAACAGCCAGTTTCGCACCTTTCAATCGGAACGCAATCAATTGCCAAAGGATGGGAAATTCAAAACAGCTCTTTCCCGGTTGGAAATTAAAAATGCTTATCGAAAGGAGACAACTGTCCAGACTAAGATTAATTTTGTGAACAGTGTTGATCTCACCGGTGGCAGTTTTACTTGTCATTTGCATCCGACTCTGGATTTGGCCATTATCCGGTTTGAGGGATTCAGACAAAAATTCTATAGCTCTTTTGCTACATTTGTCAAAGACCCAGAAAAGGTCAAACAGGGAAAGTCCCTTTGCAGACTCGGCTATCCTTTTCCGGAATTCACCAATTACAGGCACAATCCGGAATCGGATGATATTGAATGGACGAACACCGGGAATCCCAATTCGCCGCGGTTTCCGATAGACGGAATCATCACTAGGTTTGGCGGGGATGGTCAGCAAATTATCTCCATTGAGATGAGCACACCGGGTTTGCGGGGCCAGAGTGGCGGTCCGCTGTTCGATGGCGAGGGGCTGGTTTATGGGATGCAGTTCATGACCAGTCACCTGCATCTGGGTTTTGATATTCATGAGAAGGAAATCATTCAGGATGGGAAAAAGACGAAAGTTTCCAACTCTCCTTTTATTCATGTCGGGCATTGCATTCATGCAGACAGAATTAAGGAATTTCTAGATCTCAACCGGATCAAATTTTACGAAGAGCATTTAAAATAATTACCATGACAGATCAAATTCAATTAATCGCTTCAAGGATCAAAGAGCTACGTGAGATCGCAGGCATTTCGGCTGAAAGTTTTGCCAAAGAGCTGAGTGTGGAACCGGAACTTCTGCTGGAATACGAAAGTGGCCGGATCGATATCCCGGTAGGGTTTTTATACAAGGTTGCCCAGAGGTTTAATCTTGAACTGTCCGCATTGTTACGTGGTGATCAGCCCAAACTTCATGTTTATTCGGTGGTGAGAAAGGGGAAAGGTTTGAACGTTGATCGTCGGAAACAATATACCTACGAGAACCTGGCCTGGAATTTCATCCACAAAAAGGTGGAGCCCTTTATTGTTACGGCAGCACCTGACAAGGAAGACCGTGTTCCGGAGTTCAATTCGCATGCCGGTCAGGAGTTTAATTTTGTGCTGGAAGGCACGCTGATGGTCATCGTGGACGGGCATGAAATTGTACTTGGCGAAGGCGATTCCATCTATTTCGATTCGGGCTTCCAGCATGCCATGAAAGCCTTAAACAATCAGCATGCCAGATTTCTGGCCATAATTATTTGAATTTTCCTTTGGGTCCTTCGTGGTTAAATATGTAAAATTTCACCACAAAGGACACAATTTGCTTCACCCGCACATCGTTTTTAATCTTTAAATTTTAATTTGTAATTTTTAATTGTACCACATGTTACTCGACAAATATCTATCCCAGACAGAATTCCAGACCTATACCGATTTCATTGAAAACTATAAAATCCATGTCCCCGCGAATTTCAACTTCGCCTACGACGTGGTTGACGAAATCGCGCTCCGTACGCCTGAAAAGATCGCCATGGTCTGGTGCGATGACAAGGGGGCTGAGGCAGTTTTTACTTTTGGTGAGATGAAGAGGCAAAGCGACAAGGCGGCCAATTTCTTCCGCTCAGCCGGCATCGGGAAGGGCGATCCTGTCATGCTGATCCTCAAACGGCGGTATGAATTCTGGTTCTGCGCGATGGCGCTTCACAAGATAGGTGCGATCACCATCCCGGCTACCCATCTGCTAAGCACCAAGGACCTGGTGTACCGCAACAACGCGGCTGATGTCAAGATGATTGTGTGCGTACCTGAGGCTGAGGTAATCCAACATGTTGAAGAGGCAGAGCCAAAATCACCAACTTTTCTGGTCAAGGCACTGATCGGGGAAGACCGCGAAGGATGGGTGAATTTCAGCACCGGACTGGCTGCCAGTCCTGAAGTTTTTGAGCGTCCGCAAGGAGATCATGCCTCGGATAACGATGATATCATGCTCCTCTATTTCACCTCCGGGACAACCGGTATGCCCAAGATGGTGAACCATAACTTCATCTATCCGCTTGGACATATCCTGACTGCCAGGTACTGGCAGAATGTGCAGGACGACGGACTTCATTTTACGGTAGCAGATACCGGCTGGGCCAAATCGGCCTGGGGGAAATTGTACGGACAATGGTTATCCGGAAGTGCCGTAATGACCTACGATTACGATAAATTCGTTCCGAAAAATCTGATGGAGGTGATTGAGAAATACAAGGTGACAACCTTCTGCGCTCCTCCCACGATCTATCGATTCCTGATCAAGGAGGACTTGTCCAAATTCGATCTGGGAGCGCTGAAATATTGTGTAGTTGCCGGCGAACCGCTCAATCCCGAAGTTTACAAACAGTTTCTGGAAGAGACCGGCATCAAACTGATGGAGGGTTACGGACAGACGGAATGTACCGTTGCACTGGCAACTTACCCATGGATGGATCCGAAACCGGGCTCCATGGGAAAACCTTCTCCGGGTTACCGGATCGATCTGGTGGATGAAAACGGATCCTCCTGCGAAGTGGGCGACGAAGGGCAGATCGTGATCTATACTGATCAGAGCCGACCAGTTGGAATGTTCAACGGCTATTACCGCGACGAAGAGTTGACCAGGAGGGTATGGCACAACGATATCTATTATACCGGCGATATGGCCTGGCGTGATGAGGATGGTTATTACTGGTTTGTTGGCCGGGCAGATGATGTGATCAAAAGTTCAGGATACCGCATTGGCCCGTTTGAGGTGGAGAGCGCCCTGATGGAGCATCCGGCCGTTCTGGAATGTGCCATCACCGCTGTTCCTGATCCGGACCGCGGACAGGTGGTCAAGGCTACCATCATCCTTTCCAAAAATTATCATGCCAGCGATGAACTCGCAAAGGAACTTCAGGAACACGTTAAAAAGGTGACGGCACCATACAAATACCCCAGAATCATTGAGTTTGTGACCGAACTGCCCAAAACCATCAGCGGGAAGATCAGGAGGGTGCAGATCAGGGAGGAAGACCAACGAGAATAAGGCAAAATTCGCTAACTGAAATTATTACACAGAGTTTCACAGAGAAGCACAGAGGAAATAATATGGTTGGATTTTTTTTTAGTCTGTAACGTTTGAAATGTTAGTATGAAACGAGCATGGGCAAAGCCAACAAAAGGTGATATAAATTCAACTGCGAGTTCCATGAGTACTTACAGATATTCAATAATTTAACTAATCTATTTACGAGTGAAACGAGCATGGGCAAAGCCAACAAAAGGCGAAATAAATTCAACTGCGAGTTCCATGAGTACTTACAGATATTCAATAATTTAATAATGATAATGTTTGAAAACCTTTCAAACATTATCATCCTTTCAAAACCTTCAAACTTCTTAATTGTTTCTCTGTGGAACTCTGTGCTTCTCTGTGTAGCTCAGTGTTATTTTTTAATAACCACTTATCTCAGAAACGCAGTAGCACACCATAGCAGCGGTGCCTGACCGTGAAGGTCTCCTACGATTCGTTTGCGTTGCAGGTAATAGTCGTGGTCGTTTTTGATGTTGGTGCCTTCACAAACTTCCGTCAACTCATCGTTGGCATTGAGATAACCGGTTACTGCCAGCCATCCTTTTCGTGCTGCAGCTCCGTAGGTCTTTTTGTCGAGCCATCCGTGTTTGACCCCCGTGATCATCGCATAGGTAAACATGGCGGTGCTTGAAGTCTCTTCCCAGGCCTTGGTATCGTCTATTATTTGTCTCCACATGCCTCCCGGCTCCTGGTATTTCAGCAAGGCGGCCATCATCTTGTGGTATCCTTCCATGATTTTTGCCCTGTCGGGATGATTCTCCGGAAGACTGCGCAATATCTCAGCCATGCCCGCAGCCATCCAGCCGTTGCCTCGTCCCCAAATGTAATGGGTTTCCGGTGAGTGATAAAACAGACCGTTCGGCAATTGGATCTTATCCAGGTACAGCAGCATTTCTTTCGCTGCCCTGTCGATGTATTTCCGGTCGCCGGTGGCGCGGAAAGCCTGTGCCTGAACGGCCGTAATCATGAACATGTCGTCGATCCAGATGCGGGTTTGCCAGGTGTAGCCCTGATCGGACCATGCTTTTTGCTCCGGATTGGCATCCTCGGGTAATTTCCATTGGGAATCTGCATACAAAAGTCCAAGATCCAGGTATTTCTGTTGTTTGGTTTGCAGGTACAACTCAAGCGGCACGGAACCGAACACATTGTTGTCGACATGGTTGGGTATTGGCAGAAGATTCTTCTCCTGATCGAAAAGTGGGGTAAACCGGGTTTCGAACCGATTGAACAAAGTTTTGTTGCCTGTGATCTCAGCAAACCACATACCGCCCAGCCAGGCGCACACATCCGGATAGGTGATCTGGGTGGGAGGTACTTCGGGATGGGTATTCCCATACCTGGAATGCGCAGTTTTGAGGTATTTTTCCGCAATCCGGGTCCCAATTTCCATGGGCGATTTTTTGGCCGGCCAGTTTTTCAGGTCAAAATCCTTGGGCTTGGCCTGCGCATTGGCAAGAAACAGGAAACTGGCAACTGCAATCAGAAGTAATTTTGCGGGATAGCTGAAATTAGAAAAGGCGGATGGTTTCATAATAGATTTTTTCTGGTAGTTTAATAAATATAATTTTTAAAGATCTAATTTAGATTTTTTGTACCGGATATATTCCGGTTTTTGGACAAAGTCAGGTCAATATCGGCCAAATTAGTTTAACGCTGCGTTTTGAACCTTCTGTTTGTCTTTGCCCATTTAGGGTGCTTGTCCTTTTTAAGCTGATATCTGAGCTATGCGAATGCACCGCTCCCATACAACCTATAGTTAATATCCATATTTTCAATCGATTAACACTGGTTGTTGAAAAACCCAGCGGATTTTTTTGGCGGGATTTTTGAATTAATTGAAGTTTAATTTGGTTTTGGAAATTCACGTATTGGACTATAACGGATATAGGAGTCAAATTTTTCAGTATTCGGCCCTACCACTCTGGGATCCTTGGATTTTACAAGTTCTTCTTTAAGTTTTGCTTTCATTTCATTGCAGATTGGCTCAAATTTTTCCTTACCGTAAAGGTTGTTAAGGCAATACGGGTCAGTTGCAACGTTGTACAATTCAAATTCTGTTCGTTTTCCAAAAGCCAGGTCAAAATAGTAACGGATGTCTTCAGTCGCGTGATTCTCAATAATGAAAGATTTAGAAGGAGAGGCGTCTACATCGGTAAAAGCCCAATCAGAGTGGTGTTTACCTTTAGCATCTATTCCAAAAAGGGGCAAAAGCTCATCATTCGAATTTGATTTTAAGGCCTGTGGATCACCGGCTGGCCATAGTTCTGGTTTCATATTCCATATAAACAGATATTTTTCACTTCTGATAGCCCGCTGCGGATAGCCCAGGTTGTTCCATCGCGAGGAAGAGTGTCGCTCTCTGCCAGCAAACACATATTTCTTTGTCTTATCAAGTATGCCGGATTTTTTTGACTTCAGGAGATTGACCATGCTTCTTCCTGAAATTGGCATCATACCATCTGGTTTTGTACCTGTCATCTCAAGAATTGTCGGGGCGAAATCAACGAAACTTACCGGATCATTCACTATCCTTTTCCCCGCAAATTCTTTGGGATACGAAATGGCTAACGGAACATGAACCCCATATTCAAAGCAGTTTGCTTTTGCCCGGGGAAACGGCATCCCATTATCCCCGGTAACAATAACAATGGTATTGTCTAATTCTCCAATTGAGTCAAGATAATTAAGCATTTTGGATAAATGGAGGTCGAACCAATCTATTTCCACTGCATAATCAAGCAGATCTCCCCTAATTTCTTCACGATCAGGAAAGAACCCGGGTACATCAACGGTGCTCAAATTTTTATGATTTCGTTTCCACGAATCTTTTTCATAGTCACGATGGGGTTCGTTTGAACCATACCAGAAATAGAATGGTTGCCCAGTCTGGCGTTTTTGCATAAAATTCTCGAAGTTGGCAAAATAATTGATTCCACTAATCCCTTCTGCCGTACGTTTGTCAGTAACATCGCCCTTGTGATATTGTATAGAGTTGTATGGCTTACCTGCAGCATTTTCTTTGCGCCATGTTGAATCCGTCTCATTTCTTGCATATTGAAAGGGGTCGACCCCTTTCCCTGTATGCCCTGTGTGATATCCATTCTTTTCCAGTAAATCGACAAACGGGACATATTTTTTCATCCAACTAGAGGCATGTTGACCACTTTGTTCATTCTGCCAAGGGTAGCGACCGGTTACCAGTGAGCCTCTTGAAGGAGCACATCCGGGTGAGCCTGCATAACAATTGGTAAAAAAAACTCCAGTCTTCGCCACACGGTCGAAGCCTGGTGTATTTACAAATTTACAACCGGAAAAGCCGGTGTGAGCAAATGATTGATCATCGCTGATTGCGATTAAGATATTGGGGTGCCTCGATTCAGTTTTTCCATTTGATCCACTGGCATTTAGAAAAAACCCACCACCCAATGAACATAGCACTGCCGTTGATAAAATTTTCATTTTTTTCTCTTGAAAAGATTCATTATTCTACTTTGTTATTGTCTCAAGCTCTGACCTGGATTTTTCATAATAAGGAGTAACCACAGGTCCTTTCAGAAGCGGGTCTTTTACAGACTTCATCCAGGAGAGTAATTCTTTAGAAAGTTCTTTGACTTTCCCGGCATACTCCTCCTTCATACCAATATTTGCAAGTTCAAAAGGGTCATTCTCTGTATTGTACAACTCATAGAATGGACGGGAGGCAGTAGTATTTTCTCTTTCCACGTGTGCGGAAAAGCGTGACGGACTGATGCTTAATGGATATGCAACAGTACGACCGGCGTCAAAGTACCAAATCAACTGAAATTTGCCTGAGATAATTGTCCGGGATTGATTGTCACGTTTCATATCAGGCGTGAATTGTGCAAAAGCAGATTTTCTGGGTTGAATTTTTGTTTCGCCCGAAATAAGTTTCTTGAAACTAACACCTTCAATGTTCTTAGGAATAGTGAATCCCGCATATTCAAAAAATGTTGGTAAAACATCCACGTTACTCATGATCTCATTAAATATTTTTCCGCCTGAAAAAATTGATTCAGGTTGATAGATGATAAATGGAACTTCAACTCCTGCTTTTCTGGTTGTCCATTTTGCACCAGGGAAACCCATTCCATGGTCACTTGTGAAGACGATTATAGTGTTTTTTGCTACTTCACTTGCTGCAATAGCATCCATTATCTTTCCAACACATTCATCCAAAAACCTTATCTCACCTTGAAATTTCGCCAACTCTCTGCGGATCTCAGATGTTCCCGTCAAAAATCCCGGAACATTAATACCCTTTGTACTATCTGCATTTTGTCTGTAGGGATCATGAACCTCAGAAAATCCTATTTTAAGAAAAAAAGGGTTATCCTCATTTCTGGATTTTTTGAAAAAATTAATCGCTTCACTAACTGTTTCTTTCGCATTATTGTTGGCCGACAGATGATTCTCAAACCCCAGACGACCCGGTTCTCCAACGTGGGTAAATCCAATCAGTGTTGTGCTATAACCTCTTGCCTTGAGTAATTCCGCAATATGTTTTTCGTTATCATTCAATTTCCACCACCAGGGAGCATGTGTCAAACCCATCAATCCATTCGATTGAGGATATCTACCGGTAAATAAGCTACCTCTTCCAGGTGAACACACACAAGAAGTAGAGTAGAAATTCCGGAACATGACACCCTTGGAAGCCAATAGATCAAGGTTGGGGGAGTTTACAGTTTTTACACCGTAGCAATTTAAATTTTGCCCCAAATCATGGCAAGTAATAACCAATATATTGGGAGAAGGCTGGTTGGCAGAATATGCTGTATTAAAACAGGTTATACCAGAGATACCAGCTAATATTTTTAATGTTTGAAAGTGGTTCATTTTCAAATAAATTAAATTTTGTTTGATTTTTGAATCGCCATAGGCCTGCTATCATCCCCATTGACGATTACCTATTCACAATTATTTCATTCCGGAAGAAAGGGTGAGATGATGTCAAAAAAATCACATTTAACCACTAAGGGCACAAAGGGAGCACGAATTGAACAAGTGTATATGACAGAATAGGAGTCATATAAAATATTTTTGTTTTACCTTCGAGTCCTTAGTGGCTAAATAATTTAACTATTAGAACAACCTCTTAAAGGTCATAAAAATCTACTTTCGCTACTTTCCAGTGTAAACCAATGGTATGACATTTTTCGCTGTTCCTGGATAACCTTTGTTTTGGTTGATAATTCCTCCAGTATTGGAATTTATCGCATAGGATGGAACTGGCCAGAAGATATGTTTTGGAGAACAGGAAAATACGTTTCCGTAGGGTGTTTTTACGGACTTATTATAGAAATCACTTACTTCAACAACTCTATCGTACCAGAAATTGTCATCGCTGATTTTATCCATACTATAAACTTTTCCATTGTAGCAAGGAATACCAGTCGTAGCATAAATAATTGCCATTCTGGTCAGTTCCACTTTGCGAAGTTCTTCATAATACAATTCACGCGCTCTTTCGTCAAGCACTGCTCCGATTTTTTTTGTCTGAATATCAATTGCTGTATACATATATCTGGCATTCGCTCTTTGCCGTATTACATTAATATCATTCGCGGCTTTTTGCCATTCGCCTTTCCAGATATACGCCTCAGCTCTAAGCAGGTAGGTTTCAGCTAAACGGATAATATACCAATCCCCCGGCCCTCCTGCTGGTTGAACTTTGTCAGGATCAGCAATCCAAACCTTGTAATGAGGCCAGCTAAACCACATCCTGATTGTGTCGATGCAAAGAAGTGTTCCGGCATCGCTTCGCAGTTGAAGGTTTTTGCCATACCAGGCATTATTGCTGGTCTTAAGAACTGGATTGTTGTAGACAAGTTTTTCCATATTTACCCAATTCCCGTTATCTGAATTGTGGCGAAAATCAGTGTTATCCTGAACCCCATTTATTGTCCAGATAGAAGCTTGGGAATAATAGGTAGGACGAATGCGAGCCACTCCCCGGCCATATTTTTCTACAAGACCAATTTCACATTTTGCCGCATCTGACAATCCATTTGCACCATTTGGTGTTTTAATAATCCCTGTTGCCCCCCAATTCGGTGAGATATTCCTCATAGAGTTCACTCCTGTTGTACTTCCTAAGGTTCCATATCTGTCGATGGTCATTAGTAGTCCTTCAGTATTTCCTGCAATGCTCTTATTTTCAATGCGAAACATATCCCATATTACATCTTTGGTAGTTACTCCTTTGTCGATACCAAAGCGTGCGGTATTTAGTTTATGGATTCCACCATCAATAACTTCCGTAGTTAACCTGACGGCATCATCAAATTTGCCTGTTAGCAAATAGTATTTCGCGAGCAGATGTTTACAGGCAGCTTTCGTAACCTGTCCCTTTTTTGTCATATTTGCCTCAGCCACATTTAGTACCGCAAATTCGAGGTCTGAAATCATTTTTTTCCAGATCGATTCTTTGGTTGTAGAATAAAAATCCAGCTTCGGTGCTGAAAGTTCTTCAAGTACGAAAGGAACATCTCCATACTGAAGTGTTTTGGTGTAATACCGGTATGCCCTCATAAAGTAGGCACTTCCCAGGATGTTATTCTTTGCCGCGTCTGAACTAAAAGTTGCCTTGTCTATTCTGGTTATCACGGTATTACAATCTTTAATGGTCCTGTAGGATTCATCCCAGTACCAGCCTATCTTGGTGTAGGCATTGTCATTATTTGTTCCATCAGGAAGCATTTGATTGTTTAGGTCCTGCCAGGGGGTAGCTTTATCTGTTGATCCGTCCACTGCCACATCAGAATACTTCAGATTAACCAGGAAGGGAGCCTGATCCACACAATACTCATCTCTAAGCTTGATCAGCGCATTATCTAAAACTGCCTGCAGCCCTTTTTCGTTTACCAATACATTCTCCGGGGCATAAAAGGAGAGTGGTTCAGGTTGCAGAAAACTTTCACTGCATGAAATGAGCAAAAGGAGTGTGATTAAAACACTTCCTGCTGTTATATTTCTTCTATTTGGTTTCATTGCTAAATCTTTTTAATAAATCTTTGAACACAGTTATAGGCTAAGGTTCAGCCCTAGTGAAAAAATGCGTTGTGCACGTGTCCCGTCTTCAGGATCACCAAATTTCCACTCTGGCGCATACAGACCGGCATTGCGGATGTTGAATGTGACTTTCATGTCACTGATGAAGGTCTTGCTAATCAAGCTCTTTGGCATCCGGTAGGCAATGGCGACATTCTCCAGGCGGATATACGAACGATCGAACCAAGCAGTATAACTGACACCTTTGGCAGGAGCAGATCGCAAACGGGCATAATTGTCAATCTGATTTTCCGGGGTCCAATATGGTACGTCCCATGAGTTTTTCCGGTCTTCGATGTGATCATCATGTTTGGCCAGTGCATAAGGGGACTTCTGTCCCCACAGAGAATAAATAACAAAAGATGCTTCGATGTTTTTGTACAGTTTGAAGCTGTTGGTCAAGGTCCAGGAAAAACGTGGTGTTCTGTAACCCTGAAATTGCTTGTCATCATCGGTCATCAAACCATCTCCATTCACATCCTGCAACCTGAAATCACCGGGAGACTGGTTCCATTTTGCAGCCTCAGCTTCCTGACCTGTTTTCCATGTTCCTAATATTTTATAATCCCAAATTACATCCTTTGACTGCCCAATAAACCAGTTGTTGGTTTTATCATCAGATTCCTTTTGCCCAATAACATTCCCGCTTTTGTCAAGTACGTTAACCTTGTCACCGGTTATTGAAACTATTGTGTTCCTGTTGACAGAAACAATCAGATTCGATTTCCATTCAAAATTGCCATGCTTTAGATTCAGGCTATTTAATGAAAGTTCCAATCCTTTGTTCTTCACATTACCTAAGTTGGCATAAACCCTGTCAAAACCGGTGATAGTAGGCAACAAGCGGTTTACCAAAACATCGGTTGTTGACATGCTGTATGCCTCGATGGAACCCGTAAGTATACCATTTAACAGATTATAATCGACTCCAAAGTTGATTGCTTCAGTTCTTTCCCATTTGAGGTTTTTATTCTCCATGGTAGTAATAACAAGTGTTGGAATTGCTACAACCGTTCCACTCTGATCTGCATTTAGTGTTTTTCCGGCGGCAATTCTGGACAATGCTGCATAATTTGTAATAGAACGGTTGCCATTAATTCCCCAAGAGGCCCTAAATTTCAAATAATTAATAATTTTTGATTTAAAAAATCCTTCCTCAGTGGCAACCCAACCAATGGCTGCTGATGGGAAATTGGCTCTTGGATTAGAGTATCCAAAAAGAGAAGAGCCATCTCTTCGTACCGATAACGTTAATAAATATTTTTTATTGAATCCGTAATTTAAGCGCGCCATCAAAGCATCCGCCGATTGAACCTCGTCGTTACTTGAAAGAACAGGTAAAGTACCGGTTGACATGTTGTGATATCCTAAGATATCATTGGGCGAGAAAGTTCGGTTGGTCATTCCATCTGTATTCAATTTTATCTTTTCAGCATTTGCAAGAAATGTAATATCAATTTTGTGGAGGTCGAACAAAGTACGGTTCCAATTAAAAATATTGTCAATCTGCCATTGTCTGTTTATTGAACTTTCGCGGGTAGCTGATCCGCCATACAAACTCCACAGGGGATGGGCCGACGAATCATGAACGTAGTTGTGGTAAAAGTCCAGGTTGGCAGTGAGATTCATGGTGTAAGTTATGCCAAATGGTAGATCCAGAACCGAATATATTTTAGGGAAAAAAGTATAATACTGCATTTCCCGTTCTCTGTAATTCCTGTCCAACAAGGGATGAGTGCCCATAATATCATCGTTTGGGTATAACCGTAGTGTTGTGTTATCATTTGCATAATATGAGCTGTAAGGCGTCAGGTTCATGTATTGGTCATTATTTGCCGGAACTGAGCTTTGATCCTTAAAGGAAAACTGGGCATTTAAACCAACCTTTAGGAATTTTGTAACCTGTCCCTCCAGATTCACCCGTGACCGGATAGTTGAAAACTTATCTCCGATTGTCAGTGCTTCATTGTTCATATAGCCTAATGACCAATAATAAGTAAAATCGTTTTTCTTTCCGGAAAGACTTACGTTGTAGTCCTGTCTTTTCCCAATTTGATAGATAATATCTTCCCAGTCAATAACCTTTCCTGCTTTGTAATTCTCAATTTCTTTACCGGTTAAACGTAATCCTGACAACCAAGCGTCAATCTTGTTTGCTTCGTTTGTACCATAATATGCAAACCACTTACTCAGATATTGCTGATCAATGGTACGGGGATCATCAAATGGACTCCATGGTTTTTGTGGAACTGTTGCACTGAAAAATGATTTAAACATATCCGATCTCCACCTCATAAATCCATTTGCATCATATGGTTTTATCCTGTTAGCAGGAGTTGATAGACCGAAAGTTGTGCTTACGTTGATGGTTGGTTTATCTCCCTTGCCTTTCTTTGTTGTAATAGATATGACACCATTGGTTGCTCTTGAACCATAAACTGCGGCAGAACTCGCGTCCTTCATAATATCCATCCGGTCAATATCATCGGGATTAATATCTGAGAGGTCTCCACTATAAATTACGCCATCCAAAACAATTAAAGGTGAAGAACCGGCAGTTAGCGTTGTTTCACCACGAATTAACAATGAGCTATTATCTTTGGCGGTTGATGAATACCCCGCATTTAATCCTGGAATACTTGTCCGTAGCAGATCGCTGACATTGGATGGTGTAAATATCTTTAAATTATCTGCTTTGACTTGTGTTATAGCTCCCGTTAAATCTGATTTTTTGGCTGTGCCATAACCGATTGCAACTACTTCCTCAATTCCTACAGTTTCGTCGAGTAAAGTTATTTTTAGAACTGTTTTACCTGCCACACTAATTTCCTGAGGCTTCATTCCTACGAACGAAAACTGTAAAACCGAATTTTCACCGATGTTGCCAATTGTAAAATTGCCATCCACATCTGTGATCACCCCATTGGTGGTTCCTTTAACAACAACAGAAACTCCTGGCAAAGGACTCCCGGCAGAATCACTTATTTTGCCAGAAATCTTTTTTTGTTGCTGTTCACTGCTTGGCAAAAAGTTCTCCTTGGCATTATCAACCAGTACTATTTGCCGGTTGACTACTTCGAAGGTTACAGTTGTTCCCAGGAAGATCAGGTCCAGAAGGTTTTCTACTGATTTTTCTTTTTGATCAACGCTGACAATCCGGTTTAGATCGATATTATCATTCTTGTAAAGAAAGGAAAAATCGGTCTGGTCTTCAATTTGCTTAAGAACCTCTTTTACTTTGGCATCCTTCATTGAGACGCTTAGCTTGGTTTGTTGTGAGTACACGCTTGCGCTTACATGAACAAGCGCTGCAAGAAGAAAAAAAAGAGTTAGTTTCATAACACGAATCCATTTAAAAAGAGGGCGATAAGGCCTCTCATCATTAAACCATTTTTTTTTCATAATTTTGTAACTGTAAAGGTTAAACATCTCCCCTCCTGGTGGGGTATTTTATCCATGTTTCATGTTTCAGCATGAAATACAAGGGAAAGTGTTTCAGCACTTTCCCTTTTTTGCCATGGTTATTTTATAAACACTGTCGATTCTTTTATTTCATATTTAATTTTTGTGGTTTTTGCAACCAACTGAAGCATTTCCCTTAGGCTTTCGGTCTTTATTTTCATGGTATACCGATCTTTGGTATCTATTCCCGAGGCAACAAATATTTTAACATCATACCATCTTTCCATCTTTTTGATAACTTCCTCAAAGGTCGCATTGTCGAACTTTAATAAATTCTCTTTCCAGGAAGTATACAGGTCCGTATTGACAGCATTAATTTCAAGCCCGTTGGTTAAACGGTTAAGAACAACCTGCTCACCCGGTTTCAGTATCACCCGCTTGCCGGTTGTCGTATTTAAAACATTAACAGAACCCTCTACCAAGGTTGTTGAGAGCTCATTCTCTTCCGGATATGCACATACATCAAAATGAGTACCCAAAACTTCAACACTTAGATTGCCCGCATTAAGAATGAAAGGATGTTCCTTGTCTTTAGCAACATCAAAAAAGGCTTCTCCCTCAATGATCACTTCTCGTGATTTTGAGCTAAACAGGACCGGGTATCTAAATGTAGTCCCTGAGTTAAGCCAAACTTTTGTGCCATCGTATAAGGTGATTTGGGAGCGTTGCCCATTGGGTACTTTTATCGTGTTAAACTTCATGGATAATGCTTTGTGCTCCTTGCTGTTGATCAGTAAAAAGCTTACAGACCCCAAGAAAAAGGCAAGAACAAATACCGCTGCGTACTTCATAAAAGAAGCCATCAGGTGAGGCCGGAACTGTACTAATTTGGCTTCGCGGAAAGAAAAATCAGGTACTTCAATCAGATCGTGATGATCAATGCCTGTGACAACCCAAAGATTCTTTAACAGTGTGTATTTCTTTTGGTTTTCAGGGGATGATTCGATCCAATCAAGAATCTCTATGATTTCAACATCAGAAAGAATTTCCCCCTTGATATAACGTAATAACTTTTCTTCGTTCATTGATATTTTGGTTTGAATGTATAACCCAATCAACCCTTTTTACCCTTACTGACAAAAGTTATTTTTTATTTATTGCATATATACAGGATATAAAGAAGCGGAAGGTAGTCTTTTAATTCGGCTCTAAACAATTTTAACGCCTTGGAAATCTGAGCCTCCACTGTTTTGATACTTAAATTAAGGTCAGTGGCAATTTCTCTGTTCTTTTTATCATTGAATCGGCTCATTTCGAAAATCTTTCGGCATGCTGGCGGTAATTTTTCTAACACAATTTTAATTTTTGACTGGAGCTCCTCAAACACCAGATCGCTGGTATCGAATTCTGACAATGAAATGAAGTTAACCTCCAACTGTCTAGATTTGATGTAACTGGTATAGTTTTGTTGGGATTTCAAACGTTTGATACTTTTCAATGCTTTATTCTTTGTAACAGTAAAAAGCCAGGCATTCAGGTTTGAATCCTTTTGCAAAGTTTCCCGCTTGTCCCATAATTCGGCAAAGACATCCTGAACAATGTTCTTTGATAGTTCGACATCCAGCAAGTATTGCCTTGCAAAATGGACCAACCTAGGATAATAATAGCAATAAACTTTTTCGAACGAGTTGGTATCTCCGAAAATAATTTCTTGCCCCACTTCGTTTCTTGTAAGCTGCACAGCAAATATTTTGATTAGTTCTTGCCTGGTTATTTCTGTTCCAAAGTTATACAGAAATATTAAAATTATCCCACGTCCTTGTATTTGAAGTATTTAATATTTGCTCTATATTATCCTTTCAGTTTCGATACCTTAGAGCAAATTTGCTTTTGCAAGGTATAATGAATGTCCAATCAATTAACCGAAATCATAACGTGATTTGACATTGCTGCTCTCATTCCCATTGGATTCACTTATACCAATACCTATTTGAAAAGAGTTTCGGCTCCCTTCAGTTACAATATTCCATCTTCAGAGAAAGAAA